>ENA-UERG01000237-UERG01000237.1-human-gut-metagenome-genome-assembly--contig:-NODE-237-length-54630-cov-43.110150_pt1 | contig 54630 bp, 41 predicted proteins | sample MGYA00242954_ERZ507954 | MGnify/ENA primary metagenome ERZ507954 (study PRJEB26167, sample SAMN06115478) | human gut metagenome | host: Homo sapiens | place: China:Sichuan | collected 2015-01-21...
TTGAACAAGCCCTTCTTCACAGCCTTGATGTAGTTCTGCTCGGCTGTATGGTAATCCTCCTGAATCTTTCCCTTCTTTACCAGGTCGTCGAGGATGGCGTATGTCAAGTATGGACAGAGGGCTGATGCACCGTAACCCAGCAACAGGGCAGCGTGCATTACCTCACGAATTTCACCGCTCTCAACGATGAGGGCAGTCTGCACACGCTTGCCGGCATCAATCAAGTAATGATGTACGGCGCTCACAGCGAGCAGAGATGGGATGGCGGCATGGGTCTCATCCACGCCACGGTCGCTCAAGATGATGTAGTTGTAACCATCATCCACGCTCTGTGCTGCCTGCTTGCAGAGCTCATCCAAAGCCTCGTGCAGTCCTTCTTCGCCCTTGGCGGTTTCGAAGAGCATGTGGAGTTTTACTGTATTAAATCCCTTGTAGCGGATATTCTGAAGGATATCCAGCTGAGTATTGGTCAGGATAGGATGTGGCAGACGAACCATCTTGCAGTTGCTCTCGTCTGGGTTCAGAATGCCGGAACCTACACGGCCGATATATTCGGTAAGACTCATCACGAGATTCTCACGGATAGAGTCGATAGCAGGGTTGGTAACCTGAGCAAACTGCTGACGGAAGTAGTTGAAGAAAATCTGTGGCTGGTCGGAAAGCACAGCAAGCGGAGTATCATTACCCATAGAAGCAGTAGGTTCCTGACCCTTGGTAGCCATTGGGATGATAGTACCGTCGATATCTTCCTCGCCAAAACCGAATTCCAATTCCTTGCGAGTGAGGTTGTCCACACAATTTTCCACCTTACGGCCACTGCGAAGTTTCTCCAGTTCAATACGGTTGGTGTTCAACCACTGGCGATATGGATGCTGGGCAGCCAGGCGCTCCTTGATTTCACCATCATAATAGATTTTGCCTTCCTGGGTATCAATCAAGAGGATCTTACCAGGCTGCAGACGACCCTTCTCGGCAATCTCTGTTGGGTCGAAATCCATCACACCTACCTCAGATGCGACTACCATCATATCGTTCTTGGTGATGGTGTAGCGGGCAGGACGCAGACCATTTCTATCGAGCATACCACCGGCATAACGGCCATCGCTGAAGAGCAGGGCGGCAGGACCATCCCATGGCTCCATCAGGATAGAGTGGTACTCATAGAATGCCTTCAGATCCTCAGAGATAGGGTTCTTGTCGTTGAAGCTCTCAGGCACCATCACAGCCATGGCATGAGGCAATGACAGACCGCTCATCACGAAGAACTCAAATACATTGTCGAGGCTGGCAGAGTCACTCATATCAGGCTGAACGATAGGAGAAATCTCACGGATATCGCCCAAAGCCTTGCTGCTCAACACACTCTCACGAGCCTTCATCCAGGCACGGTTACCACGGATGGTGTTAATCTCACCATTGTGGGCAAGGAGACGGAATGGCTGAGCCAGACTCCATGTTGGGAAGGTATTGGTAGAGAAGCGGGAGTGAACCAGAGCCAGACCGCTTGTGAAATAATTATTGGTCAAGTCAGGATAATATTGGCGCAACTGGAGGCTGCTCAACATACCCTTATATACGATGTTCGAATTAGACAACGAACAAATATAGAAATCAGGATCGCTGACACGTTTCTCAATACGTTTACGGATAAGATAGAGGGTGCGCTCAAAGACAGGCACCTTATCATCTGTAACACCTGTAATAAACACCTGTTTGATAGCTGGTTCGTTACTCAAAGCAGCCTCACCCAAACAATCAGGGTTAGTAGGCACATTGCGGAGATGCATCAGCTGCAATCCCTCGCGTTCAATTTCCTCAATCATGATAGAGAGAATATCCTGCTGTTTCTTCTCATCCTTAGGCAAGAAGACGAGACCCGTACCATATTTACCTTTTTCTGGCACTGGGATACCCTGAAGAAGAATAAACTCATGTGGAATCTGGAGCATGATACCGGCACCATCACCCGTCTTGTTATCGGCACCCTCGGCACCACGATGGCGCATGTTCTCGAGCACCTTCAAGGCGTTATCGACCAGCTCATGACTCTTGTTACCGTGGATATTCACCACCATACCTACGCCACACGCATCGTGCTCATAGGCTGAACTGTACAATCCTTTTTCCATTTCTTGTTCGTTTTATATCGGTTATTTCTAACTATTTTTATTACTTAAATATGATGTGCAAAGTGATTCTTCACTCTTCACTTATTTATACGCCTGTTCGTGAACTCCCGCCACGGCTCTGCCACTAGGGTCGTTCTGGTTCTTGAATGAGGCATCCCAGGCAAGGGCTTCGGCTGTAGAACATGCTACGCTAGGCACACTAGGTACGCTCTTGGCAGCGCTGTCGCTTGGGAAATGCTCGGCGAAGATAGAACGATAATAATACTCCTCCTTATTCTGTGGAGGGTTGATAGGGAATCGCTCAGCAGCATGCGCCATCTGCTCATCGCTGACGGCAGATGCGGTAATCTGCTTCAGGGTATCAATCCATGAGTAGCCCACACCATCGGAGAACTGCTCCTTCTGTCGCCATGCCACTTCTTCTGGAAGCAAATCGGCAAATGCCTCACGAACCACCTTTTTCTCGATGGTCTTATCCGGACACATCTTCAAAACCGGGTTCATGCCCATGGCTACATCCAGGAACTCCTTGTCAAGGAAAGGCACACGGCCCTCGATGCCCCATGCAGCCAGACTCTTGTTGGCTCTCAGACAATCGTAGAGATAGAGTTTACCCAACTTTCGTACGGTTTCCTCATGGAATGCCTTGGCATCCGGTGCTTTATGGAAGTAGAGATAACCTCCGAATACCTCGTCGGCACCCTCGCCCGAAAGCACCATCTTGATACCCATGCTTCGGATGACTCTCGCTAAAAGATACATCGGGGTAGATGCACGGACGGTGGTCACATCGTAGGTTTCGATAAAATAGATGACATCACGGATGGCATCCAGACCTTCCTGAATGGTGTAGTTGATTTCATGATGCACAGTTCCGATGTGTTCGGCAACCAAACGTGCCTTTGCCAGATCAGGCGCACCCTTCAAACCAACAGCGAAGGAGTGCAGACGTGGCCAATAAGCCTTGGTCTCTCCCCCATTTTCCACACGGGTAGAAGAATATTTCTCGGCTACGGCTGAAATGACAGAAGAATCAAGACCACCACTGAGAAGAACACCATAAGGAACATCACTCATCAACTGACGTTTGACAGAAGCCTCCAAAGCATCATGAATCTCTTTCACTGCCACTTTCTCCTGAGGTTCAGCATCCTTCAGCTGTTCTTCAGCCTTCTTGTCATCATCAATCTGATATTTTTTCTGCATGGCAGCATACTCAAACCAATCGCGTGTATAGTATCGCTTCATGCCAGGGTTCTTGCTATAATAATAATGACCTGGGAGGAATGGCTCGTAGTGGTCGCACTGACCTTCCAGAGCCTTCAACTCGCTTGCCACCAGCACTTTTCCATCCTTATCATAACCAATATAAAGAGGAATCACGCCGATAGGGTCGCGGGCGATGAGAAATTCATCACGTTCGGCATCATAAAGTGCGAAGGCAAAGATACCGTTCAGCTCTTCAAGCATCTTGGAGATACGGGCGTGGAGCGCATCCTCACCTTTATATATTAAGGAATCAAAGTCGGAATCTGCTCGCATCTCACGATAGAGAGAAAGAATCACCTCGCAATCGGAACCCGTCTGATACTGGTACTTTCCGGCAAAACGGGCACGGATATCCTGATGATTATAAATCTCACCGTTTACGGCAAGCACCTGTTTCTTGTCTGGTGCAAACAAAGGTTGGCGACCACTTTCAGGGTCAACAATACTCAGACGCTCATGTGCCAGGATAGCAGAACCACCACAGTAGATTCCACTCCAGTCTGGTCCGCGATGGCGAATCTTCTGGCTCATACGAAGCGCTTGCTGTCGCAATTCAGGAGTCTGCTCCTGAATATTGAAGATAGATACGATTCCACACATAAATCTTTTCCTTTCTTTTACGGTTATTTTTAACTCTTGTTCTCTCTTATTCACCTTGGCATGTCCAATCCATTCTTTTAGGAGCAAACCAAGCAAAGACAATGCTTAAAATTACTTTTTGCTATGTTTCGGATGCAAAATTACAACTTTTTGTTAGAATAAAGAAAAGATTAGTAGCATTTTGTCTTTACTTTATCACAACAATAACATATCAACACATATTGGATTAAAATATACGATAAATTGAAAAGAAAAACGCACAATTTGATTACAATCTGTAAAATACAATCAATTTTAAGATAAACAAAGCGTATTCAGGGCATATTATACGCTTATAGATATGCAACAAAGTATCCAGGGCATTATACACAGTTTCTTACCCCCATATCATACAAAGAAATGCCGATAGCTCTTTGGTGGAACTATCGGCATTTAAAATAAAAAAAAAACTTAAACCTACCAACGTAAGATTATATCGTAAAACCTAAGAGCCTATTATGGCTGCAAGGTAAAACCTACTACCAGGTAAGCTTTTTCGGTGCTAGGGTTAGCAGCTACCTGAGCGAAGACTGGAACAGAGAAAGAATCTGTAATCTTCAAATCCTTGGTAGCTTTCAGTGAAACATTGGTAACTGCAAAACCATTGGCATCACCATAGAAAGATGTTGCAAATGGAACTGCGCCTATACTTGCTGCCCAATCACAACCGCCCAACTTGAATGGGGCTGTAGCCTCAACATATGAAGAATAAGCACGGTCACCATCCTTGTTAAGACCATCTGCTCCCGCAAAGTTGGTATACCAGTTCAAGGCTACAGGACCGAAGTCGTAACCAATATTAGCTTCAAAAACATGTGCTGTCTTATGAGAATCGTACTCGAAGTAGCGACCATCACCAGAATTAAACCAGTAGTCGGTAATTCCAATGGTAAAGCCTCCTGTTGTATAGGCAGCAGTCAGGTCGAATTCCTTGGTATCATCCCATTTAGAAAGGCCTACACTACCCCAACCTGTCAATGAGAAACCTTTATAGCCAATACCAAGTGTTGGCTGGAGAGATACGTTACCGAGATCCTGACCACGCCAGATATACTGGTTTACAACATCTGCAGCGATTGTTGTTTCCACCTCATCCTGCGCAGAAGCAGCAGGAGCAAAAGCAACCAAACCAAGTGCAATGGCACCCATTTTCTTTATATCAAAAATCTTCTTCATATTCTCTTATTTTTATGTGATACATTTTTGTTTTTAAAAGTTTCGGCAGCAAAGGTACTGCAAATCCAAGACAATACAAAATAAATCGCGATTTATTTATATTGTTGAGATGCAGCGTACCTTATTCAATGGTACTAATAATAACTCTGCTCGCCAAAACTTCTGCTGAAAAAATCTCTCTCGCTCGCTATATGAAAGTTTCTTTAGTTGTAGCAACTTTCACCATGCTCGTAGATATCGAGACCTTCTTCCTCGATTCTCTTGTCAACACGGAGACCAGCAATCTTCTTGATACCCCAGAAGAGGATAATACCTGTTACGGCTGCCCAAAGGTCGATACAGAGAATACCGAAGCACTGAGCACCGAAGAATCCGAAGCCACCACCATAGAAAGCACCACCGTCGAGGGCGAAAAGACCGGTCATCAAGGTACCAAAGATACCGCATACACCATGAACTGAACTTGCACCAACAGGATCATCAATATGAAGCTTGGTATCAATGAACTCGATAGAGAATACCAAGATGATACCTGCCAAGAGACCGATGATGGCTGAACCCAATGGACTAACCAAATCGCAACCAGCAGTAATGGCTACCAAACCAGCCAAGATACCATTCAATGTCAATGAGAATGATGGCTTGCCATACTTAATCCAAGATGTGAACATGGTACCCAAACCACCGCAGACTGCAGCCAAGTTGGTTGTCAGGAATACGTGACTGATAGCAACACGGTTAACCTCACCAGAAGCAGCGAGCTGAGAACCAGGGTTGAATCCGAACCATCCGAACCAGAGGATGAATACACCAAGGGCAGCAGCCATGAGGTTGTGACCTGGGATAGCAGTGCTCTTGCCGTTGCGATACTTACCAAGACGAGGACCTAAGCAGATGGCACCAACCAAGGCAAGAATACCACCAACACTATGTACGATGGCAGAGCCTGCAAAATCATGGAAGGCAGCACCGAAGGTGTTCATCATGAATGAACCTGCCTCACTGTTGCAAAGCCAACCGCCACCCCATGTCCAGTGACCCTCTACAGGGTAGATAATCAATGAAATGAAGAATGAGTAAACGCAGTACATGGAGAACTTGGTACGTTCTGCCATAGCACCTGAAACGATGGTAGCACTAGTAGCGCAGAATACGGTTTCAAACATCAGGAAGCCTTCAGTAGGAAGACCGGCTGCATTTGTATAGAAAGACAAATCGCCGAAGTTAGGCATACCGATGAAACCGGCACCATCACTACCAAACATAAATCCGAAACCTACGAACCAGAAAAGAACAGAGCCGACCATAAAATCGACAAAGTTCTTAAACAAGATGTTCGCGGTGTTTTTACTACGGGTAAAGCCCGCCTCGCAGAGGGCAAATCCCGGCTGCATGAAAAAGACCAACATGGCTGCCAAGAGCATCCATACGGTATCTACTGAAATTCCTAAATCCTGTACACTCATAACATAAAATCTTTAAAGTGTTCTTTAAACCTGAAAACTATTCTCTCTCCTCCAATTAGCATTTTATTTCTCCTGCTCAGCATTATAGAGAGCGATGTCGCCTCTTTCACCTGTACGGATTCTTATGGTATCCTCTACAGGAATTACAAAGATTCGACCATCACCAATCTCGCCTGTACGGGCAGCCTCCTGGATGGCATTAATCGTTTTCTCTACGTTCTTGTCGCGCACGACAACATTCAGCAACACTCGCTCAATACTACTGGTATCATACATGACACCACGGTAGATACGAGCCTGTCTCATCTTACCCTCTCCTCTTACATCGTAGTAAGAGAACCACTCGATGTCGGCGGCAAGCAATGCTTCCTTTACATCCTCAAACTTAGTCTTACGGATGATTGCTTCAATCTTTTTCATGTTAATCTCTCCAATTAATTAATTTACATTTTGTTTATTTTCTGGTACAAAGGTACGATATTTTGCTTAATATTTCGCAACATTGCTTACTTTTTGATATTGATATTTTCATTTATGTATTATTTTGCTTAGTTCTCTTTAAAATACGGAACAAAATGAAAGCAAATTACACATTATTCGTTTCATTTTGAAACAAACAATAAAAAAAACGCTTGAAAGGCCCCAAAGACCCCTCAAGCGGCAAACCTAAAAACAAACTCTCAACCCTAAAACTAGGGTTACTTTATTATTTAAACTTAATCTTATACCCGTATTTCCGCATATATCTGAGTTTTATAACGGAAATTTTATTTTGCCTTTATTTTGAATGTAAATTCACGATCAGCATAATGGAGACGATACTTCTCCATAGGCTTGGTCATCCAACTGTCGATGCAGCCCAAAGGATACTGGCATTTCTGGATATGCAACTGCACGAGTCCCTTATCCACCAGATCACCACTGTGTTGTCCCCATGCATGCGTCTTCTCGATACCAGAATCCAAATCCTCTACCAGATAAGGGATGGCACTGCACTCCATAGGTTCATACCCCTCGAAGGTAATCCCCTTGCCGGTGGCTGGATTAAAGATAGAGAAATAGCGGATATCGGTATGGTTACCACTCTCCTGCGGACGGATATATGGATAATATTCATCCTTCACGTCAGACTCGTACTTGCCGATAAAAGCAGAAGAATGACGATCTACGTAGTTCTCTTCAGGACCTCTACCATAATACTCGAGCTTAGAGAAAGTAGCAGGCATCTGCAACTGCAGACCGAATCTGAACAGATCGGCAACCTGAACCTCCTTGTCGGTAGTCATCTTCTGGGTAACATTCACCTCGCCCGCAGCACTGATGTCATAGCGGAGCATCAGCTGAGCTTTCACATCAGGCATATCGAAGAGAGCTGTCAGCACCACATTGTCCTTACTCACATTTTTGTCGAAAGACTTCAGATTCATCTGCGGGTTCTTCCATACTCTCATCTCCTTCTGCAGAGATGCTCCATAGTCATTATCGGTAGGAGCACGCCAGAATTCCGGAGTCATACTCTCACGGAACTTCAACATCGGTTCACCATCTACATCGAGATAATCTATCATACCCGTCTTCTTGCCTATGGTAACAGACATTCTCTGTGCGCTGACCTTCACATAAGAGTTGGTTTCCTCCACCTCCATACTGTTTGTCTCCTGCACCTTACCCTTCTTGGTTGGCGCAGCAGCAACAGCAGGAACCGCCGGTTTGGCAAACTGATAATCGCTGATGATAAACTGCTGGCGAGCCATCACCTGGCCCTTGTCTACCAGCGGCTGTGTGCCATCGCTTGCAAAAGCAAAGTTTAGAACAATCTCCTCCTTTGCATGCTTCGATTCAGCCTCAGCCACCGCATACTTCAGTTCATCACTCTTGATCAGTTTGGTAGCCTGAGGAGCAATACCCTTTGTTTCAGGAATCTCAACTGTAGCCAGTTGCACACCATTGGCATAAACCGTAGCTGTCAGGTTCAAGTCATCGATATTCTTGAAGAAGTTCTCGTTGTAAACCTTGAAAGCACCATTCACAGCATCCAGGTCCTTGATCCATACATTCTGATGATAGTACTGAATCTCGTAAGCATGAGGATTCAGACGGCGGTCTGGAGCAATGATACCATTACAGTTGAAGTTATAGTCACTTGCCGGATAGCGGCCGTAATCTCCACCATAAGTAAAGATTTCCTTACCGGTGACAGGACTCTTGTCACGAATGCCCTGATCTACGAAGTCCCAGATATAGCCACCCTGATACTTAGGATACTTACGGATGAGGTCCCAATATTCCTTGAAACCACCTTCCGAATTACCCATAGCATGAGCATATTCGCACTGGATGTATGGTTTTACACCATCACTCTTGCAATATTTCTCACTCTCCTCGTAGTCGATATACATCGGACAGTAAATATCAGTCTTGCTGTCATAACCGCCACGCTCATACTGAACAGGACGGGTCTTGTCGAGCGCTTTCACCCAGTCATAGGTCTTTTCGAAGTTGATGCCGTAACCACACTCATTACCCAAACTCCATACGATGATAGAAGGGTGATTGATAAAACTTTTCACATTACCTTCATTGCGCTCGATGTGAGTCTGGAGATACTCAGGGAACTTAGCGAGTGATTTTTCCTCATATCCCATACCATGAGATTCGAGGTTAGCCTCAGCAGTAAGATACAGTCCGTATTCATCACAGAGTTCATACCAGCGAGGATCGTCAGGATAATGGCAGGTACGAACCGCATTGATGTTCAACTGTTTCATGATTCTGATATCCTGAATCATGCGCTCTACACTTACCACATATCCACCATCCGGATCTATCTCATGCCTGTTGGCACCCTTAATCAGTACAGGCTTGCCGTTCACCAGCAACTGGGCGTTCTTGATTTCCACATTGCGGAAGCCCACCTTCTGCGGAATCACCTCCGCTACCCCCTGCTTATTCTTCAGAGAGATGTATACCTTATATAAATAAGGTGTCTCAGCAGTCCAAGCCTTCACCTTCGGTACTTTGATTACACCCTGAGCTCCGGTAGCCGATGCTATTTGCTTGCCATCCTTATCACACAAGGCAACAGTCACATCAGTCTTGCCGCCCTTCAGCGCTATCTGATAGTTTAGGATACCATCCCGATAATTATTCATCAAACCAGCATCAAGACGGATATCGGCAGCATGAAGTTTCGGACGTGCATAGAGATAAACCTCACGGGCTATACCAGTAAAGCGCCAGAAGTCCTGATCCTCGAAATAAGAACCATCGCACCAGCGCATCACCTGCATAGCTATCAGGTTCTTGCCCGGCTTCAGATACTTGGAGATATTAAACTCGGCAGCCACCTTGCTGTCTTCACTATATCCCACATACTTGCCGTTTACCCAAAGGGTCAGGTTGCTGGTAGCCGAACCTACATGAAAATAGACATCCTTGCCCTTCCAGTCCTTAGGAAGTTCGAAGGTACGACGATAAGAACCCGTATAGTTATTGAGTTCGCTGATATAAGGAGGATTTGGGGCAAACTGGGTAGCCCAGGCATAACCGACATTCTTATAAGTAGCATCTCCATAACCGTTCAGTTCGAACAGACCCGGTACAGGGAAATCCTTCCACTCCGAATCGTCATAGTTGGCTGCAAAGAAGTTGGCTGGACGCTTGTTATGATCCTTCACGAAGTTAAACTTCCACATGCCTTCCATCGAAAGATAGTTGGCCGACTTCTTCTTGTCAAAACTCTGTGCTTTGTCAAGGGTCTCGTATGCGAAGAAAGCAGCACGGCGAGGTTCGCGGTTCTGCTGGTTGATATCCACATTATGCCAGCGCGACTCGTTCTGAGCCGCCACGCCATTGCCGACAGACAGCAAGGCGAGGCAAAGCGATACATTTGCTATATTTCTGATGCTCATATCTGTTTATTATTTTCTGAAAAACATAGAGTTATCTACTGGTGTAAACTTCTGTTCGCTGTCCTTGCGCATTTCAATGCCGAGACTGCTCCACCATGAAGGCCAGCCGCCAACGATATTGCTGAGGAAAACCACCTTGAAAGGATGCAATCCCTTAGCCAATGCTACAGAAGTATCATGATTGGTACCAGCCTTCACATCCCCCTCGTTGCTGATCATGAGTTTGTTATCAATCCAAACCTGCTCCAGACGGGAAGAGAGATAATAGACACCATCCTCCGGAATATTGATGTAGCCCTCAGCGATGGCAGCATAATTATTGGCACCGCGCAAGGTAGCAGCATCATCCTTCTGCTGAATCTTCATCTGCTCCAAGCCCTCGATGTTTGCACACTCCCAGGCAGCATCAGCCCATTCCAGCTGGTCAACCTTCAGATAGTTACCCTTAATGCGCTTCATCTGCAACCCAGGTTTTGCGCCCTCCACCTTAACAGCAGGAGCATAAGTCTGCTTCTCAACATCAATGGTTCTGATACGGCTCATCTTGCCTGAAGGCAATATGGTTGCTATCTTGATGATGGTGTTTCCACTCACCCTGATAGGCTCTGCATAAGCCGAAGAAGAAGGAGTTGGTGTACTTCCATCCAATGTATAAACCATCTTCATAGGACGCGAGGTGGTAAAGGTTACCGCAGTATCCCCAGTAATGACCACCTTATCACAAGAACCGAAAGGCTGCTCAGGCAATGGGATATGATAACGGATATGGCGCTCGTCCAGACGAACACAGTTTGCATCCAGTCGGCGGCAGAAATCCTTGAAGTTTTTCCTGCTCACTGGCGACCATGCAATCTCAGAGAGAGCAATGGCACGAGGATACATCATATACTCCATCTTGGCATTGGAATACATATATTCCGACCAGTTGTTACACTGAACGCCCAGGATATGATGAGCCAGTCCCAACGCCTTGATGGTATCAGGTACCGGATTATAATTATAGGTAGAAGCCAGATATCTAGGAGGACTAGGAATGGTTACAGGCTCCACCTTGCTGTCGCCCTGATACCAGTCGAGATACATACCGTCGCTGCCCGGCGTCATGATGACATCATGCTTCTGCATGGCAGCCTCGATACCTCCTTCCGTTCCACGCCATGACATCACGGTAGCATTCTCACTCAATCCGCCTTCCAGAATCTCGTCCCATCCGATAATCTTTCTGCCACGCTTCTCCAGCATCTTCTCTATGCGCTTGATAACGTAGCTCTGCAGTCTTTCCTCTGCCGAATGCTTTCCTTCAGCCTGCAAACCCTCAGTCTGAATACGCTTCTGACAGGCAGGGCAGTTTTTCCAACTGGTCTTCGGACACTCGTCGCCACCGATATGGAAGTACTTACCTGGGAAGAGAGGAACGATCTCACTAAAGATGTCATCCAGGAAGCGGAACATATCTTCCTTGCCCGGACACATCACGATATCCTCTACCCCCCAAACAGTTCTCAACGACCACTGCTCACCTTTGCATGAAAGATAAGGATAAGCAGAGATAGCTGCCATCATGTGACCAGGAAGGTCGATTTCCGGAATCACGGTAATATAGCGCTTGGCAGCATAATCCACTATTTCCTTAATCTGCTCCTGGGTATAGAAACCGCCATAAAGAGAGCCATCGCCCTCGGTACGGATACTGCCCACAGAAGTAAGTTTAGGATATTTCTTGATTTCGATACGCCAGCCCTGGTCTTCCGTCAGATGGAAGTGCATGGTGTTCACCTTGAACATAGACATCAGGTCCAGTTGCTTCTTCACATTCTCGACAGAAATGAAATGGCGGCATGGATCGAGATGGAATCCACGGTAGCCGAAGCGTGGAGCATCTTGGATATCACAGCATTGTGCTACCCATTTCACCCCATCCACCCGGGTTGCGCTCTCTATCTGGGCAGGGAGTAACTGCATGAAACTCTGCATACCATAGAAGGCACCCTTGGCGGTCTTCGCCTTGATAACAACCCCCTTGGCGGTTACGGTTAGGCGATAACCTTCCTCGGCAATTTTCAGCGAAGGAGAAATCTGTATAGAGATATTCCCCTTCTTTCCACCTACCGTTACCTCATAACCTGTAGAAGCCTTCAGTTTGTCTGCCATGTACTGGGCGATATTTCTGCCTTCAGCCGTCTGGTAAGCGATTACCACCTTCTGTGGCAATACGAACTCACCTTTCTGTACCTGAGTCTTCACCGGTATCGGGATAATATTAATATCGGCAGCAGATGCCGGAGTGGAGATACCACCCAGCATCGCTGCACAGGCTACAAACGAGCCTAATAAACGATTGAACTTTGCCATGATTTAAATATATTAATAAGTTATTACAATGGTTTGTACTCCACGAAAGCCTCCATGGCCTCATAGCATGCCAAACCCAACTGGTCGTAGAGCGATGCAGTAGCACGGTTACGGTCCTCGGCTCTCTGCCAGAACAGGCGCTCATCATTACCCAAGAAAGGAGCACTCTCCATCTGCGACTGATGCTTGAGGATTGAGTTACGCTTTGCCCGCAACTCCTCAGGGCTCAATGGAACACACATTTCGATATTCTCAATCTCCCATTCTGCCCAGGCACCACGATACATCCAGATGCGACAGTCCTTCAACCATTCTGCACCCGCTTTCTTCTCTTCGTCGATAGCTGCCAGAACGGCATCAGTACACTTCTTGTGGGTTCCGTGAGGATCAGCAAGGTCGCCGGCAACATAAATCTGATGTGGCTGCACCTTCTGCAACAGAGCTCTCACTACCTCTACATCCTTCTCGGTCATTGGCAACTTTTCTATCTTGCCGCTCTCATAGAATGGCAGGTCGAGGAAGTGGACATGGTCAAGCGGAATTTCATTATAGGTACAAGCGGTACGAGCCTCACCACGGCGGATCAGTCCCTTGATGGTCAGGATATCTCTCGTATCGAAGTCACTCTCCTTCTTCTTGGCAAAGAAGGTTTTGATTTCCTTATATTTATTAGAGATGATACTATCCTTTGAGTCAGCAAAGAGCTGGTTAAAACCATTGATAAAGTGCATGAATCTTGTTACTTCCTCATCACCCACAGCAATGTTTCCTGATGTTTCGTAAGCTACATGCACATCGTGGTTCTGCTGTACCAGTCGGCGGATAGTTCCTCCCATTGAGATAACATCATCGTCTGGGTGTGGAGAGAATACGATAACCTTCTTAGGGAATGGTGTTGCTCGCTCCGGGCGATAGGTATCATCGGCATTCGGCTTACCACCTGGCCATCCGGTAATGGTATGCTGCAAATCATTGAAAATCTTGATATTGGCATTATAGGCTGAGCCATAGAGAGCCAGAAGTTCACTCAGTCCGTTCTCATTATAATCCTTATTGGTCAACTTCAGGATAGGCTTACCGAGTTTCTGGCAGAGCCATACCAGTGCCGAACGCACCAGTTTATCACTCCACTGGCATGAAGTTACGAGCCATGGATGCTCGATACGTGTCAGATGGTGAGCTGCACCCAGGTCGATGACAACATGAGCATTCGGATGAGTCTGGAGGAATGATGCCGGTAGGGTATCTGTGATAGAGTTCTCCACCACCTTCTGCATAATCTCTGCCTTCTCTTCGCCCCAGGCTGTCAGATAGATGCTCTTGGCTGAGAGTAAGGTAGCGATACCCATGGTGAGCGAACATGGAGGAATGGTTTCCTTGGTCTGCTCACTGTTCTCCATCTCTTCGCGAGAGGTATTGCCGATGAGGATGATACGGGTCATCGACTGGATGCCCGAACCTGGCTCGTTGGCAGCAATATTACCCGAACGGCCTACACCTAGGAGGGCTACATCGAGACCGCCAAAGGTCTTGATACGCTGCTCATAAAGACGGCAACTGTCCTGTACGGCATCCTGTGCCACAAAACCATCCAGTGTAAAGATGTTCTGCTCAGCCACATCCACATGATTGAGGAAACGATCCTTCAACTGGTTGATGGTACGGAGAGAGCTGTCCTTCTGGAGCGGATAATATTCGTATGCATTGAATACAACAACATTGCGGAAGCTCAGGGTCTTCTCGTTGTAACGGCGAACGAGTTCATCGTATACAGAATAGAGAGAAGAACCGGAACCCAGCGCCATCACATAGAATTTGCCTTCCTGCTGTGCAGCCTTGATACCAGCTTCTATTTTATCAGCTACATGACTGGCACCTTCTGCCATAGAGGCAAAGATGTCTGTATGAATCTTCTCCATTCTGGAGATTTCAGAATATTCTACAGTCGTCTTTGGCTTGTAGAACTCTACAGGTACTTTATTGAGTACGATTTGCGAACTAAGATTGAGTCTCATATCTTTATCTATATTTAAATAGGTTATATTTTCTTTTTTTAAAATGACGGATTAGAGTTCAGATGCCATTGCCGCAGCACCCAGGATGGCCGCCTTGGCACCATCCAGTCCGCTCATCAGGAACTTAGCCTTACCTTTATATAATGAGAGCACATGCTCGTTATATGCTTCTTCAATAGGACGGAAGAGCAGATCGCCAGCCTGTGCCAATCCTCCGAAGAAGATAAAAGCCTCCGGGCTCAGAAAGGTAGCTATCTCTGCACAGGCCTTGCCGATTCTTGTACCGGTTTGTCTGAACACTTCCCGTGCCAGTGTATCTCCTGCCATGGCTGCCTTATAAACTGCATAAGATGTAATTTCTTCCCTTGGAATATTTCTCAGCTCAGTTGCCACGGTTGATGCTTCGAGCATGGCCAAGGTAGTACGGACCACGCCTGTAGCCGAACAGTAGGTCTCCAGACAGCCCTTTCTGCCACAGCCGCATGGTCTACCGTCAGGATCCACTACCATGTGTCCCAACTCACCGGCGAAACCGTCGCAACCATAAATCAGCTGTCCGTTAGCCACTATACCCGATCCTACGCCTGTTCCGAGAGTGAGTTCTACGAAGTTTTTCATGCCAACCGCAGCACCATATTTCATTTCTCCCATAGCAGCCGCATTTGCATCATTGGTAATAGCAACCGGAATGCCCAGTTTCTCTGCAAACATGTCAGCCAGCGGTACAATACCCTTAGCCCATACCAGGTTTGCTGCATTTTCAATGGTCCCCTTGTAATAGTTACCACAAGGCGCACCGATGCCCATGGCACGAATTTTCTCCATACCACCTACCTGTTCTACTATCTGCATCACAGCTTTTACCGACTCCTCTACGTATTGTTCCACGCGTTGGAATGTCTGGGTCTTGATTGAGGTTGTAGCTATTATTTCTCCGTCCCCATCAACGATGCCGAAAACGGAATTGGTTCCACCCAAATCCAAGCCAATCACTAAAGACTTTACATCGTATTCCATACTTCTTTTAATTAATAGGTTAAAATCGAAAAATAACGATGAGCGATACAAACTTTCATTTATTAAATTCTTTATTAACGCTCAGTTCGTTACTAAAATATTTTATTTTGCAAAGTTACTAGTTTTATCAAATACTGCAATGAAAATAGCGTTAATATTTCTAAAACAGAAACATTTTTTATACTTTGAGCCTTCTTATGGCCGAAATACCTGCACTTCGCTCGCTTCTGATGCCGATTAAGTGTAACCCCCTTTTGTGCACTTACGTATCCAACCTCTCTATATATAATAAGGTATAGAAGGAAACAGGATGTCCGAAAACGACGAAAAGTATACTATTTTTCGCCGTTTAAGTTTTATTAACAGCAAAAATATTGCACCTATACAGAAAAACCTTATCTTTGCAACTAAAAAATATTAGTTATGAAAGCTGACTTAATAAAATATCTTAGAAAGATAAACAAAAAGCCCTCAGTTCAGGGCAAGCTCCTGGAGCAGTTTATCTCTCACGGAGCCTCCACCATCCCAGAGATGTCGAAGGCTATCGGAGTTAGCTTACCGACAACAACAAGTGCCCTCAACGAGTTGATAAAAGAAGGACTCGCCAGAGAGATTGGAAAGAAAGACAATTCTTCGGGACGCATCCCGATGGTTTACGACCTCGTTCCAACAGCAGGCTACTTCATCGGCGTCAATCCTGAGATGAACTGCCTGGCACTTGCAGCAAGCGACTTCGCAGGCAATCTGATTACCGAAAAAACAAGAGTGCCTTACGTATATGAGAACTCTCCTGAAAATCTGGAAGAGATAAGCAGAATCATCAATGAGTTTATCGAAAGCCTTCCTGTTTCAAGAGAAGAAATACTTCAAGTTTGCGTGAACGTGGCTGAGCGCGTGAATCCTGTACAGGGAAATGCCTACAACATGTTCACCTTCCTGAAAGAATCATTGGCCGACAAGTTGACCCAGCTCATACAGCTACCTGTATGTATCGAGAACGATACCCGGAGCATGGCTTTCGCTGAGTTGATTAAGGGACAATGCAAAGGCCTGAAAGACGCCATCTTCGTGAACGTATGCTGGGGCATCGGAATCGGAATCATCATCGACGGCAAACTCTATTACGGCAAGTCGGGATATTCTGGCGAATTCGGTCACATGACTGCCTACAACAACAACATCATCTGCCACTGCGGCAAGATTGGTTGCATAGAAACAGAAGTTTCGGGCAGAGCACTCAAAAGGAAACTCATCGAGAAGATAAAGGAAGGAAAGACTTCCATCCTCTCTGAAAGAGTTCTGAAAAAGAATGAAGACCTATCACTCCAGGATATTCTGGACGCCATAGCAAAGGAAGATGTACTGAGCCTTGCCACACTGCAGCGCATAGCAGATGAACTTGGCAAACAGCTGGCAGGAGTCATCAACATCTTCAACCCAGAAATGCTGGTCATCGGAGGTGAAATGTCGGTTACAGGCGACTACCTCACGCTACCGGTAAAAATGGGTATCAAGAAATTCTCTCTCAACATCATGAATGAGGATTCTATGATCGTTACCTCAAGTCTGAAAGGTCTTGCAGGAATCACGGGAGCCTGTCTGATGGCAAGATACCGGCTTCTAAATGAGAACATCGACAAATAAGGAATTTAAACAACCAATACAAAACCTATTTTAAGTATGAAGAAGTCTCTTCTTTTTGCACTATGCCTGGGGCTGGCAACCATAACAGCTGCCGCCCAGCGCAACAACAGCCAGGTAGACCCCATCCAACCTGTGCCAACCGCCAAGCAGGTGGCATGGCAGAAACTGGAAACCTATGCTTTTATCCATTTCGGCCTCAACACCTTCAATGATAAGGAATGGGGATACGGAAATTCGGATGTAAAGACCTTCAAGCCAAAGAAACTGGATTGCGAACAATGGGCAAGAACCCTGGTTGCAGCGGGCATGAAAGGAGTCATCATTACAGCCAAACATCACGACGGCTTCTGCCTCTGGCCTACACGCACCACAGATTACTGCATCCGCAACACAACTTATAAGAATGGTGAAGGTGATGTGGTAGGAGAACTCTCCCAAGCATGCAAGAAATACGGTTTGAAATTCGGAGTTTATCTCTCGCCTTGGGACAGACACCAGGCAAGCTACGGTTCTCCCTACTACCTGAAGCTCTACCAGCGCCAGCTCAAGGAACTTCTGAGCAACTACGGCGAACTTTTCGAAGTATGGTTTGACGGAGCCAACGGAGGAGACGGCTGGTACGGCGGTGCCGAAGAAAGCAGAACCATCGACAGAAGGAACTACTACAATTTCCCTAGAATTTTCGAAATTGTTGACAGTTTACAACCCAATGCCATTCTTTTCGGTGATGGCGGACCGGGATGCCGATGGGTAGGAAATGAAAATGGATTTGCAGGCGAGACCTGCTGGTCTACAATACCATCCAACACCGTCTATCCAGGCTTCAAAGACTACAAACAGTTGCAGTTTGGATGGGAAGACGGCGACCAGTGGACACCAGCTGAGTGCGATGTTTCTATCCGCCCGGGATGGTTCTACCATGAGAAAGAAGACAGTAAGGTAAAAACCGTTGAAGACCTGTGCGATCTCTACTACAAGAGTGTAGGACACAACGCTACCATGTTACTCAACTTCCCGGTAGACAAGGATGGACTCATCCACCCTATCGACTCTGCAAATGCAGTAAACTTCCACAGGAAAATCCGACAAGAATTATCTGTCAATCTACTGAAAGGCATCACACCTAAAGTAGACAGCCAGCAAGGCAAGCACATTGGCAAGAATATCACAGACGGCCAGTATGACACCTTCTGGGCTTCTAAAAAGAAAAAAGATGCCTATATCGAGTTTCAACTCGGAAAACCAAAATCTATCACACGCCTCATGCTCCAGGAATACATACCTCTGGGGCAGCGCGTAAAAGCCTTCTCAATCTATTACCGACAAGGCAAAAACTGGGTAAGGCTCGACCCTAAGGAAGAGACTACCACTATCGGCTACAAGCGAATACTTCGCTTCGACAAGATTACTACAAGTGGCATCCGCATCGTAATCGACGATGCAAAGGGATGCCCTTGTATAAACTCTGTTTCAGCATTCTAATAACTAGAAAGAAGTACGAAAAAATTTTTAACTAACAATAAATAATAGCCCTATGAACAAAAGAGCAAATTTGTATTTTGCAGCGCTTTTAGGTGCGATGTCACCTCTTTGCACTGTTTCTGCATTGGCTGCTCAAAGCAATTCTACCATTGCTACAGCTACCCAGCAGCAAAACTCATGTACAGGTACTGTTAAAGACGCTACCGGAGAACCTATCATCGGCGCAACCATCAGAATCGAAGGTAAGACCGGTGGAACCGTAACTGACCTGGATGGTAACTTCACCCTCAGCAACATCGAAAAGGGTACCAAACTTACCATCACTTATGTGGGTTACAAATCACAGACCCTCACATGGAGCGGTAGTCCGCTCAACATCACTTTGCAGGATGATGCCAACATGCTTGAAGAGACCGTAGTCATCGGTTACGGTACAGTAAAGAAGGCTGACTTGGCAGGTTCTGTGGCAGTTTTGGACAGCAAGAATTTCAAGGACCAGCCTGTTGCACGTGTTGAGGATGCCCTCAACGGACGTATGTCTGGTGTGCAGGTAATGTCAAGCGGTGTTCCTGGTGGAGCCATGAAGATTCGTGTACGTGGTACAAGTTCCGTTAACAAGAGCAACGACCCTCTCTACGTAGTAGACGGTATCGTTCGCGAGACAGGTCTTGAGGGTATCAGCCCTGAAGATATCCAGAGCATTCAGGTATTGAAGGACGCATCTTCTACCGCCATCTATGGTGCCCGCGGTGCCAATGGTGTAGTTATGGTACAGACCAAGAGCGGTAAGGCCGGTGCTACCCAGGTAACATTCGATGCTTCCGTAGGTTTCTCTAACGCTTACCACATTCCAGAGGTAATGGGAACCAAAGAATATGCACAGGCTTTGATTGATTACAAGGGTGTATCTCAGGGTGCTATGCAGGATTATCTTGACGGCACCAAGCCAGGTATCGACTGGATGGACGAACTGCTCCGTACAGGTATCACTCAGAACTATAAGGTAGCAGTTTCTCAGGGTAATGAGAAAACTCAGACCTACTTCTCTGCCAACTATATGGACCAGAAGGGTGTTATCACAGATACCAGCTCTAAGCGATACGCTATCAAGGCTAACATGCACAACAAGATATTCGACTGGTTGGAAATGACCACCGATATCAACCTCGCTCAGACCGACAACTCAGGTGCTGATTTCCTTCAGAACCAATCTAACCCTATTTGGGTAGGTTTGAACTACTCTCCTACCATGGAGATGATGGATGCAAATGGCAATTATATTAAAGATACCAACAACAATATCCAGAACAACCCTTATGGTATTCTCCATGGTGGTGAATACGACCGAAAGCGCACGATGGTAACTGGTCACGTTGACTTGAAGTTCAACCTTCTCAAGGGCCTGACATTCACCACAACCAATGGTATCGACTATAATGATTACAAGTGGTACAATTTCACATCAAGCAAGGTGAATACCTCTGGTAACTCAATGGGCAACAACGATGCAACAGTTACCGCTTTGCAGTCAACCAACAACTTGACCTATAACAACAAGTGGGGTGAGCACTCTTTGACCGCAACAGGTGTATGGGAAGTTACCTCTAATGAGGTTCGCCGTATGGGTATGACTGGTACAGGTATTATCCACGAACAGGTGGGCTACTGGAACGTAGCAGATGCTACATCTAAGACTCCTACCAACGGCTATAGCAAGTGGACCATGCTCTCTGGTGTAGCTCGCGTAATGTACAACTATGCCGAGCGCTACATGTTGACAGGTACTCTCCGTGCCGATGGTTCCAGCCGTTTCACCAACAAGAAGTGGGGTTACTTCCCATCTATTGCAGGTGCTTGGACTGTTTCTAATGAAAAGTTCTGGGAGCCTATCAAGAATGCTGTAGAATACATGAAGATCCGCGCCAGCTATGGTGTCATCGGTAATCAGGACATCAATCCTTATTCTACCCTTGGATTGTTGAAAACTACAGATTTCTCATACGGTACAAACCAATCTTACACAGGTTACTGGGCAAATGGTCTTGCTACACCAGACTTGACATGGGAGAAGGTACACCAGTTCGACCTCGGTGTTGACTTCGGGTTCTTCGGCAACCGTCTGAACGTTAGCTTCGACTACTTCAACAAGACTACCAAGGATGCTCTCTTAGAGACATCATCTCCAGGTTACATAGGCGGTACCACATATTGGGTAAACGCAGGTGAAGTAAACAACAAGGGTATTGAGGCAACCATCAATGGTCAGATTATTCAGACTAAGGATTGGACATGGTCAACAACTCTGAATGTCAGCTACCTGAAGAACAAGGTAACCAAGATGACAGCTTCAGATCCTATTATTTACGGTCAGACTCCTTCTCCTGGTACTGTTGACCCATGTACTATCATCAAGGAAGGTGAGGCTATCGGTACATTCTACGGCTTCAAGTGGGCTGGTGTAGAAAAGAATGACAAGGGAGAATATGTTGATATGTATTACACTGCAGACGGCAACAAGACAGCAGATCCAGACGCTTCTAAGGATCGCTTCATATTAGGTCATTCAAATCCAGACGTTACATTAGGCTGGAACAACACCATAACCTATAAGAACTGGGACTTCAACGTATTCTGCAATGCAGCCTTCGGTGCTAAGCGATTGAATATGGTACGTTTTGCAATGAACTCAATGGTTGGTGCTTCTATGTTCGTAACTGATAAGGATTACTTCAGTAATATAGGTATCACCATGCCAACTCCAGGTGCTGAAAACAAGACCTATGGTAACTCAGACAAGTGGCTCGAGAATGCAGACTACTTCCGCTGCGAGAATATCAGTGTTGCTTACACATTCCCACGTAGCGTAACCAAGTTGGCAGACATTCGTCTCTCACTCTCAGCTCAGAACCTCTTCACCATCACAGGCTATAAGGGTATTGACCCAGCAGGTGCTTCATTCGGCGAAAAGAATATAGACCGTGATAATGGTTTGGATATGGGTGCTTATCCTAATCCTCGTACCATCACAATGGGTGTTCGTGTAACCTTCTAATTTCAACAATCTAAAAACTGTAATAATTATGAAAACTAAGAAATTATTATACATTGGTTGTCTCATGGCAGCATCCTTGGTTACTTTCTCGTCTTGTGGCGATTTCTTGGATGAGGATCCTAAGGGACAGTTAACCCCAGAGAAGTTCTTCCTTACAGAAGATGACCTTACTGCAAGTGTTAACGCTTTGTACGAAAGAATCAACCAGACACAGAGCTGGACCAACCCTATGTACCCACAGTGGCAGGGTGATGATATCACAGCCAACCCTGGTTCAAACAAGCAGGCTTGTGCGGCTCTTGATGCTTTTGCATCTGAGGGTGCCAACAAGGGTGTAACAGATGCATGGAATCTGCATTATTCTGTGATCAAGGCTGCTAACCTGATTGTAAATGGAGCAGGAAATGTGAATGGCTCACAGGAAAAGAAGAACGTAGCCTTTGGTAATGCACACTATTGGCGTGCATATTCTTACTTCTATCTGGTACGTGTATTCGGTAAAATACCTATCATCACAAATACAGACATTAACCAGTTGGATGCTCAGCCTGCAGAAATTGCAGAAGTTTACGAAATGATCGTTAAGGACTTGAAGGATGCCATCAACGAACTTCCTACCAAGTACGATTATGAGCCAGCTCGCTTGTTTGATGTAGATGTTTGGGTTACCAAGCAGGCTGCACAGTCAACATTGGCTGCAGTTTATATGTCTATGGCAGGCTACCCTCTCAATAAGGGCACAGAATACTACAAGCTCGCTGCAGAGCAGGCAAAAGATGTCATTGACAACAACCATACTTATGGCTTCATCTTGAACCCAGACTGGAAGGATGTTTACTCTATGGGTAACAACTACAACAAGGAGACCTTACTCGGTATCAACAATGATGCCAAGGGTTGGTGGGATCATGACTCACAGCTTTCTTCTTGCTGCCGTTTCGAAAGCCTCGGTGATGGTGGCTGGGGTGACGCCTGGGGTGAGATTGCTTTCTGGAAGAGATATCCAGAAGGACCTCGTAAGAATGCCATCTACGCAAAAAGAATTACATTCCAGGATGGTACTGTAATCACTGCAGATTGTAATTGGTGGGATATTCCTACTGAAGATCTTTGGGTTCCTATTACAATGAAGACTGATGCTAAAGAACTCGAGAAGCAGATTAAGGGTCTGGATGAAAAAATCGAAAAAGAGAAGGATAGTGAAAAGAAGACCGTCAGAAAAGTTAACGGAAAATACGAAAAGCTCTTGTTTGAGAAGGGTAAGAAGTGTGTCAAAGAATATCACCCAATGTTCACTATCTTCACTGTAAACTGTGATGAGAAAGGTGGTATGCTCAGACAACCATACGATTGTATGAAACCTAACTATAGTGGTATGGTTAATGACCGCCGTCATAACCTCATCCGCTATTCTGAGGTGCTCCTCTGGTATGCTGAGAGTGCTGCCCGTGCAGGCCTCTCTGACTTGACAGAAGCTAAGAAATGCTTGAAGCTGGTTCGCAGCCGTGCCGTAACAGATGTTGAAAATGTGACACTTGGCGACGGAACTACCGTAAAGATCGACAACATGAGCGCTGCCCAGCTTGCTGAGGCTTGCTACATCGAACACGGATGGGAAGTTGCAGGTAACTGGGTATCTATGGTTACCCGCCGTTCAGATGAGCTCCGTATGGACGAGCTCAAGAAGAACTTCGAGTATCGCGTTACCAATGCTCCTGTAGTTATCTCTAAGAAGGGTGACAAGGAATATACCGCTCAGGAAAGCGTTACAGTTACTGGTCCTTGGTCAGAGGATAGAATTTACTGTCCATATCCAACAACCGATGGTGAGAAGAACCCAAACTTGAAGAAATAAACTTTTTAAGTAATCAATTCATAAGCTAGTCACATGACTTGTCTACTTTTCAGGTAGTATGACTCATGTTAAAACATCAAGAGGGAATGCCAAGTGAGTTGGCATCCCTCTTTTTGTTGTTTTGATAAATATTTTAAACATTATGGCTAATAATTATCTATCTTTCAACCGATCTTTGCTGGCGATGGCTGCCCTTCAAGCCTTGCCGCTATCTCTCTTCGCCCAGAATACAGGCGAAAAACCAAACATCCTGTATATCATGTGCGATGACCACGCCATACAGGCTATCAGCGCCTACGGCAGTGCCATCTCCCAACTGGCGCCTACCCCAAATATCGACCGACTTGCAGAAAGGGGAATGAAATTCAACGAGGCTTTCGTTGAAAACTCGCTTTCTACACCAAGCCGTGCCTGCCTGATGACCGGCCTCTACAGTCATCAGAACGGACAGCGCATGCTGGCAGAGGGCATCGATTCCACCAAAACCTTCTTCTCTGAAATGCTGCAGAAGGCAGGCTATGAGACGGCAGTAGTGGGAAAATGGCACATGTCATGCCGCCCTAAAGGTTTCGATTTCTATCACATCCTCAACGACCAGGGACAATATTACAACCCAACCTTCGCATCAACAGACCATTACGGAGAATACAAGCAGGAAATGGGATATGCCACCGACCTCATCACAGACCATGCCATCGAATACCTCGACCAAAGAGACAGAAACAAGCCATTCTGTCTGCTGGTTCATCATAAGGCACCCCACCGTCTGTGGATGCCTAGCACCAAGTATGTTGGGAAATACGGCAAAATAAACTTCCCGCTACCTGAAACCTTCTGGGACGACTATGCGACCCGAGGCTCGGCTGCATCCACCCAGAAGATGACTATCGGTGAATATATGGAAATGGTACGCGACCTGAAAGTGCCCGAAATGTACGACCCTTCCACACCGGAAGGCAGAGACTCGTATGCCGGACTCATGGGGGAGATGAACCGCATGACACCGCAGCAGCGCGAGGCTATTGATGCCTATTACATGCCGAGAAACAGAGAATTCCTGAGCAAGAACCTCACGGGTAAGGAACTGGTAGAATGGAAATACCAGAACTATATCCGCGACTATATGGCAGTGATTGCTTCGGTGGATGAGAGTGTAGGCCGACTTCTGACTTATCTCGATGAGCATCATCTCACGGATAATACCATCATCGTATACACCTCCGACCAGGGATTCTACATGGGCGAACACGGCTGGTTTGACAAGCGTTTCATGTATGAGGAATCATTCCATACACCGCTCATCATCAGCTATCCTAAGCATATCCAGCCTAAGAGCGAGTGCAACCAGATGGTACAGAACATCGACTTTGCTCCTACCTTCCTCGACCTGGCGGGCTTGAAGAAGCCTGCCTATATGCCGGGCACTTCGCTCCAACCATTGTTTGCCGGACAGCCTGTAAGAAAATGGCGTAAGAGTCTGTATTACCATTATTATGACTACCCTAATTATCATCTGGTACGCAAGCACGATGGTGTGAGAACCGAGCGCTACAAACTGATTCATTTCTACGGCAAGGGTGGCGAAAGAGCCGTTCCAGAAAACAAGTATCAGTGCCAACCGGGAACTTCAGAAAACTGGTGTTTCGAATATCTCAAATCCATCAACTACATCACCAATGATGCCGATATTGACTACTACGAGTTGTATGATATCCAGGTTGATCCGAACGAGCTGCACAACCTCTACGGCAAGCCTGGCATGCAGAAGGTAGAAAAGGAAATGAAGAAACTCCTCGCTACCTATCGCAGAAATCTGAAGGTAGATGAGTAAAGGAACCGAACAAAATAATATTGATATGAACAAGACAATATGGCTTACAGGGGTAGGTTTGGCGTGTCTTCCTACCCTGCTCTGTGCAAAACAGAACACCCCGCCCAACATTCTCTTCATACTGTGTGACGACATGGGATATGGCGATCTGGCTTGTTACGGCCAACCTTATATCCACACGCCTAATATAGACCGGATGGCACAAGAGGGAATGAGATTCACCCAGGCTTATGCCGGTTCTCCCGTCTCGGCTCCGTCGAGAGCTACCCTCATGACGGGTCAGCATACGGGACATACACATGTGCGTGGAAACAAGGAATACTGGAGAGGTGTGCCAATGGTAAAATATGGCAACAACGAGGAGTATTCTGTCGTAGGACAGGAACCTTACGACCCGCAGCATAAGATTCTGCCCGAAATCATGAAGGACAAAGGATACAGAACCGGTGTATTCGGGAAATGGGCTGGCGGATATGAGGGTTCGGTTTCTACTCCCGACAAGCGTGGCGTGGACGAATTCTATGGCTATATCTGCCAGTTTCAGGCTCATCTCTATTATCCTAACTTCCTGAACCGCTACAGTCGTGCAATGGGAGATACAGCGGTGGTAAGAGAGGTAATGGAACAGAACATCCAGCATCCGATGTTCGGCAAGGATTATTTCAAGCGCAAACAGTATTCTGCCCGCATCATCCACGACAAGGCACTGGAATGGATAGACAGACAGGATAAGGAACATCCTTTCGTAGGATTCCTTACCTATACCCTGCCGCATGCCGAACTTGCCCAGCCGGAAGACTCTATTCTAGAGAATTACCAGAAACAGTTCTTTACCGATAAAACCTGGGGCGGATGGGAAGATTCGAGATACAACGCTGCGATTCATACCCACGCACAGTTTGCCGGAATGATTACCCGACTAGACCAGTATGTGGGCGAAATCTTCGCCAAGCTGAAGGAGAAGGGACTCGACAGGAACACCATTGTCATCTTTACTTCAGATAACGGACCACATGAAGAAGGTGGTGCCGACCCGGAGTTCTTCGGTCGTGACGGTAAGTTGAAAGGTCTGAAACGCCAGTGCTACGAAGGCGGCATCCGCATACCGTTTATCGCCTGGTGGCCTGAGCATATCAAGGCAGGAGCGGTGAACGATACCCAGTTTGCCTTTTACGACCTGCTGCCTACTTTCTGCGATTTGGCTGGCATCAGAAACTTTGCCAAGCGTTATACCAACAGAAAGTTGGCTGGTGATGGTTTCGACGGAATCTCTATCGCTCCTACCCTTCTGGGCAAGGATGCAGAGCAGAAACATCACGATTACCTGTACTGGGAATTTCACGAAACCGACCAGATTGGCGTGAGAAAGGGCGACTGGAAACTGGTGGTAGTAAAAGGCGAGCCGCGGCTCTATAATCTGGCTTCCGATATCCACGAAGACCATAATGTGGCGGCAGAACATCCTAAGATTCTTACCGAACTCCTGGCTGCCATCAGAAAGGAGCATCGAGACAGCAAGGATTTCGAAATTACGCTGCCTAAGTTCTGATTTTATCTCCCGGTTACAGAGAGATAGAGATTACAACTAGATTCAAGAAAAAATGATGAACGACAACATAGCAAATTCCTTTGCCAAGCCACTGTATGTAATGCTGAAGCCTGCGGGTGCCCATTGCAACCTGGCATGCAAATACTGTTATTATCTGGAGAAGAACAAGCTCTATCCCACTGCTCAGCGACATCTGATGAGCAATGAGATGCTGGAACAGTTTACCCGAGAATATATTGAGGCGCAAACCATGAACCAGGTGCTCTTCACCTGGCATGGTGGCGAGCCTCTGCTGCGCTCCATCGACTTCTACCGCAAGGCTTTATCCCTACAGCAAAAGTATGCTGGAGGCAGGCGCATCGACAACGTAATTCAGACCAACGGCACGTTGCTGACCGATGAATGGTGCGAGTTTTTCGCCCAGAACCATTGGCTGGTAGGCATCTCTATCGATGGTCCGCAGCCTGATCATGACCATTACCGGCTGACGGCTGCGGGAAAGCCATCGTGGAAGAAGGTGATGCAAGGCATCAAACTGCTGAAGAAACACGGGGTAGAATGGAATGCGATGGCGGTGGTAAATGCCTATAATGTCAATCATCCGCTGGAGTTCTACCGCTTCTTCAAGGAAAACGGCTGTCAGTTTCTGCAGTTCACACCTATCGTTGAGCGACTGACCCGACATGAGGATGGCCGTACCCTGGCAAGTCTTGCCGACAAGAATGAGATTCCGCTGAGCGAGGCATCAGTTACGCCGGAGCAGTGGGGCTACTTTCTCTGTGCAATTTTCGATGAATGGGTCCGGAAGGATGTGGGCAAAATCTTCGTTGAGATTTTCGACTGCACACTGGCAAACTGGATGGGTATTTCTCCCGGCATCTGTGCTTATTCCAAGGAATGCGGTCATGCGGGAGTGATGGAGCACAATGGCGATGTTTATTCCTGCGACCACTTTGTTTTTCCGGAGTATAAGTTGGGCAATATCCGTGACCATTCGCTCATCGACATGCTTTATGGTGAGCAGCAACAGGAGTTCAGCCGTCTGAAACACAGTTCTCTTCCCCGCCAGTGCAAGGAGTGTGACATGGAGTTTGCCTGTCATGGAGAATGCCCAAAGAACCGCTTCATGAAAGATAAGTATGGCGATTCCGGGCTCAACTATCTCTGTCTGGGTTATTACCATTATTATCAGCATGTAGCGCCCTACATGGATTATATGAAGCAGGAACTCATGGCGCAGCGCCCACCTTCGAACATCATGAAAGTTATACAGTAAGCATGACAGATTCTAAAAAAACAGCAAAATACTTGGAAAAAAGTCAGAAATATCGTACCTTTGCAGGCAAAAAGCAATTTTACGAATATGAAAAGAATCAAAATGCCACTTTTGGCAAGAATCATCATTGCCATCCTGTTGGGTGTAATCTTCGGCAATTTCTTCAATGAAGCTGCCGTCAGAGCGTTTCTCACCTTCAACGGCATCTTCAGCCAGTTTCTGGGCTTTATGATACCGCTCATCATCATCGGTCTCGTAACACCAGCCATTGCCGACATCGGTCATGGAGCCGGAAAACTCCTCCTTGCCACTGTGGGCATCGCCTTTGCCGACACCATCCTGGCGGGTCTGCTTGCCTATGGTACAGGTTCGGCACTCTTCCCACACATGATTGCAAATTCTGCCCATGTGGCAGTAGATAAGGCTGAAGAACTCAAACCCTTCTTCGAAATCAAGATACCAGCCATGGTTGATGTGATGAGTGCCCTCGTCTTCTCGTTCATCGCCGGACTGGGCATTGCCCATAAAGGCAGCCGCACCATGCAGAACGTTTTTCAGGAATTCAAGGAAATCGTATCAGGTGTCATTGCCAAAGTCATCATTCCCCTACTGCCCCTTTACATCTTCGGCATCTTCCTGGGCATGACTTTCTCGGGCGAAGCATACCATATCCTGCTGGTCTTTGCACAGATTATCCTCGTGATTCTCGTACTTCATATCGTCATCTTACTTTACGAATATCTGTTGGCTGGCGGCTTGTCCCACAAGAATCCTTTTAAGCTGTTGCTCAACATGTTGCCAGCCTACTTCACGGCACTTGGCACATCATCATCGGCAGCCACCATTCCGGTAACTCTGAAGCAGACCTTGAAAAACAGCGTCACCGATGGCATTGCCGGATTCACCATTCCGCTCTGTGCCACCATCCATCTCTCGGGATCAATGATGAAGATTACCTGTTGTGCGCTCACCATCTGTCTCATCAATAGTATGCCTTGCAATCTCCCCCTCTTTCTCAACTTCATCTTCGTGCTCGCCATCTGCATGGTAGCAGCTCCGGGAGTTCCGGGAGGAGCCGTCATGGCAGCGCTAGGTCCGCTAGCCTCAGTTTTAGGTTTCAATGCTGATATGCAAGCACTTATGATAGCCCTCTATATTGCGATGGACAGTTTCGGTACCGCCTGCAATGTAACGGGCGATGGCGCCATCGCCATTGTCGTGGATAAAATATTCAGAAAGGATAAATAAAAAATAAAAGAGGGTGCGTCATAAGTCTGTGACGCACCCTCATCTTTATATAAATCTCTCTCTATTTCTAAAGTGATTCATATATATATTATGTATATCGTATGTTCTATTCTTACTTGCTCAAGCTAACAGAATGGCTCATGTTAGTCATTTCTGGAATTGAGTTTACTACGTGTTTCAAGAACATGCCCATGCAAAGAACCATACCTGAAAACATAACTGCGGCGAAAGCCATTGTAAAAATAGTCATCATAATTATTAACCTTTTTAAAATTTATTATTTGTTATTCCTTAAATACGGGTGCAAAGTTAACACTTTTTTATCAAATAACGGCATCTTTTGCCGAGAAATATCATTGCAATATGTTTTTCTTGATATGGGTCAATCACTTGTTTTTAGCCTTGGAAATGACATTTTGCTATCGGATATGTTGTTTTTGTGGCAATAATTTATATATCTCATTTCTCTCACTTTGTTATGTGTGTAACAAGATAGGGCTTCCTGTCAGATGGTAAGAAAAGGGCGCTCCGTCCTAAAGGATAGAGCGCCCTTAACTTTTATGCTGTTGATGCTGAATTTATGAATTCATGGAAATCAGGAACTCCTCGTTGTTGCGAGTAGTCTGCATGCTCTTGTGGATGGTATTCATCGCCTCGATAGGGTTCATGTCTGAAATGAACTTGCGCAGAATCCACATGCGGTCGAGCGTCTTCTTGTCCTGCAAGAGGTCGTCGCGACGTGTAGAAGAAGCCACCAGGTTGACGGCAGGGAAGATGCGCTTGTTGCTGAGTGAGCGGTCGAGCTGCAACTCCATGTTACCGGTACCCTTGAACTCCTCGAAGATAACCTCGTCCATCTTGCTACCTGTATCAATCAGGGCTGTAGCGATGATGGTGAGAGAACCGCCACCCTCGATGTTACGGGCTGCACCGAAGAAACGCTTTGGCTTCTGCAATGCGTTGGCATCCACACCACCGGTCAATACCTTACCTGAAGCTGGGGCTACAGTGTTGTAGGCACGTGCCAGACGGGTGATAGAGTCGAGGAAGATGACTACATCATGACCGCACTCTACCATGCGCTTTGCCTTCTCCAAAACGATGCCTGCAATCTTCACGTGGCGCTCGGCTGGCTCGTCGAAGGTAGAGGCGATGACCTCTGCATTCACGGTGCGGGCCATATCGGTAACCTCCTCAGGACGCTCGTCGATGAGCAGCATCATGAGGTATGCTTCTGGGTGGTTGGCTGCGATGGCGTTGGCAATGTCCTTCATCAGGATGGTTTTACCGGTCTTTGGCTGAGCCACGATGAGCGCACGCTGTCCCTTACCGATTGGTGAGAAGAGGTCTACCACGCGGGTGCTCAGGTTGGTGGTGCGACGGTCGCCGCAGAGATCAAACTTCTCGTTAGGGAAGAGTGGGGTGAGGTGCTCGAATGGAACACGATCGCGTACCTCTGATGGGTCACGGCCATTGATCTTGTCGATGCTGGTAAGTGGGAAGTACTTCTCACCCTCGTGAGGAGGACGCACGTGGCACTGAACCACATCACCCGTCTTCAATCCATATCGCTTCACAAAATTAGTAGCCACATAGATATCGTCTGGAGAAGAAAGATAGTTGAAGTCGCTGCTGCGAAGGAATCCGTAGCCGTCTGTAAGCACTTCGAGCACACCATTTGCGCTGATGATGTTGGAGAAGTCGTATTCTGGCTCTCTGCCGGATGTCTGAGGTGCAGCGGCAGGAGTGTTGCCGGATGCAACCGGAGTTGTAGGGCGATCGAAGATATCGTATGTTGGCGTGGCAGCCTGGTCTTCGATTGGAATATCTACTACGGTGATGAAGTCGGTACCGTCTCCTGGGTCACCGCTCCAAACGCCGTCTGGAGTAGTCTCGGCTGCAGCGTCTCCTGCGTTGTTCGCCTTCTTGCCAGTCTCTTTAGCCGCAGCCTTTTCCTCATGGTCTGCTGGCTTGTCGTTATGAGTGTTGAGCTTTGCCTGGAGCATAGCCATCAGCTCGTTGTTGCTTTCGCTGTTGTCGCTGGCTTCGCCAACGGCAAACTGGGCTTCAGGAATGAAATGCTCTTCGCTCTCTGGGGCTGCTGCCTGGTCAGACTCAGCCTGTGCATCCTGTTCTGCGCTAGTTTGTGCATCCTGCTCAGCATCAGTTTGTGCATTCTGCTCAGTCTCGTTGTTGTTGCCGGCATCAAAAATATAGCCTTCATTTTCGCTTTCCTGTTGCTGCTGTGTTGCCTGCTGCATCTTGATGGCAGCTGCTTTAGCCGCAGCAATGGCTTCCAGTTCTGCCTTGCTCTTTCTGCCTCTGTGCTTTGGAAAAGCAGCCAGCGGATCTACGGCTGCAGGGACTTCCTGTGGGGCAGCATCCTGTGATGCATCTGCAGGTCCGGTAGCCTGGTTCTTCATCACGTCGAAGTTCTCGCCATCAGTTCCATTGACAGAATAAACACGGTCTTCTTTCTTGCTGGCAATGCGTGTACGTTTACGCTTTGGTGCAGCATCATCTGTTGGGCCTTCAGCCTGGGCATCAAGGATGGTATAGATAATAGTCTCCTTGTTGTCGCCAGATTTAATCTTGGCTCCAATCTCTTTAGCAATGTCCTTCAGTTGAATGACACTTTTTGCTGATAATTCGTCTTTGCTATACATTATTATATTGTATATTATATGATTTTTCTATGAAATGTAGCGTTTCGAGAATGGAAACACTAGTTGTTTTGAATATTTTCGGTGCAAAGATACATAAAAATTTTGTTTCTGCCAAATTTTTTTGTAACTTTGCACACAAAAATAACGAAAATGGCTAGTCAAATACCGTATTTAGACGTTCAAAACCTCACCAAACGTTTTGGAGCTGAGGTTCTTTTTGATAATATTTCCTTCTCTATCGCTGAAGGACAGAAGGTGGGACTCGTGGCGAGAAACGGCACGGGTAAATCTACGTTGATGTCGGTGCTCATGGATAAGGAGGGACATGAGAGTGGTGACATCATCTATCGCCGCGACCTGAAGGTGGGCTATCTGGAGCAGTCGCCGAAGTTCGACCCGGAGGAGAGCGTGCTCGAGGCTTGCTTCAACCACGAGGATGACCCCGAAAAGGTGCTCAAGGCTAAGCAGATTCTCACACAGTTGCATATCACCAACATGGATCAGCCGATGGGACAGTTGAGTGGTGGCCAGCAGAAGCGTGTGGCGCTTGCCAATGTGCTGATTGACGAGCCCGACTTCCTGATGCTCGATGAGCCTACCAACCACCTCGACCTGGAGATGATTGAGTGGCTGGAGGGCTATCTGAACCGTGGCAATAAGACCATCTTCATGGTAACCCACGACCGATTCTTCCTCGACAAGGTGTGCAACACCATCCTGGAACTCGATGATAAGACCATCTACACCTATCGTGGCAACTATGCCTACTATCTGGAAAAACGACAGGAACGCATGGACAACCTGCGTGCCGAAATCCAGCATTCCAAGAATCTCTATCGCAGAGAGCTGGACTGGATGCGCCGACAGCCTCAGGCTCGCGGTCATAAGGCGAAGTATCGTGAGGATGCCTTCTACGAGTTGGAAAAGGTGGCAAAGCAGCGCATCGAAGACCGACAGGTTCGCCTGAAGGCTTCTACCGTGTATATCGGTTCCAAGATTTTCGAGTGCCAGTATGTGAGCAAGGCGTTCGACGACAGGGGTAAGAAGAAGGTGATTCTCGACAACTTCTACTACAACTTTGCCCGATTCGAGAAGATGGGCATCGTGGGTAACAACGGTACGGGTAAATCTACCTTCATCAAGATGCTCCTGGGCGAGGTGCAGCCCGATAGCGGCAAGTTTGATATCGGAGAGACCGTGCGTTTCGGCTATTTCTCGCAGGAGGGATTGAAGTTCCGTGAAGACCAGAAGGTCATCGATGTCATCACAGAGATTGCCGACTATATCGACCTGGGAAACGGCAAGCACATGACGGCTTCCCAGTTCCTGCAGTTCTTCCTCTTCACTCCCGAGGAGCAGCACAATTATGTATATAAGTTGAGTGGTGGTGAGAAGCGCAAGCTCTATCTCTGCACGGTGCTGATGAGAAATCCTAACTTCCTGGTGCTCGATGAGCCTACCAACGACCTCGATATCCAGACCCTCCAGGTATTGGAAGAATACTTGCAGGATTTCGCCGGTTGCGTCATCGTGGTGAGTCACGACCGTTATTTCATGGACAAGGTGGTGGACCATCTTCTGGTGTTCAAGGGCGAGGGCGAGATTCAGGATTTCCCTGGCAACTATACGCAATATCGTGACTGGAGCCGTTTGCAGGAGAAGGATGAGGCTGAGAAAGCTGCGGCTGCTGCGAAAACCACAGCCAGCACCAGTACCAGCACAAGCGATGGAACCGGCACCGCCAAGCGTGATGCCAACTTTGAGAACAAGCGCAAGATGAGCTACAAGGAGAAGCGTGAATATGAGCAGCTGACCCAGGAAATAGATAAGCTCACCGAAGAGCAGAAAAAGTTGGAAGAGGCCCTTTGTAGTGGCACTCTCTCGGTAGAGGAACTGACGGAAAAGAGCAAGCGCCTGCCTGAAATCAAGGATGAACTTGACGAGAAGGAAATGAGATGGCTGGAATTGGCAGAAATGCTCTAGGCTTTGAACTTTGAACATTGAACTTTGAACATTGAGCTTTGAACATTGAACATTGAACTTGATGATAAGTTGGTGTGCTGCCTTTAATAATAAACATTTAAAAAGAAAATAGAAAGAATGGAAATTAAGAAATCAGAATTTACAATATCGGCTCCACGAGTGAGCATGTGTCCTAAAGATAACAAGGCTGAGTATGCTTTCATAGGCAGAAGTAACGTGGGCAAGTCGAGCCTCATCAATATGCTTTGCAATCACAAGGGTTTGGCTAAAACTTCAGCCACTCCAGGTAAAACCCTGCTTATCAACCACTTTATCATCAATAACGAATGGTATCTGGTCGACCTTCCTGGCTATGGCTTCGCCAAGCGCTCAAAGACCGTGCAGAAGCAGTTGGAGCAGATGATCAGCAGCTATATCCTGCAGCGTCCGCAGTTGGCAAACGTCTTCGTTCTTATCGATGTGCGCCACGACCAGCAGAAGATAGACCGAGAGTTCGTGGATTGGTTGGGCGAGAGTAATGTTCCTTTCTGTATCGTCTTTACCAAGGCAGACAAGTTGGGTCCTGTCAAGGCTCGCATGAATGCCGAAAAGTGGATGCATGCCCTGGAAGACCGATGGGAGGCGCTCCCTCCATACTTCATCACCAGCAGTGAGAAGAAGACGGGGCGTGACGAGGTGCTCGACTATATCGACGAAATCAACAAGTCTCTGGCAGGAGAGTAACTGCCGGAAATCTTGACTTTGAAGATTGGAAACTCGAATTTCTGAAATGGATAATAGGAGGAATCCTATGTAAAATTTGAAGAAGAGGATGAAACAGATTAACTGGGGATTTATCGGCTGCGGTGAAGTAACCGAAAAGAAAAGCGGCCCGGCATTCAACGAGGTGGAGGGATCGCAGGTTGTTGCGGTGATGAGCCGTAGCGAACAGAAGGCGCGAAGCTATGCCGAGCGCCATCATATAAGAAAATGGTACACCGATGCGCAGGAACTCATCGATGACCCTGACGTGAACGCCATCTATATCGCTACGCCACCGTCATCGCACGCCACCTTTGCCATCATGGCGATGCATGCTGGCAAGCCTGTATACGTAGAAAAGCCTTTGGCAGCAAGCTATAACGACTGTATTCGCATCAACAGAATCAGCGAGCAGACCGGTGTGCCTTGCTTTGTGGCATACTATCGCAGGTATCTTCCTTACTTTCAGAAAGTGAAGGAGATTATCAACAGTGGAACTATCGGAGAAATAGTCAATGTACAGGTTCGCTTCTCGGTGCCTCCCCGTGACTTGGATTACAAAAGCGGCAAGGAGATGCCTTGGCGTGTGCAGCCAGACATTGCTGGTGGCGGCTATTTCTACGATTTGGCGCCTCATCAGATAGACCTGTTGCAAGACCTCTTTGGTGTGATTACCCGTGCCCATGGCTATCCTGCCAACCGTGCGCATCTCTATAAGGCTGAAGATACGGTATCGGCATGTTTCTTCTTCGAAAGTGGCGTGACGGGCAGTGGCAGCTGGTGTTTCGTGGGACATGAGAGTGCCAAGGAAGACTGCATTGAGATTATCGGTGATAAGGGTTCGCTTTCGTTCTCCGTGTTCACCTATCAGCCTATCGTCTTGATAACAAGCGAGGGTAGAACCTGCATCACCGTTTCTAATCCGCCGTATGTGCAGCTGCCTATCATCAAGAATGTGATAGAGCATCTGCAGGGTATCAGCACCTGTACTTGCACCAGCGTTTCGGCTACTCCGGTAAACTGGGTGCTCGACCGCGTGCTTTGGAAGAACTAACGTTTGATTTTGTAAGTGCTAACGTGTATTTTGAAGAACTGAATTGTAGAATTTCAAAGAGTCAGTAAGATGAAAAGAAGAATTTGGTCTTTAGTGGGAGTCTGGTTGCTCGCTTTGCTGCCAATGATGGCAGTGGAGCGGGATTCTCTTCAATTGCCTACTGACCAAAGCAAGACAGACCAAAGCAAGACTGACCAGAACAAGACTGTTGCCGATTCTTCTTTGATGAAAACGCTTTTCAACTCTACGATGTTCAAGGGAAACTCTGAGGATAGCCTGACGCGTGCCCGACATGAGAAAACCTTCTTTCACCGTTTGGGAAAGACTTTTACGAATTTCTTTCGGGAGTTTTCAAATATCAACGAACAGTATATCGAGCCTCAGCATTACAATTATACCGTGATGCTCCAGAATACCAATACCTATGAGGTCTATACCCTTTATGGTGAGGAAGGACAGCGTATCTCGTTTGCGCCTGACCCTTCATGGCGATTGGGACCTTATCTGGGATGGCGATGGGTGTTCCTGGGTTATACCATAGACTTGAAGCACATCAATATGAAGAGCGACCACAGTAGCAAGAAGGAGTTCAATCTAAGCCTGTATAGCAGTCTGCTCGGAGTGGATTTGTTCTGGCGACAGACGGGTAATGACTATCATATCCAAAGAATGGATTTGAGTGATGATGTGAATACGGATGTCCTCAAAAAGGTATCTTTCGATGGCTTTAAAGGAAGCATCAAGGGCTTGAACCTTTACTATATCTTTAATCATCGTAAATTCTCATATCCAGCAGCTTATTCGCAAAGTACGAAGCAGAAGTTGAGCGCCGGTTCGTGGATGGCGGGCTTGGGATATACCCAGCATCAGCTGGAAGTGGACTGGGATAAACTTTCGAATATCGTGGATGAACGGCTGAATCAGAAATCCAGGAATCAGCTGAATCAGAATCCCATGAATCAGCTGAATCAGGAAGCAAGGAATCAGATGGAGGCAAGGATTGATAGCTCTCTGATGTTCTCGAAGGTGAGGTATAGCGATTATTCTGCCACAGTGGGATATGGCTACAACTGGGTGTTTGCCAAGAACTGGCTCTTCAACGCCTCGCTTTCCGTGGGACTTGCCTACAATCATTCCAGATCAGACGATCCGGAACTTGACAAGTTCAACCTGAAGAACTTCAACTTCAAGAACTTCAATATCGATGGTGTGGGCCGTTTTGGTGTGGTATGGAATAATGACAAATGGTATGCGGGTATCAGTTCTGTCATTCATTCTTACAATTATCATAAAGATCATTTCTCTACCAACAATTCCTTCGGCTCCCTGAACATCTATGTGGGCGTGAATTTTGGTAAGAAGCGGGAATATAAAAATGTAAAACAATGAAAGTAAAGCATAATTTTTTGGTTTGTGCGGCGGCATTCATGATGGTGATGCCGGCTTGGGCAAAATCTGGCGTAGTGTATCAGAGCCAGGATAGTATGCGAATTGTTTCTTTGCTCCAACAGGCAAAGGCGATGAAGAAGAAACCTGCCAACTGGATGATGTGGTTCGGAAAGCAGTTTGTGGGTGTCCCCTATGTGGGCGGCACCCTGGATAGAACAAAGGAGGAGCAGCTTGTGGTGAATACCCGTGAACTGGATTGCACCACCTACGTAGAAATCGTGACTGCTCTGGCGATGTGTGCCAAGAATCACGAAACCAGTTTTGCAGCCTTTTGCAATCATCTCAAGCATGTGCGCTATGTTGGTGGCGATGTAGAGTATGTAAAGCGCCAGCATTATTTCACACTCTGGGTAGATGACAACGTAAAGGAAGGCATCGTGAAGGATATTCAGACCAATCCACCTTTCACGGCTATACAGACCATCAGCGTAAACTGGATGTCTACCCATCCATCCAGCTACAAGATGCTTTCGGCTCATCCACGATGGCAGTCGGGCATCCGGGCTTTGGAACAGAGCATCAATGGCAAGCGCTACCGCTATATTCCGAAAGGAGAGATCCGCAACAACCAGCTTTTCAGAAATACCATCAAGAATGGCGATATCCTTCTGATGATTACCCGGAAGAAGGGGTTGGACACCACGCATATCGGAATCGCTTCCTGGCACAAGGATGGTTTGCATCTGCTCAATGCCAGCAGCATCCACAAAAAAGTGATTGACGAACCGATGACACTTTATAATTATATGCAGAAGCATCCTTCCCAAATAGGTATCCGTGCTTGCAGGGTGTTGTGATATTTCTAAATATTATCCTCATCGGTTGAAACATTCCAATGAATAGGATGTTTTCCTACTTCATATTTATCCTTAAGGCTAATTATTTTTAGGCTTAAGGATAAATATATTTAGTCTTAAGGCTATTTATATTTTCCCTTAAGCCTATTGTCTCCTTCTCTTGATTTTTATTTTTCTTTCTTTTTATTTTGTTCAGTTATTTCTTTCTGATGATGTTTTTCTGTATTTTTGGCACGCTATTTGTAAAAGCAATAGGCAGAAATAAATAAAGTAAAACATATAAAACATTATAAATTATGGCACAGAAAGGTAATATCGGTGTAACGACAGAGAACATATTCCCTGTCATCAAGAAATTCTTATATTCAGATCATGACATCTTCCTTCGTGAGATGGTTTCCAACGCTGTGGATGCTACACAGAAGTTGAAGACTCTTGCTGCCCAGGGCGACTTCAAGGGTGAGATTGGCGACACTACTGTACGCATCTCTCTCGACGAGAAGGCTGGTACCCTGACTATCAGTGACCGTGGTATCGGTATGACAGAGGAGGAAATCGATAAATATATCAACCAGATTGCATTCTCTGGTGTAACAGACTTCCTCGACAAGTACAAGGAGAATGCCAACGCCATCATCGGTCACTTCGGTCTCGGTTTCTATTCTTCTTTCATGGTAGCAAGCAAGGTGGAAATCATCACCAAGAGCTACAAAGAGGGTAGCAAGGCTGTAAAGTGGAGCTGCGATGGTTCACCTGCTTTCGAAATCGAGGACACTGACAAGGCTGACCGCGGTTCAGATATCGTTCTCCATATCGCTGACGACTGCAAGGAATTCCTTCAGAAAAACAAGATTGAGGAACTCCTGAACAAGTACTGCAAGTTTATGGCAGTGCCTGTAGCCTTCGGCAAGAAGACTGAGTGGAAGGACGGCAAGAACGTGGAGACAGACGAGGATAACATTATTAATAATGTGGAGCCTCTCTGGACCAAGACTCCTAGCACCTTGAAGGATGAGGACTACAAGAAGTTCTATCACACCCTCTATCCAATGCAGGACGACCCATTGTTCTGGATTCACCTGAACGTAGATTTCCCATTCAACCTGACGGGTATTCTCTACTTCCCACGTATCAAGAACAGCATTGACATGCAGCGCAACAAGATTCAGCTGTATTGCAACCAGGTATTCGTAACAGACCAGGTAGAGGGCATCGTTCCTGAGTTCCTGACCCTGCTGCATGGTGTTATCGACTCACCGGATATCCCATTGAACGTGAGCCGCAGCTACTTGCAGAGCGACAGCAACGTGAAGAAGATTTCTACCTACATCACCAAGAAGGTGGCAGACCGCTTGAACTCTATCTTCAAGGAGAACCGCAAGGAATTCGAGGAGAAGTGGGATGACCTCAAACTCTTCATCAACTACGGTATGCTTTCACAGGATGACTTCTACGATCGCGCCAAGGATTTCGCTCTCCTGAAGGATGTAGAGGGCAAGTACTTCACTTACGAGGAGTACAAGACGCTGATCAAGGACAACCAGACCGATAAGGATGGCAACCTGGTATATCTCTATGCTAACAACAAGGAGGAGCAGTACTCTTACATCGAGGCTGCCAAGCAGAAGGGTTATTCAGTGCTTCTGATGGAAGGTCAGCTTGATACCCCAATGGTCAATATGCTGGAGCAGAAGTTGGAGAAGAGCCGCTTCACACGTGTGGATGCAGATATCATCGACCGCCTCATCGTAAAGGAAGATGCCAAGAAGACAGATTTGACAAAAGACCAGTCTGACAACTTGACAGAAGTGTTCCGCTCTCAGATGCCTAAGCTCGACAAGGCTGAGTTCTTTGTTGAGATTCAGGCTTTGGGTGAGCAGAACCAGCCAGTGCTCATCACTCAGAACGAGTACATGCGCCGTATGAAGGCGATGAGCCAGTTCCAGGCAGGCATGAACTTCTATGGTCAGATGCCAGACAGCTATAACATCGTGTTGAACTCAGACCATGCTTTGGTGAAGAAGGTATTGGAGGATGCTGAGGCTAACACCGCCGATGCATTGAAGCCAATCCTTGCAGAGATCAAGGGTCAGGAAGCTCGCCTTGCAGTGCTTCATCAGGAACAGGGTAAGAAGAAGCCAGAGGAGATTACCCAGGAAGAGAAGGATGATGTTCACAACACAGAAAAGGCTATCAGCGACGAGAAGGCTAAGCGCAATGATATCATCTCGGGCTATGCCAAGAACAACAACATCGTTCATCAGCTCATCGATCTCGCCCTGTTGCAGAATGGTATGCTGAAGGGTGCTTCTCTCGATGCATTCCTGAAGAGAAGTGTGGATATGATTAAGTAATAGGGTCTTTAAAGACGTATATAACTTTACGAGATGTAACATTGAGGTTACAAATTGTATCTAGATATGTGCTAAATGTTTCAAAGTAGACATTTAGCACATTTTTTTGTCCCTTTTCTTTGGTAGTGTTATCCGTTTTTTGTAACTTTGCATTACTTAATCGAATAAGCATATAATAATCAGAACCACCATCATGGAACGAAACAAAGAATCAGAACGCAGCTTAATAGCTGATTATTACACAAAGCATTTCGAAGAATTGAAGGCGTTTGTGTATTCCCGTCTGCCGATAGCGGATGAGGCTGAGGATATAGCGCAGAACATTTTCTTGAAACTGTTGGAGTCGAAGAAGATGATTACGCCTATCACCTTGCCTTGTTTTGTCTATACCATGGCGAGAAACTTGATTGCTGACTACTGGCGCCACAGACAGCAAGGTGAGGTGTACGAGCATTTCATCAAGACAAGCAATTGGAGGTCGAGAAGTACCGAGAGCGTCGAGTCGCTGTTCTCGGCTCAGGAAGTGAACGAAATGTTAGAACGCGGTATCGCCCAACTTTCCGATAAGCAAAGCTGTGTTTATCGCTTGAATGTTTATGAGAATATGCCGGTGAGAGAAATCGCTACAACGCTCAACTTGAGTTACAAAAATACCGAAAATCGCCTGGGTTTTGCCCGCAAGCGGGTTCGTGACTTTATGAAGAAGGCGTTGGCTAGTTAGGGTAGTTATGGACGATGTCTATCAGATAGACATTTGGGTAGGTGGTATAATGATTTTATGGTATTATGATATAATGCGAAAAAAGGCTGCATTCCTCATGTTTCAGGAATGCAGCCTTTATGGTTGTTATGTCTTAGTTCTCCTTGAAGGCGATGACTCGGGTCAATGCCTTGTCCAGATAGAATGTCTGGGTGATTTCCTGCTTCTTGCCATCATGATCGGTCAACTGATAGGTGGCCCTTATATATAATAAGGTGTCTGGGAACGTGCCATCGTTATAGTCGATGTTCTTCTTGATGTATGGAAGCTTGCTCATCTCCTGTCTCATCGACTTCACCTTGTTGAAGTCGATCATTGCCGTCTGATTGAGCTGGCTGAAATGCTCATAGCTGCAATCTTCGTTCTCAAGGTTCTCGTTGAGGAAATCCTTGACGAGCGACTTGGCTTTGTGCCGGTCGCCACATGATGTGAAGACCAGCGACAAAGCTAATGTGAGTAAGAAAATAAGCTTCTTCATTACTTCACGCTACGGAGAATGTCCAACAAGTGATTCCATACCATCTCAACGGTAGGAATCAGAAGAGCTTCCTCTGGAGTGTGCACGTTGCGAAGGGTAGGGCCGAAGCTTACCATGTCGAGGTCTGGGTAACGCTCAGAGAAGAGACCGCACTCCAGACCGGCGTGGATGCCCTTGACCAGTGGCTCCTTGCCGAAGAGCTTCTCGTAACTCTTTACGGTGATGCCGGTCAGCTTGCTGTTGGCACGCATCTTCCATGCTGGATACTTACCGCCCACATTTACCTCAGCTCCTGCCAAGAGGAAGGCTGCCTTCACGGTGTTGGTCATATTATCCAAATTGCTCATTACATTACTGCGCTGTGAAGCCACGATGTGGATGCTGTTCTCATCGGTGATGACGCTTGCTACATTGCTTGATGTCTCAACCATCTCGGCAAGCGCCTCGTCCTGACAAGTGGTAAGAGGACCGTTGTCAACAGCCTGCAAAGCCATGATGAACTTATCTGCCACAGCTTTCTCGATGACAGGAGCTGCATCGGCAGAACCCATGTTGAACAACATCGACTGCTCTGTAACGTGGAACTCATCCTCTACCTCTGAAGCGAAGATATTCCAGTCGGCACGTACCTGCTCCTTTGCCTCGTTCTTGACTGCGAATACAATCTTGCCGTCGCGAGGGATGGCATTGTGCATCTTGCCACTGTTGAAGCTAACCAGGCGGAGTTCACCATTCAGCTTTTCGCTTTCCAAGAAGAGGAAACGGGCAAGTACCTTGATGGCGTTGGCGCGTTTCTTGTTGATGTCATCGCCAGAGTGACCGCCGTTGAGTCCCTTCAGAGAAGCTTCCATGAAGAAATAGCCAGCTGGAGCCTCCTCACGATTGAAGTGGAAGGTAGCCTTGGTGGTCTGACCGCCTGCGCATGATACGAAAATCTGTCCCTCATCCTCAGAATCGAGGTTGATGAGCATCTTGCCAGTCATGAAGCCTGCCTTCATGCCTACGGCACCACTCAAGCCTGTCTCCTCGTCACGGGTAAATACGCACTCGATAGGACCATGCTCAATATCGTCGGCTGCGAGGATGGCGAGCTCGATGGCACATCCGATACCATCGTCAGCACCGAGGGTAGTACCCTTTGCCTTCAGCCATTCTCCATCCACATAAGTCTGGATGGCATCCTTGTGGAAATCGAACTCCACATCCACCAGTTTATCGCAAACCATATCCATGTGGCTTTGGAGGATGATGGTGTCAGCATTCTCATATCCTGGGGTGGCAGCCTTGCGAATCAAGACGTTGCCAGTCTCATCAACTACAGTCTCAAGGTTGTGGCTCTTGCCAAATTCCTTCAAGTACTCAATCATGTTCTCCTCGTGCTTAGAAGGACGAGGAATCTCGTTGATTTTAGCGAACTGCTCGAACACGAGAGCAGGTTTTAAATCATTTTTTTCCATTTATAATGTTATTTTGTATATATAATTCTCTTTATTTGTTATTTTTGCTTCAAGAAAGTCATTTATTTATGAAATTTCCTTTGCTTTTTGACCGAAAAGTCGTACCTTTGCAACGTGAAGTGCATTAAGGCACTGCAAAGATAATAAAAATGATAAAATTATTGCTATTTAGTCTGTTAATAATTGCTATTGCTATGGCATTATTCAGTGTGAAACTGATTTTTAAGAAGAACGGCAAGTTCTCTTCGCAGCATGTACACGACAATCCGGGTCTTCGCAAGATGGGTATCCATTGCGTGGTTGATCAAGACCGTGAGGCGCGCGAGGCAAACAAGGCGTATTAATCATCAGGCGTGTTAATAATTAAAAGAGAAAGTATAAATAAAAAGATTATAAGGAAATGAAAAAGAACATTTTGAGTTCAGTGGCTATCGCTGCTGTTGCTGCCTTGTCTTTGGCATCATGCAACAAGTCACAGCCTCAGGTTGAGGCTAAGTCTGAGAGCAAGGCTCCTGCTGATTTGAAGATTGCATACGTTGAGGTTGACTCTATCATGACTCAGTATACCTTCGCTAAGGAGTATGCTGCTGTGTTGGAGAAGAAGGGTCAGAATATTCAGGCTACTATCGCACAGAAGGGCCAGCAGTTGCAGGCTGCCGCTGCCAACTTCCAGCAGAAGATTCAGCAGAATGCTTACACCCGTGAGCAGGCTGAGGCTATCCAGGCTGGTTTGCAGAAGCAGAACAATGACCTTCAGGGCTTGCAGCAGCGTTTGAGCACTGAGTTTGCTGCAGAGCAGGAGAAGTACAACAAGGCTCTTCATGACAGCATCGCCAACTACTTGGCTCTGTATAACAAGGATAAGAAGTATAGCATCATCTTCTCTAAGAGTGGTGACAACTTGCTCTATGCTGACAAGGCATACGATATTACCAACGAGGTGATTGCTGGCTTGAACAAGGCTTACAAGGGTAAGGTGAAGGGAGCTGAGGCTGCTGCACCTGCTAAGAAGAAGTAAGATTCTTGAGGATTTTTTAATAGTATTGAAATTATGCTTCGTAACGAAAGATACGAATACATATTAAACCATTTCAGAGATGCGTTGCCGCATGTAACCACTGAGTTGCAGTTTGGCAGCGCATTTCAGCTATTGGTGGCTACCTTGCTTTCGGCACAATGCACCGATAAGCGCATCAACATGGTAACTCCTGCTCTCTTTGCCCGCTATCCGGATGCTCACCACATGGCGCAGGCGAGTGAAGAGGATATCTTCGAGTTAATCAGTTCGGTGAGCTATCCCAATGCCAAGGCAAAGCATCTTGCCCAGATGTCCAGACAATTGGTTGAACTGTTTGGGGGTGAAGTGCCTGAGGCTACTGATGATTTGGTGAAACTGGCTGGAGTAGGGCGCAAGACGGCGAATGTGATTCGTGCCGTCTGGTTTGGGCATGCTACGATGGCGGTGGATACGCATGTTTATCGTGTGAGTCATCGCATGGGCTTGGTGCCCCGCACGGCAGATACGCCTCGCAAGGTAGAGGATTATCTGATGAAACATATTCCTGCTGAAGATATCCCGAAAGCGCATCATTGGATACTATTGCATGGCAGGTATATTTGCAAGAGTGCCAAGCCGCTTTGTGATAAGTGTTTTTTTAATGAGTATTGTCCTAAACTATTAAAGGACAGCAAGCTTTAAGTAGTTGATAGTTAAAAGTTTACAGTTGATAGTTTATAGTGATTAGCTACTGTAAACTATCAACTGTAAACTATAAACTTTTAACTATCAACAAATTCTGACAGTTTTATTCAAAAGATAGTTATCCAGGATAACTATGGCTGCCATGGCTTCTACCACAGGCACGGCTCTTGGCAATACGCATGGATCGTGGCGACCGCGGGCTGTGAGTTTGGTAGGATTTCCTTCCAAATCCACGGTATCCTGTTCCATCAGAAGGGTAGCCACTGGTTTGAAGGCTACTCTGAAGTAGATATCCTGTCCATTGCTCAAACCACCCTGAATACCACCGCTATGATTGCTCTTCGTGGTGATGCGGGCAGCAACTTCCTGATTGATAGCACTATCCAGATTCTCGTTAGAATCGTCTGATGCCTTAGCTGCATCAGTCTTAGGAATGAATACATCGTTCTGCTCGCTTCCACGGGCAGTAATGCCAGCGAATCCCTCGCCATACTCAAATCCCTTTACGGCATTGATGCCAAGCATGGCAGCACCGAGTTGGGCATGGAGTTTATCGAATTCCGGTTCTCCCAATCCTACTGGACATCCCTTGATGACACAAGTGATGATGCCGCCAATGGTGTCGCCATCCGCTTTAACCTGGGCAATAAGGTCTTCCATCTCCTTCGCCTTTGTCTGGTCTGGGCAGCGTACCGGATTATCTTCAATGGTGTTGAGATCATACTGATGGTAATCTTTCTCCAAAGCGATGTTACCCACTTGGGATGTATAGGCAGTGATGCTGATACCTAACTGTTTGAGTGCCAGCTTTGCCAAGGCACCACCCACGCAGCGGGCGATGGTGATGCGCGCAGACGAACGGCCGCCGCCACGATGGTCGCGGATGCCATACTTCTCATTGTATGTGAAATCGGCGTGCGATGGTCGGAACAGACAGCGCATATTCTCGTAATCCTGAGAATGCTGGTTTTGGTTGCGCACCTCGAAGCCGATAGGGGTTCCCGTAGATTTACCTTCGAACACACCACTCAGAAATTCCACCTTGTCAGCTTCCTTTCGTGCAGTGGTGATGTGACTCTGTCCAGGGCGACGACGATTGAGTTCGCTCTGGATAAAGTCCATGTCGATGTCGATGCCTGCAGGGAATCCGTCGATGACGCCTCCTACTGCTATGCCATGACTCTCGCCAAAGGTGGTGAGAGTGAAAAGATTGCCAAATGTATTCCTCATTGCCAAATTCTTTAGTTGATATGAAGAGCGGCTATCCCAAAATGATGTTGAGACAGCCGCTATTGTTGATTCTCAAATATTACTTGTTGCAATCGCAGCCGCCCTCGCAGTTGCCATCCTTGCAGTCACCGCCGCAGTTGTCGCAGCCGCCACCGCAACCGCCAGCCTCACCGCTGATGATTTGAGCCATCTTAGCGATTTCGTCTGCTGTTGCCTCACGGCTCTCCAAAATCTGACCGCAGAAGTTGAGCTTCAAGCCAGCCAATGGGTGGTTAAGGTCGCAAGTAACCTTATCGTCTGTGATGTTCTTTACCACTGCGTTGAAGTGGTTGCCATCCTCGTTCTGCAATGGGATGATGGCACCTACCTGTACGTGCTGAGCATCAAACTGACCGTTGATAGTAAAGATCTGCTTGTCCAGGTCGAGTACGCGCTCATCATAGTGCAAACCGTAAGCCTGCTCTGGCTCCAACTCGAAGTCGAATTCCTCGCCTTCAGCCAAATCAACTACCTTCTCCTCGAAAGCTGGCAAAGTAACACCCATGCCGCTGATGAAGAAGAAAGGACGCTCATCTGTAGTGCGCTCGATGAGCATCTCTTCGCCGTTATTACCCTTTGTTACATCGTAGAGTGCGTATGACACTCTAATAAACTTGTTCTTGTTGTTTGATTCCATTATTATATTTGTTTTTTATTGTTATCTTACTCATACCGGATTTTCTTATTTATATAATATTGTACGCGCGTACATTATATATATTGATAATCAGCATCCGGTATATGTGATACTTCATTCTATTTCTTTTTTGTTCTTTTACGCTTTTCCATCTGTACGCTCTTCACCATTTCCATACGCTCTAAGTAGATAGGGCGCCACTTGTCGATGATGTCTTGCAAACTTTTGCTCTTGCGTGAGAGGTCTGCGTATTCTTCGCCATCAGTTTCGCCTGCCTTCTTGAGGTCAAGCATTCTGGCGATGAGATTTTTCTGGTTCTCCTCGGCAGCTTTCAGCTGGTTTCCCAGTTTTTCCAGACTTTCGAGGAAGGCGAGTGCCTTGTCTATATGATTCTGTTCTTCCATTTGTCTAAGTGTATTTACTGCAAAATTTGTTTTGTTATAGCTGATTGCAGCTTAACATTTGCAAAGATACAACAATTTATTGGGATATGGAAAAGAAATGAAGGAAATGTTCGCTTTTTCTGTAAAAAAGGTGCAAAACCATAGATTATGGGGAGTAGGATAGTGCAAAGTGGCGGTAGTATAGAGAATAGAATAAACGGATGGAACCTTTTTGTTAACGATATTGCGTTTCTTCTATCTTTTTGAATCGCAAAATATGTAATAAATGACGTTATGATGCTAAATTCTGCTTTTCAGTTTTGATATATATCAATAAATAAGCGAAATTCTGCATTTTTTTGCCTAATTGTTTGCGTACACAACAAAAAGTTCGTATCTTTGCAGTGTCTTAAAGAAAAAGACTATAGGATAATGTTTAACAAGAGTCCTTCATGTAACTCCCAGGAGATTGGAAGATGACTCGTAAAGTAAGGAAAGGTAAAAAGATTATGAAGAAGATTATGATTATGGCAGTAGCAATGTTCGCAATGGCAACAACTACTTTCGCAGCAGAGGAGAACACAAATGCAACAGCAGCGTTCAACATGAACATCAAGATGGGTAGCTTGGCAAACGCTTTGTCACTCAACCTTGATCAGGCTGAGGCTGTAGCTGATGTACACAAGAACTTCACTGCAGATATGATGAATGCAGCAACAGCAACAGCTGAGGATCGTGCTGCTATGATTGACAAGGCTGTCATCAAGGATTTGAAGTACATGCACAGCATCCTCAACGATGCTCAGTATCGTAAGTATGTGATGCTCTTGAATGCAACACTTGTAAATCGTGGTTTGAAGTAATTCGATTTCGATAGAATTCAAATAAGATTATTATAAGAGAGAGATATTTTGGAACTGCAGGTTAGACTAGAAGGTCTGACTTGCAGTTTTTCGTTTCTGCAGGTTTCTATTAGTTTCTTCAAGCTTCTGCGTGCTTCTTCCCGTATCAGCGGGGCAATGCTGATACTCATTATTTCTAGGTATTCGCTAAAACCCCCATTTTTAGGTATTGCAGGGTTCGGAAAAATGTCGTACCTTTGCAACCGTAATCAGGAAAGAAATACTTTTAGATAGAATTAGATTATAGATACTGAATGAAACGAATCTTGTTCGCTAATAGAAATAATTCATAATGTTTTTGTATAATGAGAGCAGCCCGTCCGTGAGGATGGGCTTTCTCTTTTATTTCACTTTCGAAAAGTTTTATTTTTTACTTTCGAAAAGTTTTTTATTTCTCCTTCAATAAGTCGTCCAGGAAACTATCCAGGTCACTGTCCAGGTTTTCCATCAAGTCGCCTCCCACGATGATGGTGTCATCGTCGGCAAGATAAAGTTCGCCAAGATTTTCCTTGTCGTCATCTTCCAGCACAAAACTATATGGCTTTAGAATGCCGAGATTGTCGATAGTTTCCGAATTCTTACGCATGACGTCTCGTAAGGTTTTGGCAACTTCGTCGTAGAAATTCTCGTCCTTGTTGTCAATCCATTGTTCAACTACGCAGCGAGTAATCTCGTTATCTTCGTCGTCAAAAGCCAAGAGCTCACCGCTGTCTTGTGAAACTCTCACGTGGATGTCGGTCAGCACGGTGTTGTCTTCTTCCGAAAGTTGTGCTGGAAACTTTTGAGCCACTTTTCTAATGAAGCGCTCAACTTGTTGAATTGTCTGCTCTATTTCCATAATCATAGTTTTATTGTGCCTCGGCACACAAGGTGTCTTAGCGTTCTTGTTTTCTGCAAAGGTAACAAAAAAAATGGTATAAACAAAGAAGATAGAGTGAAAAATACAAAAAACCTTTTTTTTCTCTGTTTTTCCTCGAATTTGCCCGTTTTTTACCCCGAAAATGTAACAGAGAAAACGTTTACGTTTCTTTTCGTAAAATAAGTTGGGCTTTTTGTTTGTCGTTTGTAAATTAAGTGTTATCTTTGCAGAGAAATTCGATTTGCTAACTCTACTTTGCAATTATAAGGGCTATGGAAAGATTCTTGGCAGAGTGGGAGATGCAAGGAAAAATGACAAGACTAACTATTCAGTAACAAATGAGTAACAAGATAAAACATGCTGGAGTTGTTGATGGAGTAGAAGGAGAGTGCGTTCGGGTACGCATCTTGCAGTCTTCTGCCTGCAGTGCCTGTAAGGTGGCTGCACATTGCAATGCTTCAGAAACTAAGGAAAAAATAATAGATGTAATGGATGCTGATGCTTCCCATTATCAGAAGGGCGATCAGGTGATGGTTGTGGCTGATACGGCGGTTGGCTTTCGTGCCAGCCTGTATGGTTACCTCCTTCCTTTGATTCTGATGGTCGTTACCTTGGTGGGCGTTTTGGCTGCCACTCATTCCGAGGGTCTGGCGGCAGTGTCGGCATTGGGCATCCTGATCCCTTATTATGTCCTCCTCTTCTTGATGAGAAACAAACTACGAAATAGGTTGAGCTTTACTCTGGAACGTTAAAAAGGTAAAGGGTAAGGGGCTCTCTATAAACAAAATCTGAAATATTAATAAAACAATAAAACATTATGGAATTAATTTTGAGTGCTGTCTTGGTGCTCGGTGCCATTGCGCTGGTAGCAGCGCTGGTGCTCTTCGGAGTTTCCAAGAAGTTTGCCGTTGAAGAAGACCCTCGATTGGGACAGGTGGGTGAACTCCTTCCGGGTGCCAACTGCGGTGGTTGCGGTTTTGCCGGATGTTCCGGTATGGCGGCTGCGCTGGTCAAGGGTGCTGATGCCGGTAGCATCGACGGACTGATGTGTCCTGTGGGTGGTGCCGACGTGATGGGCAAGGTGGCTGATCTCCTGGGGCTAGCTGTGGCTAACACAGAGGCTAAGGTGGCAGTGGTTCGTTGTAATGGCTCTTGCGAGCATCGTCCTCGCATTGCCGAGTATGATGGTCTGCACACTTGTGCTGCTATGAACTCCTGTGGTGCTGGTGAAACCGGTTGTGGATTCGGCTGTCTGGGTTGTGGTGATTGTGTGGCTGCCTGTCAGTTTGGTGCCATCTCTATCAATCTTGAGACGGGTCTTCCTGAGGTTGATGAGGAGAAGTGTACGGGTTGTGGTGCTTGTGCCAAGGCTTGTCCACGTCATATCATCGAGCTCCGTAAGAAGGGGCCTAAGGGTCGCCGTGTTTACGTGCAGTGCGTGAACCACGACAAGGGAGCTGTGGCTAAGAAGGCTTGTAGCGTTGCTTGCATCGGATGCGGTAAGTGTCAGAAAGTCTGCAAGTTTGATGCTATCACCATCGAAAACAATGTGGCTTATGTCGATTTCAACAAGTGCCGCATGTGTACCAAGTGTGTTGACGAATGCCCAACCGGTGCTCTCGTAAAAGTTAATTTCCCAGTTAAGAAAAAGGAGGAATAATCATGAATTTGAGAACTTTTAGAATTGGTGGAGTTCACCCAGAAGAGAATAAGATTACTGCCGAGATGGCTACTCAGGTAGCTCCTCTCCCTAAGCAGGCTATTTTCCCACTTGGTCAGCACATTGGTGCTCCTGCCAAGCCTGTAGTTGCCAAGGGCGACAAGGTGAAGGTGGGTACACTCATCGCTGAGGCTGGTGGCTTTGTGAGTGCTCCTATTTACAGTTCCGTATCAGGAACCGTGTTCAAGGTAGATACATCTATTGATGCTACCGGTTATCGCAAGCCTTGCATTATCATTAATGTAGAGGGCGACGAGTGGGAGGAGAGCATCGACCGCTCTGATAAGCTTGAGACACTGGAGGCTCATGCAGAGCTGACTCCAGAAGAGATTGTCAACCGTATCAAGGTGGCTGGTGTCACTGGTATGGGTGGTGCCGGTTTCCCTACCTTCATCAAGCTTTGTCCTCCTCCAGGAGCCAAGGCTGAGTGTGTCATCATCAACGGTGTAGAGTGTGAGCCTTATATCACAGCCGATTATCGCCTGATGATGGAGCATGCTGATGAGATTCTCGTTGGCTTAAATCTTCTGATGAAGGCGGCAAAGGTAGAGAAGGGCTACATCGGTATCGAGGACAACAAGCCTGCTGCCATCAAGCTCTTTGAGGAAAAGACTGCCAATGACGCTCGTATCGAGATTGTTCCTCTGGCTAAGAAGTATCCGCAGGGTGGTGAGAAGCAGCTGGTGGATGCCGTCATCCGTCGTCAGGTTCCAGCTCCTCCAGCTATCCCTGTCAACGTTGGAGCAATAGTTCAGAATGTAGGTACTGCCTTCGCTGTTTATCAGGCAGTTATGAAGAATAAACCTCTCTTCGAACGCTATACCACCGTTACCGGTAAGCAGGTGAAAAATCCAGGCAACTTCCTCGTACGTATGGGAACTCCATTCTCTCAGATGATTGAGAACTGTGGCGGTTTGCCGGAGGGCGACAACAAGGTGCTGGCTGGTGGTCCGATGATGGGTAAGGCTGTAATCAGCCTCGATGTTCCTGTAACCAAGGGTACCAACTCCATCACCGTACTGACCGATGCCGATGCTCATCGCAAGAAGGCTCAGCCATGTATCCGCTGTGCCAAGTGTGTGGATGCCTGCCCAATGGGCTTGGAGCCATATTTGCTCGCTACCCTGAGCGTAGTGAAGGATTATGAACGCCTGGAGGCAGAGGAGGTAACATCCTGCATCGCCTGCGGTTCATGCCAGTTCACCTGTCCATCTCATCGCCCTATCCTCGATAACATCATCAACGGTAAGGCAGCAGTGATGGGCATCATCAGAGCACGAAGTGCCAAGAAGTAAAGAATAAAAGTAAAAACCAACCAAATACTTGATTAAGTAAAATGGGAAAATTAATCGTTTCATTATCGCCACATGCCCACGGAAATGAGAGCGTGGAGAAGAACATGTACGGAGTAATCATCGCTCTCGTGCCTGCCATCCTCGCATCTTTCTATTTCTTCGGCTTGGGTTCAGCAGTCGTACTGCTCACCTCTGTGGCTGCCTGCGTCTTCTTTGAGTGGGCAATTACAAAATATCTCCTGAAGGAGGAGACCAGCTTGCTCGATGGTTCTGCCATCATCACCGGTCTCTTGCTCGGCATGAACTTGCCTAGTAACCTTCCTCTCTGGATCATCATCATCGGTGCCCTGTTTGCCATCGGTGTGGGTAAGATGAGCTTCGGCGGTCTGGGTAACAATCCTTTCAATCCCGCTTTGGTGGGCCGTTGCTTCCTGCTCGTCAGCTTCCCTGCACAGATGACTTCATGGCCAGTGGCAGGGCAGATGCTCAGCTATACCGATGCTACAACAGGTGCTACACCGCTGGCTATCATGAAGACTGCCATCAAGACTGGCGATGCTTCTCTCCTGAATCAGTTGCCTGATTCCATGAGCCTGCTCTTCGGTGCTACTGGCGATACTTTCGGTGCCGGAACTACCGGTGAGGTTTGTGCTTTCGCACTCCTGCTCGGTTTGGCTTATATGCTCTGGAAGAAGGTCATCACCTGGCATATTCCAGTCAGCATCATCGCTACTGTATTCGTTTTCAGCGGTTTGATGCATTTGGCTAATCCAGTTTATGCCAATCCTCTGGCTGTCATCTTCAGTGGTGGTCTGATGCTCGGTGCCATCTTCATGGCTACCGATTACGTAACATCACCAATGACTCACAAGGGTATGCTCATCTACGGTGTCTGCATCGGTCTTCTGACCGTCATCATCCGTAACTGGGGTAGCTATCCAGAAGGTATGTCGTTCGCCATTCTTATCATGAATGCGTTCACACCTCTTATTAACACATACGTTAAACCAAAGCGCTTCGGTGAGAAGCCTGCTAAGAAATAAGGAGGATTGATACATGCAGAAATTAGAATCATCATTAAAGAACATGGTTTTGGTGCTCGTAGGTGTAGCGCTCGTTGTGGGTGCCGTGCTGGCTTGTATCAACAACCTTACTTCAGGTCCTATAGCCGAGAAGGCTGCCCAGAGTCTGGCTGCCGGTATCAAGAGCGTAATGGGCTCTGAAGATCTCCAGGTGGCTGAGCCGGAAGAGGTGAAGCAAGAGTTTGGCGGCAAGGAGTTTACCTTTATAGTCCACAAGTGCTCTGACAAGAGCGGTAAGGAGTTGGGAGCAGCCGTAGAGAGTACTACCGGCGGTTTCGGTGGCGACTTGAAGGTGCTCGTAGGTTTCGATGCCGAGGGCAAGATTATGGGTTACACCATTCTTCAGGCTTCGGAGACTCCGGGGCTGGGTGCCAAGGCAACTACCTGGTTCCAGAAAGACGGAAAGGGTAGCATCATCGGAAAGACTCCAAAGGATGGCGACCTCCACGTAAGTAAGGACGATAAGGGTGGCAATGCCGTAGATGCCATCACCGCATCAACCATTACCAGCCGTGCCTTCCTCAAGGCTATCAATCAGGCTTATGCTGCCTATGCAGGTAAGAGTGTAGATGGCGAGAGCGGTGCATCTCAGAAAGCAGATGCTGAGAGCGGTGCATCTGAAGTTGAACATAACGAAAAGAAAGGATAAGCCGATATGAGTAATATGAAAATTTTGATGAACGGACTCATCAAGGAGAACCCTACCTTCGTGTTGCTCCTCGGTATGTGTCCTACCTTGGCAACAACTACCAGTGCCATCAACGGTCTTTCCATGGGATTGGCTACCATGGCAGTATTGGTTTGTACCAACTTTGTGATTTCATGCATCAAGAAGATTACCCCAGATATGGTTCGCATCCCTGTTTTCATCGTCGTGATTGCAGCCTTCGTAACCATCCTTCAGATGCTGATGAGTGCCTATGCTCCTGACAGCATCAACCAGGCACTGGGTATCTATATCCCATTGATCGTAGTAAACTGTATCATCCTGGGCCGTGCAGAGAGCTTTGCTGCCAAGAACTCACCGATTGCCAGTCTCTTTGATGGTCTCGGCTGCGGTTTGGGTTTCACCCTCGGTTTGACTATCTTGGGTAGTGCCCGTGAGATTCTTGGTGCAGGAAGCGTATTCGG
>ENA-UERG01000246-UERG01000246.1-human-gut-metagenome-genome-assembly--contig:-NODE-246-length-53792-cov-44.043600_pt1 | contig 53792 bp, 40 predicted proteins | sample MGYA00242954_ERZ507954 | MGnify/ENA primary metagenome ERZ507954 (study PRJEB26167, sample SAMN06115478) | human gut metagenome | host: Homo sapiens | place: China:Sichuan | collected 2015-01-21...
AGGCGGAAACGGTGCGTATGATTTACGATATGTATTCCGCGGGCAAGGGGATGTCGCAGATACGCAACGAACTGATACGCCTGAAACGTAAGGACAGTTCCGGGCTGGTGCGCTGGGAAAACTGCAAGATAGCGCGGATATTGCATAATTCGACCTATAAGGGGTATCCCGCGTATCTGAAATCGCGCAGAAATAATTTTCTCGACCAGAAAATCATAAGAAACCGCGATGAAGATACATATCTGTATGTGAAAGGCGATTTCGAGCCGATTATAAGCGAGGAGCAGTGGGACAGATGCCGTCAGATACGGGAACAGCGCGTCCGTCGCAATAAAATTCTTACGGAAAACGGGGAAAAGAGTCATCTGACAGGCGTTCATACAAGCGACGACGTCTGGACGAAAAAACTCAGATGCCGTTGCGGTTATCGTATGCGCAGGAACAAGTGGCGGAAGAACAGAAACGGCGAGTTGATTTACGGATATAAGTGCTATAATCAGTTGAATAACGGCACAAAAACCACAAGACAACAGGCGGGTGTGGACGATGCCGGGTTCTGCGACCTGAAAGAAATCTGCGATTGGAAACTTGAAATGATGGCAAGACGCATTTTTTCGGGTTTATGGGGAAACAAGAAAGATATTCTGAACAAAGTGTCGTCGTTATATCAGGTAGGCGTGTTTATGGAATATCGCGAAGCCGAAACGGTGAAAGACCGGGTAACGGAACAACTTGTCAAGTTAGATGAAAAACTGAAAAAACTTACCCGTATGCGGCTGGAGGACGAAATAACGCGGGAATCGTATTTCGAGTTCAAAAGCGAAATAGAGAAAGAAAAACTCGATTTGCTGAGCAAACGGCGGGTGCTGGATGCGGGAATGGTGCCGAACGGAAATCCGGAAGATCCGGCGAAAAAGGCAGAAGATTTTTTGCTGGCGAAAATGGATTTTACCGACCATCGTATCGACAGAGACGTAATCGGTCAGTTCGTAGGCACGATTGTTCCCGTTACGGAAACGTGTTTCAACTGGTATATGAATTTCGACCTTGCAGACAAATCCGACGATATGAAAAAGCTCGTGTGGGAGTTTACGATAGATTATAAAGAGGCGAAATCTTACCGGAAAGAACGGGACGGAATGCTCAGGCAAAATCAATGGCACGACCTGACGGTCAGAGTGTTTATGTAACTTTACCGGCAGACAGAAAAACGCCGTCCTTTGCTTTTGCGGAGGGCGGCGTTTTTTAATGCTTTCAGATTGAAAACAAATTTCGGGTTTACAATATTCCGATTTTATTCCTTTTTAGAAGAAATAAATATCGGGTTTTATTCCTTTTTACGGCAAAACAATATCCGATTTTATTCCTTTTCGGTTGACAAATACAAAAAAACCGAGTATAATATCGGTAATAAAATCTGATTTCGGAGGAACGCTATGTTAAAAAGAAAAGCATATCAGAAACTTGTCGAATGGAAAAATACGCATCGGAATAACTGCTTGATGGTGAAAGGGGCAAGACAGGTCGGGAAAACTTATCTTGTCCGCGAGTTCGGGAAAAAAGAGTATAAAAGTTTTATCGAAATCAATTTTATCAAAAATCAGGAATTAAAACAGATTTTTGCGGGAACGTTGGATGCAGAATCCGTTTATAAAAGAATGACGGCTATGATAAACGGCGTAAATCTCGTAAAAGGCGATACGCTGATATTTTTAGACGAAATTCAGGCATGCGGAAGCGCGCGTACCGCGTTGAAATTTCTTGCGGAGGAGGGGAGATTCGACGTTATCACTTCCGGAAGCCTTTTAGGTCTGACATACGGGGAAGACGCCGACGAAAATACGGAAGAACCCGAATCCGTTCCTACCGGATACGAAACGTTTCTTACGATGTATTCGCTTGATTTCGAGGAATTTCTTTGGGCGGAAGGGTACGAAAGCGGAATTTCTTATCTGAAAGAACTTTTTGATAAAAAAGAAAAAGTACCTTTCGCGCTAAATGAAAAATACGAAACGCTGTTCCGTGAGTATATGGTAGTGGGCGGTATGCCGGAAGTCGTTGCTGATTATGCCATAAATCACGATTTTACGAAGGTTGCCGCTTTGCAGGAAAAAATTCTCGAAAACTATCGTTTCGATATTTCAAAACACGCAAAGGGCGCAGAAAAAATAAAGGTGCGCAAGTGTTACGACGCTATTCCGAAGCAACTCGCAAAGGAGATTACGAAATTTCAGTATTCCACCGTGGAAAAAGGGCAGACAAGCAAAAAATACGGCGGAAGCGTTCAATGGCTGAAAGACTCGAATATCGTTAATCCGTGTTACAATATTCACGAACCGTATCTGCCGTTGATGGCGAACGCCGAGGAAGATCAGTTCAAATTGTATATCAACGATACGGGCTTGCTGTGCGCTATGTACGGTTTTGAAACAAAAAGAGCGATTCTTGAAAACACGATAAAGGGGAATGCCAAAGGCGGTATTTACGAAAATATTATCGCCGAAACGTTGGTGAAAAACGGTTACGCTCTTTATTATTACAAGCCCGACGATTCCAACGAACTGGAATTTCTGATAGAAAAAGACGGGGAAGTGGTTCCTGTGGAAGTGAAAGCGGGAAATACCGCGACAAAATCGCTGAACAGATTTATAGAAGCATATAAACCGTCGGCGGCATATAAAATCGTTGACGGAAACGTCGGCACGAGCGACGTAAAGTTTACGATTCCGCATTATATGGCGATGTTTTTATAAAAACAGATGTTTAATATGGCTTTTCATTGGGCGGGTTTTTGTAAAAATAAATAATTTCGAAAAAGCGGCTTGTGTTTAGGGCCAATATTTAATTCTTTCAAAATGTAATTAGAGGGAAAATTGTGAGTTGGCGGGTCATTTTTTAATTTATAAAATAAGTCTATATAAAATATTTGATATAGGCCACATAATTGTTTATGCCGAAATAAATTAAATTCTTGTGGGAATCGACAAATAATAATTTTTCAGGTAATAAAATAGGTAGATAATGAATAAATCTTTACAAATTATAGATTGGAACATAAGTTATATGGGTGATTGGGAAAAGAAAATGGATTTTCTATTTTCTAAGGTGCATAATGATTATTGTATTATTTTGCAAGAAGTCGGACCGTGGGTTGCCCAATGCATTAGGGAAAAATACTCTAAAGAAAACTATTTTGTTTATTCATTAGATTATCGTAAACCAAGCAAATATGATTCTGGTGCAAGAAGATTGGGTGTCATGTTGATTTTTAGCAAGACAATAAAGGTGATAGAAAGCGGTATTATAGAACGTAATCTTTTCCCGGATAGAACGGCTTGGGCGACGATTATGTGTAATAATAAAAAGATAAAAATTTTGGGCTTACATTCAATTACAGGATGCAGCTATCTGAGGGCAAAATCAATTCAATATGATACATTTACTGAATTTATAGATGAGTATAAACCGGACATTATTGGTATGGATGCCAATGAGCCAAATGTGGATTCATATGACATTGATAAAATGACGTTTTACGATAGAAATGGAACGGGGGCTAAAATTTTTTTTAAAAAGGTGAAAGAATTAGAAATGTATGATGCTTACGTGGTGGCAAATAATATAACAACATGTAAGGACGGTAAATGTTTAACTATTTCGCATAATGTTAGAGGAAGAGGCGCTGTTAGATATGATTTTTTATTTGTTAACAAAAATTCTTTAATTATAGAATGCGATTATAATTATGAAGATGCGATAATGACGGGGAGTGACCATGCATTAATAGAGGCATACATAAAAATATGAAAGTAATACGATTTGTAAGGCGAGTGCATTAAATTCGTTATTGTTATTTTGCAAACGGAATTAAAAATAAATTGTTTTCGAGATGAAAAAGCGAGCGCGGTTACGATTGATTATAAGAGGTAAGGGCCTAAAAAGGAAAAAGAACGATATGCTACAACTAAGTCAATGGCAAGATTTGACGGTAAAGGTGTTCATGTAACCAAAGAATGATAAGGAAAAACTTTAATAAGATTAAAATTAAATACAACCGCTACGGTAGATAAATTATGGGATATAGTATTGCGATAACAGCGTAATGCGAGACGCACAATTTGTTGCTTATGGGAAAAGATAACGAGCGCAGGCGAATATCCGTAATCCGAGGGCGATCAAATAAGTCCGAAATCGGCTAAAAAACGCATAATTTATACTAAAATACACGAAAAGCAGTCATTCTTGCGAAAGAGTGACTGTTTTTTTCTCTGTATTTAGTTCGTCAAAACTCGAAAAATACCCTAAAAAACGGGGGTGGTCAGAAAAATGTTACACTTTCCCGTATATACGGATGGATTGGTGATCGAAGTAGTGGTATTGAAATCTTAAAAGTTCTAATTTGCGCTACACATTTTATATGTGTATAATAGAATTATTTTATAAAAATTCGGGCTTTTGAAGATAGTTTTCAAAAGCCCGAGCAAATATCACTTTTTTAATTTAAGGCCGTCTTTGAACGCCTCTCCGACTCTTTCGGTTACTTTATAATATCCATGAGTGTATGGGTCGAATGCAATTGCGTTCACTATCGACATATCGATTTTATCTCCGTTCATAACGCTTTCGTCGGCGGTTACGTTTACGACTTTTCCTATAACGCCTATACCGTTTTCGCCTCCTTGGAATTCCATAAATTCACATTCGAGGCAAATCGGAAACTCGTTGATTATAGGCGCGTCAACTAATTCGGAACGGGTTGCCGTAAGCCCGCTGTTTTCAAACTTCTTAGGATTCTTGTTGCCGGAAACAACTCCGAAATAATCCGCCTGAACGACGTGAGCGGCATCTGCGATACTTACGGTAAAACCCTTTCTTGCTTTGATGTTTTTCACGGTTTTATGGGTTTCGGTTAGGTTAAGAGCAACTTTATCTCTATCCATCATCGTACCCCAAGCCGCATTCATTACGTTAACGCTACCGTCTTCGTTATAAGTAGCAATCATAAGTACCGGCATCGGGAAAATACCTTCGGTAATATTCAATTTTTTACGCATAAAAATTACTCCTTGGTTTTTATTTTTCGGTGTGTTGTGTAAATATTGCAAATGTTGAATAACACAATACCAGCCAGAAACCATTTTAGTTATAACATTTTTTTTGAAAAACGGCAAGTTTTTTCACAAGAGAAAACGGTAAAGTGATTTAGTTTAGTTAGATATATGTGCCGTCCGATTTATCGCCTTTCGTCTGCGGTTGTAGCACAGTGAAAAGCGAAAGTCAACGGCGAAACGAAGTGTAAAAACGAAGATATAAGGGAAATCGCGTTTTATAAAAAATACGTCGTCAGACCATGGTTCGTATTATTCTTGCCCGGCATAACTAAAACGCCCGTACGGACAATTTTCCGTACGGGCGTTTTAATATCCGATAATCACCTGTAATCACCTGCGGCCGAATTAAAAACGTCTTAAATCATAAATAACGATAAATTAAGAATTTTAATTCGTAATTTTAATTTCAATACGTCATCGGGTGGGCGCAATATAAGTTCCGGTATGCCGTATCTTTGCAAAAAATGCAATATTTTTATGCAAAATTTAATATTGACTATCTTTTCTGCTTATGTTATAATTCAAGCGGATGATAGGGGAAGTACGTTCGTTGCTACGAAACGCACGGTTATTTGCGTTCGTACGGGATGTGAGATTTCCGTCGGAATTCTTTGGGATTCATATTCGTCGCTTGTTCGAAGGTATGCGTAAAATGCGACGAATCGAAAAATCCGCATTCCTGCGCGATGAACGATATAGATTTATCCGTTGACGAGAGCATAGCCGTCGCGTGCGAAATTCTTATTCGTTTAAGATATTCCATAGGCGACGTATTGAACACTTTTTTGAAGTACCGGTAAAAATTCGGGGCGGACATATTTACGATTCGCGATAAGTCGTCGACCGTGATTTTGGAAAAATAATTTTCTTCCATATATTGCGTGGTTTTAAGTATCATATAGTCTGCGGATTTTCGGCTGTCGTCGGTTATCGTCGCGTATTTTTCGGATATAAGTCCCGCAAGTTTGCATAAAAGACAAACGGTTTTCAAATCGAACATAACGCCGTCGTCTTTGTCGCGGGTTTTGTCGGCAGAGATGAGTTCATCGAAATCGCCGACGAAATCTTTCAGAATATCTTGCGGAACGTTTATATTGAGCGACGAATCGTTGAACGCCTGGCGGATTTGCGGTTCGACCTCGAACAAAATCTTTATGCCAGGGTACTTGTTTAATTGAACTTTATAATCGTTTAAGATATCGTTGCTTATAATAAGGTTGAACAGACTTACGTTTTCGTCGTCCGTCCAGTATCCGTGTTCGGTATACGGCGGAATCATAAACACGTCGCCCGCCTTTGCGGGGTGGCTCGTGTCGGCGGAATAATGCCGGCATTCGCCTTTCGTTACGACGTTGAGTTCGTAAAAGTTGTGCGAGTGCATTAAAATGGGGTAGTCTTCGTTGTGATAGTAGGCGAACCCCTGCGAAAATGATGACACGTCGCTAAGGGTGAAAAACGGGTTGTCATGCCTTTCGAGGCGTAAAGGATAATTCGTTTTCATAATAGACAGAATATACGTTAACAGAATATACGTTATTGATAGTATTTTACAAAAAGTTGAAACAATAATACAATTATTATATCGTAAATTGTTTTATAATGCAAGCGGTATAGTTGTATTAACGAAAAAAATCGCATACGCAAAGCGATAAATTCCGAAAAGTTCGGGAAGGGTACCCTTCTTTTCGTCTTCGACGAAAAGAAGGGTACCCTTCTTTTCGTCTTCGACGAAAAGATACCTTTAACGGCTGAAAAATAAAAACTCAATATGGAGGGAAATTATGAGAAAGAGATCAATGCTCGTAACGTTGATGATCTGTATGCTCGTATCGCTGTGCGCGCTCGTCGCGTGCGGCAACACGAGCAAACCTAAACATTCGCATAAGTACATCGAAGTAGACGAAGTCGCTTCGACGTGCGTTACGCCGGGGACGAAAGCCCATTACAAGTGCGAAGGTTGCGATAAGTTGTTCGTTAAAAACGGGGACAAATACGAAGAAACCACCGCCGACGAACTCGCGCTTCCGCTCGCGGCGCATACCTTTAACGGAATAAGCGTAAAGACGAATCCGACGAAAACCGTCTACACGGCGTTTGAAGAATTCGACCTTACGGGCATCGAAGTCGTGAAAACTTGTTCCGTAACGGGTTGCAACGGCGAAGCGGTGAACGCAGGCGACGTTACTTTTGCTTACGCGAAAGACGGGGCGGATAAACTTACCGCAGATATGACGAAAGTCGTTATAAAAGCGGCGGGCTACGAAACCGATTTCGCGGTAACGGTAAACAAAATAGAAGTGCAATTGCCGACTGCTAAGAGCAAGGCGTACACCGGCTCGCCTCTGACGGCAGACGTGGCGGCAACCGATTTGTACGCCGTAACCGAAAATAACGGCGGAACGAACGTAGGCAAATACGACGTTAAGTTGACGCTTACCGATCCGGTAAACTACGCGTTTGCAGGCGTCGAAGGCGCTGTTGCCACGCTTGAATTCGAAATAACCAAAGCGGACAACGAAATAACCATGCCGGGCAGCATAGCGGATATTAACTGCTGCGGCGAACCGACTATCGGAGCGACCGCGAAAGACGGCGCGACCGTAACTTACGTTTACTCTACCGCCGAAGACGGCGAATACGGCGACAAACCCGAAGGCGGTTTCGTTGCGGGTACTTATTACGTAAAGGCGGTAGCAGCCGATACGGCTAACTTAAACGGCGTAACTTCGCCGGCGATGAGTTTCAAGGTTGCGCACAAACTTAACGGCTGGAACACCGAAAACGCCGAAACCGACACGGGCGTTTGCGTTTGCGGAGCCGCCCTTCGGGATTATACGTTTAATAAGGTTATTACCGATAAACGTCAGGACGTATTACTCGAATCTTCCGAAAACAGACTTACGCTCGGCGGAATATCCGACTATAAGGCGGTTAAGAGCGTAAAGTACGGCGAACTTTCTTTCGGCGATAATAAAGACGCGCTCGTTATACCCGAAGGCGTAAACGACGTAGCACACGGCGAACAATATCTTACGGTAGTCGTTACCGATAACTACGATTTAGACCATACGATTCAGGTTCCCGTAACGCTTGTAACGAAGAGTATTACGAATTTTACCGACCTCGTAAATTGCGTACACTATAAAATTCAGGGTGAGGACAAATACGAGGGTATCGAAGATAAATACAATGCGGGCAAATACTTCATACTCGCTAACGATTTCGACGCCGCCTCCACTTACGGAGCAGACGATATACAATGGGCAAACGCAGGCAGAGGTTTTGCGGGAACGCTCGACGGAAGAAATCACACCATAACGGGCGGAGAGATGTACGGCGGCGGCTTGTTCGGCTCTATCGAAAGCGGAACGGTTAAAAATATCAAGTTTGCCGACGTTAAAGCAGTCGGCGCGAACCGCGTACTTATCGCGGGCACTCTGTTTAACGCAACGCTTGAAAACGTCGAAATTTATATAACGGACAGAAAAGTTTGCGAATCGGGTTACTTCTTCGGTATTCTCGCTTCGCACCCCGTAAACAACGTAACTTTGACTAACGTCAAAATAGACGCTGCGGGTTCGACTTTTCCCTGGATCGGCGGACATCATCCGAGCAACAACGCAGATCCTGCCAAGTGGCATTGCACCAACGTCGAAATTATAGCCGATTCGGTAGGTTGCTTCGCTTCGGGCAATGCGGGTAAACTTTACCTCGATCAGGTCGAAGGCTTAACTTATAAACTCAGCGGCAGCATTGATACTACGAAAGATTCCGGCGTCGAATCTATCGACCCCAAACAGTTCAACGATTCGTTCGAATGGACTTATACGTTTGCGGAACCCTGGACGAGATACACTTCTTTGAAGTCGGTAACCGTAAACGGCGTAGATATGACCGACGCGGCAAGTTTATTGACCAACACTCTCGTTTTCGGAGATCTTACTCAATTCGTTACGGAAGATATGTACAATAAAGCCGCTACGTTCGTAGTTGAATTTGCGGTTAAAGAAGGCAGCAGCGTAAAAGTCGCTTTAACCGTAAACGTACTTGACGTAAACGAACAGAAAACGTTTAATAAGTCGCAAGACGTTATATTGAAAGATTCGACGGGCGAAAAGACTTCGTTCACTCCTGATCTCGGCGAAGACCCGGATCTTGCGGGCGGCACGATTACGGGCGCGACTTTCAACGAAGAAAAACTCACAGTCAAAAACGGAGCGATAACTATCCCCGATTCTATGAAAAACGGCGCGCACGGCGCGAACTCCATGATCGTTTTTGCGACGAAAGGCAGCACGAAGTATACGATAAGCGTTCCGATCACCATCGTAACCGAAAGTATAGCGACGTTTGACAATCTCGTTGCTAACGTAACTTACAAGGAGGGTTATGCCGCAAAATATCAGGATGGTAAATATTTCATACTCGAAAACGATATAAACGTAAATTCGTATAATACCGGCAGCGCGCAAACATGGCAATCGGGTTTTGCCGGTACGTTAGACGGAAGAGATCACAGCCTTATCGGCGGAAGTATGTACGGTGGCGGTTTATTCGGCGTACTGAACGGCGCGACTATTAAAAACATTAAGTTCACGGGTGTTCAAGCCGGTGGGGCGGGCGGTAACAGGGTTTTATTTGCCCAACATATAACGTCGGCGACGATTTCTAACGTTAAGATTTATATAACTTCGAACACAGATATGCTTAATCAGCAATATCCGAATAGCGTTATCGCAAGAGGACACGTTCAAAATTTAACAATTTCCGACGTCCTTATCGATGCAACAGGTTCTAAATTACCGTATGTTTTCGGTCAAGGCGGCGTTACCGCTAATATTAAGGCGTCGAACGTTACCATAAAAGCAGACGTACTTGAATGTTTGTTAAAAGACGCTACGGGGACGATAACTTCTATCCCATATATTACTGTTGAATTGACGGCGGCGGCGTAATAGAACGCATAAAAGTTAAAACGACAATCGGGCGGAAGACTATGCCTTTTCGCCCGAAAGTCTATTTATAAAAAATTTTATAAGCAGGTAAATTATGAAGAGAAACAAAACGAAATTTTTAGCGCTCGGCCTGGCTGCCGTTCTTTCGGTAGGCGTGGCTGCGGGCTGCGGAAACGGCAATATCGGCAAAGACGAAGATACTTCTAAAATCACGCAGATATCTTTCCGTCAATGGGGCGGAACCGCTTCTTCCACCGATTGGCTTCAACAGGCGGCGGATCGTTTTGCCGCCGAAAAAGCGAACGAGCCTTACGAAAGCGGCAAAAAGGGCGTAAAGGTAGAAATTTCTACCAATAAAGACTCGGATTATACGAGCAGTATTCCCGATTACGATATTCTTATGGACGAGAACTCCGCGAATATCTACGATATGCAAACGCGCGGATACCTTGCGGATATAGACGACCTCGTAAAGGGATTGCAGAGCAAAATAGAGCCGCAACTTCTGCCCAAACTCAAAGGCGCGGACGGCAAATATTACGGACTTCCGCATTATTCTTACGACGTAAGCATTTCGTATAACGTAGACCTTTTCAAGGCGGAGAATCTCTATATTGCGGCTCCCGGCGAAGAAAGCGTCGTAAATTACAAGAGTTCGCTTTTGCCGGGTTCTTCGGCGGGCGTAAATTTTGTTTTTAACGAAAATACGAAAAAATCGTGCGGGCCTAACGGTATACCCAACGACTACGACGACGGGCTTCCGTCTTCGCTCGAAGAATTTATCGTTCTCTGCGATTATATCAAAAACAAAAAGCAGATCAATCCGTTCGCGATAAGCGATATTACGGGCGGAGCGAACTACGCGTTTATGCTTATCGAATCGCTCTGGGCGGGTATGGTCGGCACCGACGCAATGAAGGCGACCACCTGCAACTTCACCGACGCGGAAGTCGAAGTCGTTAAAGAGGGTGCGCTGTCTTACGACGGAACTCTCCTTAACACGGGTATTAAAATGCCGCAGACCGAAACGGTTGTGTTAAGCGACGATAACGGTTACAGAATGTACGATATGTCCGCCCGTTATTACGCGCTGTCTTTCCTCGAACTCGCCAAAAACAAAGGTTGGTTCAAAAAACAGCAGATGACCAACACCAAAGCGCAGGAATTTTTCGTTCTCGGCAATTACAATGCAAACGATAACGACAGATGCGCTATGCTCGTCGATTCGACGTTCTGGTACGGCGAAGCGGTCAGCGGCGGAACGCTCACTAAATATAAATCGTTGTCGGGCGGCAAAGAAGCGAACGTAAGCATGATGCCCATGCCCGTACAACTTACCGGTCAGGTTACCGAAGGAAACGGTAAAAAACCCACGGTTATCGATACCAGCGCGACCGTTTTCGTAAACAAGCGCGTCGAGAAAAACGAAGGACTTTTCCGCGCCGTAAAAGAATTCATCGAATTTTTGTACAGCGACGCCGAACTCAAAGCCTTTACCGAAACGAGTAAACTTACCATGAACTTAAAATACGATTACGATAAGTCTTCGCTCGGCAACTTTTACGCGGGCGTACTCGAAATCGAAAAGGCGGCGGGCGATAAAGTCTACGCGGCTTCGAATAATATAAAGTACTCTAAAAACCGTTCTTCCTTCTCGCTTATCTGGGGCGGTAAACTCAACTACTTCGGTAGTTATCATAACGGCTCTTACGCCGCGCTTATGGGTGGAGAAACCGCCGCGAGTATCTTTACGCAGACGAGAAGAGCAAAAGTCGCGGACTGGGAATCGTTAGGTTAAAAACAAATGACTACTAAAACGGATATAAAAAGACCTTTATTCGGAATGACGCGCGGGAGGCGTAAAAAACTCGGATTTTATCTGTTGTTTATCGCCTTTCCGCTTCTCCACTACCTCGTTTTCTACGTGTATATCAACTTCAACTCCTTTATTTTGGCGTTCAAAGATTATTACGTAGACGACGTTACCAAAACTCTTACGTACAAAAACGCGGGTTTTGCCAACTTCGTCGAGGGCTGGAAAGTTTTAGGTCAGAATATCAAGGTAATAGGCAACTCTCTTTTAATGCTGGCGGTGCAGATTTTCGCGATAACGCCCGTCGCGCTTCTGTTCTCGTTCTATATCTACAAAAAACGCCCCGGCACGGAGTTTTTCAGGGTAATGCTCTTCTTGCCGTCCGTTTTGTCGGCGGTCGTATTCGGGCTTTTGTATCAATACATTTCCGACGACGTTTTAGGGCTTATTCAGACGAAGATATTCGGAGCAAAAGAACCGACGTATTTCCTTACGGGAACAAAAACGAGGGTTTTCGCCGTAATTCTGTTTAACGTTCTGATCGGCTTCGGCGTGAGCGTTCTCACGTATTCGGGCACGATGAGCGGCATAAACGTTTCGCTTATCGAATCCGCCGAACTCGACGGGTGCAGCCCGATACAGGAATTTTTACATATCGTCATTCCGATGATATGGCCCACGGTCGTAACGCTTATGATAGTTTCGTTTTCGAGAGTGTTCACCGAACAATGGCAGGTGCTTACCCTTTTGAAGAGAAACCCGCTGAATGCGGAAAACCTGGGGTATTTCTTATACACTCGCGCGCTTGACGGCGACTTCGTGATACCGAGAGATCAGACGAACAATCTGTCTTATTCGGTACTCTCGGCGATAGGTCTTATTCTTACGGCGATAGTTCTGCCGCTTACGCTTTTAATGCGTTGGGCGCTTAACAAATACGGTCCCAAAGCGGATTAAAGGGGGATACGATGACGAAAAGAAAGAATTTCGACAGGGGCGGAAAAAGATCCGTCAACCCGTTGTTTATAGTTCTCGGCATAATTCTCCTTATCTATTCGCTGATTATGATTTTTATGCTTTTGTGGGGGCTTAATACTTCGCTTAAAAGCGATATGGATTACAGCAACCGACATAACTATCTGGGGTTGCCGTATCTCGGCAGCGAGGTTGGTAACAGTAAGGAAGAGTTTTTGCATTTCGGCAATTATAAACTCGTAATCAAAAACTTCAAATATCAGAAACTCGTCAATTATTACAGAGGCAGCGTTCCCGTTTCACGCACGACCAAAACCGTTTTCGGCGTGATGATGGGCGCGAAAAACTCCGCCGATTTAAGATACGAATATTTCCCCGATCTTTTGGCGAATACCCTCTTATACGTAGGCGGTTGCGCGCTCGTTTCGTCGTTTGTACCCGCATTGACGGCGTATCTTACGGCTAAATACGACTTTAAGTTGAGCGGCATAATATTCATTTTGTACACGCTTATGATGTGTATGCCGATAGTAGGCAATCAGCCGTCGCAACTTGCTTTTTTCAAAAGTTTAGGGATATACGATACTATCTTCGGTATAATACTGCAATGGGCTTCGGGCGCGGGTATGTACTACTTCGTCTTTTACGCCTATTTCAAGGGCGTACCCGAAACTTACCGCGAAGCGGCGAGTATAGACGGCGCGGGCGAAGTAAAAATAATGTTCAAGATTTATTTCCCGCTTGCCATAAAGATGATAATGACGGTATTTCTTATAATGTTCGTTTCGCTCTGGAACGACTATCAGAATCCGCTTATTTTCTTGCCGACTCAACCCACGCTGGCGACTGCGGTCTACTATATGACCAACCTTGCCAACGGGACGAAAGAATCAAAGATATTCGCCGAAGCGCCCGCAAAAATGGCGGCGAGCATGGTGCTTGCGCTTCCTATTCTCATTCTGTTCATTCTCACGAAGAACAAACTCATGGGGGATATATCTCTCGGCGGAATAAAAGAATAAAAAAACAGAGGTAATAATGAACAAACCCGTTAAAAAGAAATTGTTTATATGCGTTGCGGGGCTGGTGGCGGCTTTCGCCGTTTCGGGCGCGGTTATAACCGCGGCTAAACCCGTTCTCGCTAACGACGCGAGTATATCTTTTGACGAATTCGAAACGGTATATTCGGTCGGCGACACGCTCGAAATTCCCGAAACCGCGGCTATTAAGTATAAAGACGTTTTATATCCCGCGGAAAATTGCTATCTCGTCCGCCCGGACGGCGGGGCGGTAGCGGGCAGAAGTTTTACGCTCGATACGGTCGGCGAATATACCCTTATACTCGAAGCGACGGCAAACGGCAGGAAAATTTCCGCTTCCAGGACTTTCAAAACTCTTAAAGATTATTATACGTTGAGTAACGATTCGTCTACGGTTTCGTACGGCGAACTTAACGGCACTTATAAGAAAAAGGGCATGAAGAACGGTATAGTCGCCGAACTTACCGAGGGCGCGACGATTACGTTTTCGGAACCCGTCGACGTATACGCCGACAAGACCGTCGAATTGTTTACGTTCAACCTCGTAAGAATGGATTGCGACGTAAACTACCTTACCATACGCCTGACTGACTGCTATAACCCCGATATCGAAATCGATATTCAGTACTGGAAGAGAATCAATATGGAAACCTACATGAAGGCGGGACCGAAAGGCAGCGGACTCGTAGGTCTTTCCACCGACGCTAACGGACAATATTCGATAGCGGGTGAAAATTATTCGAGGGGTATTTTCGGTACGGGTACGCGCGGTAACAGACCCATGAACGGCAACTATAACAATATTACTATGTTGTTCGAAAACGCCGAAGACGGTAAAATCAGACTTTGGAGCAACACTCCCGAACACGAGAGTAACCCGAACGGCGACACGAGGCTCATTACCGAAATAAATAACGACAAACTTTACGGCGGAGTGTTCCCCGGGTTTACGACGGGCGAAGTTATCGTGTCGATAACGGCTACGGGATTCAACAACGTTCAGACGGCGAGAGTAGAAGTCGGTAAATTCAACGGCAAGACCAACGAAGAACTCGACACTTTCGGCGCGTATAACGAAACGGTTGCTCCCGTAATAAAGGTCGCCGCCGACGAAACCGATAACAAAATAATCGCGGGAACGAAAGTAAAAGTTCCCGAAGCCGAAGCGCTCGACGCAAGCGGAATAAGGGGCAAAGTCGATTATACCGTATGGTATAACTACACGGACGAAAACTCCAAAAGGGCGATAAACGTCGAAAACGGCAAATTCTTTGCGGGTAAAATGGGTACTTACACCGTCGAATACCGCGCAGAGGACGTTTACGGCAACCGCGCGACCAGGACTTTCGATTTGCTTGCCATTAAGGAAGGAACGCCCGGAATTTCGTTTAATGCGACGACGAAATATACCGAAGCCGAAATAGGTTCTTCTATAAACTTGTCCGGTTACGGCGTAACTTCGCTTTGCAAAAATTACGGCGTTACCGTTCTTTTGACCGATCCGAAGGGCAATACTGCGGACGTAACTTCTTCCGCGGCTTCCGTTGCCCTAAGCGAAGTAGGAACCTATACGGTGGAATACCTGTATTCCGACACTTATTACGACGGAGCGTATAGTTATACTTTCGATTGTATACCGAGCAATAAGGCGGTTTTCGAGAAGAAGAGCATACCCGTTCCCGAATACTTCGTCGAAGGGGCGAAATATTCCGTAGAAGAAATCAACGCTTACGTTTACGGCAACGACGGCAAAGTAGCCTCCGCGCTTAAATCGTACGTAAGTTACGACGGCGGGGAATACAGAGAAATTCCGTCCGACGGCTTCAACGTAGAAAAGGCTTCTAAACTCAGACTTAAACTCGCCGTGGAAGGCGACGAAACCAACTATATCGAAAGCGCGGAAGCCGACGTGATAAACGTGGGTTACGGCACGATAAAACTCGACGTGGCGAAGTATTTCGTCGGCGATTTTACGGGCGAAGCGAAAAACGATTACACGACGTTTACGTCAGGCAAAAACGGCGACGCGTCGATGAAATTCATAAATCCGCTTCTTGTTTCGAGATTCTCGCTTTCGTTCTATATGGATGCCGACGCAACGCTCGACGGTATGGATATAGTTCTTACCGATTATTACGACAGAGCGAAAACCGCCGTTATCTCGTTTAACGACGGCGAGGGTTCGGCTGCTTCGGTAGCGGTAAACGGCGCTGCTTCGGCTATCGCGTCGAGTTGGAAGGGCAGAAACTTCGTTGTTTCGTGCGACGGCTCGTACGTCTATTTCGACGGTTCCGCCACGGGAGCGAATTTCGGGTTTTCTTCCGATATGTGCCTTTTAGACGTTCGTTTCCGTTCGGTCAAAAAAGGTTTCTCGTTTAACCTTGCGGCGCTTTGCAATCAGCCTTACGGCAAACAGGTTACGGACGACGCAAGACCTATGGTTTCGGCAAGCCTTCCGCCTATCGTTACGTCGGTGAATGACGTGTACGTTACGGATATACCCAAATTCGCCGACGTATTGTCGCCCTCGGCTAACAAATGTACGCTCACCGTAAACCTTACCAAATTCGGCGAAGAAGAGGTAAACGCGTTCGTTGACGAAACGGGCAGAGAACTCGTAAATCTTCCCGCAAACCGCAGATATACGATAAAATTCACCGAATTCGGTTGCTATACGTTCACTTACACGTATAAAGACGGAGCGGGCAAGCAGGGGCTTTTACAGCAACTCGTATACGTTTACGACCTGACCGCGCCTTCGATAAGATTCAAAAACGAACCCGAATCTACGGTCGCGGTAAGCGTCGGCAAGGCAATCAAACCGCTCGAAGTAATAGTAGAAGACAACGTTACGAAGACGGAAAACCTGATTATCTGGGCTGTCGTGTACGACGAAAGAGGCAGGTTTATCGCCGCCACGAGGGGAACCTTCGTCCTTAAAGAAAAAGGCAGATATACCGTCTACGTTCATTGCAAAGACGAAAGCGGCAACGCTTCGAGCGTGAAATACGAAGTTTACGCGGGGTAAAAAGATATGAAAAAATTTATAAGCATTTTGTTGGCGTTGACGGTTTTCGTTTCTTTAACCGCTTGTTCTAAAAAGGAAAGCGGCGTTAAAATTCCCGAGGAAACCGCCAAGGTAAGCAACAGATATAACGAAGACTCAACCAAATGGACGGAAACCCACCGGTTTGCAAGTACCGAAAAGGACGAATATATCGTTAAAAACGGCGTAAGCGAATATAAGATACTCGTTTCCGAACTGACGACTTTCACGACGTTCGCCCGCGACGAACTGATAAGGTTTTTCTACGAAGCGACGGGCGTTACTCTCGCAGTCGAAACGAATCCGGTTTCGCACAGCGCCGGCGGCAAGTATATCTCGCTCGGCGACACCGACGCTTTCAGAACGAGCGGACTTACCGTAGATAAATCCGCGCTCGGTCGCGACGGCGCGCGCATACTTACCAAAGATAAAACCGTCTATATAGTCGGCGGCACGGATAACGGCGTTTTATACGGCGTGTACGACTTTCTTAAAATGAACTTCGGCTTCGAAGTATACTATAAAGATTGCTACGATCTCGACACGGGCGTAAAAGAAGTAAAACTCCGCGATTACGACGTGATCGATATTTCGGATATTCCGAGGAAGGCGAGAGTAGGTATTCTGCAGTGCGAATCGCAGGATATGGACGATTATATGTTCGCGTACCGTATGAGGACTACCGATAATCTCGAAGACATAATGTTTCTCATTCACGAAAAATTCGATGATCGCAGTTCCAAGTCGGATAAACTCCACAATAGTTTGTTCTACTTGCCGAAAGATCAATATATCGAATCCGACCCCGAATTTTACTCAACGAAAGGCGAGCAACTTTGCTATACGGCGCGCGGAACGGATAAGTACGATAAAATGGTAAGTCTTTGCGCGAAAAAGGTCGAGCAGTCGCTTATGTGGTATACCAAGGAAGATTATCCGATTATGAATACCGTTCATATCGGTATCATGGACAACTGGCAGAGTTGCGAATGCGAAGCGTGTAAAAAATTCGCGGCGGAGCATAACGGCGCGGAGTCTGCGGCGGTATATAAATTCGTTCAGGATATGGCGAGAAAGGTCGTAGACTGGATGAATCTCCCCGAGAACGAAGAATATAAACGCGACGATTTACAATTTACTTTCTTCGCATACCAATGGACGCTTAAACCGCCTTTCGAAATAAAGAACGGTAAGGTCGAAATCGCGAAAGACATCGTTCCCGACGCAGATCTTAAAATCAAACCCTTCAACGCGTTCAGTTCGTTCGATTTCGGTATCCGCATGGACGATCCTACGAACCTTGAGCAGATCGAATACGCTACGCAGTGGGCGCAGTACGTTTCCGACGGCTGGTCGTGGACGTACGGCTGCTTCTTCAACGATTATTTCTGTTTCTACGATCCGTATACTTTCTACGAAGACTATTATAAATGGCTTTACGAACAGAAATATCAATTTTCTTTCGCGCAGTTCCACAGCCGTCAGCGCGGAGCGGACGCGGGCTTTTATACGCTTGCAAATTATCTGACGTGCAAACTCACCTGGAACAGTTCTTTAAGCACGGCGGATCTCATAGACGATTATTTCAACGCCATGTATTCCGACGCGGCCGACGCGATGAAAGACGTTTTCAACGAATGCAGACTCTGGTTTGCCGAATCGCACGAAAAAGAGGGCTGGGGCTGGAGTTCGAACCAACTTCAACCGACGAATAACTCAAGCCTTATTTCGCTCGGATTTATAAACACCCTTTTCGAAAAACTCGATAAAGCGTACGCGGCAATCGAAAAATACCGTATGGACGAAGAAACTTATTCGAAATTGAAAGAACATATCGATATCGAATGGCTTTTCCCCGCGAAATGCGCTATCGGTCTTTATTCCTCCAAGTACGACGTAAGCGCAATCAAACCGAAATTCAAATCGCTTTGCAACTCGCTTGGGATAACGAAAGTGGCCGAAAACGTCGGTATAGAGAGTTTTCTCGACAGTTTTTAAGGAGTGAAAATGAAGAACAAAAACAGATTTTTGGTTATATTGTCCGTTTTTATAATTTTGTGTGCGTCGGCGATGGCGTTGACGGGTTGTAAGCAAAGCGACGGCGGAAATAAAAAACCGACACCGCCCGCGCCCGAAGTCGAAAACACTCTCCTTCTTACGAGAAGCGTCGTGCGGCTCGTATACGGTGAATCCGCGGTAGTCGTAGCGAAATATAAAGACGAGGACGGCGTCACTCTCGAATGGAAGTCTTCCGACGAAGCCGTGGCGACCGTCGAAGGCGGCGTAATTACGTCGGTCGGTATAGGTAACGCCACGATTACGGCAACCTACGGAGAGTTGAAAGCCGATTGTTCGGTTTCGGTAAGTTTCGGCGATTATCAGCCGACGCTTAAAGTCGACCGTATAGGCGACGAACTCAGCCTTCTTAAAGGCGACGTTTACGACGTTTCGGCAAGCGTCGCATTCAACGGCAAGACCTACGATTGCGGGATTACGGTTGAAATAGAGAACGAAGAAATCGCTTCTTTCGAAAACGGAAAAATAAAGGCGATTAAAGCGGGTACGACCGAAGTTACGGTAACCGGAGAGTGGAATAATTTCGACACTCCGCTCATGCAAAAAACGTTCCTGCTTAAAGTTACCGATAAAGACGTAACGATGTATATGGCGGTCGATAAGGGCGGCGAAGAAGAAGTCGCCGACGAAATCACGCTTTCCGTAACGGATTCTTTCGAGGGCAAAAATTATATCAACGAAGCGACGGTAAAATTCGTCGTAAAAGAGAACGGCGTTGAAAAACGAGGAACTCTCTCGTTGACTAGCGGTTCGAACGTTATAGATTTCGTAGACGGCGTAATAACGTCGAAAGGGCTCGGTACTGCCACGATAACCGCCGATTATACCGACGAAAGCGGAAAATCTTATCAAAAGACGCTGACCGTAACCGTTACTTGCCCGGTGGCAATATACAAAGGACACGTCGAATGGACGGACGCGACTCTGAAAAACGTTCTTTCTTATTTTGACGGAGCGACTGCGGTACTTTACGCAAAACAAGGCGCGAAAGAGTTGCAGCATACGAAAAAAATGTTGACGGGAGTCGTCTTTAACGGAGATATGACCGAACCGATAGAAGTACAGACGGATAAAGGCGGGTATATCTTTGAGGATATCTACGGCAGCAACGCCGTGTTGACCAACGATAATTTCGCTACCGAATTGACGCTCGGCTCGGCGATAAAGAATAAATACTATTCGCTCGGCGGGGATATAGGCGCGGCAAATTCGCCGATCGATATGGCGGGGCAAAAAAACGCGACCGACTCGGCTAACTTTGCGGGTACTTTCGACGGCAGAGGTCATACCGTCTACGCGGCGACTTACGATAACGGAATTTTCGGCGGATACGGTTATAACGCGGTTATTAAAAACGCAGAATTCATAATCACCTTCAAAACCGCTACCGCTACGGGAATTACTTCCGACAAAGGCAGATGGGCGAAATCACCGAAGATGAACGCGACGATAGAAAACGTTCATATCGTTACGACAAATTTCGGCGAAAAAAATCACGTCATATCCAACCTCAAAGTAGAATTGCTCAAAATGAAAGACGTTCTCGTCGAAGTGAACGGCGCCGAAAATTTAGCCGATTTCGACGGCAGAGACGACGTGGGCGTTTTGTTCGAAATAGATATAAGTTATTACGCGCTGATGATGGCAGATGCAGGGCTCGAAGGTTTCGATAACGTACGCGTCGTCGTAAACAAATTTTTACCGATGGCAAACGGAGCGAATTGGACCGGATCTAAATTCCTTAATTTTGCGCTGAACGACGAATCGGAATTCGGTAAAATAACGAGGATTTCCGAAAATCGCGATTCAGTCGAATATAGCATTGCCGTGGGAGTCGAAAAACATTCCGATTGGCTCAGAGACGTTCATTACGCGGTAGACAAAACTCAACCCGACGGCTATAAACACGTAAATTGCATTGCGTTCTATCACGCTTTGCCTAAAATCGAAAAAGGCGGCGTTTATCGTTACGATACGATCGACGCTCTTAAAAAGGCGGGCGTTACGCAGGTCGGCGATTGGATAGTCGAATAAAATAATAAAAAATAAAACCGTAATAAAAATACGCTCCCGGATAAACGGGAGCGTAAAACTCGAAATTAAAAGCGAAAAACAAATTTCGAAAGTGAAAATCGCCGTAATTAAAGACGGCGATTTTCGATGCCAGACAAGAATAATACGAACCTTGGTCTAACGACGTATTTTTGACTAATACTTCGTTCTGCTCGCGGCTTATACGTTGAGTATTAACCCACTCGCACGCCTTGTCTTAGTCTAAAAATACGCCGTTAGACTTGTCTGCAACCAAAACGCCGATATTTTCGATGATTTTTGGTAAAGGCAAGTGCAGACGTACTATACGTACTTCAAACGCGAATTTGCCAAAAAACACGGAAATAGCAGCGTTTTGGCAAGGTTCGTATTATTCTTGTCTGGCATAGCAGACAGTAACGTTACCTATCGGTCGCTTTTGAAAGTTTTTGCGCAGGCTAATATTCGTAACCAGAGGGCGTAAGCTTTTGACGGAAAACGGTTAAATTCCGGTATTTTAATACTTAATTTTAAGAAAAACAGCCATTCTCGTTTGAGTCCGGCTGTTTTTTATTTTGTAGAGTATAAATTTTGAGAAAGTATCTTCGCGGCGTTGCGCAAAGCCGATAAATTTGTTATAATGTGGCAAAGGAAGACGGAGTCCGATACGCATATTGTTTTGCGGGCGGGTAAAATCGTCAAAAATTATTAAGATGGAAATTACGACGAGGAATTATGAAAAATATCGTTGATTACGCCGGATATACGCGGGCGGAATTTGAAAAGCAACCGCTTAACGCTGTGGACAGTCTGATACTGTCACAACTTTCGTATTACCATTTTCCGATTAAGGCAAGTAGCGTTCTGACCCGGGAAGGCGCAAAATTATGCGATTTACCTGCCGTTTGCGACTACGATAAGATGCTTTTCGACGTGTGGAATCCGAAGCAGAGCCGCGAACTTTTCGAGATTATGGCTGCGAATCCGCGATATAAAAATATTATCGTAAAGGGGTATGAAGAAAGCACGAACGCAAAGGACGAAAAACAGTTTTCGGCGGTTACCTTTCAACTTTCGGAAGACGCTTTTTACGTTGCTTTTCGCGGAACGGATTCGTCGCTTATCGGGTGGAAAGAAAACTTTAATATGGCGTATCAATTACCGGTTCCGTCGCAGACGGAAGCCGTCGGATATTTAGAAGCCGCAGCCCAAAATTGCAGAGGAAAAATTTACGTGGGCGGGCATTCAAAGGGCGGTAATCTGGCGGTTTACGCGTCGGCGTTCGCAAGCGATGAAGTAAAAAAGCGTATTTGCAAAATCTATTCGCACGATGGTCCGGGGTTCCTGACAGACGTAACCAATCGCGACGAATATAAGGCAATAGAGCGTTTAATCGATAAAACGGTGCCGCAATCGTCGCTCGTCGGTATGCTTTTGGACGATCCGTCGACTTTTAAGGTCGTAAAGAGCAGCAGAATCGGCGTCTTGCAACACGAACCGTTTTCATGGCAGGTAAAAGACGACGAATTTTTATATCTTTCAAAACTTACGGGCGTTGCTCGCTACAACGATAAGACGCTGAACGCCTGGATAAATTCGCTTTCGAATGAAGAACGAAGGCGGTTTGTAAACTTAATTTTCGACTTTCTCGAAAAGCAGGATGTTTTTACTACTTTTCAACTTAAAGAGTCGTGGCAAAAAAGCGTATTGATTGCTTTAAGCGGGACGTCGAAAACGGATAAAGACGCAAAAAAGTTTTTCAAAAAAAGCGTAAAGCGACTGGTGTCCATAGGGATAAAAAACATTCCCGAGTTATTCAGAAACAAATAACGCAATCATGCTCGGCAACGTTCGCGCATGGCAATAATTGACTGAATTGTTGTAAAAATCGTTGCAAAATTATAAAAAATCGTATATAATACGAATTGTATGAAGAAAGCGGTATTATTCGATATGGACGGCACGTTGATAGACGCGTCGCGTGATATTCTGGTTTATCTGAACGCAACTTTAACGAAGTACGGTTATGCCGAAATTACTTTGCCGGAAGCGCGCAGATTCGTCGGCAACGGCGCGAGGAAACTCGTCGAGAGGGCGATTAAAGGCAAACCTTGCGACGAGGCGACTTTACTCAAAATGGTTGCCGATTACAATAACGGTTACAATTTTTGCGACGGAAGCAGAACGCTCGTTTACGACGGCATGGCGGAATTGGCGGCTGAACTTAAAAAAGAGGGATACCGAATCGCGGTGGTTTCAAATAAACCGCAGGACGGCGCGACCGAAGTCGTAAAGAGATTTTTCCCGACCGTCGGTTTCGATTTCGTTTGCGGTCAACGCGACGGTATGAAGACAAAACCCGACCGCGAATGCGTCGATTTTACGTTGAAGGAACTTGGCGTTACGACTAGCGAGGCGATTTTCGTCGGCGACAGCGATACCGACTTTATGACGATGAAAAACGCATGCGTAGACGGAATCTGCGTGCTTTGGGGATATAGAAGCAAAGAAGAACTGACCGCTATCGGGGCGACGACGTTTGCTTCGACCGCATGTGAATTGTACGAGAAAATTAAAGCCTTTTAACATAAACCGATTGACATAAATTGCTCGCAGTGCTATATTTAAGTCATAAAATGAAGGTTTTACGTAATAACGTAATGATAGCCGACAGACGTCGGCGAAAGGAGCGATAAATATGAAAAGTTTTATCAAGGCGATGGACGAACTTCCGCTCGTTCTCAAAATCATTCTTGCGATTCCCATGCTCGATATAGTTTGGGCAATCTACCGCATTATCAAGGGTGTAGCGTATAAAAACGTAGTTACTCTTATCGCGGGTATTTTGTGGATTATTCCCGGTTCGGTCGTTTGTTGGATACTCGACATAGTATTCCTTGCGACTACTCATAAATTATTGTTTGCCGGCAACTAAACTTAAAAAATAGCGGCGGAGTTGAAAATTTTCAACTCCGCCGCTTTTTCTTTGTCGTTTTACCGTAATCGACTTAATACGGAAAAAATAAAAAACGCCGCGTAAAGCGACGTTTATACGTGTCCGGGAGGGCGCCGTCCTCGACTTGACCGAGGCATCCTCCATACTAACATAAAGCGTGGGCGGCGACTTTCTTATATCGGATACGTTTAACGATTGCAATCGGATAGACGCACAACCCTCTATTACGAGGCACCCTATCATCTCAATGAGACAGTATGCGGTTTTCTGTCTTTCGATTGCTTTTCGAACCCGGACGGACGCCGATTGCCAAAGGCAACTCCCGTCATTATTTGACAGCCGAGGCGATTTTCTGTTGTCGGGTTTTATTTGTTGCATTTGGACGGACGCCCTCTCCGGCTTTACGGAGTCCCCGTCATTCTTACATACAGCGTTTGGTGGCGACTTTCTTATATCAAATGCTTTTATCCTTACAAAAATGCGAAGATGAAGAAACGTCGAAAACGCTTCTTTCGGTAGTATTATACGTAATTTTATTCGTTTTGTCAATGGTTTTTTAATAAAAAACTATCGTAAAGGTTCGTCGTACGAAGAAAAGCCGCGGAGACGGGTGAAACCCGTCTCCGCGGCTTTTGGTATATGATTTTATGAAAAACTTATTCTGCTACGGGACCTGCCGAAACGAGAGCCTTGCCCGCTTCGTTGGTTTCGTACTTCGCGAAGTTCTTGACGAATCTCGAAGCAAGGTCTTTCGCTTTGTTTTCCCAAACGGAAACGTCGGCGTAAGTATCTCTGGGGTCGAGTATCGCGGAATCCACTCCGGGAAGTTCGGTCGGAACTTCGAAATTGAAGTAGGGGATAGTCTTCGTGGGGGCTTTTTCGATGTCGCCGCTCAAAATGGCGTCGATAATGCCTCTCGTGTCTTTAATAGAAATACGTTTGCCCGTGCCGTTCCAACCCGTGTTGACGAGGTACGCTTTCGCGCCGCTCTTCTTCATCTTCTTTACGAGTTCTTCGGCGTATTTGGTCGGGTGAAGTTCGAGGAACGCCTGACCGAAGCAAGCCGAGAAAGTCGGGGTGGGTTCGGTTATTCCGCGTTCGGTACCCGCAAGTTTAGCGGTGAAGCCCGAAAGGAAGTAATATTGAGTTTGTTCGGGGGTAAGTATCGAAACGGGAGGAAGCACGCCGAACGCGTCTGCCGAAAGGAAGATTACGTCCTTTGCCGCGGGCGCAGCCGAAACGGGGCGAACGATGTTCTTTATGTGGTCGATAGGATAAGAAACGCGGGTGTTTTCGGTTACGCTCTTGTCGGCGAAATCGATTTTGCCGTTTTTATCGAGCGTAACGTTTTCTAAAAGAGCGTCGCGCCTAATCGCGTTGTAAATGTCGGGTTCGCTGTCTTTATCGAGGTTGATAACCTTGGCGTAGCAGCCGCCTTCGAAGTTGAACACGCCGTTATCGTCCCAGCCGTGTTCGTCGTCGCCGATCAAAAGGCGTTTGGGGTCGGTCGAAAGGGTGGTTTTACCGGTGCCGGAAAGACCGAAGAAGATAGCGGTGTTCTTGCCGTTCATATCCGTGTTGGCGGAGCAGTGCATCGAAGCGATGCCTTTAAGAGGAAGGTAATAGTTCATCATCGAGAACATACCTTTCTTCATTTCGCCGCCGTACCAGGTGTTTACGATAACTTGTTCGCGGCTGGTAATGTTGAACATAACCGCGGTTTCGCTGTTAAGACCGAGTTCCTTGTAGTTTTCCACCTTTGCTTTGGACGCGTTGTAAACTACGAAATCGGGTTCGAAGTTTTCGAGTTCTTCTTTCGTCGGCTTAATGAACATGTTGGTAACGAAGTGAGCCTGCCAGGCGACTTCGACGATGAAACGTATAGCCATACGAGTGTCTTTGTTCGCGCCGCAGAAAGCGTCTACCACGAACAAACGCTTGTTCGAAAGTTCTTTTACCGCGAGAGATTTAACGGCGTCCCACGCTTCTTTCGAGGCGGGGTGGTTGTCGTTCTTGTACGCGTCGGACGTCCACCAAACGGTGTCTTTGGAGTTGTCGTCTACTACGATAAATTTATCTTTGGGCGAACGACCGGTATAAATACCCGTCATAACGTTTACCGCGCCGAGTTCGCTTACCTGACCTTTTTCGTAACCGGTAAGGGAAGGATCGGTTTCTTCTTTGAAAAGAAGTTCGTAAGAAGGATTGTAAACTACTTCTTTAACGCCCGTGATGCCGTATTTGCTTAAATCGATTTTTTTCATAAAAGCACCTCTTTTGTCCTTATATTATTATATTTGCGGATTGACGGAAGCAACCCGAATTTTTACGCGTGATTTTATTCGTCGGCAATCGTACGAATACGACTATTTTGCCAACTTCTCACAACTAATAGTATATACTATTTCTTCAAAAAAGAAAAGCGTATTTCAATCTTTTTAGTTCGTTTTTTCTATATTTTATTGCGTGGGCGTTCAATTCGTCGCACGAAAAAACGGCGGAAGAGTTTATCAAAACTCTTCCGCCGTCCGTCAAACGATTTCTTTATACGGTTTTATCGAGATCGTTCTGGTATTTCGTGTCTTTGAAAACGTCTTTGCCGAGGTTTTCGTCCGCGGGTTTGTTTTCCAAAGTTTTAAGGTTCGTGCAATTTCTGAAAGCGTAGTTTTTAACGTTTGCGTTCACGTTGAAGATTACCTTCGTCATAGCCGTACAACCCGCGAAGGCTTTTTCGCCGATTTCGGTTACCGTCGCCAATTTAAGGGGATGTTCCGCAATCTCGCTCTTTTTACCGAGAGAAGTACAACCCGAGAAAGCCGATTCGCCGATCTTCGTAAGCCCCGCGAAGTCTGCCACGAGGTCGTCTGCGTCGTCGCCGCCGAAATTAACCGCGGCAAGAGAAGTACAATTTTCGAAAGCGTGCGCCGCGACTTCGTTTACGGACGTAAGGTTTGCTGTTTTAAGCCCCGAACAGCCGTAAAGCGTATAGGCTTCGAGTTTTTCGACGTTGCCGGTAAGGTTCAACGTTTCGATAGTGGTACAACTATGGAAAGCGTACGCGGGAACGGCTAATTTTCCGTCGTCGCCCGCTACGGTTATCTGATACGCGCCTTCTTCGCCCTCTTCGGCTTCTACCTGTTTCGTTTCGCCGTCGATCGTTACGGTTTTAACCCACTTCGTCGAGTTCGTCGCGGGAACGTTATTACCCGTTATCGTTACGGTTTTAAGAGCGGTCGGGATATAGTAGGTCGTCGAAGCGTCTTTGCTTTCGTAATAAGTCTGCGCGCAGGAGGTAAGGCCGTCCGCAGACGTGGTGTCGAAGATATAGCCGAAAGACCTTTCCGCTAAAAGTCCGTCTACGCTCTTGCCGGTGAAGGGAAGAGTGATTTCTTTAAGACCCGTAAGGTTGCCGAAAGCCCTGGCGGCGATTTCGGTAACGGAATCGGGAACCACGATTTTTTCGATGAAGGTAAGACCGCTTACGGCGCGACCCGCGATCTTCGTTACGGGTTTGCCTTTGTATTCGCTCTTTACGGTCAAAGTTTTAACGGTTTCTGCGGTGAAATCCGCGTCGCCGTCGGCTTTGTCTTCGTTAAAGAGTTTTGCCAAAGCGGCGAAATCTTTCTTTTCTGCGAGTTTGAGGGCTTTCTGAGAAACCGTAAAACCCGTGAAAGTATAAGCGTCGTTTTCTTCGTCGAGTTCGTAGGTTGCCGTATAGGCTTTAGAATCGTCGCCCGAAGACGAAGCGCTCTTGCAAGCCGTAAGCGAAAACGCAAACGTCAACGCAAGGACTGCGGAAGTTAATAATCCGAGTAGTTTTTTCATAAAAATTTACTCCGCGGCGGTTGCGTTTTATACGCATACGCGCCCAATACTTATTTATATGCTTAACGATTTTATCATTTATGGCGGCGTTTGTCAATTATTATTAGCGATTAAACGCCGTTTTTATTATTTTTTGGTCTTTTCGGAGTTTTTCCGTCCGTCCGTTCCGCGTTTTTCGCTTTTTTCGCAGCGACGACAATTCGCGCAATCGCCGCCGCATCCGCCGCAGTTTTTGCCGCGTTTCGCGTTCCTTATCGTGAAAAACAACGACAGCCCGATTATTACGGCTACTACCGCCGTCAGGACGTAATCGAGCGGTTTCATACGAACAAACTTCCGAATTGCCAGACGATAAGAGCGAAGACGTAAGCGACCGCGCATTGCATAAACACTACGCCGAGAGTTTTCCAAAACGATCCGAGTTCTTTTCTTATCGTCGAAACCGCCGCCACGCACGGGGTGTATAAAAGCGTGAATACAAGAAAACTTATTGCCGAAAGCGGGGTAAACAGAGCGGTAATCGGTTCGGTACCGCAAAGAACGGTAAGCGTCGAAACGACCGCCTCTTTTGCGGTGAAGCCCGAAATCAACGCCGTCGCGATTCGCCAGTCGTTAAAGCCGAGCGGTTTGAAAATAACCGATATTCCGCGCCCGATATAAGCGAGCAGGCTTGTCTGCGGATCCGTAACGAAGTCGAGTTTGTAGTCGAAACTCTGCAAAAACCATACGATTACGGTTGCCAGCAGAATTACCGTAAACGCCCTCGATAAGAAATCTTTCGCTTTTTCCCAGAGTAAAAGCCCTACCGATTTCAACGACGGAAGCCGGTAATTCGGCAATTCCATTACGAAAGGAACGGGTTGACCGCGAAACGCCGTGGACTTGAGAACCACCGCGACGAGCAGGGCGAGCAACACGCCGAAAAGATACAAACCCATCATTACGAACGCGCCGTACTTCGGGAAAAACGCCTGCGTAATTACGGCGTAGACGGCTATTTTTGCCGAACAACTCATATAAGGGGTCAGCAGAATGGTCATTTTACGGTCGCGGTCGGACGAAACCGTACGCGTAGCCATTATAGCGGGTACGGAACAGCCGAAGCCCATAAGCATCGGCACGAAACTTCTGCCGGACAACCCGATTTTTCTTAACGGCTTGTCCATTACGAAAGCGACTCTTGCCATATACCCCGTATCTTCCAATATAGACAAAAAGAAGAAAAGGGTAACGACGATGGGCAAAAACGAAAGGACGCTTCCGACGCCCGTAAACAGTCCGTCGACTATAAGACTTCTTACGACGGGGTTAAGCCCGTAATCGATCAAGGCGTTGTTTACAACGCCCGACAACGCGTTTATTCCGAGTTCGAGCGCATCCGAAAGGTATTTGCCGATCACGTTGAACGTGAGAAAGAAAGTCAAAAACAGTATGCACAAAAATACGGGTACGGCAGTGTATTTGCCGGTCAGGATTTTGTCTATTTTAACCGATCTCGCATGCCCCTTGCTTTCGTGGCACTTTACGACGGATTTTGCGACAGCCGATTCTATGAACGTATAACGCATATCCGCGATTGCGGCGTTTCGGTCGAGTCCGGATTCTTCTTCGAGTTGTACCACGCAATGTTCGATAAGTTCGCGTTCGTTTTCGTCGAGTTCGAGTTTGTCCGCCGCCGACGCGTCGCCTTCGATAAGTTTGGTCGCGCAAAATCTTGCGGGAACGCCTATTCTTTCGGCGTGGTCTTCGATCAGGTGGACTATCGCGTGCAGACACCTGTGTACGGGCGAATCTTCGGCGCAAAAATCGTAAACTTTGGGATATACTTTATTTTTCGCCGTTTCGATCGCTTTGTCGATAAGTTCCGAAACGCCTTCGCCTTTCGCCGCGCTTACGGGTATTACGGGGACGCCGAGTTCTTCGCTCATTTTCTTTACGTCCACGCTTCCGCCGTTTTCGCGCACTTCGTCCATCATATTAAGGGCGACTACCGTCGGAACGCGAAGAGAAAGCAGTTGCAGCGTAAGGTACAAATTGCGTTCGATATTCGTCGCGTCCACGATGTTTATTATTCCGTCGGGTTTTTCGTTGAGTACGTAATCTCTCGTAACGATTTCTTCCTGCGTGTAAGCGCGCAGGGAATAAATACCCGGTAAGTCTACCACCGAAACGCCTTTCTGACCTTTTATTTCGCCCTCTTTTCTGTCGACGGTTACGCCGGGGAAGTTCCCTACGTGCTGATTCGACCCCGTCAACGCGTTGAAAAGAGTGGTTTTACCGCAGTTCTGATTGCCTGCAAGGGCAAAAATCATATTTCGTTCTCCTTCGTAACGGTTATTTTCGCCGCGTCTTCTTTGCGGAGCGTAAGTTCGTAGCCCCGTACGAAAATTTCGAGCGGGTCGCCCATAGGCGCGACTTTACGCAGGGTGACTTTCGTCTTCGGGATAAGCCCCATATCGAGCAGTCTGCAACGAAGGTCCCCTTCGCCGCCGACCGCGGCTATCACGGCTGTTTCGCCGATGTTCAATTCGTCCAACGTCATAATAATTTCATTATAGTACCGGTTGTCGTTTTTGTCAATTAAACGATTGACAAAGCGAGCGAATGATGTTAAAATATTTTAATCTACTTTCGGCGGGCGATTTCCGTTTCGGCCCGCAAAGGACGATTAAGTGAAATACGACGTTTTGTTTTTCGCGCAGAGCGCCCTGCTCGGGTCGGGGCTTGCAACGGACGCGTTTTCGGTTTCGCTTGCCAACGGCTTGCACGAACCGGATATGAAAAAGGGCAAAGCGTGCCTCGTGGCGGGCGTTTTCATAGGCAGAAAATTCGGGCTTAAATTCCGTGAAAAGCGACTATCGCGGGCGGAATAATTCTCGTCGTCATCGGGATAGAGATATTCGTTCGCGGCATTTTAGGAGTGTAAACCCGAAAATTTTGCGGACTTGGCGAACCCTTTCAAATTTGAGCGAAAACGACGGAAAGTTATTCGCCCGTCAGTTATAATCGGTTGATAAAAATGGAATACAACGTCAGACAAGTCAACAACTTCATATCGGATTATCCGACCGACGCGAGATTGCAAAAAGACAAGGATATAACCCTTGCCGTACTTGCCCGTAACCCCGCTTACGCGGCTTACGCGGACAAAGCCTTGCTTAAAGACAGAGACGTCGCCATGTGCGCCGTCGAAAAAGACGGCAGAACGCTTCGGTTTTTCGACGATGCGTTAAAATCGGACGAAGACGTCGCCTACGCGGCGGTTAAAAATTTCCGTTCGAGTTTCGCGTTTACGCTCGGTAAGGCGAGAGACAGCCGCAGGATAGCGGCGGAAGTCGCGTCCGCCGGGGGCGACGTGGTTGCTATGCTCGACAAAAAATTTCTCGACGACGAAGAAATCGCGAAAGTCGCGGTCGGCAGAAATCCGAAAGCGATTCAATATTTTACGGACAGGGTCAAGAGTATGCCGTCGGTTGCGTTACTTGCATTAAAACAGGACAGGACGATTACGCAATATCTGCCCGACGAAACTTTCGAAAACGACGCGGTGTTCCGCGCGGCTATAAGAATGACCGACGACGGCAAAGTGGGCGTGGGCGTTATAAACGAAGTTACTCCGCTCGGACTTTTCGAAAAACTCAAAAAAGAGAACATGAAGTTCAATTTTTCGCTTCAGAATCTCGATCTTTCTTCGCTCGACGGGGCAAGGCTTCGTTACGTGATAGAACTCGGACTCGGCGTAACGGGTAAAAAAGCCGAAATATTCCATAAATTCGTTGACAAAGACGACCGCGAAACGGTTTCGTTTCTGCTCGCAAAAAAATTTCCGTCGGCAAAGACGGTTTCGACCGAACTCGAATACGCTTCGAAAAACCGTAAACTTCGCGTGTTGCCGTCGTTGATTTCGGCTACGCGCGGCGGAAAACGCGGCGCGAACGAATCGGACGAGCGGAAAATGCTCGTAAGAAACTTAAAGCGCAAATCGCCCATGGCGGCGGCTAAACTTATAGACGGTATCGACGATTACGCGCACGACGAGGAGGCGATAAAACTTGCCGCTTCGGTAGACGGCGGGGTTATAAGGGTGCTTTACCGCACGGACTTCGCGGGCGACAAAACTCTCGTTACGGAGTGCCTTAAAACTTACGTGGTAAAAAACAGCGACGAGCCGCTGCTGAAAAATCTCAAAGGTATAGATCTCGACTTCGAGCAGTGCAGGATAGCCTGCCGGAGGGACGGAAGAAATTATTTTTACCTGCCCGAACAATTCCGCGGAAGCGAACTCCTTAAAGAAATCGCCTACGCGAGCGGCGCGGAAGGCTACGAGGGGGATAAATCGTGAAAGAAGAAGCGACGTCCTTGGCGAGATCCGCCCTTAAAGAAGCCGAAAACAGGGTTTCTGCGGATTTCAGATATCTCGCGTATCCGCTCGGAATATTACAGCCGACGATAGGCGACGGCGACAAAATCGCAACCGACGGCAAGACGTTTACCGTCGGAGCGAAAGCCCTGCTCGAAAGGGTTGCCGAAGACGGGATAAAAGGCGCGGAAAGAACGCTTCTGCACGTTCTGTTGCACGTTTTGTTTCTGCATCCGTTCAGAATCCGTAAACCCGCAAAAATTTACGATATCGCGTGCGACGTAGCCGTGTCGTTCGTTTTAGACGGCGAAGACGGCGTAAGAACGGCGGGGTATAAATACAGAAAAGAAGTTTACGACGCGATAAAACGTAAGTACGGCGCGGTAGGCGAAAGTCAGGCTTTCGGTTATCTCGTGTCGGTCGGCGAAGAAGAGAGGAAGAGAATTTCGCTTCTCTTTAAGGTCTGCGACCACTCGCTGTGGTACGGCAGAAATTTACCGGACGACGAAGACGAAAAGTCGGGCAATAGCGCGAATATCGCTGCTCCCGACGAAAACGAGAACGATTACGACGGTCGCGACGAAGCGGGCGAAGCGACTTGGATAGAGATACTTCGCGGCGCGCTTTCGGACCTAGGCAAAAGCGACGAAGTGCGTAAATCGCTCGTAAAAGTGTTGTCGGGCAAAAGGGATTATAAGCGGTTTTTCGATAAATTCCTTTCGTCGTCCGAAAGGGTCAAGCCGAGCGACGACGAATTCGATTATATATTCTATTGTTACGGGTTGACGCTGTATAAAAACGTGCCGCTTATCGAAAGTTTAGAGTATTCCGACGTGAAGGACTTCGAAGAAGTGGTGTTCGCGATAGATACTTCCGCTTCGACCGACGGCGAGCCGATTAAAAAACTTTTGACCGAACTCGCGACCGTGGTGGCGGCGGCTTCGGCAAGGGGCGGCAAATTAAAGGTAAGAATTATCCAGTGCGATATGGCTATCCGCGAAGACGTTACTTTTTACGAACGCGACAAATTCGACGAGTATATGAGCGAATTTTGCGTTAAAGGCGGTTCGGGTACGGATTTCGCGCCTGTTTTCGATCTTCTCGAAGACGAAAAGGCAAAAGGGGCGAAAATAAGAGGACTTATATATTTTACGGACGGGCTCGGTCAGTTTCCGACCGCGACCCCGCCGTTTAAGACCTGTTTCGCGATTTACGGCGACGACGAAGGCAAAATCGTCGTTCCGCCTTACGCGTACAGATTGGATATAGCAAAATAAAGGAGAAGCGTATGAATATAAAAGAGGCGAAAAACGAAATAAAGAACGCCGTAAGAATTTACGTCGATAAAGACGAAAACGGCAAGTACAGAATTCCGCGCGAAAAACAACGCCCCGTACTTCTGATAGGCGCGCCGGGCATAGGCAAAACCGCCATAATGAGCGCGGTGGCGGCGGAACTCGACATAGGCTTTTTAGGGTATACGATAACTCACCACACGAGGCAGTCGGCGATAGGACTTCCGTTCATATCCGAAAAGGAATTCGGAGGAAAGACCTATTCGGTAACCGAGTACACCATGAGCGAAATAGTCGCGAGCGTTTACGAAGCGATCGAAAAGCAGGGCAAAAAAGAGGGCATACTCTTTATCGACGAGATAAATTGCGTGTCCGAAACTCTCGCGCCCGCCATGCTCGAACTTCTGCAACATAAAAAATTCGGCGCGCACGAAATTCCCGAAGGATGGATATTGACCGCCGCGGGCAATCCGCCCGAATACAACAAATCGGTAAACGAACTCGATATGGTTACGCTCGACCGCGTAAAAAGGCTCAACGTCATTCCCGATTACGACGCGTTCAAAGAATACGCGCTCAATAACGGTATGCACGGCGCGATAGTGTACTATCTGTCGCTCCATAACGAATATATGTTCAAAGCCGAAAAAACGGTCGACGGTTACGACTTCGTAACTCCGAGGGGTTGGGAAGATTTGTCCGTGGCAATATTCGAATACGAGAGATTGTCCATACCCGTTACCCTTCAATTCGTGTCGGAATACGTCCAGGACGGCAAAATCGCGTCCGAATTCTTCGCGTATTACAAGAGGTATTGCGAATGCGCCGACGTGTACGGGGGCGAAGACGCGGAAACGGGCAAAATCAAAAAGATAGACGTCGAAGACAAGGGCTTCGAAGTCCGTTACGCCCTGGCTAATCTCATCGCGGCAAAGGTGATAAAACTCGCCGAAAAATACCGCGCGAGAAAGACCGCCGAAGACGAACTTGCGGCGATAGAAACCGCGGTCAAAGACGGCGCCGGATCGCTTTCGTCCGAAACCGAAAAACTTATGAAAGAGTGCAATTCGCAAAAGCGTTCCCGCTACGAGCGCGCCGCGCTTAAAAAACTTCTCGTCGCGCTCGGAGAAACGGACGAAAAAGCGGGCGTGGAAAAATTCCGCGTCGAGAACGACGCCAAACTTGCCGATTACAAGACCCGTATCGACAATCTGTTCAATTTCGCGGTTAATTCGCTCGGCAAAGGGCAGGAAACCGTCGCCATGCTTATGGAAGTAATCGCGTGCGAACACTTTATAGAAATTTTGCCGTACCTGGGCGACACCGTGTTCTACGATCTTAACGATTCGCTTCTCGGCGTTTCGGGCGAAGACGATTACAAGCGTCTTGCCGCCTCCGCGCTTAGAGGAGAATAAGATTATACTTCGCGCATGATGTACTTATTTTGTCATCGCGAGCGTAGCGTGGCGATCCCCGCAACAGACGGCGGAGCGGCTTATATGGTCGTTCGTACTCCAATCTTCGGGATTGCTTCGTTTCACTCGCAATGACATATTATCCCTTGCCTTCCCTTGCATGGTAAATGTCCCCGTTGAAACGGGGAAAATGTCGCGAAGCGACAAAAGGGGGGCGACCCTGCCTAAGGTTGCCACAGTCGTTTCACTCCTTCGCAATGACGGCGTCGTATTATACCGAGGCTCTGCCGAAGAATTTCCCGGAAGGGCGGTTTGCCGCGAAGTAAACAGCCGGACGTAAAGACCAAAAAATTCAATAACGTATGAACATTTTTTTCAGACAACTAAAAAAATACAAAGCGGCGAGTATTCTCGCGCCGACTTTCAAACTTATCGAAGCGACTTTCGAACTGCTCGTTCCGCTCTTCGTCGCCGATATGGTCGATAAAGGCGTGGTTGCGGGCAATACTTCGGTGATTATCAAAAATACGATACTTATCGTCGTTTTAGGTATGCTCGGACTTGCGTTTTCTATCGTCGGTCAATATTTTTCGGCGAAAGCGGCTACGGGCGTAAGCCACGACGTGAGAGAACAGACTTATAAGAAGATGCTTTCGCTCCCCGCGAGCGAGGTTGACAGAATAGGCGTGCCTAAAATGATTACGGCTATGACGAGCGACGTAAACCAGATGCAGAGCGGCGTAAATCTCGCGCTTCGTCTTCTTCTGCGTTCGCCTTTCGTGGTGTTCGGCGCGCTGATTGCGGCTATGCTTATCGATCTGAAAGTGTCGATAGTGTTCGCGGTTCTGATTTTCGCGCTGTTCGCGGTCGTAATTATTATAATGGCGGTTACGATGCCCAAATACTCGGAGGCTCAGAAAAATCTCGACGACGTTTCGGCGGCGGCGAGAGAAAACATAACCGGCGCGAGAGTCATAAGGGCGTTCGGCGCGGAGAACGAAGAAGTCGAAAATTACCGTAAAAGAATAAACAAACTCGAAAAAACGCAGAATACAGCGGGCACGATTTCCGCGCTCTTAAATCCGCTTACGTTCGCGCTCGTCAATCTCGGCGTGGTCGCGCTGCTCTATTTCGGCGGCGTAAGGGTTTATTCCGGCGCGCTTACCCAAGGTATGATAATCGCCTTATACGACTATATGTCGCAGATTCTGATAGAACTCGTAAAGTTCGCGAATCTCGTAGTAACGGTATCCCGCGCGCTCGCATGCGGCAAGAGAATAGACGATATCTTGTCCATTAAACACGACGAAAGCCCGATATCCGACGAAGATAAATCCGACGCGTATATCGAATTCCGCGACGTAACCGTTTCGTATAACGGCGGCGGCGAAAGCCTTTCTCACGTCAACCTTAAAGTAGAAAAAGGGCAGACCGTAGGCATTATCGGCGCGACGGGCAGCGGTAAAACGACTATGATAAGCCTGCTTACCAGAATTTATTCTCCGACGGGCGGCAAAGTCTTTTTCGACGGCAAAAACGTTTCGGCTTATACAACCGAGGAACTCCGCGGTCGCATAAAAGTCGTTCTGCAAAAAACGGCTCTCTTTAAGGGAACTATAAAAGACAACGTGCTTCTCGGCGCGACGGATAAGTCGGACGAAAATCTGAAACTCGCCCTTGAAACGGCGCAAGCCGAAGATTTCGTAGAGAAAAAGCAGGGTGGAGCGAACGCCGAACTCGAACAGGGCGGCAAAAACCTTTCGGGCGGACAACGGCAAAGACTTTCCGTCGCAAGGGCGATAGCCGCAAAACCCGAAGTACTTATATTGGACGACAGTTCGTCCGCGCTCGACTTTTTAACCGATCTCAATATGCGCAGGGCGATTTCTTCGCTCGACCCCAAGCCCACCACTTTTATCGTGTCGCAAAGGGCGGCGGCGGTCAAACACGCCGACGTTATAGTCGTGCTTGACGAAGGTAAAGAAGTAGGGATAGGCGACCGCGACGAATTGTACGAAAACTGCCCCGTCTATCGCGAGATAGAGTCTTCGCAGGAAAAGGGGGCGGAATAATGAAAAAGAAAGCAAATAGCGGAGTAATCAAAAAACTCTGGAAATACGCTTATAAGTATCGTTTCGCGTTCGTATTGTCGCTTATAACCGCCGCGCTTTACGTGGCGGGGTCGCTGTATCTGCCCAAACTCTACGGCGAAATGACTAACCTTATCGTCGGCAAAAACGACGTCGATTTAGACGGTATTTTAAGTCTCGGAATTCGCGCCGCGGCGATAATAGCGGCTGCCGCGTTGATGCAGTGGATAACCGAAGCCGTTTGCGTAAAAATATCTGACGGGGTCGCCCGTTCGGTCAGAAGAGATCTGTTCGGAAAAATTCAGAAGTTGCCGCTCAAATATATCGACGGCAGACCTACGGGCGATATATTGTCCGTCGAAATAGGCGACGTAGACCGACTTGCCGACGGTATGTTGCTCGGATTTTCGAGGTTTTTCACGGGTATACTCATGATAATCGGAACGCTGGCATTTATGGTAAGTATTAACCCGATAATCGCCGTATGCGTGGCTTTAATAACTCCGTTGTCGCTCTTTACCGCAAAGTTCATTACGGGCAGAACGTATAACAGATTCAAAGCGCAGGCGGAGATAACGGGCAGACAGACGTCGCTCGTCGAAGAAACTCTTTCGGCTATCCCGACGGTCAAGGCGAATCTTGCGGAAAACAAATTCGGCAACGACTTCGATAAGGTCAACGACGAACTCAAAGACTGTTCGTTCAAAGCCGTATTTTACTCGTCGCTTACCAACCCCACCACGAGATTTATAAACGCCGTCGTGTACGCGGTAGTCGCGTGCGTCGGCGCGTTAATTGCGGTAAAGGGCAGCCCCACGGGGGCGTTCGCGGTAACGGCGGGGTCGCTCGTGTCGCTTTTGAGTTACGCTAACCGCTATACCAAACCGTTTAACGAAATCACTTCGGTATTGACCGAAATTACGGGTGCGAAAGCGTGCGCCGACAGAATTTTCAAGGTTCTTGACGAAGACGAAGAGATTATATACGACGGTGAAAAACAAGCCGAAACTCTGCAAGGCAAAGTCGACTTTAAGGACGTATATTTTTCTTACGATCCGAGTTTCAGACTCATACAGGACTTCAATCTGTCGGTAAATCCCGGCGAAAAGGTCGCAATCGTAGGTCCTACGGGCTGCGGGAAAACCACGCTTATTAACCTGATAATGAGATTTTACGACGTTACGAGCGGCGAAATCGATATGGACGGTATACCGAGTAAGCAGATCGAACGTAAGAGTTTACGCCGCAATATCGGTATGGTTTTGCAGGATACCTGGATAAGAAAGGCGAGCGTAAAAGACAACGTGGCGATAGGTAAACCCGACGCTACGCAGGCAGAGATAGAAGAAGCGTGCAGACGCGCGCATTGCCACGGGTTTATTTCAAGACTCCCCGACGGTTACGATACGATAATCGGCGAAGAGGGCTTGTCGCAGGGGCAGAAACAACTTATCTCGATTGCGAGAGTAATGCTTTGCCTGCCGCCCGTGCTTATACTCGACGAAGCGACTTCAAACATAGATACCCGCACCGAAATGAAGATACAAAAGGCGTTTTACGAACTCACGGCGGGCAAAACTTCGTTTATGGTCGCGCACAGACTTTCGACTATTCGTTCCGCCGACCTTATACTGGTTATGAAAGACGGAAACGTTATAGAGCAGGGTAAGCACGCCGAACTTTTAGAGAAAAAAGGCTTTTATTATCAATTGTATAACAGCCAATTCGAAAAATAAATCGAAAATTTTCGAAAGTCGCTTGCAAACCGCAAAAATTGCGTATACAATAATCATATAGAGTTTTTAACCGTCATTCCGAGCAACGCGAATAATTCCCGAAGGGGTCGCTTGTCTGACGTTAAAATAAAAGGAGAAAAGCAATGATCGACGAAAAAGATTTGGAATTTAACGCAGACGAAGACGACGTAATAGTGTTGCAAGGACCCGACGGCGAAGAAGTCGAGTTCGAAGAAATCGCGGACATAACGCTCGGCGAGCATTTTTACGTTATTCTGCAACCCGTGGAACGCCCCGACGAAATGGGGCAGGACGAAGCGGTGGTATTCGAAGTTATTGCGGGCGAAGAGAACGACGAATTCGTAGTGGTCGACGACGAAGACGTTATAGACGAAGTTTTTACCGAATACAATCGTTTATATGACGAACAAAACTCGTAAATTGCATTTATTTCGCAACAATCCGACTGTCATCGCGAGCGTAGCATTTTTCTCTGCCTTCCCTATCGGGGAAGGTGGCAACGAAGTTGACGAAAGAGGTCAAACAACGAAGAAATTACGTATGCGACCGGTATAAAAGTCGCGTACAAGACCTCTATCGGCGCGTTACGCCGCTTTCCTCGATGCCAAACAAGAATAATACGAACCTTGCCAAAACGCCGCTATTTCCGTGCTTTTTAGCAAATTCTCGTTTGAAGTACGTTTAGTACGTCTGCGCTCGCCTTTACCAAAAATCATCGAAAATATCGGCTTTTGGTTGCGGGCAAGTCTGACGGCGTATTTTTAGACTAAGACAAGGCGTGCGAACGGGTTAATACTTGACGTATAAGCCGCAAGCAGAACGAAGTATTAGTCAAAAATACGTCGTCAGACCATGGTTCGTATTATTCTTGTCTGGCATAGGGAAAGTATTTTCCAGTAAAACAAAAAAGCCGGAATGCAAAATTTTCTTGCTTCCGGCTTTAATCGTAAGTGGATTTTTATTTGTTGAATAATTCTTTGTAGGTCTTACTGAATTTGATAACGGGCGCTTTGCACGCTTCGATCATGACCTTTTCGCCCGTCAACGGATTTACGCCGTCGCGCGCGTTTTTGTCTTTTACGTCGAAGGTCGCAAAACCCGAAATGTGAACGTACTCGCCTTTTTGAAGACTTTCGGTCAAAGTGTCGATAAACGCGTTAAAGTTTTTTTCCGCGTCTTTGATGGTTACGCCTAAATTGTCGGCGTACGCTCTGATAAATTCGCTTTTATTCATGTATTTCCTCCGTAAGGGGCAACTTTTGTCGCCTCCACCATACGACAGCATTGTAACATACGATAAAAACTTTTTCAAGCCATTTTGCGATTTTTTCGGTAAAAATTTAATTTTTTTCGATTTTTAGCCAATTTTTTGACTTTTGCTTGCGCTTTTTGCTCGTAAATGCTATAATCGGAATGATCGCACAATCGTTTGCGATAAACCGCTCTGTTGACATCAGCCGTCAGACGGCGGATACCGCGTACAATATCCGTAAAGGAGATATTATGAAAAAAAAATTATGGTTCACTCTGTCGGCGGTATGCTTTGCCGCGTTCGTGATATTGATAATTTTGCTTAAAACGGCAGACGTGGGCGTGTGGCTCGGCAAAGAAGTCGGTCTTTATACGCTTAACAAAGCCGTTTTTGACGCGTTCGGCGGAAAGTTGAACGGTTTCTGGTATTCGTTGACCGGATATTTCGGTTATCTCGCCGTCGTTATAGCGATTTTCTTCGTCGGTGTCGGTTTGTATCAGGCGATTAAGCGTAAAAGTCTTAAAAAAGTCGACGACGACTTGTATTTTCTGGCGGTCGCTCTGCTGATTCTGGCGATTTGTTACTTTTTGTTCGAAGTAATAAAGATCAATTATCGCCCCGTACTTTTAGACGGGCAGACTTCCCCCGAATCCTCTTTCCCGTCATCGCATACTATGCTTTCCGTGGGGATTTTCGGGCTGTCGCTCGTAGAAATTCTTTTACGCGTAAAAAGCAAAAAAATAAAAATTCCGCTTGCGTGCCTTGCGGGTATTCTGGCTGCGGTTTCTGCGGCGGGCAGGTTACTTTCTTCTGCGCATTGGTTTACCGACGTGGTCGGCGGAACGCTTTTCGCGCTTGCCGTCGTTTTCGCGTTTTGCTTTTCGATCGATAGGTCTGAGCGTGAAAAAGACGAAATCGGGGCTGAAACGACGGAACGATGAGTAATTTAAGCGAAAAAAAACGCCGCGTTCTTTTCGTTACGGCTATAATATTCGCCGTTATCGGCGTAGTTTACGAGTTTGCGTTTTCGGGCAGAATATCATCTCCGCCCGATTCCGAAATGATAGATTCGGCGATAACCCGTCTGGTCGGCAGCGTTGCGATCGCGTGTCTGTTGCCGTCGTTTGGGTATAAAGTGTTTAATAAAACCTCGGCTTTCGCGGTTTTGTCAGTTTTGCCGTGCTTCGCCGCGGTGATCTGTAATCCTCCGCTTATCGGTCTGTTTCTCGGCGACGCCGAAATAATTTACGGCGAAAGTTACCGCTTTTTGCTTTTCGCCGCCGAATGTCTTGCAACCGGGATTTTCGAAGAATTGTTGTTCAGGGCGATACTTTTCCCGGCGATTTTAGAAAAACGCAGACAGACTTCGGTCAGGATTTTTTTGTCGGTTATCGTTTCGTCGGCGATATTCGCGCTCGTGCATCTGCTTAATTTGTTTGCGGGTGCGGGCTTCGGGGCGGTCGCCATGCAGATAGGCTATTCGTTTTTAATCGGCGGAATTTGTTCGTTCGCTCTGTTAAAAACGGGAAACGTTGCGTTCTGCGTCTTGCTGCACGCCGCGTTTAATTTTACGGGAACTCTCGTCGAACGGCTCGGCGTCGGCGGGTGGGGCGGTTTGCCTACGGTATTTATAACTCTCGCCGTCGCTTTACCCGTTGCGGTTTACGTCGTATACTCGCTTATAAAAATACCGACGGAAACGACGAATAAACTTTATTGAAAATTCGCAGCGAGCCGCCCGAAACGGGCGGCTCGCTTGTTTGGCATACAAGCCGACCCGAAAAATTCCGTTGCAAGCGAAAAATACGCCGCCTTGAATTTATCGATTCGGCTCGATGTTAAATTTTATATTTATCTTCTATTCTGTAATCCAGTCCGTGGGCTTTCGCGACTTTCCAGTATTGTAAAATTTCAAGCGTTTCTACGTACGCCGTCTTTTCTCCGCGGGTAAATTCGCTGGGCTCACACGTATTCAATTCGTCTAAATATTCAGTCACCAGGTCAATAAGATAGATTATCACGTCTTCTGCATCCATAAATTTTACACTTCTGTAATCGCGATCCCCTCCGATATTTCTTCGTTTTCCAGATATGCATAGAAAAAATCTATTATATCGTTGCGTAACCTGTAAAGGGTACTTTCCGCCACGTGGCATAGATTGGCAAGTTGCCATGCAGATAAATTCTGTTCGTCGATATAAATCGATTTGAAAATATTGTAATGGTTGGACTTACCTCTGCTGCTGTTTATTTTATACATTTTACGTATAAAGTTAAAGGCGGCTTCGTAATCTTTATCCCCCGATTTTATCAAAGTTTTAATCTTATTTTCTTTGTCGCTTAACGATTCGACTTTGGTAAAATTTTCCATAGATACCATTATAGTATCTAAGTTTTGAAATGAACTCTCAAAAAATGGGAGTACCGGATAATTTATCGTGTTTTCACAGAACGGATAACGATATCGTCATAGCGTATACGAAAAAATCGGACAAAACACGTTCGGCGGAGCGAAAAAAATTTTTCGCCCCGCCGCGATATTTTTACGGTTGACCTTGTTCTTCATTTCGTTCTTCGCCCCTTTTGAAACCGAAACCGCAAAGACATTCTCCGCAACTTTGACATATATAACCGTTGCATTTCGGACACCTGAGCCATGGTAGTTTAACTATTTTTTCTTTGCAATTCCAGCAATGTGGTTCGTTATCCGACCCGCGGGGCGGCCTCGGAGGCTTTGGCTGCGGAAACGGATATACTTCTATTTCTTCATAAATTTCGTCTTTTCGCTTCTTTATCTCTTCGAGTAAATATTTGACCTCGGTTACTTCCGCATTTTGGCAGACGAGGCACGGCTTGCCTTTTTGACTGCTTCGGTTACGTTTACACGACGGGCAGACGGTGAAACCGTAATCCGTGTCGTTAAAAAAACATTTCTCGGAAAAATCTTTAAGCGTATGGCGTTTTTCAAGTAGTCTGTACCGAACGACGACTCTTTTATCGCAGTTTAATATACCCGTTATTCCGGTTATCGTTCCGTCGCCGCAATCGAAATCGTATACGGTTGTTCCGTAATCGTTATCGCTAAACTCGGCTATTCTTTTTAAGTCGCGTTCGCATTGTTCGATAGGCTTATCGTATTCGTTCGGTTTTAACGCTTCGGGCGAGCGTTCGTAAGCGTCGAGCATTTTTCTGTGTTTTTGATAAAGCGAATTAAATTCGGGGTTTTCTTTCGTCAATTGGCTTATCGCTAAAAATTTTAATTTTTCTTCGTCGCGTTTTATTTCTTCGTTCATATTTTTACGTCCTTTTAACCCAATCTGATAAAAGTTTCTTGGTTATTTGCTATATCCGCAAGTTCCTTGAAAGATATAGGCATAGTGAATTCGTCCGGCAACTCGAAAGTCGCCCCCGATCTTACGTATGCGTTGACCCAAAGTCGGGCGCGATAAACGTTGTACTTTTTATCGACGATAAAAGTGTCGTACATATCGAGAGGAAAACGGTATCCGGTCACGTGCGGTATCGTCGAGCCGATTCTCTGCATAAAACCGCGCCGCCTCGATCCGAGTTGAATTGCCGCTATTTCGTCGCCGTCTTTCGTTTCGAGATTATAGATCGCGGCGTTTACGCCGAACGAATCCATAAAGACTTGGTCCGTGGGCAGGTATTTTTCACCGAGCGGCGCCGTCGGGCTGAACCCCGTACGATTTTCTTTAGGAATCGGGTAGTCGCTTTTTGCGAGCGGCGGAAGTTTGCCGAAAACGTAAGACGCGTAATCTGCAAAGGGGGTGCGCGTCGGCACCAGATGAATTTTGAAAGCCTTTAAGAAATGATACGCGGACTTCGCGTATTCTTTTTTCTGCCCCGCAATCACCGCGACGAGGAAATTTACCGCCGCGTAACCGCGCGCCCATTCGTTAAACTCTTCGCTGTCGTCGCCTACTTGCTGTTTACAGCCGGCAGGGCGCGCGGCTTCCGTTTTTTCAAGCAGAGCCGCCGCTCTTTTTTCGGCTTCGGGCAAAGATACAGGCTCGTTTAACATACCGAACAAACCGTAACCAATAACGTACGCTTCTACGTCGGGTTTGAGTGTCGTTTTCTTTTCCGCTTCTTTAATGAGTTGATCGGTAAACGACTTATTCAGACTTCTCATAAACGACGTGTCGTAAACTTTTTGCAAAAAGTCGTCGCCGACGTTGCCGCCGGGTGTTCTGATAGGCGTTTCTTCGTAGTTTTCAAACGCAAAATTTTTAATGTAATTAGTTAAAGTTTCCATAAATTTCTCCTTAAAAATAATTTTATCGGTTATCGTTTTTATAAACGTCGTTAAATCTCGGGTCGTCGGGGGATTTTACAACCGCGCGTTCGAGTTTTTCGTTGAGTTCGGCGATTTGCGCGTTCATTGCGTTATATACGAAATCGCCGATAACGGGTTGAAATCCGTCGATCATCGCTTTGGCATCGATCAACGCTTTTTGTAAACTCATTCGCTCTGGTGAAAGAATACGTATTCCGGTTTTCGACGCTTCGTCAATGCGCATTTCAAGGTTGTCGAACGCTTCGTTAATTTCGTTTTTCAGCCTTTTTGCAAAAGTCGATTGGGACAATTCGCGGTTTACGTTTTCGACGGCGTTTTCTTTAATGGAATTTTTAACGATAAAAAACGTAACAAGACCTCCGCCGAAATAACCGAGAAGAACAGCCCAGGCGTAAGCGTCAAGCGCTGTTGCCGCTAAAATAACGGCGGTTATCGATACGGCTACGCCTAAAAAAATGTTCCACCCGTAAGACGTTTTTAATCTTTTAAGTGGGTCTTCTCCCTGAAAAAAGTCGCTCATTTCGGTATCGAACGATTTACACATCGGTAGTCCGACGAATATACTTCCGAGCGGTTGGGTAAAGAATATAAAACCTGCAATACCCGATAAAATCAAAACTAAAAATGCCATAAATTTTCTCCTGTGTGATTTTTTTGTGCAGATAAAGGGAATTTTCGCCATAAATAGTCGTATTCGGACTATCTGCATAATCGATAATATCACAAACTTGTAGTCTTGTCAAGACTATTTTACATATATTAGTCCCGCTAAGACTATAATGTAATTGCTATGAAAAACAAAGTCAGCGAAAGAATAAGAGATTTGAGAAAGGAATTGAATATCGGTCAGGTCGAATTTGCGAAAATGTGCGGGGTGCAACAGTCTTGCGTGAGCAAGTGGGAAAGGGGCGAAACCCTTCCGGATATCGACATGATATTGACGATAGCGCATATTTTCGACGTTACGACCGATTACCTGTTAGGGGCGACGGATTTCTGATTCGTCGGCGGGGCGAAATTTTTCGCCCCGCCTTTCATATATTTTTTATTCGTTCTCGTTCGCCGCGCCTCTTTGTCGGCGTCAGCCTTCTATTTCCCATGTAACCGACACGGATGCGTTTACCGTAATCGATTCGGGATCGCCGAGAATTTCGAACGGGTCTTTTATCGGCGGTAACATCTTTTTTAATCCGCCGCTGAAACTCAACATTCTCGTGGGGTCGTTTAATCTCGGTTTCATATCTGTCTCGGATGGGTCGAAATGCGATACGGATAATATCCTGACGAGTTTTCCGCCGAGCGCGTCTACTATGGCGGTCGCTTTCGCTTTTGCGTTTTCAGCCGCTTTGGATATGAGCGTAAACCTTGCCGCTTCGGGGTCTTTCAGTTCGTACCCCACGCTTACGCCCGAATCTAACCCGCTTTCGGAGATTGCGCCGAGAAGTTTGGCGAGTTTTTCGCCGTCGATTGCAAACTTTATCGTAAAAACCTGATAATATCTGAATCCGTTCGGGATGTATTTATGATTGCCGTTTTTGTCGGCAATGTCTTTAACTTCTTCGTTTACGTTTATGCGGGATGCTTTTAAGACGGATTTATCTAATTCCGCTTTTTCGACGGCGTTTTTGATTGCCGCTATACGTTCCGAAGCCGTTTTCATAAGCGCTTCGTAGTCCTTTTTGATTTCCTTTACTTCGATTCTGACGATCGTAACGTCTGGGTCGAAAGACATTTTGCTTTTGCCTTCTACGGAAATTTTAGATATTATTTGTTCTTCGTAACCATACATTGTTTTTTGTCTCCTTGATTTTTTAATTTAGTAATAATCGCCTTATAGCCTGCTTTATTAAATTTCTACGAAGTGTCGTTGTTCATTCGTTGCTCCTTTTACGCCGCGTTGTTTTCGTCGGCGTATATATTATTCTGAACGAAAACCGAAAAATCCTTCTTTTTCATTTTCGCCTGCGGACAGTTACTAAAAGCGGTGAGGGCATAAGTCCTGTATACTTACGAAAAATGGTGTCGGCATAGGTTCTCTCTACTTACGAAAAGTGGTGGTGGTATAAGTCCCGTATACTTACGAAAAGTGGTGGGGGTATAAGTCCCGTATACTTATGAAAAGTGGTGAGGGCATAAGTCCCGTATACTTACGAAAAATAGTCTTGCTCCGATTTATACCGATAAAAGAGAAAGGAAATAAAAAGTAACAAAGTCGATACTTTGTTTGAATAATATATTAAAGTATGATATGATAAGATTGCCCGCAAAGAAAAACGGGCGAAGGAGGACGATATGAAAAAGATTTTAACCTGCGTTATGGCGGCGGCGATTATCGCTTCGTCGTGTCTGACGGCTTGTAAACCGCAACCGCGAAAAGAAAGCGATAACGACAAATTCGCTTACTGGATAGAAGGAATAAGATATTCCGTAGCCGTCGACGATAATTATACGTTTAGCGGTAAAGGAACGGAAACGTATAGATATGAAGCCTACGGCGAAACCCGAACGTATTACGAAGAAACGGAAGCGCGGTCGGGCAATAAGTATTACCGTTTTGCCAAAAACTACGACGTAGACGAAAGCGGAGATAAAACGTTGGTTTATTCTGAAATTTCGGCTATAAAAGTCGTTGACGATAACGGCGTAATCCGTACCAAAAAATACGATTACAGTAAAGAAGAAGGCGAAGAAGCGGAAGCGAGAGGTTCTTACGTCGCGCCCGATACGGCGAAAGAAAAAGCGGAATATTCGCCGAAACAATATCTTGCAAAATCAGGCTTTGACAAGGCTACGACGTCCGAAGAAGTTTTCACGAGTTTTACGGAATGGTGGTATAAAGAAAAAGAAGAAAGGAACGATAAACTATCTTTCTCGTTTAAGAGAAATTCCGACGGCTCGGTTTCGGCGATTTTCGAGTGTAAGTATACCGCAAAATGGGATCAATCAGAAGCCACGTTCGTCGGGGATTGTAACGACGTTTTCGAATACGTGGTGAGCGGTGGCAAACTTATAAAATACAAAGAACGCAGCAAGTACGTGTGTACGTGCGCGGATAATCCGTCGTTGAATTATACCGAAACCGACGATTCCGAAAGTACGTTTTTATACGGCGCGTTCGACGAAGAATATTATAATTCGATTGACGTTACGACGGAAGAAACCGGTAACGACTATTACGGGTACGTAAACTTTTATATGGCGGGGTATTTGTACCCCGTAACCATGTATCTGCCGGTGGGCAAAACCGCAGATACGGAAGCCGTAAAAGCCGCTTTGGTCGATTGGAATCGTAACTGCAACTACAATACGTTGATAGGCAAATTAGATTACAGCGATTCGGTTTACGATTACGCGACGGACGAAGAAAAGGCGGAATGGATAGAAGAATCGAAAGCGAAAAACGCAAAGTTTACGGACGCGCTCGCTATTTATACCGACTCCGAGATGACTAAACCTTTCCAAAGCATAACCATGGAGGAGTGTACGGGCGATAACGCACCCGAATATAACCTGTATATAAAAATTACTCCGCCCGAAGGCGACGCGTGGGTAATAAGTTACGTTGAATCAAACAATAATAAAGGTACGTTCTTTATAAGGTATATTCAAAGTTGCGCTCATTATCAGGACGGAACGTTGAGATTTGACGCCAATCAAAGACTTTCGGGCTATCCCGTAATAAAAGTTGACGGCGGCGAGCCTTCCGAAGACGGGCAATACGTTTTCGAAAGCGGAAGTCTTCATATTTTCTATTGCGAAAACAGATATTGATTTTCTGAAAGTAAAAATATAAAAAGGCGGAGGGAGAATTGCAGAGCAATTCTCCCTCCGCCCGTATATGGAAGTCGGCGAGCAGAACGGGCGGTACGAAACTATCCGTACCGCCCGTAATATTATCAGGCGATTATAACAAAAACGAGATAATTTTACTATCCGTTTGCAAGCACGACTTCAACGCTTTTTATTTCTCCGAACGTTGACGGATCGAACGCAATCTTGTGCGTTTCGTCTTTGCCGTTGACGATCGAGGAGCTTCCGTATTCCGCATCGTTTCCGTCGTAGCGATAAATCGTTGCGAATTCCTGCGTTTCTTTGTTTAGCGTTTGTATGTTGCGGAAAACAAACTCTTTCGTTCCGTTGACGATTACTTTTATATCGTTTACGGAACTTGCAAAGCATAAACCAAGCGAAAATCCGTTGTTTTTAAGTCGGTAATAGCCGTATGCTTCGGCGTGTAGAGCGGAATAATTTTCGCCCCACTCCATAATCTGCGACTTAAACTCGACGTCGTCGCAGGTTAAAGCGGAGTCACCGCGCATATAATCGTTTACACCTTCTGCAAAATCGACGTCATAACCGTCCGCCCTTTCGTTTTGGTAGGCTAAGGGTTTATCGAGTTCAACGTACCAACGTTTATCCGTTTCGTTATAGAAAAATTTTCCGTCTGCGGTTTTGCCGTTTATAGTAAGTTTTTTGTATTTTTCGGCAAGATGAAGTATCGTGGCGTTATCGCGAAGCGGCGCGTAAATTTTGCCATTCGTATCGTAAAGCGATTGCAGCGTTTCTATCTCGTTGAAATCGCCGTCGTATACGCCCCCATCCAAAAGCGTTGAGTCGGTGTATATGCTACGTGAGAAATTTTGGGACGTCATGCTGAGATCCAGATCTATTTTTACGTCCGACAAAACCGCAATCTCCCAAGTCTTTACCTGAGTATCGCCGATGATTTTAGTCTTGTTTTCAACAACCTTACCAGGTCCTGAATAAAAACAACTAACCATAGTGTCATCGGGAAAAGCGATTTCTCCCGTGTGCGTAGCCGTTATGGTGATATTAGTGCCGTGTTTTACTTTTTTTACGTCCGAATTGATTTTATCTTTCAGTTCCACAAGAGTATTTGCTTTTATAGACTCAGATTCTTCCGTTCCGAATACGTATTTCAACTCATACGAAAACTCTTCCAAGATTTGCCCACGATCGTTGTCGCCGCCGATCGCCGTTACGTTGTAACTTTTTATTGCGGGCTTGCCCGTAAAAGTGATTTTTACGTCTGAAGTAGGGTAAACTTCGTAATCGACGACTTTTTCGTTGTCGTTTTTAATCGCCGCTTCCTTTCCGTTGGCAAATATCTTAAAGTCGCCTTTATCGTAGCCTTCTTTGAACGTAACGGTCACGAAAAACGAGCCGCCTTTACCCGAAGTAAAATAGATGGTTGTGTCGTTTCCGCTTCCGCTTAACATAGTTCCCTGTCCGTTTTTGATGCTCTCTATGCCTTCGGGCAGCACGGACAAGTCCTGAAAGGTTATTTTGTATTTAGTATCCTTCTTGGTGCAGGCAGTAAACAAGCATACAACGCAAACGAGCGACAATAAGCACAAAAGCAATTTTTTCATAGTTAAAAAACCTCCTGTTTTTCAGATTTCGTTTATTTTTCGGTTGATTTCGAAAGATTGTCGGAGAAAACCCCTTCCGCTGCCCCTTCCGATTTAACTTCGATACCGGTAATCGATAACCAAAAGTCGGAAAACGACAAAAAAAGCGCAAGGGAAAAGTTTTCTCTGCGCTTGTAATCTAAACGTAATTCATAGGCGGTTACCTCCCGTCGAGAGTTTTTGGTTTTTACAATTCGTCGTTTTTCGTTCCCGTACTGCCTCTTTCGAAAATAGTTTTGACGTTTCGGCGTTGCCGCTTAAAACTATTATGCTTGTCTATCATAGCACAAAATTCTTGTTTTGTCAAGTTCTATAAGCCGACGTATTCTGACTGACCGCCACATAATGCAAATCTCGGAAAAGTTTTTATTGTTTTTTAACCGAAACGCCGTCTTTCGAAATCATTACGAGATAACCTTTCTGTAAAATTTCGGCGCGCAGCGCGTCGGCGGCAGCGTAATCTTTCTGTAACCTTGCGTTCTGCATTTTTTCCGCCATTGCGGTTATTTCGGCGGGAACGGGTTCGTCGTGCTTCGCTTCGTACGCTTTTACGTATTCGGTCGGGTCTTTTTTGAAAAGACCTATAAGCGAGTAAGTTTTGCGTATCTGCGAGAGCATTGCGCCCGCTTTTTCGTCTTTCGCCGCGATAAGCCCGCGTATCGTTCTGAAATATCCGTACAGGTCGGAAATTGCAAGGGCGGTGTTGAAATCGTCGGACATATCTTCGTCGAATTTGTCATCTATACCGGGGTAGTCGCCGTCGATTTTAATTCCCGCTTTCAACGCAGAATCGTATACCTTGTAAAATTCGTATAAGTGCTTTTCGGCTTCGGGGAACAGGTCGGGCGTTACGTTTATGTCGTTGCGGTAGTTGGTAGATAAAAGTGCGAGTTTTATCGCTTCGTTCGAGTAATCTTTAAGCAGATCGCTCATTAAAAGCGAGTTGCCGAGCGATTTGCTCATTTTCTGCCCGTTGACTTTGATAAGTCCGTTATGCACCCAATATTTTACGAACCGTTTGCCGGTCAACGCTTCGGTTTGCGCTATTTCGTTTTCGTGATGGGGGAATATGAGATCTCTGCCGCCGCCGTGAATATCTATCTGATCGCCGAACGCCTTTCTGTTCATCGCCGAGCATTCTATATGCCAGCCGGGGCGACCGTTTCCCCAGGGGGATTTCCAGAAAATCTCGCCCTCTTTCGCCGACTTCCAGAGCGCGAAATCGAGCGGGTCGCGCTTATCCTCGTCGTTGTCTATTCTTACGCCGTTAAGCGCGTCTTCCAGATTTCTGTGCGAAAGTCTGCCGTAGGCGGGGAAAGACGAAACCGAAAAATACACGTCGCCTTTTTTAGTAGGGTAGGCGTGTCCTTTTTCGATTAAAGCCGAAACGAAGTCGATAATATCGCCTATGCTTTCGGTCGCTTTAATCCATATATCGGGGTCGTCTATGTCCATTTCGCGCATAACCTTGTCGATTTTTTTAATCATCATTTTTGCGTATGCGTCTGCGGGAATACCCGTTTCTTTGGACTTCGCGATTATCTTGTCGTCTACGTCGGTGTAGTTGCGGGCGTAGGTTACGTCGTAGCCCTTTTTGATAAGGAATTTTCTGATAATATCGTAGATAAGGGCTTGAAAAGTATGCCCGATATGCGCTTCGCCCGAAACGGTTATTCCGCAGGCGTACATTTTGACCTTGTTGCCGTTTAACGGGATAAATTCTTCTTTCTGCCCGGATAAAGTGTTGTAAATTTTCATAGACATAGTCCTTTAATATAGTCGTTTTTAGTGATTCGTACACTGATTTCGCGATTGTCGCGCTACGTTTGCGACGACGGTAAACAAAGTACGTCATTGCGAAGGAGCAAAGAGACTGTGGCAATCCCCGCGTCAGAAGGCGGAGCAGCCGCATAAGCGAACGTACTCCGATTTTCGCGATTGCGTTATTTCAATCGTTTTTCGAGTTCGTCTATGCGGGCGCGGAGCGCGCAGATTTCCTCTACTATCACGTCTCTCGATTCGGCTTTTTCGTCGATCTTTTCGCCGTTTATTTTTACCGTTCTTCCGGGGACGCCTACGACTGTGGCGTGCGGCGGAACGTCTTTAAGTACTACGCTGCCGGCGCCGATTTTGGCGTATTCGCCAACCGTAATCGCGCCCAGAACCTTTGCGCCGCAGGATATAATCGCGCCTTCTTTTACGACGGGATGGCGGCGTTTACCCGTTTCTTTGCCCGTGCCGCCGAGAGTTACGCCCTGATAGATGATAACCCCCTTTTCCACGACGGCGGTTTCGCCGATAACCACGCCTGCGCCGTGGTCGATAAACACGCCCGAAGCGATTTGCGCGGCGGGGTGAATTTCTATGCCCGTAAGGAATTTCGCGACCTGACTTATTATTCTCGCAAGCAACTTAAAGTGTATTTTATAAAAGAAATGAGCCACTCTGTGCCGCGAAAGGGCTTTTACGCCGGAATAGGTAAGCCATACTTCGAATTTCGATCTTGCCGCCGGGTCGCTTTGTTTGGCGAAATTTATATCTTCTCTTAATCTTTTGAAAAACATTTTTATTTTACCGAATATAAACGAAAAAATACGCCTTTTCTCATAGCGCTATGAGAAAAGGCGTCGTAAACGCTGTTCCACTTTTCTTTCGAGTTTAATAAACTCCTCGTTATCTCTTTTACGCCGAGCCCGCGTGAGCGATTAACTCCTCTTACTTTGCAAAAGGCAAAGAGCGAAAGGCACTTTCGCGGAAGAACGCTTAGGCTTGCACCGAACGCCTTTTCTCTTGGCGCGTCTTTTCCGTTACTCTTTTTCGCCGTCGATTTCTATATACGTATGAATTTTAACATATAAAACGTGAATTTGCAACCGTTTTCGCCTAACCCGATTAAAAATAATTGCATTTGATAAAATTATGGTGTATAATTTGGGCGTAAATTTGCGTTACCGCAAGACGAAAGGAGATAGTTATGCTCGATCTGAAACTTATAACCGAAAATCCCGAACTCGTAAAGGCAAGACTCGCTAAAAAAGGTTGCGTTGCAGACTTTACCGAGGTTCTTAAACTCGACGCCGAAAGAAAGGAATTGATGGTTAAAATAGAAGCCCTCAAAGCGGAGAGAAACAAAGTTTCGGCTGAAATACCCAAACTTAAAAAAGAAGGCAAGCCCGTAGAAGAAATTTTCGCGCGTATGCGTAAAATCGGCGAAGAAATCGCCGAGGGCGACGCTAAAATAGACGATTTGCAAAAACGCGTTACCGACTACGTCGCTTCGCTGCCGAATATGCCCGACGACGACCTTCTCCCCGGCGAAAAGGAAAACAATAAGGTTATAAAAGTGTTCGGCGAAAAACCCGAATTTGCGTTTAAGGCTAAAAACCACGTGGACCTTTGCACTTCGCTCGGAATAATCGACTACGAAAGGGGCGTTAAACTTTCGGGCAACGGCTATTGGCTCTATCGCGGCGACGGCGCAAGGCTCGAATGGGCGCTTCTCAACTACTTCGTCGCGACTCACCTCAAAGACGGTTACGAAATGATTCTGCCGCCGCACATGCTCGGATATAATTGCGGTTTCGGCGCGGGGCAGTTCCCGAAATTCGCCGACGAAGTTTATTGGGTAGACAGCGAAGACGGTAACAAAAAACGCGCGAAGTTTATGCTTCCGACGGCTGAAACCGCGCTCGTCAATATGTACGCGGGCGAAATACTCGACGAAAGCAAACTTCCCATGAAATTTTTCGCTTACACTCCTTGCTATCGTAAAGAAGCGGGAACGTACAGGGCGGAAGAACGCGGAATGGTAAGAGGACACCAGTTCAATAAAGTAGAAATGGTTCAATACGCTCACCCGGATAAGTCGAAAGAAGCGTTCGAAGAACTCGTGAACAAGGCGTGCGCTTTAATGGAAGGGCTGGGGCTTCATTTCAGACTTTCCAAACTTGCGGCGGGCGACTGCTCGGCTTCCATGGCGAGAACTTACGACATCGAGGTATGGATTCCGTCGATGGGCATATATAAAGAAGTTTCGTCCGTTTCC
>ENA-UERG01000253-UERG01000253.1-human-gut-metagenome-genome-assembly--contig:-NODE-253-length-53380-cov-63.956250_pt1 | contig 53380 bp, 46 predicted proteins | sample MGYA00242954_ERZ507954 | MGnify/ENA primary metagenome ERZ507954 (study PRJEB26167, sample SAMN06115478) | human gut metagenome | host: Homo sapiens | place: China:Sichuan | collected 2015-01-21...
GGTCGCAAGCTACGATAGTTTGCGACCTTTTTCTATACTGCTGTATGAGCATAAACTGCTATACAAAGTATTTTTTTACCAAAGAAAAAAGACATAAAGTACAATAAAATGATAGATTTAACAGAAGAACAGATTGAAAGATACAGCCGCCACATCCTCCTTCAGGATGTAGGACTCGAGGGACAGGAAAAGCTCCTCAATGCCAAGGTGCTCATCATTGGTGCCGGAGGCTTGGGTTCCCCAGTAGCCCTCTACCTCGCTGCGGCTGGCGTGGGACATATCGGTATCGTGGACGCCGATGTGGTTGACCTCAGTAACCTGCAACGCCAGGTCATCCACCAGACCAAGGACTTGAACACTCCTAAGGTGGAAAGTGCCAAGGAGAAGATGATTGCCATCAATCCTGATGTGGAGGTGACAACATATCATACTTTCCTCGCCTCAGACAATGCCGAGGAAATCATCAAGCCATGGGATTTCATCATCGATGCCACAGACAACTTCCCTGCGAAGTTCCTCATCAATGATGCCTGTGTGCGCTTGGGCAAGGCATTCTCGCATGGCGGCATCCTGAGATTCCAGGGCCAGACCTTTACCCACCTGCCAGGCACGGCATGTTACCGTTGCTTCTTCAAGGAACCACCTCCAGCAGGCACTGTTCCTACCAGTAGCCAGGCAGGCGTTCTGGGAGCCATCGCCGGTATGCTCGGAACCATCCAGGCTGCCGAGGCATTGAAGTACTTCCTCGGTGTAGGCGAACTGCTCACCGACCGATTGCTCACCTTCGACGCCAAGACGATGAACTTCCGCACCATCAAGGTGAAGAAGCGTGCATCCTGCGAAATCTGCGGCGACTAAAACATAAAAATCTGCGTGACATAAAAGAAGGTGTGCCAGAAGCGAGATATTCACTTCTGCCACACCTTTTTCATTTTCCATTGAATAGAACCCTATACCTTGTTTCCCTCTTTAGGGAAAACCACGGTAGGCTTGAAAGTCTTTGCCTCCTCAAAGTCCATCAGGGCATAGGCGATGATAATCACCGTGTCACCCACCTGAACCTTGCGTGCCGCAGCACCGTTCAGACAGATGCAGCCGCTGCCACGCTCACCCTTGATGATATAGGTCTCCAGGCGCTCGCCATTGTTGTTATCCACAATCTGCACCTTCTCGCCTGCTATCAGATTAGCTGCGTCCATCAAGTCCTCATCTATCGTGATGCTGCCCATGTAGTTCAGATTCGCCTCAGTCACAGTCACACAATGGAGCTTACTCTTCAATACTTCAATCTGCATAATACTATATAATACTATTTTATAATACTATTTTTTATCCCTTATACTTGATATGGTCAATCAGGCGGATAGGAGTCTTGCCGCAGTAAACGGTGATGCAACCTACCACATAATCACTCTCATCCCATGAAGCCACATCCTGCAGGCTGTCGCCATCCACAATCTGGAAATACTCCACCTCCAGGCCGTCCACGGCGTTGATTTCGTTCACCACCTTATCGTGAGTCTCCTTCACACTGTGATTCTTGGCATACTCCACGCTCGCCTTCAAAGCCTTGAAGATAGCAGGAGCAATGGCACGCTCGTCAGCAGCCAACAAAGTGTTGCGGCTACTCTTTGCCAAGCCGTCCTCATCACGGATGATAGGACACTCCACAATCTTCACGCTGCTGCCCATGAACTTCACCAGCTGCTTGATCACGGCAATCTGCTGCCAGTCCTTCTCGCCGAAATAGGCACGGGTTGGATTCACGATGTCAAACAGGCGGCTCACCACCTGACACACACCGTTGAAGTGACCCGGGCGCTTGGCACCCTCCATCACCGTGCTCACCGGTGGAAACTCAAAATGACGGGTGTCAGGAGTAGGATACACCTCCTCCACCGAAGGAGCAAACACATAGTCGGCACCGCACGCCTCCACCAGCTTGCAGTCGGCATCCAGCGTACGAGGATAGCGGTCCAGGTCACCCTTGTCGTTAAACTGTGTAGGATTCAGGAACACCGAAACCACCGTAGCACCATTTTCTTTCACACTTCGCTTCACCAATGAGGCGTGACCCTCGTGAAGCGCACCCATTGTAGGCACAAGGCCAATCTCCTTTCCCTCCTTGCGACACTGGTCAAGTTCGCTCTGGAGGTCAACAATCTTATTGAATACTTTCATCTTCTTAATCTGTTACGGGGTGCAAAATAACAACTTTTTTCTCAAATAAGAAAGAAAAAACCTAAAAATATGCGAATTATTGCCGAAATTATTGAATTTCAGAGCAAAAATGCCACTTTTCGGATATTTTTTTGTACCTTTGCACCTAATTCGTAAGAATAAAATTTAAATTTTATGGCAAAGAAAGTATTATTTATCAATCAGGAGATCGACCCATACGTAGCCGAGACCCACATGTCCATCATGGGACGCGAATTACCTCAGAAGATGCAGGAAGCAGGTTTTGAGATTCGCACCTTTATGCCTAAATGGGGCACCATCAACGAGCGTCGCGGCCAGCTGCACGAGGTTATTCGCCTGTCTGGTATGAACCTCATCATTGATGATACAGACCATCCGCTGATCATCAAGGTAGCATCTATACCAACAACACGACAGCAGATTTATTTCATCGACAACGAAGATTACTTCAACCGCCGACAGATGGCAGCCGATGAACAGGGAGTGGAATATGCAGACAACGGCGAGAGAGCCATCTTCTTCGCACGTGGCGTTTTGGAAACAGTGAAGAAGCTTCGCTGGCAGCCAGACGTCATCGTATGCCAGGGATGGGTGAGCGCCGTGGTGCCTTTCTATATCAAGACCGCATACGCTGAAGAGCCTTCTTTCGCAAACTCTAAGGTAATCCTCTCGCTCTATACCAACGAGCTGAAGGCCGAACTGGGAACCAACTTCAAGCAGTGCGTGGACTATCGCGATGCCAAGGCAGAACTGCTCGCCGACTACAAGGAGAATTTCGACTTCACGGAGCTGGGCAAGATGGCCATCGACTATAGCGACGGTGTCATCCAGGGTGAAGACGGTGCAGGCGTCAAACTCCTCGAATACGCAGAGGAAAAGAACAAGCCTGTGCTCAACTATCCAGGTGATGACTTTGCTGATGCCTACAAGACATTCATCAACGAGGTGTTCCCGGATGAGGAATAATACCTCGAAACCATAGATTCACATTTCAAGGATAATGAAGATTTTAAGACTATTTACAGCGTTATTCATCGCAGCCATGGCTATCACCGCCTGCGATGACACGACTGACAACATCGGTTCGTCCGTCACCAACGAGGTGGACAACCTCTCTATCCAGCAGAAGGTGTTCAACGTAACATCGCGCTCGGTAGTCTCAGGACCGGTTTTGAGCCGAAACAATACGGGTATGATAGGCATGGTGAAAGACCCAGAGACGGGGACCTACGTCACCGGCGACTATATGACCCAGTTTGGCGTGTTGTCATCGTTCTCTCTCGACACACTGGAGTATATCCGCAATGCACACAATGGAAACATCGAGGCAGACTCCTGCTTCCTGCTGGTTTCCTACAAAACCATCTACGGCGACTCGCTGGCACCCATGAAGGTGACGGCATACGAGATGAGCAAGCCGATGACGGAAGACGAGGAATATTACTCCGACTATGATGCCTTCAAGGGCGGATGGGTTAGCGAGGACAACTACCACGCCAGCGCCACCTACAACCTGAGCGAGGGCTCTACCATGGCGTTCAGAATCTATCTCAACGGGCCTTACAAGGCAAGAGACGGAAAGACCTACAAGAACTACGGTACCTACATCATGAACACCTACGTGGAGCATCCGGAGTACTTCAAGTCTAACTACCGCTTCCTCAACAACGTATGCCCTGGATTCTACATCAAGAACACCGGCGGTATCGGAAACGTGGCCAACATCTGGAACACCGAGCTGCAGCTCTACTGGAAGATTCAGAAGACCGTGAAGGATTCTCATGGCAACGACAGCATTGTTTCGGGCTACACCTACAACCGCTTCGACGGAACCGAGGAGGTGCTTCAGCTCAACAAGATTACCAACGATACCAAGACTTTGGAGAAGCTGGCCAGCAACGAGGAGTGTACCTTCATCAAGTCGCCTGCCGGAATCTTCACCGAGGTAACGCTGCCAGTGGAAGACATCATCAAGGGTCACGAGAAGGATACGCTCAACACAGCCTCTATCTCATTCCCTAGAATGAATAATGTAGAAGACAGCAAGTATCAGTTCAGCGCTCCTTCCACCATTCTGATGGTAGAGGCTGATAGCCTGAATGCCTTCTTCGAGCAGAGCAAGCTCACGGACAACCGTTCTTCGTATACGGCATCCTACAGTGCCTCTACAAGCAGGAAGAACGCTTATACCTTCTATAATATCAGTAACCTGGTTACGAAGATGCATAATGCCAAGCTGGAGGGCGAGAAGAAGAATGCCAACTGGGTGAACGAGCATCCTAACTGGAACAAGGTGATGCTGGTGCCAGTGACGCTGAAGACGAGCACCATCAACAACTCTACGGTGGTTACCAAGATCAACCACGATATGTCGCTCTCTTCTACCCGTCTCATCAAGGCTACGGATGATACCAACAAGGATTACACCCTGGATAAGAGTGGAAACAAGGTAGCAGCGGGCCCAGTGCAGATCAAGGTGATTTACAGCCGATTCAAGGAATAAGTTCATCATTTGAATGAATTTATTTGATAGATTTTATTTGATAGAATCATGGCAGATAATTTCCTTGAACGCCACCGCGAAGATTACGAGCAGCGCAAAGCTGCATGGCTCAGAAAGAAGCGCCATCTGCCCAAGCTGAAAACGCCAACGCAGATTCAGCGGCCGGATGACGAAGCATTATAGATAACGAAGCATTATAAGAAAGCCTGTTTAGCGAATCTGCTAAACAGGCTTCTTTCGTATTACAACTTGGGCACAGCTGCTTTCGTATTACAACTCGGCCACAGCCTTTTTCTTCGATTCCTTCTCCAGTTTCTTCTGGCTTACACCACCCCACGCCACGTTCATGCCGATGGCGATGCTGGCGTTGGAACTCAGAGGGATGAACTCCTTGCTGGTCTTGCCCAGAAGATGATCCATGCCGATGAAGAGGTTATAGCCGCTAGGATGGATATTCAGCACCCAACCCATGCTGGTAGAAAAACTGTTCACGGCGAAGTTCACGCCGCCATCCAGCCATCTCAGAGGCTTCCAGTTGGCACTCACCCTACCCTCGGTCCAGGTATAGGAACCGTTCAGACGGGTACTGCTCAGGGCACCGAACGACAGCTTCTTATACATAGGCAGGGTATACTCAGCTCCCAGGTTGATGGTAGCAGCCAATGCCGTAGAACGGCTTCCGGCATCGCCCATATCCTTCAGATTGGCGAAATCAGAAAGCTGGTCGCCGTAACTGTCCATCTTGTCATCCAGGGTTCCGCCCGAACCGCTGCCCACAGTGGTATCATGGAAACCGTTGAAAACAAACTGGTTCTTGGCATTCACCGCCTTCATGTTGTTGCTCCAGTTGATGAAACCCAGGTCCATCACGGCAGCACTCACCCTCCAGTCGTCGTTAATCTTATATTCTGCACCCAGATCCAGTGCCATGCCGAATCCGTTCAGTCCGAATCCATCCACGTCCACATCGTCCACATGCTCATACTTGCCCTGTGTGCCGTCTGGCGAAACGTGGCTAGGGTCGTTATACTCCGAAACCTTGCTCTTGTAAGTAAAGCCCTTCACGGAAACCTGCGCAGTGCCCTGCCCCGAAAGCGTCCACTGGTCTGTGCCCGCCAGATTAGCCTGCACATTCTTCAAATCCACGTCGGCAGCGCCCACACCCAGCAGGAACTTCAACTTGGCACCCACTCTCAGTTTTTCGTTAATCTGATGGGAATGGCCCAGCGCCAGCTCAGCGTATGAACGGGCACGCAGACTCACGTCGCCGATGTTGTAATTCTGGTTGCCCGTGTTCTTGGCAAACTCAAAGAGCTCGTAAGGAAGCACCATGCCGAAGCTGGTCTTCTCGCTCAGTTCGATGGTGTTGTATCCGCCAAACGCCTTGAAGCCAGCGGCAAGGATGGTGAGGTTCACGTCGCCCACAATTTTATTATCGCCCTTGCTGAACCCCTTCAGCGCATCGCCCGTAGAGATGTAAGGGTTCATGAAGGTGGTCATTCGCTTCTGTCCCGGCTGTCCGTACATCGGATTCTTCATCACCACGTCCTGATAGCCGAAGTTACCACGGGTATTCACGCTGATGTTTCCCAAAGCCGGGATAGAGATGAAACTGCATGAATCGCCAAAGGCCGGATTCAGGTTGTGGCGATAGTGATAGCCCTCAGTGAAATAGGCAGAGTTCAAGTTCTGCGCCATCGCTGCGCCACCCAGCATCAGCAGGGATGCCGAGAGGATATATTTCTTTGATAAAATCTTCATAATCATCTACTTAACTGTTATTCAATTAAAATCATCTTCGAAAGAGATTTCTCGATTTAATTAAAATCACCAATCACCTTTCCTACCAGTTTAATCTTGATGTCATTCAACTTCAAGGTATGCTTCTCGGCATTGAGCACCACGCCCGTAACGGAATTTCCGCCCTCGCCCTTGGCCTTACCCGAAACCACCACCTTCAAGCCGTCGAGCTTCTTGAAGGCATCTGCTTTCTTCTGCAGAATCTTCACGGTAAGAGGCGATGTAGCTGGGGTCGTGCCATCGGCAGAAGCCTTGATTTCGCCCGTAATCTCCACCTCCAGTTCGTCCTTGCTGATCTCTCTTCCGTACACATCCACTGGGGTTGCCTTCACGTTGAGATAAGCTGGCACACAACTGGTTACCTGGGCAGACAACTGGACATAGGCTCCATCCGCCATGTTCAAATCCTTGATATCGTCGTTCCATCCGTCCAAATCATCGGAATATTCGATGCAGGCATTCTCGGCAAAGGCGATAGGCGAATCGATGCTGTAAGATGGAGCCACCTCGTAGTCATGATAGCCCAACTTAAAGGTACCCGCCTTCTGATTGTTGGCTCTGGCGTTTGCCTGGAAGGTAATCTCATCAGGCATGGTCTTCACGAGATTAGAAAGATTTGGAACCTCCACTTTCTCCACGTCGCTGCCAGCTTCCGTTGCCGCAGCATTTCGGCAGATTACCACATGGGTAGTGCCACTCGCCTTAACGGCAAACTCAGGCACCTCAACGCTGGCGATTTCCCTGCCATCCTTCAGACTTTTGAGCGTACCGCCCGCAAAGCCCTCGATATCGAGGTTGCTGTTGAGTGTGAGATAGATTTGCGGATTATAGAGATCCACCACCACGTTGCCATCCTTCAGGAAGTCTGGAATGCCCGAGATGTGAACATTGCCCAGGGTATTGAGGTCGATGGTTGGGTTAAACTTACCCGTAGCTCCGGTAATTCTGATATCGCTCATCGAGAGCTTGTTCTTCATGGAAACGGATGAGATACCGGATGAAAAAGAGTAATTGCTGGTTTCCACCGCCATGTGCACCTTACCGGTGAGCTGAATCTTATCGCCAAGTGAAGTCTTTGCGATTTTCAGTTCGCCCAGTTCATCCTTCTTGGTGAAATCGAGTCCCACGATGTCAATCTTCTTCTCCAGATCTTCCGAAGTAAACACATTATTTAATGTGATGGTATTGCCCTCAACCGGCTTTCCATCCACGGCAAGTTTCATATAGGATGGGAAGGTAAGGGTAATCTTGTCGAATTTCTCTACCATGTTAGCCAGGTTCTGGAAGTCAACCTTCAGGTTGATGGTGCTGCTCACCTCGGCAGCAGTCAGTTCTTCCACCTCCTGAGGCTTGTTACCCTCGTAAGAGAATTCAAACACGTCGCCCTCGCCATGGAGCATGACTGCAGCTCTTGATGCTCTTGAATTTCGAGCCGAAGAGTTGAAAGAAAGCGTGATATTGCTGGAGCTTGACTGTCGGTGTGCCACCGTGATGCTGTTGATGTAAGGATGAGCCGCCTCCACATCATTTCCCTGCTGGCGGAATACATAGTCGAATCCGGTAGAGGCATCAGCCACCACGGAGCCGTTTTCCTCCAGGTCGAGCACTTCTGATAGCTTGATGTTATCGGTATTGCTGACTGGCAATTCCAAACCATCTCCACCGATTCCAATGGTAGCGTCTATGTTGTTGAAATCATAGTCGCTATCAGAACAACCGGTTACCAAGAGGCTTCCCATCACGATCAAGGATGAGAACAGCCTGATTTTCAAGTGTTTTGTTTTCATTGTTCCTAAATATGATTAAATTAAAATTCATGTTCTTAAAAATCAGTACAAATTTAAGGAAAAAAGATAAGAAATGCAAAGAAAGCATAAAAATATTAAGGTATTTTAAGGTAGAGGGATAAAAGGAAGACCCACGGGGGTGTGGCATGGATTAATGACACACCCTCATAGGCTTCTATTCGATAATCGTATATTTTGCAAACTTCAGCAGAAGCTGCTTGGTGCCGGCATGAGCGAATGCCACTGTTGCCTTGGCATTCTCGCCAGAGCCTTCAAGCTTCAATACTTCACCAATGCCGAAACGCTGATGCTCTATCTTGCATCCTTCTCGAAGAGAAGAAGAAGAAGATGCAGGCTTCAATGAAGAAGAGGATGATGCAGCAGATGCAGGCTTTAATGATGAAGAGAATGATGCAGATGATGCAGTTGGCTTTGGCTTCGGCGATGTATAGGATGGCTTCGGATCTGCCTTAAACTGCGATGACACAGACTTAGAATCCCACGGCATTCTTCCGCCATAACCGCCATCTAAACCATAAGAATCTCTGCCGGAACTTCTATCAGAACCATAGGAACTTCTTCTTCCATAGCCACCAAATGATGATCTCGAATTCATTCCCTCACCCTCAATCAACTCAGGATCAATCTCTTCTATGAAGCGGCTCGGATTGTCAAACTCCATTTTGCCATATCTGAACCGATTTTGCGCATTCGTCAGGATGCAATGCTTCTCGGCACGGGTTATCGCCACATACAGCAGGCGGCGCTCCTCCTCCAGCTCCCTCATCGTGGTAGCCGCAATCGGACTCGGGAAAATGTTCTCCTCCAAACCCACCACGAAAACCGTGGCAAATTCCAAACCCTTCGCCGCATGAACCGTCATCAGCGAAACCCTCGGCTCATCCTTCTCGCCGTCACTGTCGGCATCCGTCAGCAACGCCACATCCTGTAGGAAATCCGTCAGGAATGTCTCATCCATCCTGCCCTCCTCCTGGCGCTCAGCCACAAAGGTCTGCATACCGCTCAGGAACTCCTCCAGGTTCTCCTGTCTTGCCAGGTCGTCGGCATCCTTGCCCTGCATGATATCCTCGCTGATTCTCGCCTCCTTGATGATGGCATCGCCCAGGGCATACACATCAAGCGTATGCGAACGGTCGATGAACGAACTGATCAGCAGTCGGAAATTCTCCAGCTTTGTCAAGGTGCCCTTGTTCACGTTCAGCCCGTAATGCGCAGCCTCGCCTATCACCTCCCAGATGCTCACCTGGTTCTCGTGGGCGCAGGCAGCCACCTTTGCCACCGTGGTAGCACCGATGCCGCGCGCCGGATAATTGATGATTCGCTTAATCGCCTCCTCATCGTCAGGATTTGCCACGAGTCGGAAATAAGCGATGATATCCTTGATTTCCTTGCGCTGGTAGAAGCTCAGTCCGCCATAGATGCGGTAAGGAATACCCTGCTTTCTGAACTCCTCCTCGAAGCTTCGGCTCTGGGCATTGGTGCGGTAGAGAATGGCGAAATCATCATAGCCGCAATCATCCTGTCGCTTGATGCGCTTGATGTCCTTCGCCACAATCAGCGCCTCCTCCTTGTCGCTGTAGGCTGGCTTATACTGTATCTTCTCGCCCTCGGCATTCCGGCTGAACACCTCCTTGGGAATCTGGTTGCGGTTGCGGCGAATCAGACTGTTTGCCGCCTCCACGATGGTCTGCGTGCTGCGGTAGTTCTGCTCCAGCTTGAAGAGGCGGGTACCCGGCAACTGATGCTGGAAGTTGAGGATATTGTCGATGTTGGCACCACGGAAACTGTAGATGCTCTGCGAGTCATCGCCCACGGCACACACGCGCAACTTCTCCCTGCACAGCTGCATCACGATCGACATCTGCACATGGTTGGTATCCTGATACTCATCCACCAGGATAAAGTCAAACCTCTCGGCATACTTGCGTCTCACCTCCTCATGGTCTCTGAAAAGCTGGAAGGTAAGCACCAGCAGGTCGTCGAAATCCATGGCGTTCGCCTGCTTGCACCGCTGCACATACTCCCTGTACACCTCGCCCATCTTCTCCATATTGCTGCGCTTGTTCTGCATAAAGATGTCGGCATCGGCATCGTATGCCTCTGCACTCATCAGGTTGTTCTTCGCCTTCGAAATCTTGGCGTGCACGGCAGCGGGCTTGTAGGTTTTCTCGTCCAGCCCCTTCTCCTTCACTATCGCCTTGATGAGCGAACGGGAGTCGGATTCATCATAGATGGTAAAATTGCTGTTGAATCCGATATGCTCCGCCTCGGCACGCAGGATGCGGGAGAAGATGCTGTGGAAGGTGCCCATGTAGAGATGCTGAGCCAGGTCGTTGCCCACCAGTTTTCCGATACGCTCCTTCATCTCGCGGGCTGCCTTGTTGGTAAAGGTGAGTGCCATGATGCTCCAGGGCTTCATCCCCTGCTGCAGCAGATAGGCTATCTTATAAGTAAGCACACGCGTCTTTCCGGAACCTGCGCCGGCTATTACCAGCGAAGGTCCATCTATATAACTCACAGCCTGTTGCTGCGCTTCGTTCAAGTCTTTCAGTAAATCCATGAATCAATATTTGAGACTAAAATCCATTTTAAGGTCACCCCTTATCAATTATTAATTATTAACTGAAGTTTCGCAAGTAGCATCCTTCCGTCCCCGAAGGGGGCGAATGTGAATAACCGCGGGTGGAATGACCGAAGGGAATGGAACCTGCGGATAGCAGACATACACTCTCTATCGTCCCCGAAGGGGGCGAACAGGAGCAAGACTGGATGCGGTTCGCCCCCTTTGGGGACGCTTTCTCCCTACTATTGGTTGTCCGCAGGTTCCATGACCTTCGGTCATTCCACCAGCGGTTATTGAAAGTTGGCCCCCTTCGGGGACCGGAGGTTACTTGCGAAACTTGAATTATTAATTATCAATCACTTTCCCCTATATCCTCCCACGGCAGTACCCGGGTCGTAATCCTCGCCTTCTCTCGGGAAGGAAGGGATGAACTTCATCTGATGTTCTATCTGGCGCTGGCGCTTCTTCATGTAGGCGCTAGGATGCAGGGAGCTGAACTTGCGGGGATTAGGCAGCGTGGCCGCTATCAGGGCACACTCGCCACGGAACAGATCCTGCGCCTTCTTGTCGAAATGATACTCCGCCACGGCATCCACGCCATAGATGCCGGGACCCATCTCGATGCTGTTGAGATAGACCTCCATGATGCGCTGCTTGCTCCACATCAGTTCGATGAGGAAGGTGAAATATACCTCGAATCCTTTGCGCGTCCACGAACGGCCCGGCCAGAGGAACACGTTCTTCGCCGTCTGCTGACTGATAGTACTGGCACCGTGCACCTTGCCGCCACGGGCGTTGTTCTTCGCCGCATGCTCAATGGCATCAAAGTCGAAACCATGATGCTTCAGAAAACGGGCATCCTCACTCGCCATCACCGCCACAGGCATGTGGGGCGAGATTTTCTCCATCGAAACCCAATGATGATGCAGCGTAATACTCTCGCCATCAGCCACTTGCTGAAAGCAGCGGATAATCATCAGCGGAGTGAGATACACCGGGATGAAACGGTAGGCTACTACAGCAAGAATGGTGGTGCTGAAAAACAGCACCACCACCCATTTGATAATATTTCTAACTTTTTTCAATACCATAGATTGAAAAACAAAAAATTTAAAGTCGATTTATTACTTCTTTCCTAACTTCGAAGCAAAGAAAGATTCTTACTTCAAAGTACCGTTGTTGGCAGCGTTAACCATTGCCTGGCTAGCATAGAGATAAACCTCTACACGGCGATTCTGGGCACATGCAGCCTTGGTATCAACCACTGGGTTAGAAGAACCCAGACCCTGTACGCTCTTTACCTGACTTGCAGATACGCCGCAAGAAGAAAGATAGTTGTATACAGCCTTGGCACGGTTCTCACTCAGAGGAACGTTTACGGCGTCAGAACCTGTAGCATCAGTATAACCCTGGATAGCAACCTCGCAGTCGCTGTTGTTCTTCAACACCTGAGCAAACTTAGCCAAATCGTTCTTGGCATTGGCGTTGAGAGTAGAACCGTTCAATGGGAAGAGGATACCAGAATCGAAGGTCACCTTTACGGCAGTAAGTCCGTTGGCATCAGTCACTGTGGATACCTGTGCATTCTTCACAGCCGCAGCCTCTGCCTTTACCTTATCCATGTGCTTTCCAATCAAGTTACCCGCAGTACCACCCACGGCAGCGCCGATGGCAGCACCCACTGCAGCACCTGTTCCACGATGGCTATTGTTCAGCAAACCGCCAACGAGAGCACCCAAAGCAGCACCAGAACCAGCACCTACGGCAGTACCTGTCTGCTGATTGGTTCCACAACTACCAAGAACAAGCAGCATAGAGAGCGCTGCTGCAGTTAAATTCATCTTTTTCATTTTAAAATTCTCCTATAATTATGTTATAATTGTTCAATAAACCTATTTTTTGGTGCAAAGATACTTATTTTTCCCCAAAAATGATAGGTTTCTAATATTTTTTTTGTAATTTTGCATGCAAATTTACATGTATTTGCCGAATTAAGGCAGGGAAAATGCCTATTTCCATGTAGGAAATCCCCTAAATGCCAATTTCGGGAGACTCAGGACGACCCTTCCATTAAGGCTTCCCCTTCTCCGCCCAGGGCGCTATACATTATTATTATATATAAAGTGAAAATATAAAAAAAAAGAAATATAAATAGGAATATGGCTAAAGAACTTAAGAATTTGACCAAGCGCGCTGATAACTACAGTCAGTGGTACAACGACTTGGTTGTGAAGGCTGACCTCGCAGAGCTCTCGCCAGTTCGCGGATGTATGATCATCAAACCATACGGCTACGCTATCTGGGAGAAGATGCAGCAGCAGCTCGACAAGATGTTTAAGCAGACTGGTGTACAGAACGCATACTTCCCTCTCCTCATCCCGAAGAGCTTCTTCTCTCGTGAGGCTGAGCACGTGGCTGGTTTCGCCAAGGAGTGTGCCGTGGTTACACACTATCGCCTGCGCTCTACAGAGGATGGCACCGAGGTGGAGGTTGATCCGAATGCAAAGCTCGATGAGGAGCTCATCATCCGCCCTACTTCCGAGACCATCATCTGGAACACCTACAAGAACTGGATTCATTCCTGGCGCGACCTCCCTATCCTCTGCAACCAGTGGTGCAACGTGATGCGTTGGGAGATGCGTACCCGTCCGTTCCTCCGCACTTCAGAGTTCCTCTGGCAGGAGGGCCATACAGCCCACGCCACCAAGGAAGAGGCTGAGGCAAAGGCTCAGGAGATGCTGAAGGTATACGCTGAGTTCGCCGAGAAGTATATGGGCGTGCCTGTATTGCAGGGTGTGAAGAGCGAGACCGAGCGCTTCGCCGGTGCCTTGAACACTTATACCATCGAGGCTATGATGCAGGATGGAAAGGCGCTGCAGAGTGGTACATCCCACTTCCTGGGCCAGAACTTCGCCAAGAGCTTCGACGTAACCTATCTGAACAAGGAGAACAAGCCTGAGTACGTTTGGGCTACTTCATGGGGTGTTTCTACCCGACTGATGGGTGCCCTCATCATGGTTCACAGCGATGACAACGGACTGGTATTGCCTCCAAAGCTGGCTCCAATCCAGGTGGTTATCATTCCTATCAACAAGGGCGATGAGCAGTTGGCTCAGATCACAGCCAAGTTGCAGCCGGTCATCGACCAGCTCCGCGAGCTGGGCATCAGCGTGAAATATGATGACAACACCGCTAAGCGTCCTGGCTTCAAGTTTGCCGATTACGAGCTGAAGGGTGTTCCAGTGCGTCTCGCCATGGGTGGCCGCGACTTGGAGAACAATACCATCGAGATTATGCGTCGTGATACATTGGAGAAGGAGAACGTCAGCTTCGATGGCATCGTAGATCGCGTGAAGAACCTGCTCGACGAGATTCAGGAGAACATCTTCGAGAAGGCTCGTGCTTACCGTGATGCTCACGTATACGAGTGCGACAACTACGAGGAGTTCAAGGAGCGCGTGAAGAATGGCGGTTTCTTCCTCTGCCACTGGGACGGTACAGCCGAGACAGAGGCAAAGATCAAGGAGGAGACACAGGCAACTATCCGTTGCGTGCCATTCGCTTACGAGCAGACTCCTGGTGTAGATATGGTTAGCGGCAAGCCAGCCGTGGCCCGTGTCATCATCGCAAGAAGTTATTAAAGAATTATATAAAAAAAGTGGGTTTTCAAAATCATAATTTAGGTTTTGGATAAAATTTAGATTTAGGTAATGATGAAGCAGCTGGTGCGATACATTCTTTTGATTGTATCCATGGTCTTAATAGGTCATGGCGATGTATCGGCTGCTTCTAATTTTGCTTCCGGAGCCCTTCCGAAGAAGGATGGTTTGGCGAAGGTAGAGCACCACGACCAGCAGCAGGATGCCCAGTTGGAGAATGCCTCGTCACAGGCCTACAGGGCATGCAGCGAGCGTCCTCAGCGATTATTGCCGAGTGGCAATATTCATGGTGGCAATCAGGCAGCAAGTAGATTGCTCTTACATAGAATCCGTTTATTATCCACCCTTTTATCCGCCCTTTATGGTGGCATGGAGCCTGTCCGCCAGGAGAGTGCCCCTATCCACTTTGATGTCGCCAGCAAATATTATGTCATTTGCCTGCGGCGTCTCCTCTGCTAGTTTCCTTTTTTCATTTTTATTGATGAGCATATATATCGTATATCCATCTGATATCTGGTATCAGATTACAGGTATGCGATAAGGATTCGTACACCCCTATATCAAGTCAGAGGAATTTTTCTTATCCCCTGATTATCAAGAAAAAACAGTTCGATTATATATATACAAAACAATTAAATTTAGAAAAGGAAACATTATTATGGCAAAGATAAATCATTTGGAAATGACAGAGAATTTGATGTCACTCAACGACATCGAGGTTAAGAAAGGCTTCATGGGTTGGACTATAAAACTTGTTTACAAGCCAACCAACAGCGTGCTCAAGGTGAAGGAACAGGAGTACACCATAGAGGATGGCAGAAAACTGGAGAACATCCTCGCTTCTACCCCTGAGAACATGGAGGCAGCCATCAGCAAGTTCCCCGTTTCTGCCGTAGGAATGGGCAACATGAAGCTGGAGGCATGCATCTCGCAGGATGGCCAGTTTGTAGCCGCCCAGCTTTTGAGCTTCAAGGACTTCAGCTACCAGCCAGTCACCGAGATGAAGGTATATACCGGCAAGACAGCCGAGGCATTCGCCAAGCTGTTCTAAGGAAAAGTTGAGGAGGGTGTGTCTTGGACTTTTGACACACCCTCCTCTTTTTCGATTATACAATGGTAAGCCAGATGGCCTCATCCCGCTCCTTCGCTTCCGAAATGCGCTGCATCAGGCGATGCAGCCAGATGCGGGAATTCACAACCATTCCCTTCACCTTGTTCTCACCCACCAGAATACACCCCTGCGTATCCTTCGGCTCATTACCCACATGAATGCGGATGCCCTCGAAACCGGGCACACCCTGCACATAGGGTAACCACTCCTTAAATCTCGGCGACTTGGTAACCAGCACGGGGTAAGTGCCCTCGGGAATCGCCGTGGCGCCCTTCATCTTCTGCGCCTTCTTACCCGACACACGCCCCAATCGCACATTCTCCTCTTCGGGCTTCAACTCCACCCCCAGAAGATTGCGCCAAGTAGGCTCCAGGGTATCACAAAAACAGGACTCCCCGTTCAGCAACCCGTGGTCGAAGGTGCTTGTGAACCAACGCTTCAGATGCGGGTTCATCATGGCACAATTCACCTTTCTCGTCACCTCCCCATCCTTCAGGATATACAGATGCCCAATGGTATAGGCATCCTTCCTGGCAATACGCTTCAAAATGATTTCCATAAAAAAACTATAAATTGTAAACTATAAACTATAAACTATAAATTGTAAACTATAAACTATAAATCGTGTCTATACTTAAGCTTTCTAAAACTGTCACAACTGTAACTGTCACGCCCATCCTCGCCCTGCGGCTTGATTCGCTCGATATACTGTCGGTGAACCCACTGGCGGATGATGCCCTTGGTGCCCTTCTGCTCCAATCCATGTTCCAATCGGAGAGCCTCCAACTGCGACAGGGTGAACACATCGGGCAAAAGCTGCAGCAGATTCTCCGGACCACGCTTCGAACTTCTCTCGGCACTGTTCATTTCCTTCGCAATCATATCACCAAAGAAACGCATCTTGCACCACAGGTCGTAACGCTCGCTCCAGCGGATAAAGTCATCAATCTCAGGCTCCCACTTGAAACCATTCGCCACATAGAGCACGCATGCCTTGAGATAGGCTATCACGTTGGCACGAAAACTGAAATTCTCGTAGATGCGGTTCTGAGAGGTGCGGGCAAACTCGGCATTCTCGTTCTTCAGCACCGTGGCAAGCTGGAAGGCTTCCGGACAATCTACAAGTCCAGTGGCCATGCAGAGGTTCTCGATGTAAGGCTTCAAAGCCGTGCGATAAGCCTCGTCGTAGGTGCCGTAAACAGGAATGTCCTCGCCTATCTCCCGTTCGGGGATGGTGCAGAAATTGATGCGGCTCAGCGGTCCGTCTATCAGCACCTTTGAAAAATAGCGCTGACCCTTGTCAATGGTGGAAGACGCATTCCAGTTGAACCGGATGGTAACTCTTTCCGTAACACTCTGAACACCAACGCGCTGCTGACCGAAGGTATTTCCTGGGTCAAAGGCAAGGCACATGATGCGAAACTGCTGGTTTCCCATTCCCCTGAGGGCATCAAACTGGTCGAGCTCGTTCATGGAAGTATAGAGAAAATGCTCCTGCGCCTCGGCGGTACGCATCACGAAAGCCGGATTGGTCATATCGGCATCAATCTCCTGGATAATCAGGTTTTCCGGACGTTTGCGCTTGTCCTTGTTGGCACCTTTTCGCACCATTTCATCCTTCCATTCCTTTTCACGGCGCATGTTTTCCTTATCACGCTTTCGGATATCCTCCATGATATAGTTGATGGGCATCTGCACGCACGATTTTCCGGCACCGGTACCGGCAAGCAGGCACACGGAAAGTGTTGCTTCATGCTCCACGTTATCAATATATCTGAAGCGTGTTCGCCAGAGATGCGTGGCGAGTGGCGGAAAGATGGCGCAAGCCACGGCTGGCTTGTAGATATCCGGAGTCTTGGATACCAGGAGTTCTACGAGCTTGGGCAGCTTCTCGGGCATGGGTGGCGGAGCTGGGTATTCATCGTCGTCGTTACTTTGAACTTGGAACATTGAACTTTGAACTGTATGATTAGCACCAGCCATTGAATTCTTCACTCTTCGTTCTTCACTCTTCACTCCTAATGCCGCCTTCTCTGCCGTGGCATTGATGCGGATTACATCACGCGAAAAAGGCTTCGAACTGTCACCATATTTCGCATAGAAGTCATGGATCAGCTGGTGGCAGTCGCGCTCATTATAATAGCTAGGCATCTTCTTAGCCACCACCTTCATCAGTTCGTCCTCGCTCATCACTCTGGATGCTCCTGCACTCATGATGGCGAGCAAAGAAGAATGTCTGGAACCGATGGAATCAATCACCATTCCGCTCAATCCCGCTGCCTCCTTGAAGAGTTCGAAAGCTATGAGATTCTTCTCACTTGCTTCTTGGGTTGCCACTCCGCCAGCATCTTGAGAATCTCCAGCAGGGCTGAGATGAAAATCATCAACACGATGGCTATCAACAGGTTGGGCAGGCTGAGCAGCAGTGCCAGCATAAACAGCGTTATCGCCGTTAGTGCCCTGAAATCGATTGTCTTGAACATTTTGATTACTTTTAAAAACATTATTTCCCGCAGATGAATTAATTTCTAGACCCACGGATGAATTATTCTTAAGTGGGAAATTTTCATTCCCCGCAGATACACCATCTTTAAGTCCCACAGATGACACAGATTTCACAGATTTCCCTATATCAGGATGGGCAAAAGAATGAATCTGTGGCATCTGTGAAATCTGTGGGAAATTTTGCTTGCCCCTTCCGTCAATCGTCAGCCCCCTCTTCACGAAGGCCTCTCTTCTCAACGAAATCTCCTCTGCGGGCAGCACCCCATACCACTCCTTCGAACGGTAAATCTCGGAATCCTTATCCGTAATAAAAATCATTCTCTCGGGCGATATGCAGCTCTCATCATAAGGCACACCCAGCGCCTCGCAATACGCACGCTGCGTCTCCTCGATGGTCATCCCCACCGGCATGCGGATATCGATATGCAGCTTCTTTCGGGCGGAATACTCCAGATGCAGCAGCATCCCCTTCCAGATGGTGTCGCTGCAGTTCAGCACCCTCGCCTTCTCAATCGCCAGATCCACATACTCTTTGTCATCCACATCCACGGTAGTCTGAAAGAGGAAAGCCGTAGGATCAGCATTATCCTGCGCCCTTCGATTCTTCAGAAAACGATAGTAATGCGCACAACGGAAAGGCAACTGCCCCTTGATTCTCTGTTGCGCCTTGGCAATCTTGGCCTCATCAGCCCTGTCCACGCTGCGAATGGACTTCTCGCCACGAATCTGCAGCACCATCTCGTGCAGCCAAGGCAGCGAGATGGTCTTGTCATACTCCGAGAGCGGCTGGCAGCATGCGCTGCCCTTGTTGCCCCCTCGGAACCCATTGAATGCAATCAGATGTTGCATCGTTTCATTTTGTACACTCATGATTTTTAAATTTTCTTCATCGGATTACGCAAAGTTAACGGAACATTCTTGCGTCACGGATAATTTTCTTCATCCCAGACCGAGCAGGTCAAAAATCTGCGTCACATCTAAAGAAAAAGCAGCAAAGAAAAATCTGCGTCATCTGCGAAATCTGCGTCATCCCAGACCGAACAGGTCAAAAATCTGCGTCACATCTAAAGAAAAAGCAGCAAAGAAAAATCTGCGTCATCTGCGAAATCTGCGTGACCTAAAAAACAATCCGCGAGTAATCCGATGAATAAGATGAATAATAAATGATTAATAATTTATCCCAGATTCTTCACCTCATACATTTCTGCGAGTTCCCAGAAACGATGCACCAGGTCGTGGATAAACTTTCTGCCCTTCTCGGTCCATACCAAGTAAGTGCTCGTCACCACTTTGCCCACCTTACGCTTCGTTCCGTCGCCCGCAGGCGCCATAAAGGCACGATACTTGGTTCGGCTCTTCGCCAGCCCCATGTGCGCATACTCCGCATAGAGCATATACTGTCCGCTCTGGTAATACTGCACATGCAGCGAACAGAGCGAGCGGTTCAGCTCCTGCGCCGTGATGCCCAGCTCCTTAGCCACCTGGGTGGTGGTGAAGCACGAAACGGAATCCAGCACATTATCCGAATACATCGCCTTCGGCAGAAGTCCGTCCACCTGACGCTCCAGAGCCACCACATTCTGTCCCTGGATAGCCATGCGGACCATCTGGTCGTTCACCTCCTCGTTGAGGCGATGAATCTCCTCATCCTGCTCGCCGATGAGCTTCTTGTCGAGTCCCATCTGCACTTCCTGATCATGCAGCACAGTCTTCTGCTTCGCCAATCGCTCATCCAAAACAGCTATCCAAGCCTTCTGCCCATCCAATTGGGCCTTCTGCTCATGCAGTTTTGACTTCTGCTCTTCCAGCAGCTTCTTCTGCTTCTCCAGCAGGTTCTCCTTTTCCTTCAGGGTAGCACGGAGAATCTGTTCGGCATTGCGAATCATCTCCTCCTCGCTCTCCCCCTCATTCACTGGGATATAACCGCCCGTCTTGCGAATCTGCGGCAGCACCACCGAGGTAACCCAATCCTTGAACATCAGAGCCGATGGCAGTTTGGAACCCAACACCAGGGCATAGAAGCCGCTCTCGTTAACGAAGATCATCGGAGTCAAACGTTTGGCAGGAGTTCCATCCTTCTTCATGCCCACCTCTACCCATACGCACTGTTTTAGTGCATCATGTTGGTTAACATGCTGTCTTACAGCATTATCCGCTCTTTTATATCCCAGCACATCACACAAATCCTTAGCACAGAACCAAGGTTCGCCTTTCTCATCAGTAGCCGTGCGAACCATTCCGAACTCCGGATTTTCAAACACAAACACCGGTGCCGCCTTCTTATTCTTAGAAGACTGCGCACCACACTTGGCAGAGCCAGCAGCCTTGCTGCCCTCTGCCTTCTGATTCATTGATTTCATCATAACGAATAAAATTTAATGTAAATAACTCAAGTTTCGCAAGTAACCTCCGGTCCCCGAAGGGGGCCAACTTTCAATAACCGCTGGTGGAATGACCGAAGGTCATGGAACCTGCGGACAACCAATAGTAGGGAGAAAGCGTCCCCAAAGGGGGCGAACCTCATCCAGTCTTGCTCCTGTTCGCCCCCTTCGGGGACGATAAGAGAGTTTCTGTAACTATCCGCAGGTTCCATTCCCTTCGGTCATTCCACCCGCGGTTATTCACATTCGCCCCCCTCGGGGACGGTAGAATGCTACTTGCGAAACTTCAATAAATAAAAAATAGAAATTAAAAAATTGTATCAGCCTTGTCAAAGAACGATGGGCTGATACGCTGCGCCAACTACAACATGGCGCGAAATCCATGCCAGCACCCTGGCAATAGAAAACGGAAAAGCCCCGAATCCCAGAACACGGCTCGTTCTGAAATCCGGGGCAAAAGTACGGCTATTTTGTGAATAAAAAATAGTTCGAACTAGTACACCATACTAGTACTAGTACTTGTTTATCTTCTTGTTATATTCTTTGGTTTGCTTGGTATTCTGACCATTCACAAACCCCATTCTCAACTTATCTTTCTTGATATTCCACAACAAGGAAAAGTCCATCCAGCAGCAAGAAAGATTCAGCTCATACTGAGCCTTCATAACGATGCAACCCATCTGAGCAACAGTCAGTTCCGAAACAGGCTGATAATTCTCATCCAACTCACCAGCATTCTGCATTTTATGCAGCCATGCAATCCCTTGAGGCGTAGAAAGTTCTCGGGGTATGACCGCAACCTTCGCTACCTCCTCCTTAGCAACCTCCTCCTTGACCATTTCTTCCGTGTCAGAATCCTCTTCATCCAGCACTTCAAAATCAGCCCCACACACATCAGCCTGTGAATCCTGATTTCTATTCAAAATAATAAAGTCATTTAAATTCTCAACACGATCAATACGAACCAATCTGGAATTGTCGTAGAAGTTATAAGTATCATTTGTCACCATCTTTCTCTTTCTTTTTGTCATTCAACTTTTTAAAACGGTTATGATTACCTGGAATCTGCACGAGGATACTATTGTCGCGCATATTCACGTTAACTACAACGGTAATTAATCTCATCTGGGCGAGCTTAATCAACGCTTTATATATATATTTAGTCATTTTCTTCTTATAATTTAGTTTAATGACCAAACAACTTGCCTCACTTCTTGGGGAGGAGGGGAGCCCTTACGTGTTTCGCAAAGTGACGGATGCTAGAGGGGACATGATACGGCATGAAGCTCAGACATGCCCCCAAAGACATAATGAATGTATCATTTGCTTTAATAGGTTTTGTTTGTTAATGTTTAATTATTACTCTCTTGTCGCTCTTAGTTAGCATAAGAGGACATGTTTTTGCTACTTACATCAATCATGGCTTCAAGCAAAGCCAAGACCTATGACATTGTTTCTGAACCCTGAGTCACGAAATGCGGCAAATCAATCTTTTTTTCGATTAATTTTTCCACATCCTTCGCCGACTCACCGTAAATTTTATGGTATGCTTCTTTCATTCTAAAGAGCTTTTCCAACCACAAATCCCGATCCTTAACATGCTTCTGATAGTTTTCCACCGCCTCTGTTTCCAGATGCAGATAGTATCCTATAATATAGCAGAATTTATTAAGTGTATTATGAGATACAGAAGAGTCCATACGTCTCAGTTTTTTGACGGTGGGATTTGAAATATCAAAATCCAATTCCAACGTTTTAAGAGAACAGATATCATCAAAGAGCATCTGTTCGAGAAGTGGTCCTACCCTCTCGATTTTCTTTACTCTCATATACCTGTCGGCGTATGATTTATCATATGCATTGCCTCTTGCCATAATCTACTTATTTAAATTTGAGTGCTAAGTTACTCTTAATTTTCTATATTTGCAAGAGTCGTGAAAACGCTTAATTTTCACAATGTATATGATTTATTTAATGATTCTCAGAAAAGTATACAAAAAAGGAGAGAAAGTGCGCATTTTTAGTACTACACTTCCTCTCCTTACTTTTATGAATGGGTAGGTAATATCATGAGCTGCATTCTGCTCACTTCATGCATTATTTAATTAAGACCTTGATGGCATCCATGCCGATTTTAGCAATAACCATCTTTTCTATTAAAGCCTGTTCTAACTGTGATTCATCGAATTGAGACGAAATATTACGATCGAGAGTTGTCGTACTCCACATCTCTTCAGAGGCATTTTTTAGATACCACATTCGTGCTTCTGGATTTACCACAGACAACAGTCGCCTAATATGTGTCCAATTCAAATTGTGTACGAACTCGTACACTTTTGAATAATCAGGAAATAAAATGTAGAATTTGCGATAATGCTGAAGGTTGCGTTTGCTATAGTTGTTTCCAAATATAGGTATCAACTTTGCTGCAAGTTCTGTAATCAAACTTCAAATCATCTATCACCCGTTCTGATATGTTGTTTATAACCTTAATCAATTCCATGTTCAATTCGTTGAAATTTATAGAGTTACGTTGTTTTTAAGATCTACTTTCTATCATTTATTCCCCCAAAGGTACAACAATATTTTGAAACAAGCAAGAAAATCGGGAGAAAAGTTTTGAAAAAATATGGTGAGGTATATTAAAATTTCCCCAAGTTGGGGGAAATTTACAGCCATAACAAAATTCTTGCCTACTTTCGTTCTCCATAAGAAAAGCAAGGCTGCAAGTTTTCTTGCTTCTGTTCGCCCCCCTTGGGGACGATTGGAGAGAGTATTGCAGCTATCCGCAGGTTCCATTCCCTTCGGTCATTCCACCAGCGGTTATTGAAAGTTGGCCCCCTCCGGGGACCGGAGGTTATTTGCGAAACTTGAGTGCTTTATAAAGCTTTTGCCCATTCAGGGCGCAGGGCGAAATGCGATGATACCCAGGGCGATGCCCTGGGCTACGAGCTTTTGCCCCTTCAAGGCGTGGGGGGCTATCCTTGCTCCTTCTGCCCCTTCAGGGCGTGTGGGGCAATAGAAATTACATCAACTGCTGCATCTGGCTCTCCGTCAGCCCCGTTATCTCCATTACCATTGCTGCATCCATGCCTTTTGCCAGCATATTCTTAGCAATCTCAATACTTCTTTGGCTTTTACCTACTTCTTCGCCTTTTGCCATGCCCTTTTCCATGCCCTTTGCCATGCCTTCTTCCATGCCTTTTGCCATGCCTTTTTCCATGCCTTGCTGATAGCTGTCGTACTGAAGGGTCTTCTCTACCCTTACAGAATCCCAGAATTTGTCGTAGGCTCTGAGTTCGGCATCTGTAAAGCCGGAAATCTTCAACTCCTCTACGGCTTTTCCTATCTCCGGGTCACGAAGCAGATCGGAAGGAATCTCCTGCGTATTGGCATTGATTTCCGTCAGGAAACGGAGCCACAATACCATCATGCGCTTGTCGGAGATGGAATGAGGAGTGAACTTAGGAAGCTCTATGAAGGTGAAATGCAGACCTTCGATTACCTTGTTGCTGTCCTTGTCGTGCACGATGCGATAGTTGTGGATGAATTCAGGAGTATCACGCTCGAAGATGTCATTCACAAGATTCAGGGAATATACCGGTTGCAGATCGCTGTATTTCTCGCGCTTCATCGCCTGACTCACGTAGAGCTTGGAGGCATTGAACAGTACTCGCTGCTTGAAAGCGTTAGACCATTCCATCTGCATCTCTACGCAAAATTTCCTTTCTCTGGCATCAGTGCAGAGCACATCTACTATCGTATTCTTGTGACCTTCCAGTTCGGGCACAAGTTCCGTTGGCAGATACTCTATCTCGTGTATCTGCTCTTCTTCGCTGAGTGGCAGAAGGGCGTTCAGGAGGCTGATCAGTCTTTTAGGATGATTGCCGAATATCTTCTTGAACGTGAGGTCTGCCTTAGGGTCTAAGTACTTCATAACCTTTCTGTTTTAAAATGATACGGTTCTGTTTTGAATGCTACCGCAAAATTACGCTTTTATTTTGAAACCTGCAAGAAAAAAGGGAGAAAAGTTTGAAAAAAATAAGGTGGGGGCTTGAAGCCATCAGATTTTTTATCAAGGAGATAAGCGAACAAGGTGCTCTGTACAAAAACTAAAAAGAGGGAAAACTACCTAGAAGGCGTTACGTTACAGATGTGACAGTTTTATCCGGAGGGGTAAACCTGTTTTTTTGAACTTTCAATCTGTAAGTAATATAAATTAACTTATATATAATTATATATAAGTTACTTCTAAAAACTGGCTATAAGGGGGTTGCGATAAAAACTGTCACATCTGTAACGTAACGCTTTTTGGCAGGATGATGAATCCCTGCACCCCGAGTTACTTACAGAAACTCATAGTTTTCGGAAAATCATCTCGTAGAGTTCTCTCAAAAGAATCTATGAGTTTTTTTATTTAACGGGAAACGACGCAAACGTTAATTCCGTTTAACACAACTGTGCTGGGTGATTTTTGGCGGTATCAGATAAAAGCCGTACCTTTGCACCGTCATTCAGAGAAACCACCCACCCTGGTTTTCTCGGAACGGCAAGAGTTAATCACAAATTTATTCATCACTAAAAATCACTAAAATTATGGGACAGGGAAATATTAAGTATCGCAAAGTGAAGCGCACTCCCCAGACGGGCGAGAACGCAGGTAAGGAACTCTGGTATGCCACCGTGGTGACCGACCGAGAGATGAACTTCGAGGAGTTCGTGGACCACATCTCATCTCACAACTCGCCCTACAGCCGAGGCACCGTGCATGGTGTGATGATGGATATGCTCGACTGTCTGAAGGAGCTGATTCTCGACGGCAAGAGTGTTCGTCTGGGCGACCTGGGTCTCTTCTCCATCGGCATGAGTTCTCATGGCGAGGTGAGCCGTGACAAGGTTTCAGCCGCTAGCGTAGAGGGCATCCATTTGTTGGTAAAAAATACCAAAACTTGGAGCAATAGCGAGCTGAAGAAGCTCTGCAAGATTACTGCCTACGACAGCTACGGAGCTGAGGAGACTGATGGCGGCGGAAGCAATCCGGGCGGCGGTTCGGGTAACACCAGCCAGGGCGGCAGCGGCAGCCAGGGCGGAACCGGCACCCAGGGCGGCGGCAGTGAAAACACGGGTCAGGGCGGCGGCTCCGATTCTGGCACGACCGGCGGCGGAAGTGACGGCGACAGTACTGACGTAACCATCTAGAGCAAGCCCCTTCGGGGGCTTCTCTCCTCTCCTATCACATCACTAAGAATTAATCACTAATCAATAAAAATTAATCACTAAAAAAATAATCACTAAAAACATTACTTGAAAATGAAGAAAGAAACTTGGAAAACCGTGATTCAGATTATAATCAGCATTCTCACTGCCATTGGCACTACGCTGGGCGTAACGAGCTGCATGAGTTATTAAGGAAATGAGTTAAGAAAAAATGCAACGGCATTAAAACTATAAGGGCTGCAGACGGCATGATGCCGTCTGCAGCCCTTTCTCATTTCACCTACTTTTCACCAGCGGCTATTCACATTCGCCCCCTCCGGGGACGAGAAGAATGAAAAACTAGGCTGCTTTTCCAACGTTCGGGGCAGATTAAAATTTATGCACCCCATCACAAAGCATGGCAAGTTCTTTTTGGAAAAAATCTATATCAGGAGAAACATCATCGGCAGTCTGCAATCTTCCATCAATTGATAAAAAGATTCCAGCATGTAACGGTAATCGCTTGCTTGGTTTTGGCAATAGCTCCACCCTTCTGTTGTTAAATTCATAATCCAGGTTTCGAACATCCAAAACATTCAGAAATGTAAATCCATATCGAGAGTCTCCTTTCGTTCTAGGACGAAAAACAGCTGATACAGAATCTAATTGATCTACATTATATCTCAATACTGAAATATAGTCTTCAGCACCACTCTTCAACTTTTCAAGTTTAAAAGCCTTCGGCGAAACACGCCCTTTATAGATATGAGAAGGCGAGAACAGGATTCTTGCAACCTTTTCATCGTCTGCTATTTCAGAAATCAGTTTATCCATGAGCTTTTTCTAATAATGACAATACTTCCTTTTCATCCAACTTATCAAAACTGAATTTTGACAAATGACCATCCCGTTTGATAAATGCTACAACCTGATGATTGGTTATAGTAACACCTGCTATATTATTGTCTTCCGTGTAATCTAAATATATACAACCTCGTGCATCAGGAAAAGCTACCCAATTTTGCAGACTAGTATCAGCAGCTAGCAGAATAATTCGCTTCACAAAATCCACGATATTTCTTGAGAGGGCAAGACTACCTTCACCATCCCAACCATCTGGAAGCTTTGACAATTCATCTAAACGATTCAAAAGTTCTTTCTTTACTGAAGATTGTAAAGTTTGCTTTTGACTTGACAAGAAAACCAAACAACTATACAAAGCATTCTGATCTGTTGTAGCATACACCGCATCCATCACATTATGGCGCAAGGTAACAATATCCGTATCAGGAGTAATACGGACTGCCATGGAATCAGAAACTATGCTAGTTTTTTCTTCCGGTAATTTATATGGCTTTACTTCACTCATACTTTTTTCTTTTTACTAAACATGTGCTGCAAAGATACGTTGCTTTTTCGTAACTACCAAATTTTTCGAGAAGAAAACAATATAAACCACATTATTTTCCGATTCTGTCTGTATTCGTATCATATCACAAGTGATTGAAAGCTATATATTCTAGCCCTCACGCTTCCTACCCCCGCCCAGAAGCGTTACATGACAGTTGTGACAGTTTATTTCGCAGGGGGTATTACGATACCTTATAAAAATAAAAATAGGTCTAGCAACACCGCATTTCACGGGGTCGCTAGACCTATCTTATTATATATCAAGAACTTATATTCTTATATACTTATATAATCATATACTTATCTTCTTATCTTACTCCGCATCAGCAAACTCATTCAGAGTATATGCGCTGCTGCCATCAAAGCAATGGGTGCATACCTGGCACTTTGGAAGACCGATAGCCTCAACAAGCTGCTCGATGGTGTTGAACTTCAATGTAGTCAAGCCCAACTGGCGGGCAATCTCATCCACCATCTTCTGATACTGAGGAGAACCCGTGGTGGCATACTTATCCAAATCCTTGTTGGCATCACCCTCAAACTTCTCGATGATGCGGCGCGTAATCAGCTCCATATCACTCTTGGAAGAAGTGAAGTTGATGAACGGACAACCGTATACCAACGGAGGACACGCAATGCGCATGTGGCACTCCTTGAGACCAGCCTGGTCGAAAAGCACCTTCACGTTGTCGCGAAGCTGGGTGCCACGAACGATACTGTCGTCGCAGAACAATACTCGCTTGCCCTTCAGCATCGCCTTGTTAGGAATCAGCTTCATCTTGGCCACCAGCGAACGCATGCTCTGGTTGCTTGGAGTAAAGCTGCGAGGCCATGTTGGCGTATACTTGGCAATGCAGCGCTGGTAAGGCACACCCTTGCCGGCAGCATAACCCATCGCCATACCCGTGCCAGAATCAGGAATACCGCTGCAGCAATCCACCTCCACATCATCCGTCTTGGCAAGGTTGAAGCCGTTGGAGAAACGCGCCTCCTCCACATTCTTGCCCTCGTAGGTAGATGTAGGGAATCCGTAATATACCCAGAGGAAAGAGCAAACCTGCATCTTCTTGTTGGCAGGACGAATCTGCTCCATCTTCTCAGCGGTGATCTTCACGATTTCGCCCGGTCCCACCTCGTGTACGGTCTCAAAGTCGAGATTAGGGAAGGATGTACTCTCGCTGCTCACGGCGTAGGCATCCGCCTTCTTGCCGATGATGAGAGGCGTACGTCCCCAACTGTCGCGCGCACAGATGATGCCATCCTCGGTGAGGATTGTCATGGTGCAGGAACCCTTGATGTGGTGGAATACGTTCTCGATGCCCTCGCGGAAGGTTTTGCCCTGAATGATGAGCAAAGCCACCAGCTCGGTGGGGTTGGTACTGCCTGAAGACATCTCTGCAAAGTGCATGTTCTTGTCTAGCAGGTGCTGAGTAAGTTCTTCCTTGTTTACAATCTTGGCTACGGTGCAGATGGCGAAACGGCCCAGGTGTGAGTTCATGATCAATGGCTGCGCATCTGTATCGCTAATCACTCCGATACCCGATGTGGCACCCTCAAACTTGTCGAGGATTGATTCAAACTTAGTTCTGAAATAAGAGCTTTCGAGGTTGTGGATAGAGCGCACGAAGCCCTTCTCACTGCTGTAGGTTGCCAAACCGCCTCGACGGGTGCCGAGATGTGAGTTGTAGTCGGTGCCGTAGAAAAGATCTGCGACACAGCTTTTCTTGGAAATAGTTCCGAAAATGCCTCCCATAAGAGTATAATTCTATGTTTTATGTTTGAAAATATGGGTGCAAAGTTAATATAAATTCAGAAAATATGCAAAACTTTTTGCGATTTTTCTGCAAAAAGATGAAAATGATTAACGCTTGCACCCATATTTTATACATTATTATGTTTCTAGAACTGATATTGCAATCCCAGACTCAGGTCGAATGTCTTGCTCCTGACGTCGTCGTGATAGGAGTAATGCGTATCGCGCCAATAGTTCGACACGTTGAAATCGAGCTTCAGGCGATTCGACAGGGCGAGCCCGAAGCGGGCATTCACCACCAGCAGCGAGGCATTGCCCTTGTCGCCCTGGGCGTTGAGATAGAGCGGGTCGGTGGTAGCCAGGTCCTTGCCCTCGTAGCCCTTCCAGGTGAAGATGCGGTAGTAGTCGGCTCCTATCTGGAAGCTCGCCACCTTGCCGAACTCCATCAGGCTGACGGCCTTCACGCTGTAGCCGCTGCCCATGTTGTAGTCGCGGTCTATCACATTATAATAATCGGTGAGACTGCCACCCAGCAGGATGCCATCCACGAAGATGCGCTGTTCCAGTTTTGTGAGATTGCCCACCTGAGGGAAGCGGTAGATGATGCCGGGACCCACCGACGCTGCCTCGGAGATGCGATATGGCACAAGACTGGTGCCATCCTTCACCGGCTGCGAATCGTAGTAGTTGAAGTGCTGGAAGATGCCGAACTCCATCTCCGTGCCCTTGCTCACCTCCACCGGTACGCTCCACAGGCGGCCCAGCAGATGCAGTCCTGTGATGAACGGCTGGTTGCTGCTCAATCCGAAGGTGGCATCGAGGGTGAAGTAATCGTATGGCTTGGTGGTGGCTCCATCAAACGGGTCGCCATAAACCAGATTGAACCGCACGTAGGGATTTCCCTCGCCACGAAACAGCGTGTTGTTATCGGCAAGATAGCGATAACCTGCTGATGCCGAGAAGCTGACAGGACTGCGACCATAGTCGTGATACTTGTAATATCTGCCCCGCACGCGCCAGGCATCGCCGCTCAATATTCGGTTCAAGCCCTTGATAGGACAGATGATGGTGCCCAGGAACTCTCGCCAGAAGCGTGGGAATCCGCGCAGCCGGTCGTCGTAAACCAGGTCGCTGATGCGATAGGTTACTTCGCCCAGGCACACGCCGCCAATGGTGGTGGCCATCAGGTCGTTGATGGCAGGCGGTTCTATCTCGCAGGTAGTCTCCCACATCAGGCTTCCACAGAAAGAGTAAGGCACTGATTCCCAGAAGTTCATGCCGTGGGTTCGCGCGGCGTTGAAATAGAGTCCGCCGTGGTAAGGATGGGCGAAAAGATTGGTGGAGAACTGGTCGTTATCCCACACGAATCCGTTCTGGATATTGTGCTTGATGCTGTGGAAGGAGATCTTGGCGAACTCCTCGTTCATCACAAACTGGTCGAAGCACTGCACGCCCACGTTGATGGCGAATGCCTCCACTGCCGCCTTCCAAGGATGCTTCTTCTGTCGATCGGGGTCATCGAAGGCAAAGATACTCCCCTCTTTCCAGGCCTCCATATCGAAATCTGAATATGCAGAGGATTTTCCCGAAGATGATTTTTCAGAAGATGATTTTTCTGAAGAGCTTGGGGCATAGAACGCCTGGTTGCGCTGCAGCTGGAACGCCAATCCCGCCTCCAGGATGGCTCGTCTGCGATATCTGCCGCCATGATAATAGCGGGTGTCGCCATAGCCCACGGAGGCGAAGGCGCTGGTGTATTTGCCCAACTGATAGTCGGCATTGATGCGAGCCTGCAGGGAGTAGAGCCGTTCGGGCTTGTCCTGCGAATGTTCCTGGAAGGATTCCACATGATAGAAGCCCACATCGCCGCTGAGCGAGAACTTTGGCGAGAGCTGGAAATACTGTCCGATGCGATAGAACAGGCTGCCCGAGAATTTCTCGTCCAAGCCGAAGTAATGGGTGCCGATGCCTAATATATTATAGGTAGACCGGTTGCGGAAGCGCACGGCGAAGTTGGTTTTGGTGGCAGAACCGCCATAGAGCATGTAATCAATGCGGGTATGGGGGTTCACGTTGACGAGACCTATCTTGTGCGCCACGGTATCACGGCTGTAGTTGATGATACCTATCTGCACGCCTCGCGGATGGCTCACGCAGACATTGAGGATGCCTATCTGCGAACCGTTGAGGGTATCGGCATAGTTGTATCCGCCCACCTGCAAGCCGCGCATATACGAGGAACTTACGTTGGCGGAAGCAATCTGCAATCCCCTCTTCATCCCCATGGAGACATTAGAGAGTCCGCTGAGCTGCACGCCACGGAATGGCGAGGAGGATATATTATTGAATAAGGACAGCTGCACGCCGTTGCCACCCTTCACCACATTGGATACGCCAGAGATCTGCACGCCCCTCATATCACCGCCCACGGAGTTGATGACGCCAGCCAGGCTGAGTCCCCTCATCTGCCTGTAAACCACACTGGAGAAGGCACCCAGCTGAGCCCCTCGCAGGGTATCGGGCGAGCAGAACAGCCCCACGTTTCCGCAGCTATAGCCCTGGGCATAGCCGGCAGAAGGTGCAAGCAGGAGCAAGAGCCCCAAACCGATGATTTTTCTTTTCTTATTATTCATAAATCAAAATTTTATAAACTAAAATTGCAAGTTTCGCAAGTAACCTCCGGTCCCCGAAGGGGGCCAACTTTTAATAACCGCTGGTGGAATGACCGAAGGGAATGGAACCTGCGGACAAGCATCGAGAAGGAGAAAGCGTCCCCGAAGGGGGCGAACCACATCCAATCTTGCTTCTGTTCGCCCCCTTCGGGGACGATTGGAGGGAGGGTATCGACTATCCGCAGGTTCCATTCCCTTCGGTCATTCCACCAGCGGTTATTCACATTCGCCCCCTTCGGGGACGGCAGGCAGCCTGACAGCTTCCCTATTTTATCGTAAAGAAGAAAGCTCCCTTATCTAATAAAGAAATTTCAATCGCAGCCGCAGACTTTGCAGTCTTATACAACTTGCCGAGCGTTCCAAACTGAGCATGAGATGTGGAAAATCCCATCACCAATGCAAAAAGAATAAATAATAATTTCTTCATTTCTATTATGTTTTATTAAATCAAAATGGCGAGAGGTCAGGATGACCCCTCGCCGAAAAAATGCGCATTATCATGTCCCCTAATAATGCACAAAAAAAATCTTTTAATCCAGCTTCAAGCTCTTCTTGATGGCCTCAATCTTATCCATCGCAGCAGCTGTGCAGCGGTTGTAGCAGCCAGCACACTTGAATGAAGGATCCTTTACTTCAATATAGAACTTAATCTTAGGCTCAGTACCTGATGGACGGACACTCACCTTGGTGTTGTCATCGCAGAACCACTGGAGAACGTTGCTTGTAGCAGGCATGTCGAGCTTCTCTACGCTGCCGTCAGCATGCTTAGCCTCCAGGCTCTGGTAGTCCTTCCAGGTTACCACCTTGCTGCCACCCAACTCCTGTGGAGGGTTGGCACGGAAGTCTGCCATCATCTGCTTAATCTCGTCAGCACCAGTCTTACCAGGGCGAACCACGTTTACAGTGAACTCCTTGCTGAAGCCATACTCTGCGTAAATCTGCATCAAGAGGTCGTAGAGAGTCTTGCCCTGATCCTTAGCCCAGGCTGCAATCTCGCAAATCAGGCAGATAGATGCAGGAGCATCCTTATCGCGTACCTTATCGTATGGCAAGAAACCGAAGCTCTCCTCACCACCACCGATGTACTGCTGCTTGCCCTCAGAGATAGCAATCTCGCGTGCAATCCACTTGAAACCAGTGTAGCAGTCGCGCAACTCTACGTTGTTCTTCTTGGCAATCTCAGCGATAACCTCTGTAGTTACGATGGTCTTGACGAGGAAGTCTGTTGGCTGCAACTTGCCCAACTTCTTCTTGTTCTCGATGATGTAGTAGCAGAACATCATGGCTGTCTGGTTACCATTGATGATCATCCACTCACCCTTGTCGTCGCGGCAAACGATGGCAAGACGGTCAGCGTCTGGGTCGGTAGCTACCACGAGGTCAGCGTTCAACTTGGTACCGAGCTTCATACCGAGGGTCATAGCCTCAGCATTCTCTGGGTTAGGAGAAACCACTGTTGGGAAGTTGCCATCTACAACCATCTGCTCAGGCACTACATTGATGTTCTGGAAGCCCCAAGAACGCAGGCAGAGAGGCACGATAACGCGACCTGTGCCGTGCATGGCAGAGTAAACGATGTTGAGGTCCTTCTGGCGGTTGATAACATCCTGGTCGATCATTGCCGAGTGAACGGCTGTCATGTAGTCGTAATCCATCTCACCACCGATAATCTTGATCAAATCCCAGTTAGCCTCGAACTTCACCTGGTCGATAGTCACCTTGTTCACCTCCTCGATGATACCCGTATCGTGTGGAGCCAAAACCTGGGCACCGTCGCTCCAGTAAGCCTTGTAACCGTTGTACTCCTTAGGGTTGTGAGAAGCAGTTACGTTGACACCAGCCTTGGCGCCGAGCTCACGGATGGCGAAAGAAATCTCTGGTGTAGGACGGAGGCTCTCGAAGAGATAAGCCTTGATGCCATTGGCAGAGAAGATGGCAGCTACGGTCTCAGCGAAGAGACGGGAGTTGTTACGGCAGTCGTGACCTACCACTACAGAAAGGTTCTCCTCACCAGGGAAAGCCTTGAGGATGTAGTTAGCGAAGCCCTGAGTAGCCATACCAACGATATACTTGTTCATGCGGTTGGTACCTGCGCCCATGATGCCGCGCAAGCCACCAGTACCGAACTCCAAGTTCTGATAGAAGGCATCAACGAGTGCTGACTTATCCTCAGCCTCGAGCATTGCCTTAACTTCTTTACGAGTTTCTTCGTCGAATGCAGGTGTGAGCCACTGCTGTGCTCTTTCTTCACACTGCTTAATCAATTCTGCGTTATTAGCCATAGTTTGATTCTATTTTGTTATTAATTAAAGTTCAATCAGAGGGTTGTGCCCGAAAACAGCACAATATTTCTCTTTTTGCGTACAAAGATAAATAAAATATTTGAGAAACCAAACAAGATTGGAGTTTTTTTTGTATTTTTGCACATTGAAAAAGAAATGAAATAAAATAAAGCTTATGGAATTATATTATACTGGCGTGATCATCGCCGTTTCCACCTTTTTAATAATAGGAATCTTCCATCCTATCGTTATCAAGGTTGAGTATCATACGGGCACCCGCTATTGGTGGGTGTTTCTGGTGTGCGGCATCATCAGTGTAGGTGCCGCCTTCCTGGTTGCCAACGTGCTCTGCTCGGCACTGCTGGGCGTGCTGGGTGCCTCGTGCCTATGGAGCATCGGCGAGCTTTTCGAGCAGAAGCATCGCTGCGAGAAAGGCTGGTTCCCGAAGAATCCGAAACTGGAGAAGAAAGGATACTATAAGAGTTAAGAGTTGAAGTTTCGCAAGTAGCATTCTACCGTCCCCGAAGGGGGCGAATGTGAATAACCGCGGGTGGAATGACCGAAGGGAATGGAACCTGCGGATAGCAGACATACACTCTCTATCGTCCCCGAAGGGGGCGAACAGGAGCAAGACTGGATGCGGTTCGCCCCCTTTGGGGACGCTTTCTCCCTACTATTGGTTGTCCGCAGGTTCCATGACCTTCGGTCATTCCACCAGCGGTTATTGAAAGTTGGCCCCCTTCGGGGACCGGAGGTTACTTGCGAAACTTGAATTAAGAGTTGATAGTTGATAGTTTATAGTTAAGAGCTATCCTATATTAATAAGGAGGACATTATTAAGGAAATGAAGACAGAATTGATATTGGTCGGAAAGACCGTGAACAAGCATTTCGTGGCGGGCATCAAGGATTATGCCGAGCGCATCACCCACTACATGCCCTTCAACATCACTACCATCCCGGAGCTCAAGAACACCAAGAGCCTCAGCGAACAGCAGCAGAAGGAACGGGAGGGTGAACTGATTATGAAGCAGATTCAGCCTTCGGACACCGTGGTGCTGATGGATGAGCACGGACAGGAGTTCCGCAGCATCGAGTTTGCCAAGTGGATAGAGCGCAAGCAAGCCACTGCCCGAAGACTCGTATTCGTGATTGGCGGTCCCTACGGATTCTCGCAGGCGGTTTACGACCGCGCCAACGAAAAAATCTCGCTCTCGAAGATGACATTCTCCCACCAGATGGTGAGACTCATCTTCACCGAGGCCCTCTATCGCGCTTGCACCATTATAAAAGGAGAGCCGTATCACCACGAATAAGGGAAAGAAAAAAGAAGAATAAAGAAAATGCCAAAAGATAAATATATAGAAATTAAAGGGGCGAGAGCCAACAACCTGAAGAATATCGACGTGAAGATTCCACAGGGCAAATTCGTTGCCATTACGGGAGTCTCAGGGTCGGGAAAATCTTCTCTGGCTTTCGATACCCTATACGCCGAGGGCCAGCGCCGCTACGTGGAGTCGCTGTCGTCCTACGCCCGTCAGTTCTTGGGAAGAATGACCAAGCCTGAGTGTGATTTCATCAAGGGATTGCCGCCAGCCATCGCCATCGAACAGAAGGTGATAGCCCGCAACCCACGCTCCACCGTGGGCACCAGCACAGAGATTTACGAATACCTGCGACTGCTCTTCGCCCGCATCGGAAAAACCTATTCGCCTATCAGCGGACAGGAGGTGAAACGGCATACCACCGAGGATATCCTTGCCTGCACCCGACAGTATTCCAAGGGCACCAAATTCGTAATCCTCGCCCCAATCCATGTCATCGAAGACCGCACCCTCAGAGAGCAGCTGGAGATGTACATGCAGGAGGGCTATGCCCGCATCATGCAGAAGGGGGAATTCATCAGAATAGAGGATTTCCTGGAAGCTGGAGATATGAATTCTCCGGAAACAGGCGATGAGAATTCTGAAAACAAGGAGCTTCTGGAGGCGAGCGGTGAAGAACTCATCCAGATGCTGAAAGAGCAGAATAGGGAAATCTATCTCGTTATCGACCGAGCATCGGTGAGCGACGAGAAGGATGATATCAGCCGACTCTTCGACTCTGCCGAAACCGCCTTCTACGAGGGCGACGGCGCCTGCCGACTCGTGTTCCCGCCAAGCAACATCTGCTACGACTTCTCCACCCGATTTGAAGCCGACGGCATGAAGTTTGAGGAACCTACCGACAATATGTTTGCCTTCAATTCGCCACTGGGCGCCTGCCCTACCTGCGAGGGCTTCGGAAGCGTCATCGGCATCGACGAGAAACTCGTGATTCCTAACACTTCGCTCAGCCTCTACGACGGTTGCGTGGTGTGCTGGCGTGGCGAGAAGATGGGCATGTGGCTCAAGGAATTCATCCGCCGGGCGGAACCTTACAACTTCCCTATCTTCAAGCCGTACTACGAGCTGACGCAGCAGGAAAAGGACTGGCTCTGGCACGGACTGCCATCTGAAAAAGACCGTGATCCGCACGACCGTGTGAGCATCGACGAGTTCTTCAGAATGGTGAAGGAAAACCAGTATAAGATTCAATACCGCGTGATGCTGAGCCGATTCAGAGGCAAGACCATATGCCCCGACTGCCACGGCACCCGACTCAGAAAGGAGGCGAACTACGTGAAGATTGGCGGAAAGAGCATCACCGAACTGGTGGAGATGTCAATCTTGAACCTCAGCACCTGGTTCAAGAACCTGGACCTATCGGACAACGAGAAGGAGATAGCCAAGCGCCTGCTCACCGAGATTACCCATCGCCTGCAATTCCTGCTGGATGTGGGACTGGGATATCTTACGCTCAACCGACTGTCCAACACCCTTTCTGGAGGTGAAAGCCAGCGCATCAACCTGACCACCAACCTGGGGTCCTCGCTGGTGGGCAGCGTGTATATCCTGGACGAGCCGAGCATCGGTCTGCACAGCCGTGACACCGACCGACTGATCAAGGTGTTGCGAGAGTTGCAGGAACTGGGCAACACCGTGGTAGTGGTGGAGCACGACGAGGAGATCATGCGGGCTGCCGACTATCTGATAGACATCGGTCCGGATGCCGGACGCCTGGGCGGCAGACTGGTATATGCCGGTCCTCATTCGGAATATACCACCACCGACCCTGCCGAGCAGCAGGCGTTGCTGGAGAAATATCCCGAGAGTCACACCATCCAGTATCTCACGCACCACGAAACCATCGACCGCCCTGCGAGCCATCGCATCTGGAACCGATTCATCGAAATCAAGGGCGCCCGGATGAACAATCTGCGTGGCATCGACGTGAAGATTCCGCTCAACGTATTCACCGTGGTAACAGGCGTATCAGGATCGGGAAAGAGTTCGCTCATCAAGGGCATCCTCTACCCGGCAATGCGCCGAAAGCTGGACCTGGTGGCTGATGCTCCGGGCGAATACGCATCGATGGAGGGCGACGTGGACGCCATCAAGCACGTGGAGTTCGTAGACCAGAATCCTATCGGCAAGAGCACCCGCAGCAACCCTGCCACCTATCTGAAGGCATACGATGCCATCAGAAGTCTCTTTGCCAACCAGCCGCTCGCCAAGCAGATGGGCTTCACACCGCAGTACTTCTCCTTCAACACCGAGGGCGGAAGATGCGAGGAATGCAAGGGTGCGGGATACGTAACCATCGAGATGCAGTTTATGGCCGACCTGACGCTGACCTGCGAGGCATGCAAGGGCAAGCGATTCAAGCACGACATCCTGGAGGTGCACGTGGCAGGAAAGAACATCAACGATGTGCTCAACATGACCGTGAACGAGGCCATCGAGTTCTTCAGCGACGAGAAGAACCAGCTCCATGAGGGCGACTTCGACTTCTGCCGCACCATCGTGAGCCGACTGAAACCATTGCAGGATGTGGGACTGGGATATATCAAGCTGGGACAGAGTTCGAGCACGCTTTCGGGCGGTGAGAACCAGCGCGTGAAACTGGCTTATTTCATCAGCAAGGAGGAGCAGGCACCAACGCTCTTCATCTTCGACGAGCCAACCACGGGTCTCCACTTCCACGACATCAAGCGCCTGCTGCACGCCTTCAATGCCCTGATAGAAAGGGGTCATTCGCTGGTGGTCATCGAGCACAATCTTGATGTAATCAAATGTGCCGACTACATCATCGACCTGGGTCCTGAGGGCGGCGACAAGGGCGGCAACCTGGTGGCGGAGGGAACTCCTGAGGAAGTGGCAGCCTGCCGAGAGAGTTTGACGGGACAGTTCCTTGCCAAGCTCTAAAATTCGTTGCTAATTAATAAATATCGCCACTTATTTTATAAATAATGTAAAAAAGTGGCGATATACTAAACTTTATATGTAATTTTGCATCCAAATTGATAATAGATAAAAGAAATATAAAGATAAGAAAGGATATGAAAATGAAAAGAATCATATTGGCTCTGACCATGCTTGTAGCCATGGTAACAAGCGCCTCTGCCCAGGCAGAGATCAAGTTTGAGAAGGTGGTACACAACTTCGGCACCTTTGAGGAGACTTCGCCAGTTCAGAAGGCTACATTCACCTTCACCAACGTGGGCAACAAGCCTCTCGTTATCAATCAGGCCATCGCCAGCTGCGGTTGCACGGTGCCTTCTTACACCAAGCAGCCTATCGCTCCTGGCCAGAAGGGGCAGATCAGCGTAACTTACAATGGCAAGGGCATGTTCCCTGGTCACTTCAAGAAGAGTATCACCATTCGCACCAATGGCAATGTGGAGATGTCACGCCTCTACATAGAGGGTGTGATGAATGAAAAGAAATAAGCATGATATTTTATTTCTCAGGAACAGGAAATACCAAGTGGGCGGCGTCAAAACTGGCGTCGGCTACTCATGAAGACTTGATTTCCATCGCTCCCTACATGAGGGCTGATGATTCAAGCCATACATTAGCCGAGCCGTTTATTCTGAAAGAGAATGAACGGCTCGGATTCGTTTTCCCCGTACACGGTTGGAGAGTTCCCAAACTGGTAAGGGAGTTTATCGGAAGAATGAAGGTTCAGAGGGCTGAACCGGCCTCAGCCGGAAGCCAGACTTTATCGGATATTTCCGGAAATTCGGCCTCAGCGGATGCTTCCGGAATTTCGGCATCAGCCGGGAATTCTGCTGGAAGCCTTCCTTTCGCCTTTTGCGTTTGTACGGCGGGCGACAGCATCGGCCTCACCATCGAAAACCTGAACGAGGTCATCTCTCAGAATCCGTCGCTTCAAGCCCTGGGCATCACGGAGGTAAAATCCTCCTACTCCCTCATCATGCCGGAATCCTACGTGGGTCTTCCCTTTATGGATGTAGACCCCAAGGAGAAGGAAATCTGGAAGAAATCGAAATCGGCTCAGGAACTTGCCGTGATTTGCGAGGAGATTTTCGACCGGAAGGAAGGCGTAAGCCGATTGGTAAAGGGTCCTATCCCATGGTTCTTCACCAAGGTAGTGGGCGGTTTCTTCGAGAACGTGCTCATCACCGACAAGCGATTCCATGTAGAGAAAGACAAGTGTGTGAAATGCGGCATCTGCGCCAATGTCTGTCCGGTGGGCGATATCAAGGGCGGTCATGGCGAATATCCCGAATGGCTGCACCACAAGGATTGCCTCACCTGCTTCACCTGCTATCACCACTGTCCGCACCACGCCATCGAATTCGGAAAGCAGACTCAGAAAAAGGGACAATATTATTTTAAATAATTCAAGTTTCGCAAGTAACCTCCGGTCCCCGAAGGGGGCCAACTTTCAATAACCGCTGGTGGAATGACCAAAGGTCATGGAACCTGCGGACAACCAATAGTAGGGAGAAAGCGTCCCCAAAGGGGGCGAACCACATCCAGTCTTGCTCCTGTTCGCCCCCTTCGGGGACGATAAGAGAGTATCTGTGACTATCCGCAGGTTCCATTCCCTTCGGTCATTCCACCCGCGGTTATTCACATTCGCCCCCTTCGGGGACGGTAGAATGATACTTGCGAAACTTGAATTATTTTAAATAAAGCACCTTAAATAAAAAAGGTTCAAATAACCCAACTTGAATAAACAAAAATCAATGAAAAGAACAATACTAAGCTTAGCTTTTGCCTTGCTGTCAGCCACTTCCATGTTCGCGGCAAAGGCACAACCGGGCATCTGCCAGGTTCAACTCGCCGACGGCAGCATCGTCTCAGCTTCACGCTTTGGCGATGAAAACTTCTGCTATTACATCACCACCGATGGTACTCCTCTTAAACTCAACGACAGCGGAAAATACGAAAAAACCACCATCCAGGAACTCGAGGCACAATACTCCGCTGCGATGCAGGCACGACAAATCAAAGCCAATCTGGTTAACCAAGCTTATCAGGCAAATCAAGCCAGCAGAGCCAGCGGCATCAACCCTCAAAACAGATACTTCCCACATACGGGCAGTCCCAAGGCACTGGTCATCCTCGTTGAATTCCCTGATTTGAAATTCAAGAGCAGCGACCCAGTGGCTACCTTCAACCACTATCTCAATGCCGAGATGGGCGAAGCTGCTCCAGAGGCCGATGCTGCCGTGTATTCCCAGGAATCAAAACACACCAATTATGGATCAGTAAGAGAATACTTCAAGTTCTGCAGCGAAGGAAAGTTCACCCCTCAGTTTGATGTGGTGGGTCCTGTCACCATGAACGAAAGATACGCCTATTACGGAAGAAACAGAAACGACTATGACATCGACCTGGGCAACGATCAGATGCTCAGCGAGGCATGCGACAAGATAGACAGCAAGGTGGATTTCTCGAAATATGATTCTGACGGCGATGGCATCGTAGATCTGGTATACATCATCTACGCCGGCTATTCCGAGAGCATTTCGGGCAATGAAGCCAACTGTCTCTGGCCGAAATCGGGTACCACCACTTTCTTCCGCTATGACGAATACGGCAAGAAGCAAGGCATATTGAAGTGCGACGGCAAGAGTTTCTCACGCTATGGTATCAACAATGAACTGAACGGCAAGCCAGCAGATACAAAGAATGGCCTCTACCAGATTAATGGTATCGGTCTTTTCTGCCACGAGTTCTCGCACACCCTGGGCTTGCCAGACCATTATCCTACCAGCTCGCCAGCCAATATAGCCGATAACCAGAGTCCGGAATACTGGGATCTGATGGATGCGGGCGAATATACCTATGATGGCTATCGCCCTACCCCATACACCCCATGGGAAAAGATGTTGATGGGATGGGTGAACCCTATCACGCTAAGTCCTGTGGAAGCTGCACAGATAACTCTGGAGCCATACGATGTGGCATCGAAGGCCTATAAGATTGATGCCGATGTGAACGATGGAAACTTCTCCATCAACCCGAACTACACAACGGGCTATGTGAGCGACCAGACCAAAAAATTTCTGAAGGAGAGAGCCCAGGGCGAATTCCTGCTGCTCCAGAACATCCGCAACGAGGGCTGGTATAAGTATCTCACTGGATATGGCATGCTGGTATGGCGCATCGACTATGCCGACAAGAGCACCGTGAGCTTGGGCGATTTTCCTAACAACGAAAAAGGCATTTCAAGGGTGATGGTGGTTCCAGCCGATGGCCTCGTCATCAACCAGGCTAACTGCGGAGACGGCATGAAATATACCTGGGATGAATACGATCAGAACGCCCAGAACGACCCGTTCCCAGCCTATAACGCAGGTAAAGACGGCAAGGACATCAACAGCCTTACCCAGGTGAAGTTCAACTGGAGCACCCTGACCACCCGTCCTCTCTACAACATCAAGAAGGATGAAGCCACCGGCATGGTAACCTTCGATTACCTGAAGAATTTCGCTGTCGATGCAGCCGTCAAGGGCATCACGATGGAAGAAGACAACCAGCCAACGAAATACTTCGACCTGGAAGGTCGCAGCGTGCAGACCCCGAAGAAGGGCCATCTGTATATAACAAACAAGGGAAAGAAAGTGATCTTATAGCAGATCACTTTCCTTCCCCACAAAATGATTATTTCAATCTTAATATACCCTAGGTCCGAAGATGGTGGTACCCACACGAACCATCGTGCTGCCGTGCTTGACGGCGATGTGATAGTCGTGACTCATGCCCCAACTGCGCTCGCAGAAGGCAGGAGAATCGGCGAAATACTTCGATTTTACTTCATCAAAGAACTCAGCGGCAGCATCAAACTCACGGGCTATCTGCTGCTCATCGTCCGTATTCGATGCCATCATCATCAAACCGCAAATCTGAACATGAGACAACTCGCGCCACTCACCAGCTTCCAGAAGCTCGCGGCAGGCATCCAGTGACAATCCCGACTTCGTATCCTCCTCAGCAATATGAAGCTCCAGAAGAATCTTCACCACACGGTCGTGCTTCGCTGCCTGCTTGTTAATCTCCTTCATCAGTTTCAGGCTATCCACCGATTCAATCATGGAGATATAAGGGGCAATGTACTTCACCTTGTTGGTCTGAAGATGACCGATGAAATGCCACTCTATGTCCTTAGGCAGAGTCTCCACCTTCTTGGAAAGCTCCTGCTCATGGCTCTCGCCGAAGATGCGCTGACCTTCGGCGTAAGCAGCCTCAATATACTCGTTGGGATGAAACTTGCTGATAGCCACCAGACGGACACCGGCAGGCAAACTGCCCAACACCTCATGAAGGTTTCCTTTTACATCATACATTTTTCAATTAATAATTTATAATTAATAATTAATAAATGATTCCTTAGCCATTTGCTCTTGCCGGAAGTATGACATCAGGATATCTGTTTACTCGGCTTTGCCCTGCTCGTATTCTGGAACGTCGTTCTTCTCCTCCTTCTTCTCGCCAGGAGCGTGGTGCTCGAATACATCCATCAGCTTGGTCTCGTTGAGACCCACGATGTCGTAATCAATCATGGTCTTGCCCATCACCTCGTCGATATAGCGCAGTGCACGAGCCAATGACTTAGCCTGAACCAGGTAAGTAACGTTAGAACGCTTCTCCTTCTCACTCTTCTCATCGATGGTGATAAACTGCAGCTTAGCCTTGTACCACTTGTCGTCATCATCCAGGTCGCTGAAGAAGATCTCGCCATAGCAAGCCTTGCCGATGCCGCTCACCTTCAACTCGCCACTCACGTAAACAGACATCTCGTCGATGATGGCGCTCTCAGCCTCGGTGAAGCTCAAGGCATCTACAACGTAAGCCTCAGATACAACCTTCTCTGAACCATCTTCCATGGTCTTCTGATATTTAACTTTAGTCTCAAACCAAGTGCTTGTTCTACTTCTCATAATTTCTTTTCCTTTTCTTATTTTTTTAATTTTCGTTTATTTTCTACTCTTGTCCTCCCGTACCTTATTATATAAGGTAGCCGGAAAAAGGCGCAATTGTGATGCAAAGTTATAAAAAAGAATGCAGAAGAACAACAGAATAAAGAGTTTTTTACTAAAAAATGATTTTTTAACCGAATCTATTACGATTTTTCAATGAAATTGCTTACCTTTGCAAGCGAATTGCGAAAAGTTGGGATTTCGATTTAATCGATTACACAACCCTCGCTATGGATAATTAACAGATAGAAATTTTAAAAGATGCCTGAAATATCAGTACGCGGCCTCGAAATGCCTGAGTCACCTATCAGAAAGCTGGCTCCTCTGGCTGCCGCAGCAAAGAAACGTGGAGTTAAGGTCTATCACCTCAATATCGGTCAGCCAGACCTCCCTACTCCTCAATGTGGTCTCGATGCGCTCAAGCACATCGACCGTACCATCCTGGAGTATTCTCCAAGCCAGGGCTATCTCAGTTATCGTGAGAAGCTGGTAGATTATTACAAGAAATTCAATATCAACGTTACTGCCGATGACATCATCATCACATCGGGAGGTTCTGAAGCCGTGCTCTTCTCGTTCATGAGCTGTCTGAACCCGGGAGATGAAATCATCGTGCCAGAACCTGCATACGCCAACTATATGGCGTTCGCCATCTCGGCGGGTGCCAAGATCCGCACCATCGCCACGACCATCGAGGAGGGTTTCTCGCTGCCTAAGGTGGAGAAGTTTGAGGAGCTGATCAATGAGCACACCCGTGCCATTCTGATCTGTAACCCTAACAACCCTACGGGCTATCTCTACACACGCAGAGAGATGAACCAGATTCGCGACCTGGTGAAGAAGTACGACCTCTACCTCTTCTCTGACGAGGTTTACCGTGAGTACATCTACACCGGCAGCCCATACATCAGTGCGATGCACCTGGAAGGCATCGAGCAGAACACCGTGCTCATCGACTCCGTGTCTAAGCGTTACAGCGAGTGCGGTATCCGCGTGGGTGCCCTGATTACCAAGAATGCCGAGATTCGCAAGGCGGTGATGAAGTTCTGCCAGGCACGTCTCTCTCCTCCACTCATCGGTCAGATTGTAGCCGAGGCTTCGCTCGATGCTCCTGAGGAGTACTATCGCGATGTATACGATGAGTATGTGGAGCGCCGTAAGTGCCTGATTGACGGACTCAACCGTATTCCTGGCGTATACTCCCCAATTCCAATGGGTGCCTTCTATACCGTGGCAAAACTGCCTATCGACGATTCAGATAAGTTCTGCCGCTGGTGCCTGGAAGAGTTTAATTACGAGGGCGAAACCGTGATGATGGCACCAGCCTCCGGTTTCTACACCACTCCTGGAGCCGGAAGAAACCAGGTGCGTATGGCATACGTGTTGAAGAAGGACGACCTGAACAGAGCATTGATAGTGCTTGCCAAAGCGCTTGAGGCTTATCCGGGAAGAGTGGAGGATGAAGGACTGTAAGATATGAATTTTCCTCTATTTATAGCAAAGAAATTGTATAGCGACCAGGGCGATAAACGTAAAGTTTCTCGCCCTGCTATCCATATAGCCACCGCTGGCGTTGCCATCGGACTTGCCATCATGATCATGTCGGTTTGCGTGGTGCTGGGATTCAAGCATACCATCCGCGACAAGGTGGTGGGATTCGGAAGCCACATACAGGTGGCGGATTTCATGACCCTGCAGCAGCAGAACCAGTATCCCGTGGTGATGAACGACTCCATGATGGGCGTGCTCCGAAAGATTCCGGGCGTGAAACACGTGCAGCGATTCGCCATGAAGGAAGGAATCCTCAAAACCGACAGCGACTTCCTGGGCGTTGCCTTCAAGGGCGTGGGACCGGAGTTTGACTCCACCTTCATCCACCAGAACATGGTGGAAGGAAGCATACCGAAGTTTGACGACAAGGCAAGTCACAACAAAATCCTGATTTCCAAGCTGATGGCCGACAAGCTGAAGCTGAAGAACGGAGAAAGAATCTTCGCCTATTTCATCGACGACAACGGAGTGAGAATGCGACGGCTCACCATTCAGGGCATCTATCAGACCAATCTGAAGAAATACGACGAGACGATGGTCTACACCGACCTCTATACCGCCGTGAAACTGAACGGATGGATGGACGACCAGACCAGCGGAGCCGAACTGACGGTGAACGATTTCGAGAAACTCAACGAGACGGAAGACTATATTATAAATAAGGTGAACCGCACCGTAGACCATTATGGCGAAACCTACAGCAGTGCCACCATCAAGGACTTGAATCCGAACATCTTCCAGTGGCTCGGACTGATGGACCTCAACGTGTGGATCATCCTCGCCCTGATGCTCATCGTGGCAGGCGTAACCATGATCAGCGGACTGCTCATCATCATCCTGGAACGCACCTCAATGATTGGCGTACTCAAGGCCTTGGGTGCCCGCAACCGCATCATCCGCCACACCTTCCTTTGGTTTGCCGTGTTCATCATAGGCAGGGGAATGCTGCTGGGCAACATCATCGCCCTGGCAATTCTAGCAGTGCAGTATTTCACAGGGGTGCTAAAACTCGATGCGCAGACTTACTACGTAAGTACGGTGCCCGTAGAGTTCAACTGGCTCTTCATCGTGGCGCTGAATGTAGCCACCCTGCTCATCAGCGTGTTCATGCTCGTAGCCCCAAGCTACCTCATCTCGCATATCCATCCAGCCAAATCGATGAGATATGAATAAAAGCTTCCATCCCATTATTGCCACCTCTAAATATGGTAATAATGGGATGAAACTTATACCTTTTTTTTCCGGTTTTACAATCAATTTTTCCGGTTTTACAATTAATTTGCCCCTTTATCAAAAATAGTGCACATATTTTTTTGTAGTGTGCAGTATTTTCCGTATCTTTGCACAAAATTTTGTAAATTGTGCAATGAATTCAATACCAAGTTTTAACTCGTATATTGAGAGAAGCATCATCAAGAACTGGAACCTGGATGCGCTCACCGATTACAAGGGAGCCACCCTGCAATACCACGATGTTGCTAGAAAGATTGAAAAGCTGCACATCCTGTTTGAAAACAGCGATGTGAAGAAGGGCGACAAGATTGCCGTCTGCGGAAGAAATAGTAGCCAGTGGGCAGTAGCCTTCCTGGCCATTATTACTTACGGTGCTATCGTCGTACCTATACAGAACGAATTTAAGCCTGAGCAGATTCACAACATCGTGAACCACAGCGAGAGCAAACTGCTCTTCGTGGGCGATGTGGTGGCTACGGAAATCAATCCCGAAGAGATGCCTACACTGGAAGGCATCATCTATCTGCCCGACAATTCGCTCGTCATCTCCCGTTCAGAAAAACTGACCTACGCGCGTGAGAACCTCAACGCCATGTTCGGTCACAAATACCCAAAGTATTTCCGGGCAGAGCACGTAAAGTATCACGTGGATGACCCGGAAGAGCTGGCGATGATCAACTACACCAGCGGAACCACAGGGTTCTCGAAGGGCGTAATGCTGCCTTACAGGGCTCTATGGGGAAATCTCGACTATCTCATCGACTCCGTGAGTCCGAAGATAGGAAAGAACTGCAACATCCTCTCTACCCTGCCGATGGCACACATGTACGGACTGATGACTGAGTTCCTCTTCAACATCGTGATGGGTAACCACATCTTCTTCCTCACCCGCCTGCCGAGCCCAACGCTCATCTCTGAGGCACTGGCTGAGATTCAGCCCGACATCCTCTTCGCCGTTCCGCTCGTGGTAGATAAGATTGTGAGAAAGGAAGTGTTCCCACATATCCAGACCAACCGTGCCCGCCTCCTGATGAACATGCCTGTCATCAACAAGCGCATCAAGGAGAAGGTTCGCGAGTTCGTGCTCCGCAAGTTTGGCAATCGCCCTTACGAGGTGGTTGTGGGTGGCGCACCACTCAACAAGGAGATTGAGAACTTCTTCATCAGCGTGGGCTTCCCTATCGCCATGGGCTACGGAACCACCGAAACGGCTCCACTCATCACCTTCGCCCATCAGGACAACTATGTGGCAGGAAGCTGCGGCGTTGCCGTGAAGCACATGGAGGTGAAGGTATTGAGCGATGACCCTGAAAACGTGGCCGGCGAACTGGTTTGCCGTGGCATCAACGTGATGAAGGGCTACTACAAGAACCAGGAGGCTACGGATGCCGTAATCGATGAAGATGGATGGTTCCACACGGGCGACCTGGCTACGATGGACGCCGAAGGCCACTTCTTCGTAAGAGGAAGAAGCAAGAACATGCTGCTGGGCCCTAACGGACAGAACATCTATCCGGAGGAGATTGAAGACAAACTCAACTCCATGCCGATGGTGAACGAGAGCATCGTACTCCAGAAAGACGACAAGCTCGTGGCACTGGTGCATCCGGAAATGGACGAAAGCCAGGAGATGGGATTCAGCCAGGAAGACCTCGTCAACATCATGGAGCAGAACCGAAAGGACCTGAACCTGCAGATGCCAAGCTTCGCAAAAATCTCGCGCATCCAGTTGCACGACACTGAATTTGAAAAGACGGCAAAGAAGTCGATTAAGCGCTACCTCTATCAGGACGCTATATAAAGAATAAAACGAGAAATGAATAAGAATATGGAAATTCCTAGCTTTAACGCACTTATACAGAAGAGCATCATAGACCATTGGGATATGGATGCCCTGACCGACTACAAGGGAGCCACCTTGCAGTATCACGATGTGGCACGCAAGATTGAAAAGCTGCACATCATGTTTGAGAACTCCGGCGTAGTGAAGGGCGACAAGATTGCCCTCTGCGGTCGTAACAGTGCTAATTGGGCGGTGGCATTCCTCGCTACCTTGACCTATGGTGCCATTGCGGTGCCTATCCTGCATGAGTTCATGCCTGAACAGATTCACAACATCGTGAACCACAGCGACGCCAAGTTGCTCTTCGTGGGTGATGTGGTGGCTACTCAGGTGGACGCAACCAAGATGCCAGGGCTGGAGGGAATCATCTACATTCCAGACTACTCGCTCGTGGTTTCACGCACCGATAAGCTGACATACGCCCGCGAGCACCTCAACGAGATGTTCGGCATCAAGTATCCTAAGTACTTCCGCAAGAACCATGTAAGCTACTACATCGATCAGGACCCAGACGAACTGGCGATGATCAACTATACCAGTGGAACCACCGGTTTCTCCAAGGGTGTGATGGTTCCTTACCGTGCCCTCTGGAGCAATGCCGATTTTGCCGAGAATGTACTGGGCAAGAAGATCAAGGCAGGTGATTCAATAATCAGCATCCTGCCGATGGCCCACATGTATGGCATGGCATTCGAGTTTATCTTCGAATTCATCAAGGGCTGCCACATCTTCTATCTCACCCGCATCCCTAGCCCAGCCATCATTGCTGAGGCATTCGGCCGCATCAAGCCAGCCGTTATCATCGCTGTGCCTCTGGTCATCGAGAAGATCATCCGCAAGAAGGTGTTCCCTAAGATTCAGAACAACCGCATGCGCATGCTGCTCCACATGCCAGTAATCAGCAAGAAGGTGAAGGAGAAGATCTGCGACCAGGTGAGCAACGCCTTCGGTGGCAACTTCTACGAGGTGATTATCGGCGGTGCTGCGTTCAACCGAGAGGTAGAGAACTTCCTGCATAGCGTAGGCTTCAGATATACAGTGGGTTATGGTGCCACAGAGTGTGCGCCTATCATCTGCTACGAGGATTACAAGAACTTCGTGCCGGGTTCATGCGGTAAGGCAGCGCTCCACATGATGGTTCGCATCGACAGTCCAGACCCAGAGAATGTACCGGGCGAAATCCTTGCCAAGGGTCCTAACGTGATGCTGGGTTACTACAAGAACGAGGAGGCTACCAAGCAGACCATCGATGAGAAGGGCTGGTATCACACCGGCGACCTCGGAACCATGGATGGCGACGGCAATGTATTCATCAAGGGCCGCAGCAAGAACATGCTCCTGGGTGCATCGGGCCAGAACATCTATCCTGAGGAAATAGAGGATAAGCTCAACTCCCTAGCCCTCGTTGCCGAGAGCGTGGTGGTCCAGAAGGGCGAAAAGCTCGTAGGTTTGGTTTATCCAGATTTCGACGAGGCGCAGTCGCTGAACCTCGGCAGAAAGGAACTGGAGGATATCATGGAACAGAACCGCCAGGAACTCAACACGATGGTTCCAGGCTACAGCAAGCTGAGCGAAATCCGCATACACGACGAAGAGTTCGAAAAGACGCCAAAGAAGAGTATCAAGCGATACCTCTATACGGCGGAGTAATATCCAATAAACAAATGAGGGTGTGTCATTGTTTTATGACACACCCTCATTTGTTATAAATTATAATAATGTATTCGATCTGATTCTCGACAACGTTTCAGGCGTCATCTGCAGATAACTGGCGATATACGTAAGCGGCGCACGGAGCACCACCTGCGGATTCAGGTCGCACAGACGCTTGTACTTATTCGGTGCCGTCTCGAATCTCATCAGGTCGGCATGCACCTGCGACTGAATCAGACTCTCCTCCAATATCTTACGATAGAGCATCTGGATATTCACGTTACGCATGGCGGCAGCCTCCAGCTTCGCCTTCGGCAAGGCATATACAAGTGTAGGCTCAAGCGCCTCCACCTGCAATTTCGTAGGCTCTTCCTTGAAGAGACTTTCTATGCACATGAAGATGGAATGATCCACACCCAAATGTTCCGTCACTTCCTTGTCGTTCTTGAAGTAATACTGGCGGATCAATCCCTTCTCAATATACGAGATGTTCTTGCACACCTCGCCCTCAACCAGGATTTTCTCTCCCTTTCCATACTTGATCGGTTCCAGAATTGACTCCAGCACGTCCAACTCGCTATGAGTCATCGTACTGTACTTACGTGCAAGCTCTCGGGCTATGTCGCGCGTTGGGGTGATTACTTTAAATGCATTCATATTCATGTTCCTCCCATTATAAATTTCGGTTTAGTTCATATTAGTCTAACTTCAATACCGCGAGGAATGCCTTCTGTGGCACCTCTACGTTACCAATCTGCTTCATACGCTTCTTTCCCTTCTTCTGCTTCTCAAGCAACTTGCGCTTACGGCTCACGTCACCACCATAACACTTGGCGGTCACGTCCTTGCGCACCTGCTTCACAGTCTCACGGGCCACAATTTTGGCTCCGATGGCTGCCTGGATAGCAATGTCAAACTGCTGACGAGGAATCAAGTCCTTCAACTTCTCGCACATGCGGCGGCCGAAGCTCACGGCATTGTCGCGATGAGTCAAGGTACTCAGCGCATCCACAGGTTCTCCATTCAGGAGAATATCCAGTTTCACCAGGTCGGAATGGCGGAACGAATCGATGTGATAGTCGAAGGAAGCATATCCCTTGGAAATACTCTTCAGCTTATCGTAGAAATCGATTACAATCTCGCCCAGCGGCAGCATGAAGTGCAACTCCACACGGTTACCGCTCACGTATTCCTGATTAATCAATTCGCCACGCTTATCCAGACAAAGCTTCATAATCGGACCGATGTAATCGGCTGCGGTGATGATGGTGGCACGGATATATGGCTCCTCGATATGGTCAATCATCGTTGGGTCTGGCAATCCCGAAGGGTTGTGAACCTCCTTCTCGCCGCCCTGCTTGTCGTATACCATATAAGATACGTTAGGCACGGTGGTGATAACATCCATGTTGAACTCGCGGTCCAGACGCTCCTGCACAATCTCCATGTGGAGCAGACCGAGGAATCCGCAGCGGAAACCGAAGCCCAATGCCACGGAACTCTCTGGCGAGAAAGTAAGCGAAGCATCGTTGAGCTGCAGCTTCTCCAATGAGGCACGCAGATTCTCGTAATCGCTAGGATCGATAGGATAAACGCCGGCAAAGACCATCGGCTTCACTTCCTGGAAACCGGCAATCGCCTTCTCGCATGGTCGGGCAATGTGCGTAATGGTATCACCCACCTTTACCTCGGTGGCATTCTTGATACCCGAGATGATGTAGCCCACCTCTCCGGCACCCAGTTCCTTGCGAGGAATCATATCCATCTTGAGCACACCGATTTCATCAGCATCATATTCCATGCCGGTGTTAAAGAACTTCACCTTGTCGCCCTTGCGGATAACACCGTTCTCTATCTTGAAATAAGCGATGATACCACGGAAGGAATTGAACACGGAGTCGAAGATGAGTGCCTGCAATGGCGCCTTGTCGTCGCCCTTAGGAGCTGGCACACGGTTTACCACCGCCTCCAGAACATCCTCAACGCCCTCGCCGGTCTTACCGGAAGCGCGGAGGACATCCTCATGCTTGCATCCGATGAGGTCAACGATTTCGTCTTCCACTTCCTCCGGCATAGCCGAAGGCATATCTATCTTGTTGATCACTGGAATGATTTCCAGGTCGTGCTCAATAGCCATATAGAGGTTAGAGATGGTCTGCGCCTGGACACCCTGAGTGGCATCCACGACCAAGAGCGCTCCCTCGCAGGCTGCGATGGAACGGGAAACCTCGTAAGAGAAGTCAACGTGTCCCGGAGTATCGATGAGGTTGAGGATGTAAGTCTGTCCATCCTTTGCCTTGTACTCCATCTGGATGGCGTGGCTCTTGATGGTGATACCACGTTCCCTCTCCAGGTCCATGTCGTCAAGCATCTGTCCCTCAGTAATCTTGATAGTCTGAGTCTTCTCCAACAAACGGTCTGCCAGGGTACTTTTACCATGGTCGATATGTGCAATAATGCAGAAATTTCTTATTTTATTTATATTCTCCATATAATTTTCTCTCTTTAGACTGCAAAGATACTTATTTTTTTTGTATCTTTGCACAAAAGATTGAAAATAATAGAGTTTTTTAGATAAAAAAAGGAAAAATCATGAAGAAAAAGTTGATTTACATCGGTATTTTCGCTTCTTTGCTGGTTTCTTGCACCGAAAGTCTGGAAGATAAGGCGGAGAGAGAGGCGAAGGAATATACGGAAAAGTACTGCCCTACTCCCTACGTGAACGACAGCCGTACGGATAGTGCCACCTTCGATAAGACCACCAAGGTTTACACCTATTATGTAACCCTGAGAAACAAAGCCGACAACAAGCAGGCGATTGATGCCAACAGGGAGAAACTGCATAAATTGCAGAAGGAGGCGCTGGATAACAACCCGGGGTTGAAGAAATACAAGGAGGCGCATTTCTCCTTCCGCTTCATCTATCATTCAGAGAAAGATCCGAAGCAGGTTTTGCTGGATGACAGTTTCAAGTATTAGAAAAGGCACGGATTACGAGTGTAATCCGTGCCTAAAAACTCTTAATATCCCATTTCCTGCAAGGCTGTGGCCAGCTGGTCTGGACAGCTTGTAGGCTTGTTACCACAAGTGATACCCTTCAGTCGGGCGATGACTTCCTTGGCCTTCATGCCCTGAATCAAGGCACAAACGCCCTTGGTGTTGCCATCGCAGCCTCCGATGAACTGGGCATCCTGCACAGTTCCATCTTCATCAACACTGATGCAGATGTATTTTGAGCAGGTGCCATGAGTCTGATAAGTTACTTTTGTCAACTTATCTTTCTTTTCTTGCTGCAACATAATGCTTATTCTGCGTCGGCAGGAATTTCTGGCTTCATGTTGGTGTAAACAGTCTGAACATCGTCAAACTCCTCCAACTTCTCAACCATCTTGTCGATAGTCTCGCGCTCCTCAGCAGTAACATCCTTCAAATCGTTAGGAATGTAGGTGAACTCAGCACCAGTTACCTCGAAGCCCTCAGCCTCCAGGTGCTTCTGAATCTCGCCGAAGCTTGTAGGAGCACCGTAGATAGTGATTTCGCCTGTCTCCTCGTCCTCATCGAACTCATCCTCTACACCGTAGTCAATCAGGTCGAGAATCATCTCGTCCATATCCAAACCTTCCTTCTTCTTGAATGTAAACACTGCCTTGTGGTCGAAGAGGAAAGACAAAGAACCTGTTGTACCCAAGTTACCGCTGAACTTGTTGAAGATAGAACGAACGTCAGCCACTGTACGGGTTGTGTTATCTGTCAATGTATCAACGAACACAGCAACTCCGTGAGGGCCATATCCCTCATATGTCACCTCCTTGTAATCGCTGGTATCCTTGCCACAAGCGTTCTTGATGGCACGAGCGATATTGTCCTTAGGCATGTTCTCACGCTTACAGTTAGCGATGATAGCACGCAATGTTGGGTTGTTCTCTGGCTCTGGACCGCC
>ENA-UERG01000259-UERG01000259.1-human-gut-metagenome-genome-assembly--contig:-NODE-259-length-53068-cov-15.325565_pt1 | contig 53068 bp, 29 predicted proteins | sample MGYA00242954_ERZ507954 | MGnify/ENA primary metagenome ERZ507954 (study PRJEB26167, sample SAMN06115478) | human gut metagenome | host: Homo sapiens | place: China:Sichuan | collected 2015-01-21...
CGGTTCTTCCATTTCCATCCGTGTTCGCGGTGGTATGTCCATCACCCAAAGTAACGAGCCCCTCTACATTATCGACGGTTTTCCCAGCGAGGACGGAATATCTGACCTTGATCCAGGTGAAATCGCTTCTATTGATATCCTGAAAGATGCTTCTGCTACTGCCATCTACGGTGCGCGCGGTGCGAACGGTGTGGTGGTGGTCACCACCAAGGGGGGTGAGAAGAAGGATTCAAAGATGACGGTCAGCTTTGATGCCTATGTGGGTGTATCTAAGATAGCTAAAAAGCTTTCGGTTCTTTCATCAGAGGAGTATGCGCTGTTGGACTACGAACGGAATATTTATTTTTATAATTCAGAAGGGATTACCCGTTTCCAAAATACTTACGGCTCGTTCCATGAAATTCATGAAAACTATGCTAATCGGGGAATTGACTGGCAGGATGAAGTGCTGGGGCGCACCACTACCAGCCAAAACTACCGTGTGAATATTTCCGGAGGCGGACGTGATTTGAACTATAATCTGAACTATGCTTATTATAAAGAGCTGGGGGCTATGATGTATAGCGGTACTGACCGTCACAACATCTCTTTGAGCTTCTCGCAGCGCGGTGACAAGCGGCTTTCGGTGAACGGACGTGTTACTTTCTCCCAGACAGATGTGAGTGGGGTGGGGACATCCGACGGGAATACTCGTTTCAACAAAATGGAAAGCATCCTCCAGTATCCTTCCATTGCTGGAATCTATTCGACGGAAGAAGATTTGTTGGCAGGAGAGAATCCGCTCTATGAAGATGATGCTGCGAATACGATGCAGAATCCTTTGATTGAGGCCGCCCAAAGTACGGATGACCGCACGACACGTGTCTTTCAGGCAAACGGAGGAATCACGTTCCGATTCAACAAACGTTGGTTCTTGCGCAGTACCTTGGGTACACGTTATCAGAATATCAGGAGGGATGTTTTCTATGGTGAACTTACTTCTACTGCCAAGCGTGCTAGCATCAACGGTTACGTGCAGTATTCGGAAAGCGGAAGTTTCCAGACTTCGAATGTGTTGAACTATGAATTCAAGTCGAAAACAAATCGTTTGACTCTTATGTTTGGTCAGGAATGGGTGTCCCGCTGGTCGCAATGGATACGCTCGAGAGCAACCAATTTCCCCAATAACGATATCGGACTGAGTGACATGAGCCTCGGTACACCGGGTTCGATTACTTCAGAAGAGAACTATGATGACAAACTACTTTCGTTTTTCTCACGTGCCAACTGGAATTTTAAGGAGAGGTTTTTGGTGACGGCTACCATTCGTGCCGATGGCTCTTCCAAATTTGCCCGGAGTCACAAATGGGGATTTTTCCCGTCCATTTCCGGTGCGTGGCGACTGAGTGAGGAAAAGTTCGTCAAGAAGCTGGATGTATTCTCCGATTTGAAGTTGCGTGCCGGTTACGGATTGGCCGGAAATAACCGTATTGCGAGTTATGCTTCCTTGAATCTTCTGAAGTCGGCCAGCTATCCAAGTGGAGAAACCGTATCGCCTGGTTATGCACCCTCGGGTATACCAAGTGTAGAACTGCAATGGGAGTCAAACAAAACATTGAACGTGGGACTGGATATGGGCTTCTGGGGGCAACGTCTCATTATTTCTCCGGAATTCTATCTGAACAAAAGTTCTCATTTGCTGCTGAACTCCAAAGTTCCGTCTTCTTCCGGTTATACGACTATGTTGCGTAACGTGGGAAAGACCCGAAACATCGGTATGGACCTGACCATTTCTTCGGTAAATATTCAGCGAAAGAATTTTACTTGGTCCACAGACTTCAATTTGTCGTATAATAAGAACCGTATCGAGGCTTTGTCTGGTGAAGATTATTTTCTGGAAGAAGCTGCATTCGGCTATAATCAGAACACTCACAAGATTGCGGTAGACGAACCACTCGGGCAGTTTTATGGATTCAAAACTTTGGGGCTTTATCAGGTGGAAGATTTTACTTATGATGCCCAAACCGGAATCTATACATTGAATGATGGAGTACCGGGACGTTCAGATACAACGGTGCAGCCGGGCTCATGGAAGTTCGCAGATATCAATAACGATGGGGTTGTAGACGACAATGATCGTACGGTGATAGGGAATGCCAATCCGGATTTTTATGGAGGTATTACCAACAGCTTCTCTTATAAAGGATTTGACCTGAGCGTGTTCTTTACGTTCAGCTATGGAGCGGAAGTGCTGAATGCTACGAAGCTGAGCAATACGAAGACGGGAAACACGAACAAGAATGTGCTGAACATAGCTAATAGTTCAAACCGTTGGATGATTGTCAATACAGACGGAGAGGACGTGAGGAACAACCCTTCCGAACTGAGTGCACTCAATGTGGGTAAGACGGTGGCGTATATAGGAGACCAGGAACAGGGTGACTATTTTATCCATTCATGGGCAGTGGAAGATGCTTCCTACCTTCGTCTGAGCAATCTTACGTTGGGGTATACTTTCCCGACGGCATGGACAAGAACACTAGGGGTACGTAAGGCGAGAGTATATTTCACTGGAAGCAACCTCTTTGTATGGACTCCCTATACTGGCTTCGATCCGGAAGTGTCAACCAAAGGTAACAACCTGACTCCGGGGGTGGATTTCGGTGCTTATCCACGCAACCGTTCTTTCGTATTCGGATTAAATTTAACTTTCTAATGAATCGATATTATGAGATATTTGAAAAATATATTGATGCTTATGGCTGGTTGTTTGTCTCTAGTTTCATGTGAGGACAAGCTGACTGAAACCCCGAATTCCTATTATACGGAAGACGAATTCTTCTCCGATCCGGACAATGTGGAGATGGGGATATTGGGTATATATAATGTATTGCCTTCGCTGTACGGGGACTATGGAATGGCTTTCTTTGCATCGGATGACACATGGTATGCCGCTCCGGGAGTGTCAGACAGCGGACGGCGTGACATTTCGGGCTATACGCTGACTACGTCCAATAAGTATGTGGAGAATGCGTGGTTGTACACTTATCAAGGGTTGGAACGTGCGAACTACATGATTGCCAGAATCGAGGGGATGGATGAGTATGGAGGAAATGCAAACCTTCACAAATTAGTGGCTGAAGCCAAGTTTCTGCGTGCCCTGTTCTCTTTTAACTTGGTTCTTTATTGGGGGGATGTGCCTTACAAGACAACTTCTACTGATACCTATGGAGAAGCTTATCTACCTCGTACCTCGCGTGAGGAAATCTATGACCAGATTATAGAGGATTTGACCGATGCGGAGGAAGGGATGGACTGGGCGACTGCAAGCAGTTCGCCAGAGCGTGCCACTCAGGGTGCTGCACGTGCATTGAAGATGCGTGTGCTCTTGCAGCGTGCAGGTTACAGCCTACAGATGGACGGACAATTGAAATGTCCGGAAGACAATTTGCGCCAGGAATATTTTACTGCTGTAATTGAAGAATGGGAAGCTTTCGAAGCGAACGGTTATCACAGACTTTATACTACAGCTGACGGGGTTTCCAGCGGTTTTGATGATGAAGGACGGACAATCGGAAATTATGAGGCTTTGTTTCGGACATTCTCTTACGGAACGCTCAATTCCAAGGAGAGTCTTTTTGAAGTGGCTTTTTATACTGTAGACGGAAGTACAGGTGCGAGAGGGTATTGGGGAACCTATAACGGATCATATGTTGATGCACCGAGTATCCAGACTACAGAAACAAGTAATTATATGGGACGTGCCAACGCAAACTTTCGTGTGGTTCCGGAGTGGAAAGGTTACTTTGAAGCTGATGATGAACGTAGGGATGTGATGGTTTGCACGTATCGTTATGTCTGGAACAGCGACATCTATAATCATGAAAAGCAGGAACAGACTGCAACAAGAAGCTGGTATCCGGGAAAATGGAGACGCGAGTGGATGCCGCTGGGATATAAGGACCCGAACATTACCGATGTCAACTATTGTATGTTGCGTTATGCTGATGTGATACTGATGGCTGCGGAGGCATATAATGAGATAGGGGAGACTTCAATGGCATGGACATTGCTGAATGAAGTACGCGATCGTGCCAATGCCACAGCGGTCTATTCGTTGCAGGATTACCGGACTTATCAGTCTTTGCCGGATCTTCCTTTCTTCAACGGAGGTACGGCGCAGGATAATTTTCGCACAGCCCTCTATTGGGAGCGCGGTTTTGAACTGGCTTTCGAAGGTATGCGTCGGTATGATTTGCTCCGTTGGGGAATCTTGAGAGACGCTTTGGTTATGACTGGGAACAATACGGTTGCAAATACAGAAGGAAGCACGAGGGCTTATCTTGCCGGAGATAATTTCCAGACCGGAAAGCATGAACTTTTCCCAATTCCTTTAGACGAGATACAGGCTAATCCTTTACTTGAGAATACGAATAACCCTAATTATTGAAAAACATGAAAAGAAATTTGACATTCGCTTTGTTCTGCGGGACACTTGTACCGATGGCTGCCTTGGCTCAGGAACGTCCGAACATCATTTATATAATGACAGACCAGCAGTCGGCTACAGCTATGAGCTGTGCAGGCAATACGGACTTGCAGACTCCCAACATGGACAGGCTTGCCGCACATGGCGTGCGTTTTGAGAATGCTTATTGCTCGATGCCTTTGAGCGGTCCGTCGCGTTCATCCATGTTTACTGGGTATATGCCTGGAACAGTGGGACTGTGTGCCAACGGCACTCCGCTTCCCGATTCGTTGCGTACGCAGACTTTGGGTACGCTGATGGGTGAGGCTGGTTACCATTGTGCATATGCAGGGAAATGGCATGTGCATACCAATTCTCTGCCATCGGAACACGCTTTTGGATTTGAGCGTCTACATGGGCATAATGATTACGGATTGGCAGAAGCTTGCGTAGGGTTTTTGCGTCGCAAGCAGGACAAGCCGTTCTTCCTTGTAGCCTCGTTCGACAATCCGCATAACATCTGTGAATATGCACGTAAGCAGAACCTGCCTTATGCCACCGTTGAAGAGCCAGTTGACATAGAGGAATGTCCGAATCTGCCAGCCAATTTTGCAGTCGCTCCTTACGAGGCGGATGCATTGATTTTCGAAAAATCACTGAAGTATCGGCTTCATCCTACAAAGAATTATACGCCTGATGACTGGCGCCGTTACCGTAATGCCTATTGCCGTTTGGTGGAGGCCGTAGATGTGGAAATCGGAAAGATTGTGGATGAAATTGACCGTCAGAATCTTTGGAAAAATACGGTGGTCATTTTTGCAAGCGATCACGGGGATGGACAAGGGGCACACCAGTGGAATCAGAAGACGGCGCTCTATGAAGAGGTGGCGAACGTACCGTTCATCGTCTGTCTTCCTGGAGGAAAGAATGCCGGAAAGGTGCTCCCCCAATTGGTGAATGCTGGGGTAGACCTGATGCCGAGTGTATGCGATTGGGGTGGAGCGGAAGTGCCTTCCGGTCGAAAAGGAGTAAGTATCCGGCCAATAGCGGAGAAGGGTGATACGGCAATTCTCGGTCAGCCTTACATCGTGAGCGAGACGGTTTTTACCGAAACCGGTGGAGGTACGATGGGATGGATGGTGCGTACCACCGACTATAAATATATATTGTACAGCATGGGGCTTTATCGTGAACAGCTTTACGATATGAATTTCGACCGGGGAGAAATGCACAATCTGGCCGTGGAGAAAAAGTACAAGGACGTGGTGAAACGCCACCGTGAACTGCTGGCAGAGTGGATGAAGAATCATTCCAAGAACGAGGGAAAAACGAACTTACACTATATACCAGAATAGAAAAAAAATAAGAAATATTTAGAAAACAATCAAATTGTTATGAAAAGGGAATATATGATAGCCGGTTTGCTTTTGTGCATCTCTTTTATAGGAGGGACATCTATGGCGGAGTCTCTGCCTTCGGCCAATAGCCCGGAAAACGGTACTGAATCGTTGCAGGTGCCCCACAAACCGAAAGGCACGAAGACGAGGCTGGGTGTTCAGGCACAGGAAGGACGTCCGACAGAGAAGAACGTGGAAAAAGTGAAATCGCAGTCGGGGAAGAACGGTGAGAGCAGAAAGATTGTGAAGAAAAAGACATCCGATCAGTCTTCACGTTATGTGACAGTTAAAACGAATGCTGTCTATTGGGCAGGAGCGATAATGAATCTTTCTGCTGAGGTGCAGCTTCATGAACATGTGTCTTTAGAACTTCCTCTCAACTGGAGTCTGTGGGACATTGAGCGGGAACATGGGGTACGTCTGGTGCTTTTCCAGCCCGAAGCTCGCTGGTGGATGAAAGGTGTGGGCAAAGGGCATTTCGTAGGAGTTCACACTCATGTCGGCGTGTTTAACGTGAAGTGGCAGGACGACCGTTTCCAGTTTACGGGCCGTCCTGCGCTCGGAGCTGGTGTTACTTACGGTTATTCGCTTCCTTTTTCCGAGCATTGGGGAGCGGAATTTCTTATCGGAGCCGGATATGCCAACATGCAGTATAATCAGTATTATAACATTGACAATGGGGCGCAGATAGGGAAGAAATCCTACAACTACTGGGGAATTACCCGTATTGGCACGTCATTGGTTTATCGTTTCTAATGAAGACTAGAATATCATGAAAAAAATTATGACATATAAGAATAAACTCGCGCGGTGGAGCATGATGTCCTTGTTTTCCGTGCTGGCGACCGGCTGTCTTACGGAGTTTCCGAAAGAAACGGCAGATGGAGAAATAGGAGTTGATCCCACATTGGTTACTGTGGAAGCGGAAATTTCGTTCGACCTGAATCTTCCCGATTCGGAGGATGAGAACGTAAAAAATCTGTATGTGACGAACGACCCAGACAGATGGCCGGATGCGCTCCATCGTATTACCTTAGCTGCATACGAAGGAACTGCTTTAGCGGAAAGAGTAGTTGTTTACGAAGATCTTCCGCTGACGAACCGTTTTCAGACAAAGGTGTCTGTCCCGTTACACGCACGCAACTACCGTCTGGCAGTGTGGGCGGACTATTATGGAGACTTTGATACCGATGCTATTGAGGAAACCGATTCGTGCTACAATACGATCGATTTCACTACAGTGATGAAACCGAAAAACAAAAGTTATATCGGAAACAACCGTTTCGAGGATGCTTTCTATGCTTGTCAGGAATTGGACTTGACCCGTTATCGTGATGAATGGGGTGTTAAAGTGCCGGTAAGCATGGAGCTGTCGCGCCCTGTAGGACGTTTTGAACTGGTAGCGACAGATGTAGCTGATTTCCTGGCTGATGAGGATATTATGAATGTTTCTGATCCTACAGACGGTTCGGCATTCCGTGTATACCTTGATTATGATGGAGCTATGCCGGTTGGATATGATGTGTTGTCTGATGTGACTCGTCATGCTTTTGACGGAATGTCTTTCAATGGATCAATTCGAAAGACTGCTTTGGAAAGTGCGGGAGGTGAATATTCACTGTTGTTTGACTATATTCTTATTGATCCAGACAAAACAACATCTATTCCGGTTACGTTGAGGGTAGTCAGCGGTACGAATACAAGTGTTGAATATGCCAGATATTCGTTTCGTCTTCAGTGCAAGCGTGGAGTGAACACTGTAATCCGCGCCCCTTTCCTCACTACCGACCCGAATGGGGGTATCGGATTCGATCCCGATTTTGATGATGAAATAGATGTAGATTTGGACGATTGATAATCTTTTAAGTGAGATTGCCATGAAAAAGATATTCTTATATGCAATGCTGGCTTTGGGCGCAGGACTTTCGGCATGTACAACGAAAGACCTTGACTGGGAATCTCCCAATGGAAATTCCGGTATGGTTGAGGTAGAGATTCCTGAAGGAGGAACACCGACAGATGGAACTGATGCCCCCTTTCCTGAAACACCGGAAGGCTATCAGCTTCGCTGTATTCTTGTAAGCGGAGAAAACCGCTACGAGATGGTTGAGTCGGAGTCTGTGAACAATAAGTTTTATTTTACTGATGTTCCTGTTGGTGCTGACGTGTTTGTGTGGGCAGATTTTATTGAGGAGGATGCTGTGTCCGATGAGAACGGACGTTATGCTGACTTATATTATGATACGCAGCAGATACCGGCAATCAGTTATGTAGCCGACCGGATGACGGACGGAAGTTTGTTTAATAACGATGCTTGTGATGCTTTCTATGGGCATGTAGCAGCCGGAGAAGGAACTGTGCTTACTTTGAAGCGTCCGTTCGCAAAAGTGACTTTCTCTAATGAGGATGCGATAACCCTTGCCGGAGACATTGAGGTCAGTTATGAAGTTTTCAATGGGTTTAATATAGTGAGTGGAACAGCATCTGGACAGGGCACAATCAGCTATACCGGTGAGGTGGCTGACCGTGCAGCCCGGGTGTGGTTCTCTAACTTCCTTTTTGCAAACCCTGTGGAAGGAAAGGTGGTACTGTCGGATATTTCCATTGAGGGAGACGGGGTACTGAAGCTTTTCGATACATCTAACTTGCAGCTGGCGGCTGGTGGCGGTCTGGTGGATGCGCATTTCAATTGGACGGATGCTAATGCCAGCATAAAGGTGGATGTAAGCTTTGACGATCCGGATGCTCCGAGAGTGGGCGACTATTATTATAGCGACGGCACATGGTCGCCCATGCTGAAAAGCGGAAAGACACCTGTCGGGGTGATATTCGCTTTAGTCGATGAAGGCGAAGCCGCTTCGGATGTAGTGGAGAATTATGAAGGAGTGGCTTTTGACGGAAATGCGATTCATGGCTGGGTAGTCGGTTTGCAGGAATACGCTTCAAGCCCGCGATTTGTACAGATTTCCACTGCAACCGGCACTGCCGGAAGCACGATTGAAGGCATAGAAGGTGTGGCCACGCATAATCTTAATGATGGAACCACATGCACGGATATTATGGGATATGCGAACACAAAGGCATGGAAAGCCAATCAGCTTTCTGAAGGCAAGACTTATTCTGCCTTGGAGGCTGTGGATAAATATCCGCTTTCTGTTCCGGTCACGGGAAACAGTGGCTGGTACCTTCCGTCCTTGAAACAGCTTTTGGTATTGCGCGACGCTTATAATGATGAAGGTAGCAAGGTAAAGTCGGCCTTGCAGGCCTTGCCCGAACAGGAGGAGGTGACTTATGTATTGGCCGATGGCACAGGAAATGATGCTTATTATTGGTCGAGCACGGCACGTAGCGGAGATGACGGAAACCAGGTATGGCTGTTGCGTTTCAATGCGACGGTAGATTCCTATACGGCATCTACTACAGGAAACTCTGGTCGCCATGTCCGTCCGATACTGACATTTTAATTAATGAAGAATTAAGAATGAAGAAATAAGAAGTAAGAATTAGTTTGTGACGCTTAAAAACTTAAGAACTTAAAAATAAAGTCTCGCAATCGCTTTCCCCTTGGGGGGAAGCGGCGGGGCTACAAACAATAAACACCATGAAAAAGATTCTTTTATATTCAACACTGGCTCTGGGCGTGGGACTGTGCTCGTGCAGCCAGGAAGATTTGGGAGAGAGCCCGGCTCAGGCTGTGGGACAGCCCGTCACCGTATCGGTGCAGTTGCCGGGTGAGGTGGGAAACGATGGCTTGTCGCGTGCCGTTCCGTCTATTCCGGCAGGCCATAAGCTGCGCTGCATCCTCTTTGTTTCGGATAACGTTGAAGGTACGGCAGATATTCGTCAGGAAGTTGTCGCTACGACTGTGGACGACAATATTGAATTCACTTTCACTCCGCCGGCAGACACTTATACCTGTTCGTTCTGGGCGGACTTCATAGAGGCTACTGCAACAGCAGATAACGATGGCACTTATGACGATTTGTACTATAATACGAAAAGCCTTCCAAACGTAACTTTTGCGGAAAACGCACCCCTCTTTTTTAATAATGAGGCATGCGATGCCTTTACGGGACATTTTACTGCCAATGATCTTACAAACGGCACGGTGACGTTGAAACGTCCGTTCGCAAAAGTGAACTTTATCGCAAAAGAGGATATAACATCTGTGAGCAGTGTATCGGTTTCCAGTTATTCGGTATATAATGGTGTGGATATAATGACAGGAGCGATAAATACTGACAGCAAATTTGAATTGTCCTGTACGAGTGCGAGTGTAGCTGATGCAACTAATAAAGTGTTGTTCTTCAACTATCTTTTTGCGGACGGAATGAGTACTAAACTTCCGGCAAACATCTCCTTGACGTTGGATAATGGAGTAATAACTTCTATTTCTACCCAAGAAATGGTTCTGGCTGCCAATACGCTGTATAATCTGAGCACGTCAGTAATTTCGGATGAAGTTGATACAGACCCGAAAGTCGGCGACTACTTCTATACGGACGGCACGTGGTCAACAGAATTGGAAAGTAATAAGACTGTTGCTGGAGTTGTATTTGCCGTGAAAGGTGATGGGACTGAGAGTGCCATTGACAGTGATGTAACAGGTAATTATCCGAATGTTGAAGGCGCAACGGATGTATTGGCATGGGTACTTGCAGCCAAAGATGCAAGTACGGCTGCGAATGTGAAATTTTATAGTGGTAGTGACTTTAGCTTGCCGGAAGATATTGGAACTGGCGATGATGATATTAAAGGATATAAAAATACAGCATTGTGGCTTGCATTAAGTGGAACCGATTACAGTGCAGTGTCTGTAGCAAAATCTTATGATGTTACTTTAAGTACAGGAGAAGATGTCTTGACGAGTGGATGGTATCTTCCTTCACTTGGCCAGATGAGAGCATTGAGCACTGTCTATGCCGAAACCAATGCTGGTGTAACTACTTCTTTGGCAGTGAAAAAAAGTCTTGAATCTTTAGTAGAAGTAACTATGGCTGGTAATTATTGGACAAGTACAGGCGGTATGAATGACGGCGTTTCAGGTGCTTATCGTGTGGCGTACTCTGACGGAGCTTACAGTGGATGTGCTTTGCGTACTGTTGATAATCTTCAAACCGGTTCATGCGTTCGCTCTGTGCTGACTATTTTTAGTAAACAACAATAGGTATAATATATAATACAATCAGGTATTAGTTAATATACAGGAATCATAAACCTTTAAATAACAGACATCATGAAAAAAAGTATTTTATTTCCGGCACTGGCTTTGAGCGTGGGACTGTTTTCATGCAGCCAGGAAGATTTGAGCGGAAACGCATCTCAGTCAGATCAGCCCGTAACCGTTACGGTGCAGCTTCCGGACAATGTTGCCGGCAGAGCTTCTTCACGCTATATTCCGTCAGCTTCCGACGACGCGCATCAGTTGCGGTGCATCCTTTATGTAACCAATAGCGACGGCTCTTGGAGCGAACGCATCGAGAAGGTGGAATCGGAAGCCGTTGGCGAAACCTTCAGCTTCACCTTTACTCCGCAGGATGCGAACGACTATAAATGTACGTTCTGGGCAGACTTCATTGAAGATGATGCTGCCGTTACGGGAGATGGCAACGAAAAGAAATATGCCGACTTGTATTATAACACACAGAGCCTGCCTGCAGTAACTTACAATACCGGTGTGACAACAGACGGAAGTCTTTTCAACAACGAGGATTGCGACGCTTATTGTGGAACGATTCCCACTGGAGGCAGCTTGAGCATAAAACTGAAACGTCCGTTCGCAAAGGTTAGCTTTGAGGATAAAGGTACTACCGCATCCTCTGCTTCTTTAATCAGCGTAAGCGGATATGGAGTGTATGGCGGATTCAACATTGAAACCAATGAGGTGGTTGAAACTGAAACCCTGATCTCAGGGACTGATATTGCTCCAGTGAAAACAGACAACGTGTTCTTCTATAATTACCTTTTTGTAGGAAATAAGAATGAATTGCCTGATGGCGATAAGCAGTTCTCACTGACAGTTGACGGCACTACCAAAACCATATCAACAGAGAATATAACATTGACTTCCAACACGGAAGTGAGTGGCAGCTTCGACTGGGGAAGTGCTTCTGGAAGCGATAAAATAACCGTTACGGTTGATTTCAATGATACATGGATTGACCCGAACGCTCCGAAGGCAGGTGACTATTATTATAGCGATGGAACCTGGTCTGCCACTTTGAATAGTAAAAAGACCGCTATAGGTGTGGTATTCGCAGTGAAGGGTGACGGAAGTGCCATCGATTCTGATGTGGTGGATAATTATAGCAGTGTGACATTTAAGGATAATGCGATTCATGGTTGGGTAGTTAGTTTGAAGGAAATAACCCCTACACCGAGATTTGCTTCTTCTTCGGATGGCCAAAAAGGGGTTACTGTGAGCAGTATAAATGGGGTAAATACCGAAACGACAGATATAAAAGGTTATGCGAATTGTAGTGCATGGAAGGGTAATACATTGGCTGATGAAGCAGTTTATACGGCATTGCTTAAAGCAGAATCGTATGCTGCAGACTATTCGGCCACATTGCCAGTAACTGGAACAAGTGGTTGGTATATCGGTGCGATTGCTCAGATGGACGTTCTCCGTTCTGCATACAATGTAACTGACAGTAAGGTAAAGGCTGCTTTACAAGCTTTAGGAGATGATAGTAAAGCTGATCTGTTCGCCACGGGAAAAGGAGCTTCTTCATATTATTGGTCAAGTACAGCCAATCAAGGTGCAGATAAGAATTCAGTCCGGACTATTGTGTTCGATGCTTCTGTAGAATCATATATGAGTACTCATAATGGAGATGCAGGTCGTCATTGCCGTCCCATTCTGACTTTTTAATCAATCTTTGAAAAAGACAACTATCACAGCTTCTTTCATTTGAAAGTCAGCTTTCAGTACTTTCCAGACAGTACTCCAGTACTTCCAAGTAGGTACTCCAGTACTGCAAGGAAAGTACTCCAGTACTTCCTAGGAAGTACTGGCTTTGTTTAAGAGCTGTAAGGTAATTATTTATCTTTATAGAGGAATCTATTATGAAAAAACTGTTATTATATTCAGCTTTGGCATTAAGCATGGCTTTTTCCTCATGTAGCCGGGACGACAATACCAATCCGCAGACACCGAAAGGGGACGGCACCGTGACCGTCACGGTAACCTTGCCCGATGGAGTCCTGGCCGATGCCGGTTCGCGCGCCATGCCGTCTGCCTATCCGGGGCACAAGCTCCGCTGCATCCTTATCGTGGAGGAAAACGGAGCGGTGACCATCAGGCAGGAAAAGCTGGCAGACGAGGCGCAAGACGGAAGCTTCTTCTTCGACATCACCCCCGGAGAGCGAGGACTTCAAGTGCTCGTTCTGGGCGGACTACATCAAGGAGGATGCTTCTGCAACAGACGGAAGATATCCAGATTTATACTATAACACTGAGTCACTCCCTACGGTGAGCTATAAAGTGACAGGAAACGAACTGTTCAATAATGATGCATGCGATGCTTTCAGCCTTTCGCTTCTTAACGGAGCAACCGCCGGGACGATGACCCGTCCGCTGGCAAAACTGAGCTTCACCGACGAACGCCCTGCCACGGTGGCTGAGGCCGGAAGCATAGCGCTGAGCGACTATAAGGTGTATACGGACTTTAACATCGTGAACGGAACAGTGGGCGATACGCCCGCGACGCTTTCCTATTCCGGTACACCGGCTGATGCGGAGAAAGGCGTATGGTTCAGCAATTACCTCTTAGTGGGCAACAAGAACCGCTTGCCGGGAAATTTTTTCATGACGGCAGGCGCGAACACCCACGAGGTGGCAACGGACAACGTGACGCTGACCGCCAACCGCCCTATCACAGCTTCGCTCAACTGGCAACGTGCGAACGGCATTATCACGGTGGACGTGAGTTTTGACGACCCTGATACTCCGAATGTTGGTGACTATTATTACAGTGACGGTTCATGGAGCACCCAGTTGCAAACGGAAAAAACCGTTGTCGGTGTGGTTTTTGCCACTTCAGAAACGGAAGCTGCTTTCGATTCTCCCGGAAACTATGAAGGTGTGACTTTTGAAGACGGAAAGGTACATGCTTGGGTTGTGGCTTTGCAAGATGTTTCCGGTTCGCCAAGATTCGTAGATACGGCAGCTGGAGCAAGCGGTGCTACTATTAGTGGTATAGATGGCATAGGTGAAGGAGAATCTGACATCATGGGTTATGCAAACTGTCTGTCATGGAACACGGTCACAAACCCCTTACTAAACGGTAGTGTATATTCGGTAGTGCCTAAAGTTGTTGACAACGCTTATGCGGGAAGCAGTGGACTTACTCCTCCAAGTACGGCTACCGACTGGTATATCCCAGCACTTGGGCAGATGCTTGTTCTGCGTGATGTTTATCTTGAAGACAATAGCGTGATAAAGGCTTCCCTGACAGCGGCGGGTGGAACTGAGCTTCAGGTATTGAATGGAACGGAGGTCCTTTGGTATTGGACGAGTACCGCACGATCCAATGAATCGCAAAATCAGGTTTATCAAATCACATTTCATGCTGAAACAACTTCTTACTATAGCGGTCATAGCGGGGGATCTGGAAAGAAGTGCCGTCCTATCCTGACTTTCTGATAAAAAACATGGCATATCCCTTTATCCGATCCACGTTTGGCAAGGGCAGGGTGGGGCATTTCTTCAGCAGTCTTGAATCATTAATAATGAAGAATGTATGAAATACACAATTTATCTGTTGGGAATTACTTGCGTATTCCTGGCTTCTGCTTGTTCCGATGAGGATATTCCATCGTCGGCTGTGGATACCGAGGCTGTGGATACTCCGGAGGCTTGGCATGATAAAATCCGGACACAGCCTTATCCCAAACTCTCGAACGAACTTTATCTGAATCCTCCGCCGCTTATCGTGCCGCAGGATTCGAAGACTGGTGAGAAACTTCAGTTTGCCCTTTCGCAGGACGAGACTTTCCCTGATGCTTCGACTCAGCTTTCAGAAATGGATGAGTGGTGCATGTTCAACCCCCACCGGGAGCTTGAAGCCGGGACGTGGTACTGGCGTTACCGCAACATTTCGGTTGACGGGTCGGAGGGAGAGTGGAGCGAACCTATTGCCTTTGAGGTAAAAGCGGAGACTCCTGTGTTCGTTACCCCCGACTTCGCCACGTTCCGCGCCAACATTCCGCAGGCGGGAGCCGATGCACATCCACGTCTTTACTGTTTTCTGAACGGAGATTGGGCCAAGGCACGGCAGCGTGTGACATACCATGCGGAGTACAGAGGACTCATCGGCCGTGCGGACAGTGCCTTGAAAGTGGATTACAGTACATATTTGGCTATGGTGACGGAGGATGGCATGGAGGAGATGGCAGATTACGTAGAGAATCTCCATCAGGCTTATCTGCTGACTCAGGATCAGACGTATTCGGCAAAGCTGTCGGAAATCCTGACCCTGTTGTGTGCACATGACTTTTCCGACAGCGAACTGTTCGTTTCCAATTTCAGTTCGACAGCTATCGCATACAGCATTCTCGTGCCGTATGATCTGCTGTACAATCGTTTGAACGGAGGCCAGATACGTACGGCTCAGGAATTGCTGATGCGCATTGCCCGGCATTATTACGAATCTTATTGTGGAATGCAGGAGAACCATATCTTCGACAATCACTTCTGGCAGAAGAACATGCGTATTCTTTTTCAGATAGCTTTCTGTCTGTGGGACAAAGCGGGCTATGAGGAAGAGGCATCCCGTATGCTGGAATACTATTATGAGCTTTGGACTGCTCGTGCTCCGGCTTCAGGTTTTAACCGCGATGGAGCCTGGATTAACGGAAGCGGTTATCTTTCTGCCAATTTCTATACCTTATATTACATGCCGATGCTGATGTCATGTATCGGGCAGACGGACTTCCTCCAGCATCCGTGGTATCAAAATGCCGGACAGGCTTTGGCGTACAATTTTCCTCCTTCATCGCTGAGTTCCGGGTTTGGTGACATGAGCGAGCGTCTGGACGTTCCGGGCAGACAGTATGCGGCGTTCGCAGACTTCCTTGCAAGGGAGACGGGTGACGGCTATGCCGGATGGTATGCCAATGAGTGTTCTACTGATGATGACCCGAACAATGATGTGGCAGACGATGTGTTGTTCCGCATTTACCGTATCTGTCGGAACAGTACTTATGACACGGATTTTCCTGAAAGTGCACCCAAGATGCTTTGGTATAAGGACATCGGTGAGGTGGTGATGCACAGCGATCTTGAGCATACGGCAGACAACTTGATGTTGGGATTCCGTTCTAGTACGTTCGGTTCGGGAAGCCATACCTTGGCCGACCAGAACAGTTTTAATCTGCTGTACGGAGGGAAGGAAGTGTATTACCATTCGGGCTATTATACGAGTTTCTCCGATGCGCATACACTGACATCGTACCGCCATACTCGGGCGCACAATACCATTCTGGTGAACGGTATCGGTCAGGCATTCACCACCGAAGCCTATGGGATGATGCTTCGTGCCGCAGGGGGAAGCCATATAGCGTATGCGCTGGGCGATGCCTCGGAAGCTTACTGTGGCATTTCCGATGACCCGATGTGGGTGAAGAATTTTGAGAATGCGGGCATCGCACAGACACCGGAGAACGGGTTCGGTACTACTCCGCTCACGAAATACCGCCGTCAGGTGCTTATGCTTTATCCGGACATCGTGCTCGTGTATGATGAACTGGAAGCATCGGAACCGGTGCGTTGGGAATGGCTGCTGCACAGCCCCGTGCAGTTCGGCATCGAGGGGCAGATGTTCACTACTCACTTGGACAATGGGGTGGCAGTGGCACGGATGTTCAGTGACTCCTCGTTCGAGGTATCGCAGACCGATCAGTTTGCCGTTTCTCCCGGTGAAGGCTATGCGAACCAGTGGCATCTGACAGCTTCTTTTGAAAACATTCCGCAATGCCGCATCCTGACACTGGTGCAGGTGAGGGGCTCGGAAAGCGAGGTGCTTCCGGTAGTCCGTAACGGAAACCGCATTACGTGCGGTGACTGGGTTATCGAGGTGAATCTTGACCCGTCGTCCGCTGAAAGGCTTCAGGTAACAAACAGTTCGTCGGCTGCGGTTTACAGTTACGGTTCGGACAACCCGGTGCTGGGAGGAAAGGCTTACGCAAGGCAGTACCGCAACTCTTCCGTGCTTTATGACAACATGGACGGGGCATATCGGACGGACGAACAGACAGACCGTAAGCCGGTGGCAAGCAGAAAGGGATGAAAATGAAGAATGAAGAATGAAGAATGAAGAATGAAGAATGAAGGCTATATGAAAAATATTCTTTTATTGTGTTTGTGTATTGTAGGGATTGGTTGGACGGCTTGTGCCAACAATCCTCTTCGCACATCTCCTTATCCTTTGGAAGCGAACGATGTGTTCATTAATCCGGCTCCGTTACTGGTGCCGCCTTCCATGAGGGAAGGCGATTTGCTTCAGTTCAATCTTTCGAAGGACAGACGTTTCAGGGGAAACGATGATATTCTGTCGGAACCTGTTCCCTGGGGCGTGTTCAATCCGCACCGTGTGCTGGATGAGGGCAAGTGGTGCTGGCGGTTCCGTTCCGTGGATAAGGACGGGACAGAACACCCGTGGAGCAAGACTTACAGCTTTACCATAAGGCCTGGTACTCCGCAGTTTGCCACTCCTCAATTCAGCGACTTTCTGGCCGGTATTCCTGAAGAAGGTCCGCGCATTTATTGTTTTCTGCGCGAAGGGCTTGAAGAGGCGCGCAGGACGGTACGTTCGCATCCGGAATTCAGCAGTATGATAGAGGATGGAAGACGTGCACTGGCAATGAGCTTCACTACCGACACCGTCCCCTACAAACATGTGTTCGAGATGTCGGAGAGTTGTGACATGCTGAATACGGCTTATCAGATGCTTGGTCGGAAAATCTATGCGGACAAGATGGTGCAGAACCTGCGCTGCCTGCTGCCGGAGAATCTGACGGATGAATTTCTTGCCAATGACTTCAATGCGGGTGAGCTTGTGTATGTGCTGGCCTGTACTTACGAGACTTGCGGTGATTTGCTGGCTCCGGCAGAACGCAGGCGGACAGAGGAGCTGATTCTGGAAGTCATTTCCCGATATTATCACGAGCGGTTGGTGGGGCAGACGGAGAACCGTTTTTTCGATGAGCATATCTGGCAGTTTACTATCCGCCGCTTTGTGCAAGGATGCCTGGTGATTTTCGACAAATATCCCGAAGCGAAGGAGTTTTTGCGATATTTCTACGAGCTATGGACTTCGCGCGCTCCGGCCACGGGCTTCAACCGCGACGGGGCATGGCAGAACGGGGCGAACTACTTCAGCGCGAATGCGGTCAGCCTGATGTATCTGCCCAAACTGTTCGGTTATGCCACAGGGACGGACTTCCTCCGGCATCCGTGGTATCAGAATGCGGGGAAAGGGGTGGCCTGCACCTGGATTCCCGGTTCGCTCAGTTCCGGTTTCGGTGACGGACATGAGAAGATGAATGAAAAGCCGCTCCGCATCCGGAGTGCTTTTGCTGATTTCCTTGCCCGTGAGCTGGGCGACTCGTATGCTGCTTGGTATTCGGAAAAGAATCCGCTCTACAAGAGCGAGTTTGAGACCCGTCTTTACCGTATGGCTTGCGGAAAGAAACGTCCGGCATCGTGTGCGCTTCCTGAAGGCGCGCCGAAAGCGGTGTGGTTTAAGGATTGCGGCGAGATGATAGCGAACTCCAATCTGAGCAATCCGGAAATGAATGTTAGCCTGAGTTTCCACTCCAGTCCGTTCGGGTCGGGAAATCATACGCACTCCAACCAGAATGCTTTTAATCTGCATTATGGTGGTGAAGCGGTGTTTCATGCCGCCGGACATTATATGAATTTCAGCGATCCGCACAATCTTCTGTCGTACCGCCACACCCGTGCGCACAATACGGTGATGGTAAACGGAATAGGGCAGCCTTTCACTCCGGACGCTTACGGCTATATTGTCCGCATGCTGGACGGAGACCACCTGTCTTATGCGCTGGGGGATGCTTCGGAGGCCTATTGCGGGGTAAGCGACATCAAGCTTTGGAAAGAAGCTTTCAAGAAGTACGGGCTGGAGCAGTCGCCAGAGAACGGTTTCGGAGAGAATCCGCTCACGAAATACCGTCGTCACATCTTCCTGCTGTATCCGAATATCGTGGTCATCTACGATGAGCTGGAAGCGTCGGAAGTGGCACGGTGGGACTGGCTGCTTCATAGTCCGGTGAAGTTTGAGATAGACGAAGCGTCCGCGGCCTTTTCCACGGAAGCCTGGTCGGGGAAATTCCGTTCGTTTACCCGTCTGTTCAGCGGTGCGGACGTTCATTTTGCCCAGACGGACCGGTATGCGGCACCTCCCAACGAATATGCCGGGCAACGCGGAGAAGATTTCACTCCGTCATGGACGCTTACGGCAAGTCTGACGCCGGTAAAGAAAGCGCGTGTGTTGGCGGTTATCCAGATTGAGGCGGACGGCATGAAGGCGGTGGACGTGAAGCGTGCGGGAAACCGTTTCAAGTTTGGTGGCTGGACACTGGAAGCCGAACTCGACGGAAACCGCCGTCCGGCTCTGTACATTGAGAATAAAGACAAACGTGTGACGTTCTTCTACGGAAAGCGGACTGTAGTGCTTGATGGAATAGTCCGTCGCCTTCAGTCGGACGATGCCTCTGTGTTGTCTGATACGGAGAACGGATACCGGAAAATATATGAGATGATGGATTGCAATGTGGAACGGATGGGAGAATGGAAATAAGTGTGAGGATTTATAGTCAAGGATGTGTCACTGATTCTTAAAAATATAGTTAAATTTACCTCTACACGTACGTGTCAATGAGGTTCAAAATGAAAGAAGCCCCAGGAATCTTGTCTTGAGGCTTCTTTTCTTTAGGGACACTCAGTAAATAGTATAAAATTAGCCAACTAATTCATACACAAAGTATTGCGAATTAGTTGGCTTTTTTGTATCTTTAGGTATTCCCCCGAAAATAAGGTTTGGCAGCCAAAACGGGGGAAATACTCCGACTAAGATATGGCTAAGATACAAAATATTTCAGAAATTCACCCTACTTTGGGGTTTACAGAATTTGATGTTCTGGAAAAATATCGCAAGAGTTTTAATGAGAGTGAACTGGGCAGGCTTCACTCGGTGTTTCCGTTTGATCGTATGGCAAAAGCCGCAGGCCTGTCGGAACAGCGACTGGGACGCAGGAACATCTTCAGTCCTTCGGCAAAGATTGCCCTCATGGTCCTGAAGGCGTATACCGGATTCTCCGACAGACAGCTGGTGGAACATCTCAACGGCAACATACACTATCAGATGTTCTGCGGAATCATGATAGACCCGTCCTTCCCCATAACCAACTACAAGATAATCAGTGCTATCCGTAATGAGATGGCATCCCTTCTTGACATTGAATCCCTCCAGGAAGTGCTGGCCTCACACTGGAAACCTTATCTTGAGAACCTTCACGTGTGCATGACTGATGCCACATGCTATGAAAGCCACATGCGTTTTCCGACAGATATGAAACTCCTCTGGGAAAGCCTCGAATGGCTCTACAAGTATATCTGCAGGCATTGCTGGGAACTCGGCATAAGACGTCCCCGCAACAAATACAGGAATGTGGCGGAGTCCTATCTTTCCTATTGCAAGAAAAGAAAAAGGAAGGCTTCAAGAACACGGATGCTCAAGCGTCGTATGATCAGACTTCTTGAAAAACTCCTCATACAGAGGGATGAAATTCACCGGGAGTACGGAGCCTCACTCCGGTATACCCGGGATTACCGGAAGCGTCTTTCCATCATCAGAAAGATTCTTGTACAGGAGAAGGAAATGTTTGAAGGACGGAAAGTCAGTGACCGCATCGTCAGCATCGACCGTCATTACGTACGTCCTATCGTAAGAGGCAAGGAAACAAAATCCGTTGAATTCGGTGCAACGGTTAACAACATACAGATAGACGGTATATCGTTTATCGAACACCTCTCGTTCAAGGCTTTCAACGAGGGTATACGCCTGAAGGACTGCATCCGCATGCAGCAGAAGCTCATGAATGTGAGGGTAAGATGCGTGGCTGCCGATTCCATATATGCCAATAATGCCAACAGAAAGTTCTGCACGAAATATGGTATATCCACTTCCTTCGTACGCAAGGGAAGGGCGGAAAAGGATGAGCCCTTGAGGAAGGTGCTCAGAAGTGAACTCTCCAAAGAAAGGGCCACCCGGCTTGAAGGAAGCTTCGGTACTCAAAAGCAACACTACTCACTCGCAAGAATAAAGGCCAGGAACAGGAAGACTGAAATCCTTTGGATTTTCTTCGGAATACATACGGCAAATGCCATACTGATGATAGATAAGGTCACGAGCAGAACAGCTAAAGCGGCATGACATGAATTTACAGACAGGAGCAGAAGAAGTCATCAGACTTCTTCCGAAACATCATGTCCAACAGATAGGATTATGTGAAAAAACACAGAAAAAGAGCAATAATAATGGCATATAAAGTGATTATACTCTATCGACTTTATATGCCATCTTACTTTTTAGGGACACCCCTGCATGTCCGCAAGTGGGAACCATGGTACACACTCCCGGTTGGGCTCCCATCCAATTGGCCAGCGTAGAGTCAAAAATCTGGATAAAATATTCCCCCACGTCATTTTTTATCCATTCGTCGAATATGGTACAGAGGAAATTTCCCCATTGTTCAGGGCTTACCGAGAAATCGGCCAGTTTTTCATCTTTCTGCAGGACATGGGCCAGATGTCTTCCGTCGGCATGAGGATGGATTCTTTCTACAATTGGAGTAAACTGAATATAATGACACCCCAGTTCTTTGAAAAAGTGGTAAAACTCCAAAGGATAGTCAGCATTATAATCATTGACTACGGCCATGGCATTCCATTCCACCTGATGCTTGTTTAACAGGTGAATGCCTTGCATGACCTTCATAAATGAAGGTTTGCCTTGTTTGTTCTTCCGGTATTCATCATGAAATTCCTGTGGTCCGTCTATCGAAATGCCCACCAGCCAGTGATTATCATGGAAAAACTCACACCATTCATCGTTTAATAAGGTACCATTCGTCTGGATGCAGTTATCAATCGTTCTTCCGTTTGCATACTTCTTCTGAAGTTCCACCACCTTCTGGTAGAAACTTAGCGGACGCATCAGGGTTTCTCCACCATGCCATGTGAACAATACCTGCGGCATGGTTTGTGAATTGATATACTCCTCGATGAACTTTTCAAGCAAACTGTCGCTCATCACGAACTTGGAAGTGTTTTCTTTGTATAAGTTCGTTTTTTCCAGATAGTAACAGTATTTGCAAGCCAGATTGCATATGGCACCTACGGGTTTGGTCATGACGTAGAGAGGCTTGGAGAAGGGTGATATTGTTTTTTCCATGATAATCGGCTTAAGTTATTTAGTGGAATCTTTTACTAACAATAAGGCACCATGAGGAGCAATTGTGAGTTCATCCTCCTTTTGAATCAGCTTGTGGTTCCATACATCCAGTGCAGGAAGCTGGTCTTTGAGGAAAGATGCTATTTTTTCTTGCTGGAGGCTTGTCTCACCGATGTTAAACAAAGCAATGTAGTGCTTGGAGTCATTTTCATGATCGGCCGTCCATACAATCAGTTCTTCATCAGCATAGACTTGCCGGTTGTTTTTGCTATGCTGATTCAGTTCGAGTGCTTCCTTGTTGGTTATCAGACTCAGGGTAGTAGCATCTGTTTGTGGAAGGTCGCCTCCAAACATCAGTGGAGAACGGAAGATGCACCAGAGACTCATCAGGGTGATTTGTTCGTCGTATGTGAAGTTGGTGTTTCTGGCTTTACCCACTTCTCCGCGGATACCGATTTTTCCCAAGGGAAGCATATCTGCATCCGGCCAGTGTCCGGCTACTTTTCGCTTGCTCCAGGCGGCACATCGGGGGAACTGTCTTTTCAGCGCTTCCCAGTTGTCCCAGAAGTCGCATGAAATTCGCCACATGTGTGCATGTCTGCTCAGGTGATAGGCATTTCCGATATAGGCCGCACCGGGCGAAACGCTTAATACAATCTTGTTGCCAAATTTTTCGATAGATGCAGCCAGTGCTTCCAGTTCATCGGTGCGCAGAGGAGAGTTCAATCCGTCACCGTCCCAGGTTCCCATGTCGTCTGCTTTGATGAAATCCACATTCCACGAAGTGTATAGTTCAATCAGTGAATCATAATACGCCTGAGCACCTTCTTTTGTACAGTCTATTCCGTACATGCTGCCATACCAGAGACACTGGTCATTTTCTTCTGCCACCTGGTTGCAGGTAATATCTGTTCCCTTGATGACCTGTTTGTTTTCAGCTGCAATCCATGGCATACCTCTCATGATGTGGATACCGAATTTCAGTCCGAGAGAGTGTACGTAGTCGGCTAGTGGCTTGAATCCTTTTCCACCTGCCGAAGAAGGGAATCTTTCTTCCACCGGAATCAAACGTCCGAATTCGTCCGTTATCATGGGAATGTTCTTTTTCTTGTAATTGGTAGTGGTTACTCCCGGGGCATACCATCCCAAATCTACGACGATGTATTCCCATCCAAATTCTTTTAAATGTGCCGCCATGTATCTGGCGTTTTCTTTTACCTCCGCTTCGTTCACATCCAGGCCAAAGCAGTCCCAGCTGTTCCATCCCATCGGGGGAGTCATTGCGAGTTTCGGATTACATACTTGTTTCATGGTTATTTCCGTTAAGTGAATAATGATGTGACAAAAATACGCGCGATAGGAAGAAGGAATTTGTGTGCGTGTACGCATTTGTTAGCCTATCGTACGGTTGCCTTGATTGTCCGAATATTTCTGGATGATGTGTACAGAAAATACAATATGCTGTACAAAAGAAATAAAGTATACGCTTTATAATCGCTTCTTTTGTGAAGTTGAAAATCAAACACTTTAAATATTAATTGTTATGGATAAAAAAGTATACTGCGGAGCGATGCTTTTGGCATCAATCGTTTCTACCGGTTGCGCAGAGCAGAAAAAAGTAGAGGAACAGAAGCCTAATATTATCTATTTCTTAGTGGATGATATGGGAATGGGAGATTTAAGTCTTACTGGACAAAAGAAATATGAAACTCCTAATATCGACAAACTGGCGGCAGACGGTATGCTGTTCACCAATCATTATTGTGGAACAACCGTGTCGGGTCCGTCACGTGCATGCTTGATGACAGGAAAGCATACGGGACATACTTCCGTAAGAGGTAACCAGCCTGGACCGCAGCTTTTGGGCGACAACGAAGCTACTCTGGCCAGTGTGCTGAAAGGTGCCGGATATAAAACAGCTGTCATTGGGAAATGGGGTATTGGCCATCCGATTCCGCTGGATGATCCGCAGCGTAAAGGATTCGACCTTTCTTACGGTTATCTGAACATGTGGCATGCACACAACTGCTTCCCTGAATTCTTATACAGAAATGGAGTAAAAGAGGAACTTACCGGTAATAAGTTAGCTTTGGCAGAAGACGGTACCAACCCGTGGGCCGATATGCCGGAAGGTACCGGAGTAGCAAGAATGGATGCCCGTAAACAATATGCGCCGGATTTGTTTGAAAAGGAAGCCTTGAAATTTATTTCAGATAATAAGAAGAACCCGTTCTTCATCTATTATGCACTGAATTTACCTCATGCCAACGACGAAGCGGCTCCTAACGGATGTGAGGTTCCTTCGCACAATGCGGATATTGCTGCCAAAGACTGGCCGGAAGTGGAAAAAGGCTTTGCACAAATGATGCAGATTATTGATAAGCAGGTGGGTGATCTGGTGGCATACCTGGAAAAAGAAGGTCTAGCCGACAATACAATCATCATGTTTGCTTCCGACAACGGCCCTCACCAGGAAGGCGGGCACAAGGTTGATTTCTTTGACAGCAATGCAGACCTCAGAGGAAAGAAACGTGACATGTGGGATGGTGGTATCCGCACTCCGTTTATCGTAAAATGGCCGGGTAAGGTGAAAGCCGGTTCTACCAGCAACCATTTGTCGGCTTTCTGGGATGTGCTGCCTACTTTCTGTGACATCGCCAAAGTGGAAAAACCGACTGACATAGATGGTTTGTCACTGTTGCCTACACTGCTGGGTGATACTGCCAAACAAGAAAAACATAAATATCTGTATTTCGAATTCTATGAAGAAGGAGGAAAACAGGCTGTGGTAGCTGATAACTGGAAGTACATCAAATTGAATGTACGTCAGGGAAAGGGTGCAAAACCGGTAGAAACTTCTTTGTACCGTTTGACAGACGATGTGTCTGAACAGAAAGATGTAAAAGAAGAACATCCTGAAATGGTTGAAATTATGGAAGGCTATATAAAAGAAGGACATACGCCTTTCCCGGTAGTTTCATTGTTGCAAATGGACGGAAAAGAAACGGATATGTCACATGACTAATTCAGATACAACGATATGATGAAAGGTTTGTTTAGTTATGGATTATTAGCTATTGCTATGTGCATGGTTTCCTGCTCATCTGTGAAGATGGACAGGAAATCCTTAGCAGAAAGAGTAGATTCGCGTGATTATCCTTCCGCTTTTATGGCATGGTATAATATTGACATGCCGGAATATCCGGTTGATACGGAAGAAAATCGAATCAAAGCTTGTGCCAAGCATGACCTGATGTGGGAAGAACCGCTGAGCCAGCTGGGAGAAGGGGTAGATTTGATTTTAGGCCTTACATGGGATCATAAATATCACGGTCTTGCTACGGAGTTTACCAAGGAGAGTCTGTCACACGCATTAGAGAACCGTCGCCGGCTTCAGGAGCTGAATCCGAATATGGTGTGTCTGTTCGAAGTGAGATGGCGGGATGCGCCGATGAGCTTCTTGCCGGAAGACAGTGACTGGTGGCTTCGTGATGAGAATGGAAACATCAAGAAGGGCTGGTTAGGAGGATGGGAGCCTTTCTATCTGCTTGACTATAAGAATGAAGGACTTCTTGACAATATTGCGCGCCAGGCTAAAATCGCAGTGGAATGCGGCGTTTACGATGGTATCATGCTCGACTGGAGCGGTAACCTGGAAGTCATCAAGCGGATTCGTAAGGCCATCGGAAAAGATAAGTTGATTATTGTCAATATACACGATGACATAGAAGACGGCATGAGGTATAAAGACTATATCAACGGGGCATTTATGGAGTTGAACCCGATAGATTCTCTCAGCATGCCGGTGGAAGGACTTAAGCTGTATTCCAAGGAAGACGTGAACAAGCGTAATTGGAGTAAGATAGAAGAAGCCCTGCAATATTATGAAGAGAATTTCCTGGAACCTCAGGTGAACTGTCTGGAAGTGTGGGGAAACCGGAAAGATTTGCGCAGAATGCGTGCCACTACGACTTTGGGCCTTACGATGAGTGACGGATATGTGCTGTATGGCGATCCGAACCCTCTTCCCACTCCAGACCATTATCATGACTGGTATTCATTCTATGACGTGAATTTAGGCAAGCCATTGGCAAAGGGACAGCGTCAGACGGACGGAAGCTGGAAAAGAGAATTTGAGGGAGGAAACGTGGTATATAATCCTTACGGGAATTCTGATGTGACAGTTTCTTTCGATAAAGAAATGAAGCGTGTGTCAGATAACTCTGTTGCATGCTCGTTCACTGTGCCACAGCGCGATGGTGATATTTTTGTACCTGTAAAATAATGTAATATGGATCTTCAACTGCTTGATTTTGTATCCTTTTTTGGGTATTTCTTTTTCTTGAGTTTTATTGGATGGTATGTAGGACGTAGCAAGAAACAGGCTGCATCCGACTATTTTCTGGCTGGTAAGACTCTTCCGTGGTATGTGGTAGGGAGTTCCTATATTGCAGCCAATATCAGTACCGAACATTTTTTAGGAATGATTGGAGCTGCAGTATTGTATGGAATTGTGGTGGCTACGCCAGAGTGGAGTGCTGTCATCGCATTCTCCTTTCTTATCTGGCTGTTTATTCCTTTTCTGCTGGGTTCAAAGGTGTATACCACACCCGAATTTCTGGAAAAACGTTTCAATAAAGAAATACGTCTCTTGTTTGCCTTTATCACGATATTGGCAAATGTAACGGCTTTCATGGCTCCTGTAATTTATGGAGGCGGACTGATTGTAGAAGAAGCCCTGGGTTTCAATAAACTCATGGGACTGGACATTGCTTCCATTACGGCTGGATATATTCCTAACTGGGGGTTGTTCATCTCTATCTTCTTGATAGCTTTTGCCTCTGGTGTATGGGCAATATGGGGAGGACTGAAGTCGGTGGCCTGGATGGATGTGCTTACCATTGTCATTATGGTTATGGGGGGACTCATGGTTACCTTCCTGGGCTTGTCGTACATTGGCGATGGAAGTATTGTAGACGGCTTTTCCCGAATGATTAATGTGAACCAGTGTCATGACGGATGGGCTTCTGAATGGTTGAATAAGAATGTGGTGAACATGCTGGCAGGTTCTGCGGAAGGCGATAGCTACAACCGCTTGTCAGTATTGCAGCCTGTTAATCATACCACTACGCCCTGGACTCACTGGGTGTTCTCTTTCTTCTATATCGGTTTGTGGTACACAGTTATCAATCAGCATATGATTCAGAAAGTATTTGCTGCAAAAGACATCTACCATGCCAGAATGGGAATGGTATTTGCTTCCTTCCTGAAACTGCTGTTGCCGTTTATTGTGGTGGTTCCCGGTTTAATCTGGTTTGTGATGAAACCTGATTTCCTGTTCTCCAGCAACTGGTCGGTAATGAGTGAAGAGGCAAACAAAACTTATATCATGATGATTTCCAAGCTGGTTCCACCCTTTATGACCGGTTTGCTGCTGGCAGCTTTGTTTGGTGCTATTCAGAGTACTGTCAGCTCGGTGTTGAATTCTACTTCAACTATCTTTACCCTTGATTTTTATAAGCATTACGTGAACCGTCAGGCTACGGAAGCACAGGAGGTAAGGGTAGGGAAATGGGCCGGTGCCATTATTCTTATTGTGTCTATCGCTTTGGCGGTATTGCTGGCCATGACGAAGATAAACATCTTTGTCTACATTCAGACCCTGTACACTTTTATTGCTCCTCCGTTCTCGGCCATCTTCCTGATAGGTATGCTCTGGAAGAAAGTTAACGGACAGGACGCTCTGACTGCGGTAATCGTGTCTTTTGTGGTCGGTATTCTGTTGAAGTATCTGGAATTCGGTCCTTTGGCCGATTCGCATACGGCTTTTGCACAGTTTGTCAAGCCTTTTGCCAACCAGGGACTGATTGTCTGGGCGGTAGCAATGGTTACCTGTATGGTTTCCGCTCATTTCACTCCTAAGCCGAAAGCCGAGCAGGTTTCTTCAGGTCTAGTGCTGAATTTGAAAGACTTGACTAACCTGAAGGACGGCTTAGGTAGCAAATGGTATAATTCAGTAGGTTTCTGGTGGGGTATTTCTTTTGCATTAATGGTTGTTCTTATCTTAAGTTTCAGCCTGATTTTCTAATTAAAGTTAGGTTTCTTGGCTGCCATGGTCACTGATAAAGTGGCTTTGGCAGCTACCTTTTTTAATCTTATAAGTATATGAAACACAAAAGATTATTTGCATTTTTCCTGTTTAGTTCTTTATTGTGGGCAAGTCTGCAAGCTCGACAGATAGATTTGTCCTTAAATGACTGGAGATTGTGGCTTGATAAGGAGGCCCCTGTCGTTGCAGATGCTTCCGCTCCCTTATGCGGATGGAAACAACTTCCTTTTCAGGGTAAACAGATTCGTATTCCAGCTACAGTAGAAGCATATTGTTGGGGAATGGAATCTGGTGAAAAGTTTGGATTGTCAGGAGATTATACTGGGGTTTCCTGGTTTAGTACCGACTTCTTGCTGCCTCATATTAAAAGCAGCCAACGCCTGCTGCTGAAATTTGAAAGTGTACGATTCTGTGCTGAGGTTTTTGTCAACCAGAAATTTGTAGGAAAAGATGAAGCTTTTGGCACTCCATTTTATTTTGATATTACGGATTACGTGTCGGCCGGAAAGAAAAACTCGTTGGCGGTGAGGATAATAGATCCTGATGGAAATTTTACCTGGACTGATTTTAATCCGCATTTTTGGGGAGAGCGACGAATTACTCCGAGTCATGGATTTGGAGGAATAACCGGACGGGTAGAACTGGAGTGGGTAGACCCTAATTACATCAGTGATGTGTTCGTGCAAAATACTCCGAAGATAACTACCGTTTGTGCGAAGGTAAAGGTGGATAACCTGTTAAATCAGAAGTCTCCGGATGGGGAGTTACGCTTCCGCCTTTTCCCGGCTTCTGATGATAATCAGGTTTTATATGATAAAAGTATCCGTGTCAACGGAGATAAACTGGATGAGTATTATTCATTTGTCTTACAATATCCTAAAGCACAATTGTGGAGTCCGGAAAGCCCGAACCTCTATTGGCTTCAAATAGACTGGAATGGAAAGGATGGAAGCTCCCATTCGGTCCGGAAACGTTTTGGATTCAGGTGGTTTGAGATAAAAGACAGTAAAGATGGTCGTTATTTTCAGTTGAATGGGAAACGAATCGTATTGCGTACAGCTATTTCGTGGGGATTCTGGCCAGTGAATGGAATAATACCTACTCCCGAGTTGGCCGAACGTCAAATCAGGCTTGCAAAGGAGCTCGGACTTAATATGCTGAATTTCCATCGGGGAATAGGACAGACAGTGCTTTTAGATAAGGCCGATGAATTAGGATTGCTTTATTATGAAGAGCCGGGAGGATATAAAACAGGAGGTAATACCCGAGATGTATCGCTTCAGGCCTTGAATAGAGAGAGGTTTCTCCGGATGATGAAAAGAGACAGAAGTCATCCTTCGCTGATTATATATAATATGATTAATGAGATTTCCAACCGTCAGCCTCTTCCTTTTGAGATAGAAGATTTGAAATTATTCCATTCGCAGGATGAAACCCGGCATATCACTTATACTTCCAGCAATTTCTTTAAAGTATTGCATGGAGGAAAGTGTCCGGTCACTCCTTCACCTGTCAAGTCTTTTATGCGGCCTTATGATACGACAGTGTATCAGCAAGGTTGGTGGGATCAGCATTTCCCCGATGGTCCGGGGGTATATTGTGACCGTTTTTATAAAGGTCCCGGAGAAGGTATCTTCCGAAATTCGGATAATCTGCATGAGATTGTCATGTGGGGTGAAGAAGGGGCTATCGGAACTCCGCCCCGCTTACAGCTGATAAAAGAAGAAATCGAAAAGAATGGTAATCTTACTGGCTGGGATGGCGATGCATATTTAGCACAGTATGAAGCTTTTGATACTTTTCTAAAAACGCATCCGGATTTTCAGAAAGCATTTCCCGATGTAGATGCGTTTACCCGGTCTTTTGGTAATGTAGCGATGTATTATCAAGGACGGATTATTGAAAATATCCGTATTGGAAATGTGGTAGACTGTTATGCGGTCAATGGATGGGAGGAAACCAAGATTGAAAATCATTCCGGTATTGTGGATGCTTATCGTCATCCGAAAGGGGATATTCATATTCTGGCACATTATAATCAACCTTTGTATGTGGCTGTCAAACTAAGAAGCAAGGTGATGCAGCGAGGAGATACGGCCATAGCTGATTTCTATGTGGTGAATGAGAAGAATCTGAAAGGAAAGTATCGGTTGTCTGTAACATGCAGTGATAATAAAGGAGTTTTCTTTGAAAAGACTTATCCGGTAAAACTGGAAGGAGGAAATACGTATGGACAGTTGTTGGTGAAGGAGGTGAAAATTACTCCACGTGAGGAGGGATACACTGTGGTGAGGGCCTTCTTGTGTAAAGGTAACGAAGTAAAAGCCGAGGGAATGGATAAATTGTATGCGGTCAGTTTGCATGAAATGGACTCTTCGTTGGATGTTGCATTATTGGATGACAGTCTTGGACATACTTCGAATGCCCTGAAATCATCGGGCATTGTTTTTCGTTCTTCTACTGCAAAAGAGATACTGAAATCTCATCCGGATGTAATTGTGATTGGAGCATATGACCGTCAATTGGCTATGCCTGAAATTGAAGCCCGAAGCGAACTGTTGGAATGGGTGAAGGCAGGAGGGAGACTCCTTGTTTTAGGAGATGCAGATAAAGTTTCAGCTTTTCTTGCTGAAAAAGAGGTGTTGGATTATCGTGGTTGTGTACCGTTGCGGACCGTTTGGTTCGGTGGAAATTATGCGGTAGCTAAAAACTTGTATTTCTCCGGTTTGCCTTGTAATACGGCATTCAACTGGGAGTATCAATCTCTGGCACAATATCATAAGCAGCGTAAGGCATTGCGTATTATGAATGGGAAATGTCTGGTAGCAGCAGTGGCGGAACATAAGCCTGAGGTCTTCTCTGCTCTTCATTCTTTAAAGATGGGAAAGGGAGAAATCATTTTGAGCACACTGGATATTGTGCGGGCTTTAAATCGGAGGGATGAAACTGCCAATGTGGTGGCCAGAAAATTGTTGATTAACTTAATGACTCTTCAGAATTAAAAATATGAGTATGAATACACGATTGTTACATCTCTTTGTAGGGCTATGCCTGGTTTTTCAGTTGCATGCCCTTACTACGTTCCGGAACCCGATTATCCCGGGATTTCATCCGGACCCTTCTATTTGCCGGGTGGGTGAGGATTATTATCTGGTTACCTCTTCTTTTGAGTGGTATCCCGGACTGCCCATTTATCATAGCAAGGATTTGATGCACTGGGAGCAGATAGGACATGTGCTGACCCGTCCCTCACAGTTGAATTTAAAAGCAGGATTGAAACATTCTGCCGGTTTGTGGGCTCCTACGATAAGGTATCACGAAGGAGTATTTTATGTGATATGTACCGCGCAGCAGGCAGGAGGAAATTTTTATGTCACGGCGAAATCGCCTGCCGGACCGTGGTCGGAATCGGTATTCCTTAAGGATGCTCCGGGAATAGATCCTTCCTTGTTCTTTGATGATGACGGTACTTGCTGGTACACTGGCTCTATCAATGGAACTAAAAATCAGGACCGTTATCCTAATGAAGACCGCATTTACATCCAGAAATTAGATTTGCAGCAAGGAAAACTGGTGGGGGAACGCAAAGTTATTTCTACCGGACATGCCGTGAATGCTCCGTTTGCGGAAGCTCCTCATTTGTATAAAATAGGGAAAAAGTATCTTCTGCAGGTGGCAGAAGGAGGCACTTGGAATAACCATGCCGTTACGGCTTTTATGGCAGACTCGGTAATGGGACCCTATGTACCGGGTATTGCCAATCCCGTGCTTACCCATCGTTTTTTGGGAAAGCAGGCCGATATTACGACGGTGGGGCATGCCGATTTGGTTCAGACGCCGGAAGGTAAATGGTGGTCGGTGATGTTGGGAGTCCGTCCATTGGATGGCTTTACGATGCTGGGTAGAGAAACCTTCCTTACTCCGGTTGAGTTTCAAAACGGATGGCCGGTGTTTAATCCGGGTGTAGGACGTGTGTTATCGGTAGAGAAAGCGACGGGTATCCGCCCTCATCCTTTTCCTCTAGAGCCGGTAAGAGATGATTTTGACACACCGGAATTGCGTAATTGCTGGAACTTTCTTCGTACTCCTTATACTCGCTGGTTTGAGTTGGCAGACGGCAAGCTGACGTTGCAATTGCGTCCGGAGTCGGTTAAAGAGCCGGTCAACCCTTCGTTGATAGCACGACGGATACAGCATTTTAATTTCACAGCTTCCACTACGATGCATTTCAAGCCTGAAAGGGAGGGAGAGGAGGCCGGTCTGATTCTCATGCAGAACGGAGCCAATCATTACCAGCTGGTGAAACAGCGTCGGCACGGAAAGGACAGCCTGCTGTTGTATAAGGTTGACAAAGGAAGGCAGATGGTAATGGCTGCCGTTCCTTATAAGGATAAGCAAGTTTGTCTGTGGGTGGTAGCACAGGGTAAAAGTTATCGTTTCTATGTGGGCAGTCAGCCGGAAAAGATGACGTCACTGGGGGAAGCGCAGGATGCTACGATTAACAGTAGCAATCATGCAGGCGGCTTCATCGGTCCGTTTATCGGAATGTATGCCAGCAGCAACGGGCAGAAGTCAGGAAACAAGGTCTCTTTTGACTATTTTGAATATAAGGAAGGTGCCGCATTCCCTCTTCAGGTAAGAAAACATTCGCTTCATGAGATTGCGGTGCGCGACCCTTATATTTTTCCGGATGAAAAGACGCAGACCTATTATTTGTATTGTGCTACCCGGCAGAAAGCAGACCGCCCGAATGGAAAGCATGGCTTGAAGATGTATAAAAGTCGGGACTTGAAAACGTGGGAAGGTCCTTACATGGTATATGAGTCAGTGGATAGTGAGTGGGCAGATGCTTCTCATGGCATCTGGGCTCCAGAAATGCATGAATATAAAGGGAAGTATTATTTGTTTGCTACGTTCACCAATGAGAAGTCACCCCTTCCGCAACAAGTTCCCGGTCGTCCGTTCTTACACCGGAGAGCAACAGCCATTTTAGTGGCAGATACGCCTGAAGGGCCTTTTGTGCCGTTGACGGGTAAGCCTCACACTCCAGTCGACTGGATGTCGCTCGATGGCACATTATATGTAGAAAACGGAAAACCATATATGGTGTTCTGCCATGAGTGGACGCAAGTGACAGACGGCACGATGGAACTGCTGCCGTTGTCGGAAGATTTGTACACGCCAGAAGGAACTCCGGTTACGATGTTCAGAGCAAAAGATGCTTCCTGGGTGCAATCGCTGGATATGTATAAGGGCAAGAAAGTGGAAGGCTACGTGACCGACGGCTGCTTCTTGCACCGCAATGCCAATGGAAAACTGATTATGCTCTGGTCCAGTTTCGGGCCGGGAGGATATGCCGTGTCTACGGCCGTGTCGGTTTCGGGCAGTATCTGGGGTCCCTGGAAGCACAGGCCTTCTCCTCTGTATGGGGAACATGGGGGACATGCCATGTTGTTCAAGACTTTCGACGGACGTTTGGTTATGACACTTCATTATCCCAATGGCGGAGCAGAGCCTCACGCACGTTTTTTTGAGATGAAAGAGTCGGATGATACGCTTGAAATAGTGCGAGAGCTGGATTTATGACACTTCTGAACAAATGAATCAAAACTGTGAACGCGGCGTACAATAGTTGTATGGCCGCGTTTCTACTTTTGAGGGAGTTAATAGACTTTCGATATGAAAAATACGCTCTGGTTGACATCTGTGGCTGTTTGTACGGCAATAAACATGTATGGGAAGGAATGTACAGAGTCTGCTCGTACAGACGCTCGTCCTAATATTTTGTTTTGTCTGGCCGATGATGTGTCTTTTCCTTTCTGGGGAGCATACGGGTGCAAGTGGGTACGGACTCCGCACATAGACCAGTTGGCTTCTCAAGGTACGCTGTTCATGAATGCTTATACTTGTAATGCAAAGAGTGGGCCCAGCCGTTCGTGTATATTGACAGGACGAAATTCCTGGCAGTTGGAAGCAGCCTGTAATCATTTTGCCTTTTGGCCGTCGCAGTTTAAAACATTTGCAGAAGTAATGCGCGAAAATGGCTATGTGGTAGCTAAAACGGGAAAAGGTTGGGCGCCGGGCGATCCGGGACAAATAAACGGGAAAAGACGTGAATTGATTGGTCCGTCACTCGACCGTATCAAACTGACTCCGGCCACTCCGGAAATCTCGAATATTGACTATGCAGCCAACTTTGCGGAATTCATTGATACGAGGGATAAATCGCAGCCTTTCTTTTTCTGGTATGGGTCGCTGGAACCCCACCGCTTCTATGAATACGGAAGTGGGGTTAATAAAGGAAATTACCGTACTACGGATATAGACCGGGTTCCACCTTACTGGCCCGATTGTGAAGAAACGCGGAATGACATGCTCGATTTTGCTTTTGAACTGGAGCATTTTGATGCCCACTTGGGAAAGATGGTAGAAAAGTTGAAGGCAGAGGGGTTGCTGGATAACACCATTATCGTGGTGACGGCTGATAACGGCATGCCTTTCCCGCGTATAAAAGGACAGGCGTATCATATCTCCAACCATTTGCCGATGCTGGTGTACTGGCCTAATGGGATTCCACAGAAGGGAGTGAAGAATTTTGATTTTGTCAATTTCATCGACCTGGCACCTACTTTTTTGGAGGTAGCAGGAATAGACGGTGAGGCAAAAGGTATGCAGCAGATAGAAGGCAGAAGTATGCTTTCGTTGATAAAATCAGGAAAAAGCAAATATGACTCATCCCGTAATCATGTGCTGATAGGGAAGGAACGTCACGATATAGGTCGTCCTGATGATGCCGGTTATCCCATCCGGGGAATCGTGACCGAGCAATATCTCTATGTCTATAATTTTGAACCAGACCGCTGGCCGGCAGGCAATCCGGAAACGGGTTATCTGAACTGTGACGGAGGAGCCATTAAAACAGAACTGATAAAAGACGGTAAAACAGGGGCACATAAGTATTGGAGTCTGAATTTTGGAAAGCGTCCGCAAGAGGAACTTTATGACATTGTAAAAGACCCTGACTGCATGTACAACCTGATTTCCTCGGGCGAAGGACGAAAAGTGGCCGATAAACTCCGGAAACAGATGTTTGAGGAATTGAAATCTCAGGGGGACCACCGCATGGCGGGTGACGCGGGTTATTATGAACGCATGCCTTATTGCGACAAAAATCACCGGGATTATTATAACCGTTTGCAGAAAGGAGAAAAGTTGAAATTCCCGGGATGGATTTTTCAATCGGATGTAGATACCTCACATTTAAATAAGTAACCATTAAAAATATGACAATGGACAAGAATTTGCTGATAGGAATTGCAGCCACGCTGATGCCGGCATGGATGCAAGCGCAGAGTGAAAAGCCGAAGAATGTGCTTTTTATAGCAGTGGATGATTTGAACGACTGGGTGGGATTTATGAAAGGACATCCTAATACCCGTACACCCAATATGGACCGGCTGGCTGCCATGGGAATGGTGTTTGAGTCAGCTTATTGTGCGGCTCCGGTTTCCAATGCCTCACGTGCCGCGCTTCTTTCCGGTTTCCGTACTTCCACTACCGGAGTCTATGGAAACGCCGAATTTATGCGTGAATCTCCGGTGTTGAAAGATGCCGTGACCTTGCCAAAGTATTTTTCGAATCACGGATACTATTCCATGGCACGCGGCAAGATTTTTCATCAGCCGATGGGGCCTTGGGGCGACCCGCAGTCATGGAACAGCCAGGAAAATTTAGGTGGTTTGTCGCTGAATCCTCCCCGGCAGAAAGGAAAACAAGCCAACGGGCTGGAAAAACAGACTACTGGAGGAGCTGTGGTGCTTGACTGGGCAGGAGTTGATGTGGACGAAACAAAGACTAACGACTACCTGAATGCGCAGTGGGCTGCTCAGGAACTTATGAAGAAACACGACAAGCCTTTCTTTATGGCTTGTGGCATTTTCCGTCCGCATCTTCCGTGGTATGTACCTCAGAAATATTTTGACCGTTTCAAACTCGAAGATATTCAGTTGCCTAAGCAGGACCCGATGGAAACCATGGAAAAACTTTCTCCACGAGCTTTGTCGATGACCGGATATAACAAACCCGAGCATGAGTTTAATATTCTGAAGAAGTATGGCATGGAGAAAGAGGCGGTTCGTGCTTATCTGGCTTGCATCAGTTATGCAGACGATTGTATCGGCCAGATAGTGGATGCGCTGGAAAAGAGTCCGGAAAGAGACAATACCATCGTGGTGTTCTGGGGCGACCATGGATGGCATCTGGGCGAAAAGATGCGTTATCGTAAATTTTCGTTGTGGGACCGTTCATGTCATGTGCCGATGATTATTGTGGCTCCGGGCGTAACAAAGCTGGGAAGCGTGTGCAAACAACCGGTCAGCTTGCTGGATTTGTATCCCACGTTGGTTTCCCTGGCGGGTTTACCTGCTAATTCACTGAACGAAGGAAATGACATAACTCCTTTGTTACAGAATCCGAATGCACATTGGACGAAGCCGGCCATTACCACACTGGCGCAGAATGAGCATTCCATTTGCGACGGGCGTTACCGTTACATTATTTATCGCGACGGTTCGGAAGAACTTTATGACCATCAGTACGACCCCTTGGAGTGGAAAAACCTGGCAGCCGACAAGAAATATGCCGAAGTGAAGACACGTTTGAGAACCTTCATTCCGAAAGTGAATGTGCCCAGTATCGGTAAGGCTCACATATCAAAATCGGCAGGTGAGAAACCGGCAAAAGGGCTCAAGAGAAAGAAGCTGACTTCATCGCTGGATATAATTGAACAGGAATGCATTGAATATAATAAATATTTAGGATTTAATGATTATGAATAAATTAGTAGTTTGGCTAGCAGTATGTCTGGGTGGGATTTCTTCTGCCCTTTATGCCGATACAGGAAAGCCTGTAGTATGGATTTACACGGATATGTCCGACAAGACCATCCCGGGTCCCAATAAAGAAGGTACAGTGAATGACCCTGACGATATTTCGGCCATGGCCGGATATTTGTTGCTGGCCGATTGTTTTGATACGCGAGGCATTGTGGTAGCCAGTACTCATCGAAAACAGCATGCTTCGTCTGGCAACCAGGCAGAGTGGGCGCAACGTGAGTTTGGTGAGGCTTATGCGGCCGATGTGGTGAATCTTAAAAAGGTATATCCGGATTTCCCGGATTCCATCTCCTTTACCCAAAGCTGTATCAAAGAGAGTGCAGAGCGTTTTGACTACAAGAGGGATTATGCTAGAATCCTCGACCGTTATCCTACAGTCACTTCTCTTTTAGACTTGCTGCGGCATGAAAAAGACACGGTGAACGTGCTTTGCTGGGGCTCTTTGACCGAACCGGCCATTCTGGTAAATGCCTGTCTTCATTCCGGGCGTGCCCATTTGCTGAAGAATGTCCGTTTTATTGCTCATTGGACGGATTCCTCTTTGCACCAGGGCAGTCCGGAACATCCGGAAAATGTAGCCAACTGCCGGGAAGATGCTGCGGCATGCAGTTATCTGAAAGCGATGGCCGCAGAAGGCAAGATCTTGTATTATGAGTTAGGTGCCATTGGACAGCACGGCATTGTGAGCGGTAGTCCGCGAGGAAAAGACTATTTCAATCAGTTTCATAAGAGTCACTTGGGTAAAATCTTTGCTACTGGGAAGTATGCGTTCGATACGGTGGATGACTCCGACTGCGCCACTTATTATGTGCTGCTGGGCAGATGGGGAGTTTCGCTCCAGAATGTGGCTTCTGATGGTACCAATAATCCGGAAGTGGAAAAAGCCAATGAAAAGAAATTCTTTCAGGAAGCTGCTACCATCCGGGCAGAACTGTTGAAGCGTTCGGATGTGGCTGCCGGGAAAGGCTCGAAATGAATTCAATTATCTTTTAAATACCATTTAAACATTAATCAATGAAAAAACGATTTTTATTTTTGTCTCTGTGCATGGCTTTGGCAGGAACCGTGGGTGCACAAGTAAAAAAGAATGTGAACACCGACCCTTATCCATACGGGAATCCGGTGATACGTCACATGTATACTGCCGATGCGGCTCCACATGTGATGCCCGACGGGCAGGTGTGGATGATAACTTCCGTAGACCACGAGAATGGGGGCGGATATTCTACCATGCATTGTTATCATGCCTTTTCTTCGTCCGACATGGTGAACTGGACTGACCATGGAGAGATTTTCCACGTAAACGATATTCGTCCGAAAGATGCGCCGGCTTCAGACAAGTGGGCGGTATGGGCTCCGGACTTCATTTATAAAGACGGAAAGTATTATCTGTATATTCCAATTCGTATCCAGCATGGAGCAGAGTCTTCACAGGAAAAGCGGAAAGTGACGGCTTATCTAGCTGTAGCGGAAAGCAATTCGCTGACCGAACGTTTCAAGGTGCTGACTCCTCAAATAAAGGGAACAAGAGGAATTGACCCGGCAGTGTTCCGCGATACGGACGGCAAGATTTACCTGTACTGGGGTAGTCACATGGCTGCGCAGTTGAAAGACAACATGTATGAGTTTGTCGGCAGGCCGGTGAAACTGGATGTCGATACCGACCGTTTCATGGAAGCCATCTGGATGAATAAGCACGACGGAAAGTACTATCTTTCTTATCATACGAAGTACGGCAACAAGGTTGACCGGAAGCAACCGGACGATCCGAACCGCAAGCCTTCTGAACTGGCCTATTCCGTAGGCGATTCTCCTATGGGACCTTTCAAATACGGAGGAGTGATGAATTACGAGTTGGGAGTAGGCGTGAAAAACGGTCCGAAGCTGCCGGGTTACGACTATGTGCCCTGGCGTCTGACTCAGTCGAACCACGGAGGTATTGTAGAATATCATGGTCAGGAATATTTGTTTTATCACACTTCCGCACTTTCTTCCTGGCGGCAGGACCGATTTAAAGGACCGGGCACCTGGACACAGCGTTCTGTGTGCATAGACGAATTGAATTACCGGAAAGACAGAAGCATCGTGCCGGTGAAACAGACTATTGAAGGAGTTGCCGCCGTGAAAATCAATCAGCCGGCTGTGGTGAATCTATCTTTGAAGCAGGCTGCCCTTTCAGACGGTGAATCTGTATCCGTTTCTAAGGTCAATCTGGGCACGGGTTACTATTATTTCAGTGCAGAAGTTTCCGGAGTGAAAGCGCCTTTGAAAATTGAAGTACGCATCGGGGCAGCCGATGGAAAACTGCTGGGTACGTTGCTCGTGAAAAAAGACGGCTATGTGGATACTTCTCTTATCGATGCTAATGGCAAACAGACTATCTACTTGAAAGCTGTAGGTGGAGATGTCCGGATTTCTGCGTGCAGATTCTTTGCGGGGAACGTAGAATAAACTCTGCTACAGAGGGCTGTAGAAGGGGATAAGGTCCTCTGTACAAATGAAACAATAGTGCGGATGAATGGACAAAGTCGTTTCTGATATTTGCCCTTCCTTTGCAGTATTGAAAAATATATTAATACTATGTAATAACTAAAAAACATGTGATCATGAACAAAACATTTTTTAAATCAATTCTTTTTGTGGGATTGGCAGCTTGCATGTTCTCGTGCAAGGATGATAATTCTCCTCTTGATGGTGGAAATACTCCTCAGGGAGTCAATGTGAAATTTGATTATTCTCAGGCTAAATTAGGAAAGAGTGTTGGTTCTTCTGCTACATTGAACGGTTCGTCGGATGTAGACTGGACAATTGAAGTAGAAGAAGGTGATTTCTTTTCTGTGGAACCTATGAGCGGTAAAGCCGGCGACTTTACGCTGACGGTAACAGCTAATAAGGAAAACACATCTACTGATAAGGCATATTCAAAGTTTATTTTTAATGCTTCTGGCAGAAAATACCCTATTACCGTTATTCATTTGGAAGATGATATTCGTCTGGAACCTTCTTATGATGCTGAAACTGTATTTAGCTTTGCTCAGAATGGAACATTGTTGTCTCCTGATTTGACTGCAAAAGCATTTACAGCTACTTCAAATATCGAGTGGACAGTAAAAACAGTGAATGAAGCAGACACTTGGATTAAAGTAGGTCCGGAAGTAGGTGAGATTGGAGAAAATCTTCCGGTAACTGTGGTTGTAGATGAAAATCCGTTTGCAAAAGTGCGTGAGGGAAAATTTGAAGTACGTGTGCCGGAAGCGATGTCATTCCAGTATACTGTGACTCAGGCTGCTGCTCCTTTGGATTATGAAATAAAGGATGGAGAAAAAGTATTAACAGAACAGGCTGGTTTGACAGGACTTGGTGGAGGAGGTGAGACTCGTACCATCACACTGAATGCGAACGCAGACTGGAAAATCGAGCCTGGTACTGATTCAGAATGGTTGACATTTGAACCTTCGGAAGGTACGGCTTCTTTAGAACCGGTAGAGGTGAAAGTGACGGTTGAACCGAATCCTAATATGGATAACGACCAGGGCCGTTCTGGTTCGTTTATAGTGACTTTTGGTGAAGGAACTTCTAAGGAAATCAGTGTACAACAGAATAAGGGAGAAATGCCGAAAGATGTCACTGCTTTGAAAGCCTTGGAAGCGACATTGGAAGGTAGTAGTACAGATGCCTTGAACTGGTCTACACAACCTGATTATAATATGTGGACTGGAGTGACCTTATCTGGTGGTAATCTGGTAAAATTGGATTTGTCTAATCAAAGCTTATCTGGTACAATTCCGGCGGAACTTGTAAATTTTGAATCGTTGGATTATATTGATCTGTCAAATAATGATTTAACTGGTGATATTCCGGCAGCACTGACTACATTGAAAGCTACTACATTTAAAGTTTCGGGAAATCAATTGGAAGGAAAAGTTGCTGCAGACTTTGTAGATAATGCCAATTATGAATCTTGGAATGCGATGGTTAATATTTATCCACAGCAAGGAGATATTTCGAATCCAGATGATGAGAATTATAATCCTAAGAACTGGAAATTAACACTTTCTGATGCTGGTGTTATGAGAATTATGTATAAGCAACTGGGTGGAGAGGCTTGGACTGTGAAACCTGGCTGGTTGACAAATGAAATTACGGGTAAAAATGATGTTGATGGTATTTCCGAAGTAGATGAAAATAATCAAGTTAAAGCCATTAAGATGCTTAAGGGAACTTTTATTCTTGATGGCGAGTTGCCTATAGAGTTATCAATGTTAAAAGCATTGTATAAAGTAGAATTCCAAAATAATGATAAACTTACAGGAGTATTAAAGAAAGCTTATGTACAAAATCTGACTTATGCAAACTTTGGACAATGTAGAATAACAATGGAAATAAATGAGTTATTGTCACTATTCTCTGAAAATGTTACTTATATAAATGTGTCAAACCAAGGTCAAAAAATAACCGGAACCAATGGATTGGATTATAATGTTATCAGTAAGTTTACAAAATTTGGAAATCTTCAGATGAAAGGAAATAATTTATCTGGCAATATAAGTAAACAAGTACAGGACTTCTTTAATAATTATAATGGTAAGGGCAAATTAAAAATTGCAGGTTATGATTGGGATGATCCAGAGAATGGTTGGATTTTAGTTGGTAATAGCTTTACGTTAGAATAATGATAATTATAGCTAATCGATAAGCAATTTTATTAAATAAAAGATTTGTTGAGATTTGCGTGTCTGGAATAAAAACAGATACGCAAACCAATCCTTCAAATATATTTAGGTATATATTAAATAAGAGTTGACTGATTTTAGGAGTTGCTTGAGAGTTTATTTGGAGTATGGTTTACTATTTCTCTACAAAACAAATAAAAATAATATCATGAGAATTCATAAATTAAATATATTAACCCTTTTGGCTGTTCCTTTCTTTTTAGGATGCAATGATTCCTTGATTGATGATTATATCTCTACCATAGAAGGTGGACAGGCGGGAGAGGAAGAAAAGGTGCCGGTAGAAGTACTGACAACTTATGAATGGCCTACTGAACAAGGTCAGGCCAAGCTTTCTGAACATTATAAGGTATTTGTAACTGTAGATGGAGAAGAAGAAAAGGAGATTCAGGTATTGCAGTCTGACCCGATAGTAGAAAAAGAAATGCCTAATGGCTCTATTGGAGAGGATTTGCAAGCTGCCTATACCAAACAGCGTTCTTTTTCTTTTGTCCCTGTGACGTATGACCCGAGTCAGGACAAGAAACTGACTTTCAGAATTGAGAGTATTGACGGTTACTCCAGTGATAATGTGCAGATTTCTCCCAAGAGCTATAATTTGTCTGCTCAGGGTAGTGGAGCTTCTGTTTCGTTTACGGTGGATGCGGCAAATAAATACATTGCTGTAAATTTTGATGACCCTCGTAACATTGTGACTGTGCCTGTAGGACAAGGGGGGGCAGGTACTCCTTTTGATTGGATTAAAGATATGATTTGTATCTTTATAGACCCGGTGGAAACCTTGAAACCAAATCCGGCTCGCCAGAGTGTAGTGTATTACTCGAAAGAAGTTTCTGAATCGGATTTAGCCAATGCAGAAGTAATCTATTTCAAGCCGGGATATTATAATCTGAAGACAGACGGTGCTCGTGGTTCCATGATTAACGAGCATGGAGGACTCACCATTACAGCCAACCAGAAAATTTATATCGAAGGTGGTGCATTTGTAGAGGGTTATGTGTTACGCCGGAATTATGGTGACAGCAATCAGGCGGTATATGGTCGTGGTATTTTGTCCGGTCGTCAGTATAGGTGGCAACCTAGTAATCCGGACCGACTGATGGGCCAGTTGATTCAGGCAGGCAACAATGCGGTATTTGACGGGGTGATTGTGATGGAATCTCCACACCATGGAATTGTGCCTACGGATAATGCCACATTTACAAATGTGAAGTTCCTGGGATGGCATTGTAACAACGACGGTCTTCGTCCGGGTTTGAATTCTAAAATTTACAATTGCTTTATTCGTGCATGCGATGACTTCTTCTATAATTATACGTTGGACGTAAAAGATTGTGTGCTGTGGCCTGCATTTAACGGAAGTATCCTGACAAATGGATGGCAGTATTTTGATATCGGAGGTTCTGTATTGGATAATATTGATATTATTTTTCCAGAATGGTTGAGTATGGGTAATAATAAGGGACTTATCATGTCGCAAAATGAATATGCTTATAACCCTCCAGTGGGTGCACCCACTACTGTGCTTCGAAATATCCGTTTTGAAGGAAAAATACCAGGATTTGTGAATCTGAAACCAAATTCCGATTATGCTAATTACAATCCATCTACAGGGGTAAATCCGAATGAACCAGCTAAAATCCCCTTGGCTTCTAAATCAGAACTGGGCTGGATGGGCGATATCCTGTTGGAGAATGTGTCTGTAGAAGAACAGGTAGGAGATAGAAGTAATGGAATGAAGACTAATCTTATTACGGGTGCTAAAACTGTGGGAAATACGAATGCACCGATTGTGAAGAACGACCCTACGGCTATATGGTGGGTGAAGGATATAACTTTCCGTAACGTTACAATTGGTGGTGTTAAGATTACAAATGAGAACAAAGATACTTGGTTCCGAATTGATGCTACAACCACTCAGAATATCGTTTTTGAGTGATTTTAGGCCATGTTTTGGACAAGTGGACAAAAAAAGTGTATAAAATAAATAATTCAACTCCGGCTTTAGGCCTACTTTTGCCATAAACAAAGCCGGTGTTTGAATTAAAGAATGGTGATAATATTATGGAAACAAATAAAAGATTGATAGGCTTCCGCTTCCCAAGGAGATATTCACTGATGGCGATGATGCTGCTGTCATTAGGTGGAGGAAGTTTAAATGCCAGTGAAGCTCCATTGGTATCTTCTATTCAGCAAGAAGGATTAGTTGTAAAGGGAGTGGTACTTGATCAGAATGGAGAGACACTGATTGGGGTAAATGTCCTGGAAGAGGGTACTACTAATGGTACGATTACAGACTTTGATGGAAACTTTACATTGAAGGTGGCTAACAAGAATGCGAAAATCAGAGTTTCTTATATCGGTTTTGATGATCAGATTATCAAAGTACAGTCTGGTGTGCTGAAAGTGGTGATGAAAGAAAGTTCGGAAGTACTCGAAGAAGTTGTAGTTGTGGGTTATGGACAGCAAAAAAAGGAAAGTGTGGTAGGTTCTATTGCACAAGTAACCGGTGAAAAATTGAAGTCAAAAGGTTCTATGTCTAATCTGACTGATGCTTTGAGTGGTGCTATGCCAGGTGTGACTGTCATGACCACAAACGGTAATCCAGGTGGTGGAGGCGAGCATGGAGCAGAGTCTCAGATTCTGATTCGTGGTATGAACACTTGGAATAATGCACAACCACTTATTTTGGTGGATGGTATGGAACGCTCCATGAACGATATTGATGTAAATGAAATCGAGAGTTTCTCTGTCTTGAAAGACGCGTCGGCTACAGCGGTGTTTGGTGTGAAAGGTGCGAACGGTGTTATCTTGATTAATACCAAGCGAGGAGAAAAAGGAAAAACCAAAGTAACTGCTGAAGCGAATGTTGCCATTAAGTCTCTGTCAAGAGCTGAAAAACCGATGGATTCTTATACGGGTCGCGTGGCTCGCAACTATGCAATCGTAAATGAATTGCCATTGTATGGCAGTCAATATTGGCAGTATTTTACAACGGCGAATGAACTGGAGCTTTACAGAAGCCAGGTTGAACCGGAAAAATATACAAACGTAGACTGGCAGGATTATATGTTGAGTGATGCGGCTTATTCAACTAAATACAATGTCAATATTTCCGGAGGTACCGACTTTGTGAAATATTTTACTTCATTGGGTTATGTATATGATGGTGATATTCTCGATACGGGAGAAAATTCACGTGGATATAGTCCGGCTTTCCGGTACGATCGTTTTAATTTCCGTACGAATTTGGACTTTAATCTGACCAAGACTACTCAGTTTAAGGTAAATTTGAGCGGATACTATGGTAAGCAGCAGACGCCGGCAAATGGTATTTTCAATATGTGGTATTCTGTGTACAAATATTCGCCCTCATCGGCATTACCGGTATATAGTGACGGTACTTACGGTATGGATGATGCGACTTCAGACCGATTGGGAAATAACGGATATTTTTATATGATGGCCAATGGTACTAAAGTAACAAACCGTACATCTATTACTACCGACTTTGAGTTACAGCAGAAATTGGATTTTATAACGAAGGGTTTGAGTTTTAAAGGACGTTTTTCTTTTGATAACTATTTTACTTCGTTAGGTCAGCAGATTAGTGATGATTTGGCCAATTACCAGCGAAAGATATGGGATAAAGAGAATGGAGTGTGGAAATATGATGTGCCAGCAACGGGTAATGATGGATTTGACTTTTATCCGGATCCGCTGGGTTACACTACAGAATATTTGAATGAAACTACAGCTAACCAGACTCGCAGAAATATGTATTATGAAATGTCGCTTTCTTACAACAGACGTTTTGGTGTACATAATGTAGGTGCCTTAGCTTTGTTTAGCCGTCAGGAATATGCTACAGGTAGTGTGTGGCCCAGCAAACGTGAAGACTGGGTAGGACGTGTAACGTATGATTATGATGGTAAATATTTAGCAGAAGTGAATGCGGCATACAATGGTTCTGAAAAGTTCGGTCCAGGGCATAAGTTTGACTTCTTTCCTTCTTTGGCATTGGGTTGGCGAGTAAGTGAAGAAAAGTTTATGAAAGAACATCTTCCGTTTATTTCCAACTTGAAACTGAAGTATTCTATCGGTCTGGTCGGTAATGATAATTTACCGGGAGTAGGTCAGTGGCCGTACGTAACGACTTGGAATGAGTTCTTAGAAAATGATAAATTATTCCCGAATGGCTCGTTTAATACCGGTAGGTGGCCTAACTTTGGTTATCCTGCTCCTAAGCCGGGGACTTATCCTATTTTTATGGAAGGAACTCCTGGTAATCCAGATTTAAGATGGGAGAAAGCGAGAAAGCAAAATTATGGTATAGAATTAGGATTGTTTAATAATTTGATTACTGCCAATATCGATATATTTAATGAACATCGATATGATATGTTGATTGGTTCAGACGATCGAAGTGTGCCTGATTTCTTTGGACAAACACCTCCGGCTGCCAATTTGGGTATTGTGGATTCTCATGGTGCGGAACTGGAGTTTAAGTTGCAGAAGAACTGGAAAGACTGGGGTGTATGGGGCTCTTATAGCTGGACAGTGGCAAAGAATAAGATTGTCTATAAGGAGGATCCAGCATTGAAACCTGATTATCAGAAAGCTGCTGGTTATTCAATTAATCAAATTAAGCCACAGGTGGTTACCGGAATTATTCAAAGCTGGGATGATATGTATACTGGTGTATTGTATGAAAATGCAGGTACCAATAATTTGCTGTTGCCTGGACAATACCGGATGCTAGATTATAACGGTGATGGAATTATCAATAACAATGACGGATGTGCATGGGGCTATTCTACTTACCCTCAGAATACCTATAGTTTTTCAGTGGGTGTCACTTACAAAGGTTGGAGCCTGAGTTGTCAGTTCTATGGAGTATACAATGTGTCTATCAATGCATACGATATTGCAGAATTTGATTATAATTCGGACTGCGTATACGAGCGGAATTTGAATGAGACTTGGACACCTGAATATCATGGTGAAGGTACTTACCGAGCTTTGAGTATGGCTGCTAAAGGACCTACTGGAAGTTCTGTATTTTATGATGGGTCGTATTTACGTTTGAAAACCGCTGAGTTGAGTTATACATTCCCTAAGTCTTGGGTAAATAAGTTGTCTATTTCTAATTTACGTCTGTATGTAAATGGAAACAACCTCTTCTTCTGGAGCGCTTTACCGATTGATATTGAGGGTTCAAACTTTAAACTGACAAGTTACCCTAATACAAAGCAGATAAATTTTGGTGCAAATATTAGTTTTTAATACAATCGCATTATGAAAAAAATATTCTATACATTGTTATTTTGTGCTCAGATGACGGTGGTGGGTACCTCCTGTACGGATTATCTGAGTGTACCGGTAGAAGCGGACAAGAATACGGAAGATATTTTTGGAGACTACTATAATTTTCAGGGATTTGTGGATCAGCTGTATATGTATGTGGCAGACCCAATTGTAAATCATGTAACAATGGACAATTGTTATGGTGGTGAAACTATTGGAACCACAACTTGGAGTACAGGATACAACTCTGTGAGAGGGTTTTATAACCAATACCTGACGAGAGGATATCTCAGTACGGTTGATGATTATGGACCAGGTATCTGGGTTGGATGGAAAGCGATCCGTATTGCTAACCTGGGGTTGGAGAACTTTGATTTGATGCAAGGAACGGAAGAGGAAAAGAATAAGATAAAGGGCCAGTTGCTTTTTATGCGTGCGTTTTTTCATCATGAACTGATGGCGGCTTGGGGTTCTATTCCTTATGTAGATAAAGTGCTTGTAGATGAGTTCAATTTGCCTCGTTTTGGGGAATATACCGCTTTAGATGGAAATACTTATCATGGTTATCAGGCATGTGCTGTACGGGTAGCCGAAGACATGCAGGAAGCTGCAAATCTTCTGCCGGTAGCTTGGGATAATGATGTGGCTAACAGAGGACGGTGTACGGCTTTGGCAGCGTTGGCTTATAAAGCTCGGGCTTTGGTGTATGCGGCTTCTCCGTTGATGAGCGAGTATTCTGGAACCTCCATTTCAGATTTGAAACCTGCTACTGTAAATACAGAACTGATGCGTCAGGCTGCAGAAGCCGCTTCTGCAGCGATTAAGATGGCTGAAGATAATGGTACCGTATATGGTCTGCTGGAGTGGGATCATTATTCGGATATGTTTTATACAGTGGATGGAACAACTGTTCCATGGAGTAAGGAAACATTATGGGGCAGATACAATACATTGAAAGGAAATACATTGATTCTGAATACTCTTGGACGTATTCACATGCCGGATAACTCCGTTTTTGGAGGAAATGCAGTGAATTGTACACCGACTCAGAATTATGTAGACCTGTTTGAGATGAAGGATGGCTCATTATACAAAAAAGAATATGATGGGGTGGTTTATACAGAAAATGGAATGCAGAAATGTAAAATGTGGGATGACCGTGATCCGCGTTTCCGCAAATCAATCTACGTAGATCGCGATAATCCGGGAGATACGGAAAAAACAATCCTACAATTGTATACTGGAGGAAAAACTCGAAATGCAGATAACTGCCAGACTCCGTATTATATACATAAGTATTGGCCATGGAACTGTAATAAGACGGATAATGGTACGGAATATAACAACATGCGTATGATGGTGCCTTTGATGCGTTTAGCTGAAGTATATCTGCTATATGCTGAAGCGGTTTATCAGGCAACGGGAGATGCTAATCAGAAAATAGGTGACTGTGGTTATAGTGCAGTGCAGGCTGTAAATAAGGTCCGAGCACGCGCTGGCCAGGTACCTACCACAGCTACAGGAGGAGCACATGGTGATTTCGTAAAAATGATTCTGAATGAACGTGCGGTGGAATTTTGTTTTGAAGGACAATATTGGTATGACATTCGCCGTTATAAAGTTGGTGAGACTATGAGTAAGGAAGCTGTTCAGACACTTGATTTTACTAAGGAGTGGAAGAATTTCTCACGACGTACTTTGTTGAACCGTACTTTTGATGCGCCCAAGCATTATTGGATGCCTTTCCCGACAGATATGACTAAAATGTATCCTGAATTCCCGCAAAATACCGGATGGGAATAAACTTAAAATGTAATATGTTATGAAAAATAAAAAAGCAATAAGTTCTTTATTGGCTTTGTTCTCTGCAAACTTGCTCTTTGCTCAGAGTGTATTGCCCGTAGAAGATACAGATAAAGAAGCCGGAAGGGTGGTAAATCTGGCTTACCAGAAAATGGATTTGAAGCAGACCACAGGAAGTGTGTCTGTGGTGAATCCGGATGACGTGCTGAAATACGATTCGCGACAGGATGTTCAATCGGCTCTCCAGAATAAGATAACCGGACTTACCGGGGTGAATTTGCATGGAATGGGTGATGTTATCTATGTAGTAGATGGGGTGGTAAAAGATATTGAATACCTTAACTTGCTGGAGATTGAACAGATTACGGTATTGAAGGATGCTGTTTCAAGGATATTATATGGAGGTGATGCTGATACAGGAGTGGTATTAATAACTACGAAGAAAGGAGACTTTGGAAAGAATAAGATGAAGTTTAATGCGGAATATGGTCTGCAGAAAGCTATTGCTTATCCGAAATACTTGGATGCTGCTTCTTATATGGAAGTATATAATCGTGCTTATCTGAATGATGGAGGATCTGTAGATGCGTTGCCTTATTCTAACCAGTTAATCAGCAATACACGGAATAAAGTAGATCCATTCTTATATCCGGATGTCGATTATTACGGAGATGCGTTTGTAAAAGATGTGGTAAGTTTTAGCAACGTTTACGGTGAGGCATCAGGAGGTAATGACAAAGTCCGTTATTATATGAATTTAGGATGGAAACGCAATGAGCAATGGTTCAAAGCTGGCGACAGCAATGTGCAGGATGTGTTGAGCGTACGTGGTAAAGTGGATTTTGATGTAACTAAATGGTTACGAATGAATGTAGATGCTACAGCGGTATTTGATATTTTGAATACGCCGAATGTGTCTACCTATAATGATAATGGAGTGGAAGAGGAGACTTTCTGGACAAAGGCTTCTTCTTATTTACCTCATTCTTTTCCTTTGTTGATTCCTACTGATCGCATTAGTAATCTGGCAGAACTGACCGGGATGAAGACTATTAATGACCGCTATGTATTGGGAGGAACTTCTGTATATCAGGATAACTTGTTGGGAGATTTAACTCAAAAGGGAAATGTAACTCAAATGGACCGTTATGTACAATTCCGTACAGGTATGGATTTGGATTTGAACGCCATTACAAAGGGATTGACTGCCAACGGCATGTTCAGTTTTGAGTTTACTAATAAGTATTTCCAGCTGATTAATAACTCGTATGCCATTTATGAGATAGGAAATGTAGACATGCAGAATAATTTCTCAGTGACAAAGATTGGTAATGACAAGACTACTACTTCGCAGACCATCGATTATAAGAATATGGATTTTGGCAGAAAAATGCAGGCACACCTGACACTGAATTACCAAAGACGGTTTGGTAAATTTGATGTGTCAGCGTTGTTGATGGGAAATCTGAAAAGATACTGGGCCAATGCTGTGTCGCAGGATGTGAAGAAAATGTCATACGGTTTCTCTGCTAATTTGATGTATGATGACAAGTATATTGTGGAAGTAGCAGGGTTGAATCAGGGAAGTAACAAATTGAATCCGGATGACCGCTGGGGCTATTCTTCAAGCTATGGATTAGGATGGATTATGAGCCAGGAAGATTTTATGAAGGATTTGGAATGGCTGGATTATTTGAAACTGAGAGCTTCGTATGGTATTATTAAGAATGATAATTGGACATTGGGTACCTATAATGGATATTTCTTGTATGATTCCAATTACTCCAGCTCTTATACCTGGAGTTATAACAATGGGGCAAACAAGAATAATTCCTTACTGATTACCTCATTAGGTAATGTATATTCCTGGCAGAAGAGAAAGGAGTTGAATATAGGGTTTGAAGCTAACTTGTTCAATAAACGTACTTGGGTGGAAGCCGCTTATTTCAATAGTACATACGAGGATCAGTTGACTGAAATGAAGAACTCTACTCCTTATACCATGGGTAATGTGTCGGTATTTGAAAATTATAACTCTACCAGATATCAGGGAGTGGAAGTTGGAATCAACCACACTGAAAAGTGGAATAAGTTTACGCTTTCTGCGGGTTTGAATTACATGTATACTACTTCTGAAATTATGAAATACGAAGAACAGGTGTATGATACTCAGTACAACAAGCACATGACTCGCGTAGGTACATACGCTAATGCATTGATTGGATATGAAGCCGACCGCTTGTATACTGAAGGTGATTTTGACGAAAATGGAAACTTAGTAGATGGGCTGCCTAAATCTACATTCGGGGCCGTTCGTCCGGGTGACATCAAGTATGTAGATTATAATGGTGACGGATCCATTACAGAAGATGACCAGCATGTATTGGGAAGAAGCGGGAACAACCATTTTGTGGCATTGAACCTGAACTTTACATACGACCGTTGGAGCTTGTACATACAGGCTAACGGAGGATTTGGTGGAAAAGGTTTCATGAACAGTGATTATTACTGGTTTAAGGGAAATGAGGCGAAATATAGTGAGTATGCTTTGCAGGCTTATAACCCGGATGCTCCGGACGCCAATGCGACTTATCCTCGCCTGACGCTGACAAATGGTAATAATAACTACCGTAACTCTACATTCTGGATGTACGATAGAAGTCAGTTCTCATTGTCGGCTTTGCAGTTGAGTTATAACTTCAAACTGAAAGAAAATATTGCAATTAAAGGCTTGCAGGCTTATTTGCGTGGCAGCAACTTGTTTATGATAGCAAAGGATAAAAAAATACTTGAACTCAATGTAGGTTCAGCTCCTCAGAACAGAGTATTTGCTTTGGGACTTGTAGCTACATTCTAATAACCTTACTGATATGAAGAAAATAAATAAAATCTATGCGATTCTGTTTTTGGCCATGGGCTTGGTTTCTTGTTCAGATTTTTTGGATGAGAACGATGAAAACGGACGTTACGATGATGAAATTGTGTGGGCCAATCCCAAATTGGCAGAAGGGGTATTGTTGAAAGCCTATAACATGCTGCCGAACGACTATACGGAAAAGTATGATTATGGAACAGACGACATGGCTACCAATTTGGTGACAGATAATACGGTGACAATGGCTACGGGAGGATGGACCTCCCGTAACACACCGTTCGGAAATGAATATAAGAACGCGTTTCAGGCCATTCTACATGTGAATGACTTTTTAGAAAATATGGAACGGGTAGATTTTGCTCCTTTGAGCGATGAAGAGGTTAAGCAGCAATATCAGGACCGTTTGAGAGGAGAGGCCTACGCTTTGAGAGCATGGTGGCAGGCAAAATTACTGACCATTTATGGGGGAGAGGATAATGAAGGGAATTTATGGGGATTTCCAATTGTTACTTCTACCATACAGGAAGTAGAGGCTGCCAAACTTCCCAGAGATTCATACGCTGATTGTGTGAAGCAGATTTTAGATGATTGTGAGGAGGCATTGAAAACGCTGCCTCTTAAATGGGAAGGTAGTGACCGTGTAATGGGGTCTACCAATATTAATAGAATGAACGGGCTTTCTGTAATGGCACTTAAAGCCAGAGTATTGTTGACTGCGGCTAGCCCGGCTTTTGCAAAAAGTGGTTATACCATGCAGCAGGCGGCTGAGGCTGCTGCTGCCGTGATGAATGCAAACGGGAAACTGGATAATCTGGCCGACACAAGAGGGCTTACGTTCTATAATTTGGGAACAAAAGATGCGGATAAGGAATTTCTGAATACCTGCCATGAAGTATTGTGGTATTCTTCCATTGGTAATTCTTCGAATAGAGAAAATCGAATGTTTCCGGCACAGTTGCATAAGTCCGTGGCTTATTTTTGTAGTATAGGTCTATATTTTCTTGTTTAATGCTTAAATGTTTATA
>ENA-UERG01000264-UERG01000264.1-human-gut-metagenome-genome-assembly--contig:-NODE-264-length-52785-cov-32.681130_pt1 | contig 52785 bp, 49 predicted proteins | sample MGYA00242954_ERZ507954 | MGnify/ENA primary metagenome ERZ507954 (study PRJEB26167, sample SAMN06115478) | human gut metagenome | host: Homo sapiens | place: China:Sichuan | collected 2015-01-21...
AGTGATGGAGCCACATAAGCTGAGTTAGGAGTACCCATCTCGCCAATCTGGTCGAGTGTATAACCGAGGGCAATCTTAGCTGCAACGAAGGCGAGCGGATAACCTGTAGCCTTAGAAGCAAGGGCAGAAGAACGGCTCAAGCGAGCATTGATCTCGATGATACGGTAGTCGTTGGTCTCAGCGTTGAAAGCATACTGGATGTTGCACTCACCCACGATGTTGAGGTGACGGACACACTTCACGGCGATGTCCTGCAACATCTTCACCTGCTCGTCGGTAAGAGAACAGGTAGGAGCTACTACGATAGACTCACCTGTGTGAATACCCAGTGGGTCGAAGTTTTCCATAGAGGCAACGGTGAAGCAACGGTCGTTCGCATCACGGATGCACTCGAACTCAATCTCCTTCCATCCCTTCAGGCTCTCCTCAACGAGTACCTGAGGTGCAAAAGTGAAGGCAGATTCAGCAATCTCCTTGAACTCCTCTTCAGTCTTGCAGACACCAGAACCGAGACCACCCAGCGCATAGGCAGAACGAATCATGATAGGGTAGCCGATGTTGCGTGCAGCAGCCACAGCCTCCTCCATGTTCTCGCAAGCGTGGCTTACTGGAACTTTGAGGTCAACCTTGTTAAGCTCCTTTACGAAGAGGGCGCGGTCTTCTGTGTTCATGATAGCCTCTACCGAGGTACCCAACACATCCACACCATACTCCTTGAGCACACCGTTGAGGTAAAGTTCTGTACCAACGTTCAAACCCGTCTGGCCACCCCAAGCGAGCATAATGCCGTCTGGGCGTTCCTTCTTGATAATTTCAGTTACAAAAAAAGGTGTCACCGGCAAGAAATAAACCTTGTCAGCAATACCTTCACTCGTCTGAATTGTAGCAACATTAGGATTGATAAGGACGGAACTGATACCCTCCTCTCGCAGCGCCTTGAGAGCCTGCGAACCGGAATAGTCAAACTCACCTGCCTGGCCGATCTTCAAAGCACCGGAACCCAGAACGAGGACTTTCTTAAGCTGTTTCTTCATCATGTTATTTAACTATAAGTTTATTCTTAATAATAAAAAGTCTCTTCTGAAAATGTCTTGTTTAGTATCTATTTAGTTTCTTAGTCAGATTACTAAGGAAGATACACTGTTTCGGGCAGCAAAGATACGTTAAATATCTGAATCATCCAAATTTTCTGCCATTCTTTACAGTTAAATAACATCAATTATTTAAAAATCCTTTTGGGATTGTCTCATTTTTGCTATTTTTTTGTTACTTTTGCAGCGCCTACAGAAATGTAGTAGAATGTTTCGAGAATAATAAAACAATAGCTTACAAGATAAAGTGATAACAACAATGAAAGTCGGATTATTCGTCCCTTGTTATGTGGATGCTTTATACCCTGAAGCGGGTGTGGCTACATACAAGTTACTAAAGCACTACGGACTGGATGTCGGTTATCCCGAAAAGCAGACTTGCTGCGGTCAGCCGATGGCTAACGCGGGTTTTCAGGATAAGTCGGAGAAGGTCATAGAGACATTTGATGAGCTGTTCAAGGATTACGATTACATCGTAGCTCCTTCAGCTTCATGTGCCGCTTATGTTAAGGTGTATTACCCTAAGATTCTGGAGGGTAAGCACGAGTGTATTTCATCCAAGAAGATCATGGATGTTGTGGAGTTCCTTCACGATGTGCTGAAGGTGGATCATGTGCCGGGAAAATTCCCGCATGCGGTGAGTGTGCACAACAGTTGCCATGGTGTGCGAGAACTGGGCTTGTCGTCTCCATCTGAGCGACACATCAAGCCATTCAATAAGATTATCGACCTGTTGAATATGGTGGAAGGCATTACCATCCACGAGCCGGAACGCAAGGATGAGTGCTGCGGATTCGGCGGTATGTTCTCTATCGAGGAGCCTGCCGTTTCTACCCGAATGGGAGAGGATAAGATCAAGCGCCACATGGCTACGGGTGCCGAATATGTCACCGGACCGGATTCTTCCTGTCTGATGCACATGGCGGGTATTGCCAAGAAGGAGAATATGCCGATCAAGTTTATCCATGTTGTTCAAATTTTAGCTGCAGGACTATGAGTACAGAACATTCCAAGAGAGCTGCGAAGTTTACGCAGAACGTAGAGAAGACCACCTGGCACGACGCTACCTTCTGGTCTGTTCGTCAGAAGAGAGATAAGATGGCGCAGGAACTTCCTGAGTGGGAAGACTTGCGCGAGCATGCGTCTGAAATCAAGATGCATACCATCACCCATCTTGCCGATTACCTCGATATGTTTTCCAAGAACCTGGAGAGCCGTGGGGTGAAGGTGCACTGGGCAAAGGATGCACAGGAGTTCAACGAGATTGTGCTCGGTATCCTGAAGGATCACAACGTGAAGAAGATGGTGAAGTCGAAGTCGATGCTCACTGAGGAGTGCGAGATGAATCCTTATCTGGAGCAGCACGGAATCGATGTGGTAGAGACCGACCTGGGTGAGCGCATCATCCAGCTCCTGCACCAGAAGCCTAGCCATATTGTGATGCCTGCCATTCACCTGAAGCGTGAGGAAGTGGGAAAGATGTTCGAGGAGAAGGGAATCTCCAAGGAAATCGGTAACTACGATCCTACTTATCTGACCCGCTGCGCCCGCCATCATCTCCGCGACCAGTTTATGGAAGCCGGAGCAGGTATGACCGGCTGCAACTTCGGCGTGGCTGCCACAGGCGATTGCGTGGTCTGCACCAACGAGGGTAATGCCGATATGACCACTTCCATGCCTAAGCTCCACATCGTAGCGATGGGTATCGAGAAGCTGGTTCCTGATTATAAATCACTGGCTGTATTCCAGCGCCTGCTTTGCCGCTGCGGAACCGGTCAGCCTACCACTACCTTTACCTCTCATTTCCGCCAGGCTCGTCCGGGTGCTGAGATGCATGTAGTTTTGGTAGATAATGGCAGAAGCGATATTCTCGCCGACAAGGATCACTGGCAGACCTTGAAGTGCATGCGCTGCGGAGCCTGCATGAACACCTGTCCGGTTTATCGCCGTTCGGGCGGTTACAGTTACACCTATTTCATTCCGGGTCCTATCGGTGTGAACCTGGGAATGCTGAAGAATCCTCAGAAGTACAGCGACAATGTTTCAGCCTGCACCTTGTGCTTGTCTTGCGACAATGTATGCCCTTCCAAGGTAGGTCCTGGTTCGCAGATTTACGCTTGGCGCCAGAGTCTGGAGAGATTGGGCAAGGCTAATCCTGTGAAGAAGGCGATGTCGAATGGCATGAAATATCTCTTCGATCGTCCTGCGCTCTACACCACAGCCTTGAAGTTTGCGCCACTCGTCAATCTGATTCCTGAGTGCTGCACGCACTTCAGCAACTGGAATGCGTGGGGTATCGGTCACACCATGCCTGAGTTTGCGAAGAAGAGCTTCCATCAGCTTTGGAAAGAAGGAAAGGTGAAGTAGTGGCTAATCATAAAGTTCAAAGTTCAAATTTCAAAGTTCAATGAATAAAGAAGATTTCCTGAACAAGTTGCGTAAGAATACGCACGTTCAATTCGATATGCCTGCCGTAGATGTCAAGGGAATCCAGTATGAGGATACCTTGAAGCAGTTTATTGAGATGACAGAGTCTGTGGGTGGACACGTGATAGAGGCTGAGGCGGGCGAGAGCCTGGATGAGCTGGTGAAGAAGGCTTATCCGGAGGCGAAGGTCTTTGCTTCCAACCTGCCTGAGATTACCATCGCGCAGAAGAATCCTGATACCGTGGCTGAAGCCAACGACCTGAATGGTACCGATGTGGGTATTGTACGTGGAGAAGTGGGTGTTGCCGAGAACGGCTGCGTCTGGATTCCTCAGACCATGAAGGAGAAGGCGGTGCTTTTCATCTCCGAATATCTCGTGATTTTCCTTCAGAAAGATAAGGTTGTTAACAATATGCACGAGGCTTATGCCCGTATCGAGATGGATCCGAAGTATAATTTCGGTATTTTCATCAGCGGTCCTTCCAAGACTGCAGATATCGAGCAGGCTCTGGTAATGGGTGCGCAAGCTGCCCGTGGTGTGACAGTTGTACTTTTGTAAAAGGCAGAAATCCCGAAGCTCACTATCGTGTGAACTTCGGGATTTCTCTTTATACTGTCCATTCATAGGTGTCGTAAACCACGCCCCTTCCTCCGTAACCTTCCTTGTGGGCGATGAGGCCCTCGTTGATCCAGGCTCCCTGCTGTTCCGTAGAACTGCCGAAGTCCAGATAGGGATAATCGGGGTAATCATGATACATAATCTGTTCGTAGATAGCCTCCATGGCTCCGAATTCCTTTCCCTCATCGTTGGTAGAACTGTATTGTCCATGTACCACTTGCTGGGTAATATAAAAGGTGAGGCCTCCTATAATGTGCCCGTTGCGATAAGCATTGTATTGGATGATATTCTCGGGGAATCGGCTTTTCAGAAGTTCCATTTCCTGAAGCGTATGTACCGGTTTGGCACCAAATCGCTTTTCCAGGTTCTCATTCAATACCTGCCAGAATTCCGACAGACTTGCATCTTTCACTACGGTCACCCCATTCTGATGAGCCTTCTTCAGACGGCGCAGGTGGTCTTTTCGCCAGCGCAATTTCTGCTGCATGAAGATGGTTGTGCCGATATTGCGGAGCGAAAGATGAGCCTTGCATTTCCAAAAAATGGCATAGAGATCTTCTTCTGAAGGATGGAGATGATAGATCCAGGGAATAGGACGATACTGTACCTTCTCGAAACCCTGAAGACGCAGATAGACATTCAGTTCCTCAAAGAGTTGGCAGACATCTGAAATCGTGACGTGGATGTTCATGATCAGTCCGCCATAGGTGAGTCCGAAATGCGAGCAGAGGGTCTTGCCTACCTGATGGGCTGGCAGGATGGAATGGAGCTTCCCCTTCTTGAAGAATAGGAGAGAATAGTCCTTGAACCTATCGGAATGGTAATCCATATAGTTGCGGTAAAAGAGAAACGTAGCGTTTCGGGCTTTTGCCACATACGCATCCCATTGCTGGCGGTATTCGGGAGTGTATTTGATGATTTCAAACATGATGTCTTGCGTATTTGAGGAGTTTCTCAAACATGATGTCTTGCATATTTGAGAAACTCGTCGTAATCATAGATATAATCAGCTTCTTTGTACAATTCCGAAGCCAGGACCAGACAGACCGAACCGGCTGAGAAGTTTTCCAGCGTTCGCCAGATGCCTGTGTTGACGAGTAGTCCCTGGTCGGGGCGGTTGAGAAGATAGGATTGCTTCCGGTTTCCATCATCCAGCGTAACCGTGAAGGAACCGCTGGCAGCGATGATTACTTCCAGGCATTCCTTGTGGGCGTGACCTCCGCGGGCAGCACCTGCCGGAATCTCGTAAGTCCAGTAGGTGCGCCTGATGTGAAAGGGCACATCCTTGAAATCCTCTACATTCGTAGCCTGGAAGTCTTCGGATTGATGCGTGTTCTGGAAACGGATGATTTTTCCTATTTCTTTCATGAATCTTATTTCTTCATATATGGGTCGGTGCCCAGGACGGTCTTTGCCAGGCGCTTTGCCTTGTCGCGGAGCGCATTCAGGTCATCGCCCTTCTCGCCGTAGCAGAGAACGACACCCATGCGGCGACCTACGTGAGCCTCAGGCTTTCCGAAGATGCGGATGCGGGTGTGGTCTTCCTTCAAGGCATCAAGCATGTTGTAGTTCAATGGCTCTGTGCTTTCCTCTGGAGAGAGGATGACGGCAGAACAGCCGATGTGCTCCAGATGGATTCCGGCGATAGGCAAGCCCATCACGGCACGGAAGTGGAGCTCAAACTCGCTCAGGTTGGTAGTGTGACCGAGGGTAACCATACCTGTATCGTGTGGACGAGGACTCAACTCCGAGAAAATTACCTCACCCTGCTTGCTCAGGAAGAACTCTACGCCCCAGAGACCAGCACCGGTCAGCGCCTTGGTTACTTCGCCGGCAATATGTTCAGCCTTCTTCAAAGCCTCCTCTGGAAGCTGGAATGGCTGCCAGCTCTCACGGTAGTCGCCGCCCTTCTGTACGTGTCCGATAGGTGGGCAAAAGAGGGTAGGACCATCCTTCTGGGTTACGGTGAGGAGAGTGAACTCTGAATCGAAGTCGATGAATTCCTCGATGATCACTTCCTTCACGTCGCCGCGGCCTTCCTCCATCGCCTCCTTGTAAGCCTCCACCAGCTCATCGTCGTTGTGAACATAGCTCTGTCCATGACCGCTGGAACTCATCAGTGGCTTTACTACGCATGGGAAACCAATCTCATCGGCAGCGTTCTTGAACTCCTCGAAAGTCTTTGCATAGAAATACTTGGCTGTGCGCAGACCCAGTTCCTTGGCAGCCAGGTCGCGGATGGCACGGCGGTTCATGGTGTAGTTCACGGCACGTGCCGAAGGCACAACCTGAATGCCCTCCTTCTCGAAGTCGAAGAGGCGCTCGGTGCGGATAGCTTCAATCTCAGGCACGATGATGTCTGGGTGATGTTTCTCAACCACTGCGGTCAATGCGTCGCCATCGAGCATCGAGAACACTTCTCGCTCGTCGGCTACCTGCATGGCTGGTGCATTGTCATACTTGTCGCAAGCGATGACGTACTGTCCTGCTCGCTTTGCGGCGATGGTAAACTCCTTGCCCAGTTCGCCTGAGCCCAAAAGCATAATCTTCTTCATTTATATGATGTTTAATATTTTATGTCCCTAAAATAATCACTAATCACTAATCATTAATCTCTAAGTCCGAATTTCTTTCTGATAAATTCTGCGATAAACTTCTCAGTCTCCTCGATTCCCAGATGGCTGCTGTTGATGCAGAGGTCGTAGCTCTCGCTGTGTCCCCACTTCTTGCCGGTATAGTAATCGTAGTAAGAGGCGCGCTGCTCCTCATGGCTTTCGATAAACTTGCGGGCGGAGGCTCTGTCGATGTCCTTTCGCTTGCACACTGCCTTGATGCGGTCGTCGATGTTGGCGGTGATGAAGATGTTGATCACATTCTTGTAATCACGCAGCACATAGTCGGCGGTTCTGCCCACAAACACGCAGTTGCCCTCATCGGCAGCCTTTCTGATGGCGTCGCTCTGGAACTTGTACAGACCTTCCTGCGAGAAGTCGTTGTGATAGAAGGTGTTGTCGCTCAGGAAGGGCAGATGTGTGTGGAAGAGAGACTTGAAGAATCCCTTCTGCTCATCGTTCTGCTCGAAGAATTTCTCCGAAAAACCGCTCTCCTTGGCGGCAAGGTTGAGCAGTTCCCGGTCGTAGCATTTGCAACCGAAATCCTCCGCCAGCTTCTCGGCGATGATATGGCCGCCGCTACCTATCTGGCGACCTACGTTTATGATAATCTTGGTCATAAGCTTAAAATTTTAGCTGTTAACTGTTAACTGTTAACTTTCATGTTTTCTTTATGTTGTCTTTTCAACTTGTTCATGTACCACGACATCACGATTGCGGCGATGACTGCGGCTGAGAAATCGGAGATAGGCATACTGTACCATACGCCGTCAATATCCCATATCATCGGCAGGAACCCCAGGAGCGGCAGGAGGATGAGCAACTGTCTCGACAGGGAGAGGAAGATGCTGATCTTCACCTTTCCGATACACTGGAAGAAGTTCGTGATGACCATCTGGAAACCGATGATCGGGAAGCAGAACATCACCACTCTGATAGCCTTGATGCCCAGGTCTATCAGCTGCTTATCGGTAGTAAACATTCTCGCGCAGTAGTAAGGCAGGAACATCGCTATCAGCCATCCCGTCACCATGATGGCAGTGGCAGCAATGATGCTCAGGTTTAATACACGCATCAGTCGGTCCAGCTTCTGTGCGCCGTAGTTGTATCCGGCGATAGGCTGCATTCCCTGGTTGACACCTAACACGAACATGATGAACACCATCGCAATACCGTTGGCTATTCCGTAGGCACCCACGGAAAGGTCGCCTCCGAAACGCACCAGCTGGTTGTTGATGAAGATGACGATGATGCAGGCGCACACGTTCATCAGGAACGGCGAAATGCCGATGGCGAGGATGTTATCTACGAGTTTCCTCTTCAGTTTGTAGATTCCTTTCTTGAAGTGGAGCAGCTCGCTCTTGTTGCTGAAGAGTTTGATCTGCCACATCAGAGCCATCAGCTGCGATAGGATGGTGGCGATGGCGGCACCCTGTATTCCCCATTTGAAGACGAGGATGAAGAGGGCATCCAGTATCACGTTCATCACCACCGTGAAGATGGTGGCGTACATTGCCTGCTTGGGCTTGCTCGCTGCTCGGAGCAGGGCGTTCATGCCGAAATACATGTGGCTCACCACATTGCCCAGCAGGATGATGACCATATACTCATGGGCATAGATGAGCGTCTGGTCGCTGGCTCCGAAGAATCTCAGGATAGGGTCGAGGAAGAGCAGACAGATGATGCTCAGTCCGATACCGATGATGAGATTCAGAGAAATCGTGTTGCCCAGAATGTTCTGCGCTGTGGCATAATCCTTTTGTCCCAACTTCACGCTGATGGCTGTGGACGCTCCTATGCCAACACCGGCTCCGAAAGCGGTGGTGAGGTTCATGAAGGGGAAGGTGATGGCGAGACCCGAGATGGCCATGGCTCCCACACCCTGACCGATGAATACGCGGTCAACAATGTTGTAGAGCGAAGAGGCGGTCATCGCAATCATCGCTGGCAGGGCATACTGAACCAGCAGCTTGCCCACAGGCTTCGTACCTAATTCTAATGTCGCTTGTTTATTTTCCATTTATATCTGTTTTTTCCTCATAGCCGCTCGCTCAGCTTCTTTCAGAAAGCAACTGCGGCGGCTACTTGTCTGCAAAATTACAAAAAATATCTGATACCTTATTATATATATAAGAAAAACTTGCATTTCCCGATAAAAACTTCCCTTTTCTTTTGGCATTCTCGTACAAAAACTGTACTTTTGCAGCTTAGTATAAACAATAATAATCTGATTGGGCAACAGCAGTCAGACGAGAATGTAACAATATAACAATCGTACTACCGATAAATGATGAAAAGATATTTGATGCTTTATGCATTTATTCTGTCCACCTTGACATTGTTGGCTCGCGATGGCAAGGTAACTGGCTTTCTGGAGGCCGATATGGTGTCTTTCCCTGGTGGAAAATGCCAGATGTATCGTCTTTATCTCAAGGATAAAGACCTCGACCATACGCCCTTTTCGGTGAACCGCCCTTCGGAATTCCTCTCCCAGCGCTCCATCGACCGACGTAAGCGCCAGGGCATTCCTGTAGATCTGACCGACCTTCCTGTGGCTCCGGCTTACGAAAAGCAGGTGGCTGAGGCTGGCATCGAGATTGTGGGGAAGAGCAAGTGGAACAATACGCTGCTCATCCGTATCCACAAGGACAAAGAGCTTCGCAAGCTGGAAGACCTGAAATTCATCACCCAGAGGAAGAAGGTGTTCCAGGCTCCCGATTCCGTAAGTCAGAGAATGCGCTCGAATGTGCGCAAGGGGCTGAACGAATGGAGTCAGGGCGATGGATTCTATGGTGCAGCTGATGCTCAGCTGAAGTCACTGAACGGCAAAAGGCTCCACGAAAGTGGCTATTGTGGCAAGGGGATGATGATAGCCGTATTCGACGGCGGATTTATGAATGCGGATAAGATTCCTGCCCTGCACAATATCAAGCTGGCGGGTGTGAAGGATTTCGTGGTTCCTGAATCCAAGAATGTATTTGGAGAGATGGAACATGGCACGATGGTGCTCTCTACGATGGCTGCCAATGCGCCCGACTTCTATGTGGGTGTGGCTCCTGAGGCGCAGTATCTGCTGATAAGATGCGAGGATGAACGCACCGAGAGCCTTGCTGAGGAGGATTACTGGGCAAGTGCTGCGGAATATGCTGACAGCTGTGGCGTGGACGTCATCAATTCTTCGCTCGGCTATCATGGCTTCGATGATTCTTCGATGGATCATCACTATTATGAGCAGGATGGAAACACCGCCCTCATCTCCCGGACCGCTTCGATGTGTGCCGACAAGGGAATCGTATGCGTGAACTCTGCCGGAAACGACGGTATGGGTTCCTGGAAGAAAATCAATTTCCCTGCCGATGCCACGGATATTCTCACGGTGGGTAGCATCAACGAACATGGCATGAATGCAGCCTTCAGTGCCGTAGGACCTACGGCGGATGGCAGAATCAAGCCTGATGTGATGGCATTCGGAAGTCCTACCTGCGTGATTACGGGCAGGGGCAGCATCATCAATGATAATGGAACTTCGTTTTCCTCTCCGCTGGTAGCGGGTATGGTGGCTTGCCTCTGGCAGGCGCTGCCTGGCAAGACTGCCAAGCAGATCATCAAGCTCGTAAAACTGGCAGGCGATAACCAGCAGCATCCCGACAATGTCTTCGGATACGGTGTGCCGGACTTCTGGAAAGCTTATCAGACGGGAAAAGCGATTAAGTAATCTTGGAACTTTGAACTTGGAACTTTGAACTTTATGATTAGCTTTGCTGCTATATGATAAGGGAAGTTCCAGGGGGGCTAAGTACCAAGTAATAGTATTCATAAAGTTCAAAATTCCAAGTTCAATGTTCAAAGTAAAAAGATTATCTCTATATGAATTAAACTCGATAGTCAGCGAAGTCATTTCGATGGCGCTGCCCGACAGCTATTGGGTGGAAGCGGAACTCTCCGAGGCTCGCGAGGGCTATGGCGGCCACTGCTATCTGGAACTGATTCAGAAGGATGAACGCTCCAATACGCCGATAGCCAAGGCTCATGCCAACTGCTGGCGCAACCGCTGGATGCTCATCAAGCCGAATTTCGAGCGAGTGACGGGGCAGCGCATTCATACCGGCATGAAGGTGCTGCTCAAGGTACACGCCCAGTTCCATGAGAACTATGGTTTCTCTTGGATCGTAGATGATATCGACCCCAACTATACGATGGGTGATATGGCGCGCAAGCGGTTGGAAATCATCAATACGTTGAAGGCTGAGGGCGTCTTCGAGCTGCAGAAGGAGCTGGTGCTCCCGATGTTCTGCCAGCGCATCGCCGTGATTTCGAGTGCCACGGCAGCCGGATATGGCGATTTCTGCAATCAGCTTGCCGATAATGATTACGGCTTGCAGTTCACCACCCGCCTCTTTCCTGCCACGATGCAGGGCGAGGGAGTGGAGCAGAGCATCATCGCAGCCCTGGACAGCATCAATGCCGAATATGAGGAGTTTGACTGCGTAGTCATCATCCGTGGCGGTGGTGCTACCAGCGACCTTTCCGGTTTCGACACCCTGGCGCTTGCCGAGAATGTGGCTAACTTCCCGCTGCCAATCATTACGGGTATAGGACACGAGAGGGACGAGAGTGTGCTCGATATGATTTCCTTCCAGCGGGTGAAGACACCGACTGCCGCTGCCGCCTTCCTCATCAATCATCTCGCCGAGGTCTATGCCCGGGTGATGGATGCACAGGAAACCATCGTGCAGAACGTGAAGCACCGGTTGCAGGTGGAGAAGATGAGGCTCGAGAGATTGAGCAGCACCATCCCCGTGCAGTTCTCGCTGGTGAAGACGAAGCAGGGCGCGTATCTCGACCGTCTGATGACTCGTATTACGACGAATCTGCAGTCGAAGGTTTCGAATGCGCAGCGCCGTTTAGAGATTCTCTCGCAGAATATCCAGCCGGTACTGGAGCGTAAGATGCTCAATGAGAACCATCGACTGCAGCTTCTACAGCAGCGCATCCTGGCGCAGGATCCGGATCTGCTGCTGAAGCGTGGCTACAGCATCACGCTGAAAGATGGCAAGAGTATCCGTTCTGCCTCGCAGCTGGAGGCTGGCGACATCATCGAAACGAGATTCGCCGAGGGTAATGTGAAGTCGGAAGTGAAATAATTCCCCACACGCCCTGAGGCAATAGGAATTTCCCATACGCCCTGAAAGGGCAGAAGCTTTAAAATATCCACTGTTAACTGTTAACTCTGTTAACTCCAAAAACAATAAAATTATGGCAAAAGAAGAAATGAAATACGAGCAAGCTGTAAGAGAGCTTGAGCAGATTGTAGAAAGAATGGAGAATGATGAACTGGATATTGATCAGCTCTCCGAGCAGTTGAAGCGTGCCAAAACCTTGGTAAAGCTCTGCAAGGACAAGCTCACCAAGACCGATGAGGAAATCAAAAAGCTTCTCAGTGAGGATTGATTCCGCTTCAAGGAACGGCGCAAGAACGAAAAAGTACCCATAAAATGGTAAAATAATGCCTGAAAACGGCAGAAATACGTAAAATAATAACGTTTCTACTAAATTTATCGCAAAATAGTTGCAGATTAATAGAATATTTTGTACTTTTGCATTCAAAATATTAGTAGAACATTAAAAAATAAGATGTTATGAAAGACTTAGATTGGTCTAATTTGTCATTTGGCTATCGCCAGACTGACTACAATGTTCGCTGTTACTATCGCGACGGCAAATGGGGCGAAATAGAAGTTTGCTCTGATGAGTATTTGAAATTGCACATGGCTGCAACCTGTCTGCACTATGGTCAGGAGGCTTTCGAGGGTCTGAAGGCTTATCGTTGCCCAGACGGCAAGGTGCGCGTGTTCCGTATGGACGAGAATGCTGCCCGCCTGCAGAGCACATGCCGTGGTATCCTGATGCCAGAGGTGCCAACAGAGTTGTTCGAGGAGATGGTGAAGAAGGTGGTCCGCCTCAACCAGGAGTGGATTCCTACCTACGAGAGTGGTGCTACGCTCTATATCCGTCCTTTGCTCATCGGTACAAGTCCTCAGGTGGGTGTGCATCCTTCTAAGGAGTATTGCTTCTTGATTTTCGTAACCCCAGTGGGTCCATACTTCAAGGGTGGATTCTCTACCAACCCATACGTCATCATCCGTGATTTCGACCGCTCTGCTCCTCTCGGAACAGGTATCTATAAGGTAGGTGGTAACTATGCTGCTTCCCTCAGAGCCAACAATATCGCTCACGAGAAGGGTTATGCCTGCGAGTTCTATCTCGACGCCAAGGAGAAGAAATACATGGATGAGTGTGGTGCTGCCAACTTCTTCGGTATCAAGAACAATACATACGTTACTCCTAAGAGTTCATCCATCCTCCCATCTATCACCAACAAGAGCTTGATGCAGCTGGCTGAGGATCTCGGTATGAAGGTAGAGCGCCGTCAGATTCCTGAGGATGAGTTGGATACATTCGAGGAGGCTGGTGCTTGCGGTACTGCTGCCGTTATCAGCCCTATCAGCTACATTGATGACCTGGATACAGGCAAGCGCTACAACTTCGGTGAGAAGCCAGGTCCTGTCTCTAAGCATCTGTATGATACCCTCCGTGGTATTCAGTATGGTACTGTAGAGGACAAGCACGGTTGGACAACCGTAGTTATTGAGTAAAAACCAATAAGAGATAATATTAAGTTCAGAGCACTTTGAGGAGTTTTCGCTCCTTGGAGTGCTTTTTTTATGTTTTTCCCTTGGAGTTTCATAAAAATATCGTATCTTTGCCCACAGAAAATATAACTTCTTAAAAGAAAGGAAAGATTATGCAGACAACTATCAACATATCATTGGATGTACCTCAGTCTTATCAGTTGGATACATTGAAGCAGGAGCTGACAGAGTATGCTAAGAAATTAGTGGCTAAAGCTAAGCCTAAGGCAAAGGTTGCAAGAAGGCAATATGCTCATGATGCTTTATGCGGTATTATGAAGACTGATAAGTCGGATAAGGAATTAATAGAGGAGTATCTGAAAGAAAAATTTCAAATTTGACAACGATGAAAGTCTTTTTAGATACTAATATTTTTATCGAATATACCACGTGCCGTAAGCAATTCAGATGGGTACGTGATGTTTTTGATGCTATAGAAGATGAAATTATTTCTGCTGTGGCTTCTGTTGGAGGTATGTACACAAATGCATATCTTGTTACTCTTTATTTTAAAGAGCATGGTATTCATAGGCCTGAGCAGACAGAGAGAGTCAGACAGACGCTTTTAGCGTTTTTGCAGTTGGCTCCTACTGTAGATTGTTCAGCAGAAACAGTTCAAGAAGCTGTCAATGATGAGCGCTTTACCGACATAGAGGATAGCTTCCAGTATCACTGTGCCTTGCAGAATGATTGTGATGTCTTATTGACTATCAATATCAAAGATTACAAGAACGTATTGGGGCAGAGACCCGAAGTCTTGACTCCTGAGGAATTTGTAGAGAAGTATCTCAAATAATATCATAAACAAGAAGCCTCTCGGCATTGCTTTGCCGGGAGGCTTCTTCGGCTCTTACGGCTGGTGGGGGTTAACAGGGTTAACAGTTAACAGTCGATTTTTCGATAGTCCCCCTCGCGTACCTTATTATATAATAATATATATATATATATACTTCTTTTTATAGATATGGGGTGGAGACCATGCATTTTTCGGCTGTTAACTGTTAACCTGTTAACCCTGCCCATTTTTTAAGCCAACTCTATGCTTCTGGATAGAGAACTCATAGAGTTGGGGGATAAGAAACTATCACTTAGTTTCTTTAACACTTTCCGGGCTTCATAGATGGCAAGGATCGGTCATCTATTAAGCCTCCAGCTTGCCATCTATTAAGCCTCTTTTGTGTCACTTTCATGTCGCTTTCGTGTCGTTTTCGTGTCACTTTCGTGTCGCTTGTTTTATCCTTGTATTTCCCTTTATCTCGTAACCGGGAATACGTAGTATTCTCTATCTACATCGAAATCAAGCACCCACTGGTCAACGATGATATTGTCATCCAGCGCCTTGATTTCTACAGTATGATAGCCGTCGAGCAGGGTTACGTAGAAGCTCTTGAGCGCCTGTCCGCGCCAATGATTCATCTTCCATTCCTTGGAGTTGTAATCCTCCTTCATCTGGCAGATTACCGGTTCTGCACCGTCAATGCTCACGCTTACCCGCATGTTCTTCTCGTATGGCAGATAGCTCGGGATGGTGGCGAGGGTAAATCTCGCATCTCCTATGCTGCTGCTTACGAATCTGTATCTCAGAATGGCTCCCTTTGGCAGCTTCACGGCGTTGTTGCTGTGACCCAGCAATGGCTTCAGCTGGATCTTCTCGGCTGTCTCTCCCTTGGCAGCAGGTGCCTGGAAGGCATTCGTCCAGTCGTATGCATTCTTGGCGGTGATGTTCTTGGTGAATGTCACCAGCGGCTGGAGATCTTGATTTCTGTCGAAGGCATCCTGCATCAGAAGCTTGATATCCTTGGCAGGTAGAGCGCCCGGCAACTGCGGAGCCTGCATTTCTGCCCCATCTGTAGCGATGATGCTGCTCCATTTGCCTTTGCCCAGCTTCAGATAGTAGGCGTTGAGCTGCTTCAGGGTGTTGAAGGCGTTGAGGCTCACGGCAGCCGAAGCCTTGGCTTCATCATCATTCGGGAACAGTCCCGGACGGGCGATGTCTCTGGCTTCCTGAGCTTCCAGCTCCTTTTCGGCGATGAGGGCAGCAGAGAAGATAGGATATTTCACGATTTCGAAGAAACCGTCTCGCTGATCGGCAGGAAGGGTTCTTTCCAGATTGGCAGTCTTGGTCTTCAGCAGGTCGTAGGCGTAGAGATAGCGCTCCAGCTCATTGCCGAACTCGCCCGAATGAAACTCTGTATCGCCGTATGGCATTGCCATGAAGGCTGGCTGTCGGATACTGGTCAGGCGATAGTATTCCTCCATCAGAGGCTTGATTTTCTTGGCTGCCACGTTGCCGAAGAGACTGCTGAGCCAGTTCTGCAGGTAGCTGCTGATGCCTCCCTGGAGCGCCTCGCTGTTCCAGGCTAAATCTGAAATCATGGCAAGCTGCAGCGAAACCATCTTCGGATTGGTTACGTTGGCTATCCATGCGCAGTCTTCATCATGATGCATCTCCGAGCGATGGGATTTCTCCCGGTGCTCCGACTTGGTTTCCAGATAATCTCTGTTGTTGAGCATCTCGAGCACCAGGGCAGGGGAAACATTCTCCAGCTGCATCTGGTTGCCGGCACAGATCATCTTTACGTTCTCCAGGGTCTTCTTATGCTTTTTCTTGTGTTTCTTGCCGGTGATTTCCGTCACCTTGTAGTTTTCGGCAATGCAGATGTCGAAGCTATCCACCACCGCCTTGTTGTAGGCAGCCTCGTGCTTGCCGTCCACCTGCCAGAGGGTGTTGGCTCTCAGTCGCAGCATCAGGCGCGCCAGCTGACTGTAGTTCTTCAGATTCATCCACTTGCTTCCGTTCAGGGCAAGACCTCTGAATTCGATTCTCGGGATTTCGATCTTCTCCGTTCCCACCTGGGTAGAGAGATTCTGACGTGTCTGCGGCTTCAGGTCGTTCCATCCTGCCATAGGCGAAACGCCAGCCATGCGCGAGAGCTCCATGATGGCGTAGGCTGTGCCTCGGGCGTCGCTTCCTATCACGATGATCTTGCCCTTTCGGGTTCCGATGTAGAAAGCATCTTTGGCTGTGATGAACTTGTGGAGCGGAGCGCCGAGCTTTTCTACGGCAGAAAACTCCTTGTTGGTGAGCAGGTTGAGCTGGTAAATCTGGATGTTGGCACTGGCTTTCTCCTTCGCCTCGTTGCCGGTTACAGCCTTCATGTCGTTGGAAAACATTCTGAGGGCAATCTTCACCACAGGTGCAGTGGTGGCGTTGATAGAGTAGCTTACCTTGTCCGAAGCATCCGCCCAGTTGATGCTGGTAGCTGCAGTCACATTCTCTTTCTTCTTACTCTTGCTGAAGGTTTCAGCGCCTGCCTGCTGCACGGAAAGACAAGCCAGAGAAAGGGTGAAACCTACTATGATTTTCTTATAATTCATTTTTATTCAGTTTTGTCGTTTTGAAGGTGGAGGGGGAATCCGAAGTTCCTGATGTCGCTTCATCATCTTCTCCAATCTGCAAAGATACATAAAAGTGTTTAATAACTGAAATTATTTAGTTTTTATTTGCTTATTACATTATTTATTGTTACTTTTGCACCAAACAAAACAATAATTATGACATTATATCCAAAATTAATTGAAGAGGCTCTTGCTACCGTCATCTATCCCGGTACCAAGAAGAACCTTATAGAGAGTGAAATGCTGGCAGATACGCCTAGCATCAATGGTATGAAGGTGAAGGTGGTTCTGCTCTTCCCTAGAGATACCGATCCCTTCCTGAAGAGTACGGTGAAGGCGGCTGAGGCTGCCATCCATTATCATATCTCCAAGGAGGTAGAGGTGGAGATCGTTACTGAGTTCAAGTCGGCTCCTCGTCCTGAAGTGGGAAAAATGCTTCCTCAGGTGAAGAACGTCATCGCAGTAAGCTCGGGTAAGGGTGGAGTAGGTAAGAGTACGGTTTCTGCCAATCTTGCCATCGCACTTGCGAAGTTGGGTTACAAGGTGGGCTTGCTCGATACCGATATTTTCGGTCCTTCTATGCCTAAGATGTTCGGTGTAGAGGAAGAACGTCCTTATTCTGTTCACAAGGATGGCAGAGATCTCATAGAACCTGTAGAGAAATATGGCGTGAAGCTCCTGAGTATCGGTTTCTTCGTAAGTCCTACTACGGCTACCTTGTGGCGTGGCGGTATGGCTTGCTCTGCCCTGAAACAGCTGATTGCCGATGCTGACTGGGGTGAGTTGGATTACTTCATCCTCGATACTCCTCCTGGCACCAGTGACATTCATCTTACCCTGCTCCAGACACTCGCCATCACGGGTGCGGTAATCGTAAGTACTCCTCAGCAGGTGGCGCTTGCCGATGCCAGAAAGGGTATTGACATGTATCAGAATGATAAGGTGAATGTGCCTATCCTCGGTCTTATCGAGAATATGGCTTACTTTACTCCTGCCGAGTTGCCGGCGAACAAGTATTATATCTTCGGTAAGGAGGGTTGCAAGAATCTCGCCAAGGAGATGAATGTGCCATTGCTTGCCCAGATTCCTATCGTTCAGAGCATCTGCGAGGGTGGTGATGATGGTGCGCCTGCTGCTACCAAGGTTGATTCTATTACCGGTCAGGCTTTCCTGAGTCTCGCCCAGAGTATCGTGACGGTAGTGAACCGCAGAAATGCCGAGAAGGCTCCAACCAAGATTGTCAGTACACACTAATAAATAACCTATTCGATAAGGTTATAAAATAAAAAAGCTAGGATTGTCCGCAAGCAGTCCTAGCTTTATTTTTATCTCAGGGGTTAACAGTTAACAGCTGTTTTTTGTATGGTCAACCCCTACTTCTTGAATTCTAGCTCTTGATTCTTTAGCCTCCAGAAGCTATTGATTTTTAGCCTCCAGAAGCTCTTCTGCCTCATCCTCTTCTTCTGCAACTTCGGCAGTAAGATTCGCCTTGAGTCTTGCTGAGCGCAACTGCTGTCTGAAAACCAGGCAGGTGGCGAGGAAATATACGCCCGTCTGTATCCAGAGCGCTCTGAACTCCGGCAGAATATCGGCAAGAGATGCTCCCATGCTGCTGATTCTCAGAAATCCTCTGATACCGAAGGTAGATGGGAAAACCCAGGCAAATCCCTGCCAGAAGGCTGGAATATTGCTCTGTGGCCACGAAATACCCGTCATGAAGAGCAATGGCACAGAGGTGAAAACCACCAGAAGCATCACGTTCTCACGGTATCTTACCAGGCATGATAGCATCAATCCGAAGAATACACACGACAGAATATAAGGCAGAAGGAAACCCAGAATGGTGGTCCAGGTTACCATACTTACGAAGCCGAAAAGTTTCGGAACAACCAGCGTCAGGTACATTCCCATCACGGCGTAAACCATGAAATAAACCATCGACTTGCCGAATACAATTCGGAAAATGCCGCCATAATGCTCGCTTACCGGTATCAGTTCGCGGTTTCTGTTCAGCTCTCTCGATGTTCCTGCTGCCATTCCGATGCCCAGCAGCATGGTTTGCTGCAGAATGAGTACCAGCACGCCCGGAAGAATTGCATTACCATATCCTCCGGTGGTATTGAATATCGGAACTTCATCGAATTCCAGCGGATGGGCGGTTATTTCATCATCCCGATCCGTGAATCCTCCTCCCTTCGAAATCTGGATTCCCGAGTTGATCTGGCTCGCCACACCCTGCGCAGTCTGGAAAATCGCCTTGTAGGTAAGCATCAGACTCATATCGCAATATACGCCTACATGCGCCTGTTCGCCACGATTCAGCTTGGTGTCGAAATCGGCAGGAATATAGACGATTCCGTGCACCGCCTGCCTTTGCACCAGCTGCTTTGCCTCGTCGAGACTGTTGCAGTAATAGGTGGCCTTGACATCTGGAGAAGCATCGTAATCGCGGATAAACTCGCGGGAAGTATGGCTGTGGCTCAGGTCAACAATCGCCGTATCCACCTCTCTCACCACCTCGTTGTTGTAAATCCACGAGTAGAGCAGCGGATAGCCCAGCGGTACCAGGATGCAGAAGATGAGCACACCCTCATCGCGGAAAACATTGCGCATTTCCGTCTTCCAGATGTAGCACATATCCCAGATTCCATTGATGATCTTATATAATAAACTACTTTTTAACATTGAACTTTGAACTTTGAGCATTGAACTTTATGATTAGTAAAGCTGTTGCGTTCTTTACTCTTCATATTTCTACGGCAAATACTTGTAAATCAACATTGCCTTCTTGATATTCCATACGGTGAGGATTGGCAGGGCACAGAAGAGCACCATCGCGCCCCAGTGGAGCACAGCATCGCTCATCGGGAAACCATTGAAGATGTTCATCTGGTAAATCATATAATAGTGGCGCATAGGGTAGAGCTGTCCGATGGCCTGGATTGGCGAATCCATGGAGAAGAGTGGATAGGTGGCTCCGCAGATGGAGAAACTCACCACACCCCAAAGCGAACAGATACTCATCGACATACGCAGGGAAGGCATCAGTCCGAAGGCAAAGATACCGAAGCACTGGCAGGACAATACGCTCAGAATGCCCAGCAGTATGATGGGTGCTGCACCTCCCGGATGCGGGAATCCCAATACATAATAGATGTAGAACTCGAAGAGCAGGAAGATGCTCAGGAAGATGAGCGTCTGAGGCAACATCTTACCCGCGATGGCGAGATAAGGATTGTTGTTCGCCATTCGCATCCAGTCTTTGGCTCTGTTGAACTTCAGTTCCGTTCCGATGGAATAAGGGGTGATCAGGAAGATGAACAGCATGATGAGTCCCGGCACCATCACGCTCGACAGATAATAGTTGTAGTTGGCGTAAGGGTTGCCTATCATGTGCAGATCCACGGCGATGGGCTGCAGGAAGGTCATGATTTCATCGTTCGTCTTTCCCAGTGCCGACAGCTTCGCCATTCCGGCTGCTGCGCCACCCAGGGTGGAAATGGTCTTCAGATCGCGGAAGAGCAGGGAGCCTGCTGCCAGCGAAACGCTGCTGTAGTAGAAGGAAATCTTCGGCTGTCGGGAAGCCATCAGTCCTGCCTCCGTTCCGTTAGGAATCACCAGGAAGGCATAGATCTCGTTCTTCTGGATAGCATGTCTTGCCTCGGCTATGTTCTCATAGTGAGCCACCACCTTAGTGGTCTGGAAAGCGTCGAGCTTATGCACCAGCTGGCGGGAGGTATGAGAATTGTCCTGGTCAACGATGCCCACAGGCATGTCGGTAGGCACACCTCCCTGCATCAGGGTAGTGAAGAAGATCACCACCACGATGGGAAAGATGACCATGCAGAAGAGATAGATGGGATTCTTCCGCATGATGCCGCACTCTCTACGGGCAATATGATATAATTTCTTGAACATAGAAGTTATTTACTTTGAACATTGAACTTTGAATATTGAACTTTATGATTAGCCTTCCGGTTTAGAGATTGATGCAAAGATTGGTTCTTTAAGCATATCATAAAGTTCAATGTTCAAATCTCAAAGTTCAATGTTATTTAATGATGAGTGACATTCCCGGGCGCAATCCCTCCAGCTTGGTGATAGGACGGGCCTTCACCTCGAAAGTCTTGCGGTCGTAGTCGCCATTATCCTTGGTTGCCTTCCAGGTAGCGTATGAGCCCTGGTCTTTCAGGTAGTAAACCTTCATCTTGATTTCCTTGTTGAAGGCAGGAACGAAAGCGGTGAACTCATCGCCCTTGTTCAATCCCTGGAGATGATCCTCGCGAACATTGAAGGTTCCCCACATATCGCTCATGATAGAGATGCTCATGATAGGAGAACCGAGACCCACCAGCTCGCCTACCTTAGGATAGACATTGCTTACCTCGCCTTCGCACTGAGCCACCTGAACCGTCTCCTTCAGGAGATTCTTCACTACATCCACGGCACTCTTCGAAGCCTGTGTGTTGTTGGCTGCCATGCGCTTCTCCTGCTCGCGGGCACCATTCTTCGCCATCTCGTACTGGCTCTTGGCTGCAGCCACCTGAGCCTCTGTAGCCTTGTAGGCAGCAAATGCTTCGTCGCGCTTCTGACCGCTGATCACACCGTCGTTATAGAGGTTCTGCATGCGGTCGTAAGTCTTCTTGGCAATGGTTGCAGCAGCTTCTGCCTGCTGAACCAGCTGGAAGGCACCCTGAATCTGCTCCTTGCGTGCACCGGCATCGGTAAGATCCTTCATGGCCTCTGCTGCGGCATTGGTTGCCTGGAGCATCTGCTCCTGCGATTTCATCTCTGGAACTTCGAGGATTGCGAGGGTGTCGCCCACGTGAACGTAGTCGCCCTCCTTGACTCTCAGTTCTACGATGCGGCCTGGCAACTTGCAGGATACTCTGTATTCTGATACTTCTACCTCGCCCTGGATAGTGTCGTCCTTCTGCTCAAGCGTGAAGAAGCCAATGATTCCCACGAGTATGACAACTGCCGTAAAACCGATAACGGCAAGCAGTATATTGTTATGCTGTGATTTCTTAGACATGTTTTTATCTGAATTTGAATTTTGAAAAATGTTTCTATTGTTACTGCAGAATACCGAGCGCCTTGTTAAGTCCTACCTGGGTAAGTTTCACGTCGATTTCCGCATCGATCTTCTGGCTCTGTGCCTGCTGCCAGGCAGTCTGGGCTGCCATCACATCAGTTACCTCCATCACTCCTTCCTTGAATCCGAGGTTGGCGCATCTCAGGTTCTCGTTGGCGCTGTCAATGTTCTTGATGGCCATATTGAGCTTCTTCTCAGCTTCCTTCACCTTGAACTGGCTCTGGGTAATCTGGAGATGGATCTTCTCGCGGGTATCGTCGAGGTTCATCTGGGCAATGTTGGTGGCTGCCTTGGATGCACGCACCTTATAGGCACCGTCAAACCAGTTCCATACCGGAACCTGCACGATGACACCAATATTCCATACACCGGTAAACTTCTTCTGGAAACCATTGAATACATTTGGATTCGAAATGGTGTAGCCGCCGGTCAATGCCACATGAGGCAGATAGACGGCGCGAACCAGATTGGTGGCTTGCTTGGAAATATCGACCGTATTCTGGAGCATGCGCAATTCCGGACGGGTATTCATCGCAGAATCAGAAGCGGCTACTCGCTGCTGCTCTGTATCCACAGGAGTTCCCGAAAGAGCCAGCGTCTCCTTGTCTTCATCGGCAAGAGTCACTTCCTGGTTCATCGGAATGCCGCAAAGCTGACAGAGAAGCATCTTGGAGAGCACCAGACCGTCTTCAGCCTGTGTAATCTTCATCTCCGCCTCGTTCACCTTTACATCTACCTTCAGGCCATCTGCCTTGGTGGCTACGCCCTGCTGAATCATCTTGTGAACATCGTCGTTGAGCTTTTTCACCAGGTCTCGGTAGCTGGTGGCGAGCTTGTACTTCTGCTTCAGCGAAACGGCAAGCCAGTAAGCCTGGTCTATGCTGTAGAGGGTCTTCTGGGTCTGCATGTCGAGATCATTGTCTGCTATCTGCTCACCGATGTCTGCAATCTTGTTGGCTGCCAGGATGGCGCCGCCCATATAGATAGGCTGTCGGAGCATCACGCTACCAGCCCACATGTTGCGGGTGTCGGTGCGGAAAGCATCTACCACGCTCTGTCCGATGGCATTGCCCTGCTGCTGGATAACGCTTCCTTTCTCGTTGAGCAATCCTCCGATTTTCTGTGCCTGTTCAGGGGTGAGCATTCCCTTGCTTACCAAATCGGCCATCACGTCGTTGGCATTGCCGGTGATTCCACCTACGATGTTGGAACCCAAATTGCTGAATGCTGACTTCTGACCATCATTGAGCAAAGAGATCTCCTTGCTGAACCATTCATATCCGCCCATGGCATCTACCTTTGGCAAATATTTCGTGCGCGCCGATTTCTTCAGGTTGGTCGCCACGTCCTTCTTGAGCTTAGAGGCATTGATCTGCTTGTTGTTGCGTAGCGCCATCGCGCGACAACTGTCGAGGTTCAGAACCATCGTTTGAGCCTCGGCTGCAGTCATTGCTCCCATCAGCATGATAAGAGTTAATATTTTTTTCATTCCTTTACTATAATATTATAATATCGGTGCAAATTTATGGAAATATTTGCAAACCACAAAGGATTTTTTATTATCAAATCTTTAAGAATCGAAAATTACCTTACATTATGGAAAAATGGAACATTCTTCTATTCAAATTCAACAACGATTTCTCCTTCCCAGTCAGGATTTACGGTGAATCCCAGGTTTCCTTTTCCGGAATCATCATCTTCTTTCTGGTCGGGGTCGGAGATGGTATGGTCTTGGATGCTGATATTGCTCTGGGTGATGTTGTTGCATTTCACCGGGATGCCTTCCTTGGAATATTCCTTGATGCTCTGGGCATCTGCGTCCAGGATGTTGATGGTCATTTTCAACCCCTTATTCTCTTCGCGTGGGAAGGTATAGACCGAATAATCCCTTTTGCCTTCCTGAAGCTTGAAGCTTTCGGTTTGGCGGCTCTGTACGCATCCATAACCCGTTACGGCGTCAAGGGTGCTGCTACCTCCCGTATAGTAAAACTTGATGCTGTGCGCCTCGGCGGGGATGGTGGCGTCGGATATATGGACCTTAAACTGTGCCACGGCTCTTTTCAGCAGGATGTAATCATCCGTATCCTCTCCATCTATCACATTGAAAGTGCCGTAATAGAAGAAGGTATCGGTCATCTTGTTCTTGTAGAATTTCACTTTCTCAGGGGAACTGATCGTACAGTTTCCGCTTCCGTTATGGCCGATGGCAACCATTCGGTATTTTCCCGCATCCAGATTAATCCCGATATCTTCGTAGCCATCTTCTGCTTTCAGATTCAGGGTCTTCACCTTTTCCTCTCCATCAAAAATGGCGATGGAGAGCCGGGAGCAGTAATCTTCTAGAGGCTTTCCCTCTACTTCCTCATCTCCTTCATCCAATCCGTCTTCATCTCCTTCCTCCTCATCTTCGAAATCTCCTTCTCCGCTTCTTGTTCCCGTAGAATTGTTTTTTGCCACGGACGCATGGATGATTACGTTGGCGTTTGCGTCATGTGAATTGGTACCCGAATCATCGAGTGCAAACTTTTCGCATGAAGTAAGCGTAGCTACCAGCATCAGCAAGAGGGATGCCAGCCAGACATAGGTCTTCTTCTTCATATCACTAAGTTTTTAAGTTTGCTTTCTATGCGTGGTGCAAGACGTTTTCTTGCGCATGAAAGTCGCAGCAAATATACGCTTTTTCAGCGAAAATGGCAAGGATATTTAAAAAAAACTGCATATTTTTGGCTAATTATCTGTTTTTTCGTATATTTGCACCCGTTTTTTCAGCGAGAAGAATCATTTGTATCTTTATATAAAAGGTACGCGCGTGAGAAATGGGTAAATATGGCATGGTATTTACATAATAAGGAATTGGGTTTAAATAATAAGGAACAAGATATATTTATGGATAAGAAGATAAAAGCATTGTTTTTTGACATCGACGGCACGTTGGTGAGTTTCAAGACCCACAGGATTCCGCAGAGTACTGTGGATGCTTTGGAGCAGGCTAAGAAGAATGGGGTAGAGGTGTATATTTCTACGGGACGCCCCAAGCAGATCATTAATAACCTCGGTCAGATAGAGCATCTCATCGATGGTTACATCACAGCCAATGGTGCCCGCTGCTTTGTGGAGGATACATTGGTGAGCCAGCACGCCATCCTTCCTTCTGACGTGAAGAAAATCATCGAGGCTGCTGATAGAGACAACTATCCTGCCATCGTGGTAAGCGAGAGCCGTTTTGCCATTCATCATTATACCGACGAGGTTTATGAAATCTTCTGCAAGGGATTGGGAGTGGATAGCAGCGTTTTTGTTACCGATCTCAATCGTTTGGGTGATGAGGCGATCTTGCAGGTCACACCTTTCTGCACCGTAGAGCAGGAAGCGCTCCTGATGCCTACGCTCGAAAACTGCACTTCCGGCAGATGGCACCCTGCCTTTACTGATATTACTGCGCATGGAGCCGACAAGGGAAAGGGACTCCAGGCAATGGCTGATTATCTTGGCTTGAACATTGAAGAAACCATGGCGTTCGGCGATGGCGGCAACGACATCTCTATCATCAAGAAGGCAGGTGTAGGTGTAGCAATGGGCAATGCTGGTGATGAATTGAAGCAGGTAGCCGATTACATTACGACTCATGTGGATGAGGATGGTGTGAAAAATGCCCTCATCAAGTATGGTGTAATTGCTGAAAACTAACATTTTGTTGTCTTTAGTCATAAAAATCTGTCTAAAAGTTGGGAAATATGCAGAAAATATACAAAAGGGATAAGGAAATAGCTTTTTAATAGCATTTTGTTAGCTAAAAATTTGTTTATTTTATAAAAAGTATGTATCTTTGCACTCGATATTTGTAAGTTGTTTAATTTAAGAGAGAGAAATTATGACAAAAAGACTAACCATGTTAATGGGGGGGCTTGTTCTTTCAACAGGAATGGCTCTCGCACAGACTACTGTTACAGGTAAAGTTGTTTCTCAGGAAGACGGTGAGCCAGTGATTGGCGCATCTGTAAAAATCGCAGGAACAAAGACTGGTACAGTGACAGATGTGGATGGTAATTTTACTCTGCCAAATGCAAGTAAGGATGCTGTTCTCGAAATCACCTATCTTGGTATGGAAACCCAGAAAGTGAAGGCTTCTGCTAAAATGAAGATTGTTTTAGTTTCCGATTCCAAGAATCTTGATGAAGTTGTTGTTACAGCGATGGGTATTACTCGTAATGAGAAAACCCTCGGTTATGCTGCAACAACAGTAAAAAGCGACGAAATTGTCGGTGCACGTACTACCAATGTGGCTGATGCCCTTTCTGGTAAGGTAGCTGGTGTTCAGGTGAACGCTACCAGCGCAGACCCAGGTTCTGTCAGCAACGTGGTAATTCGTGGTTATGGTTCTATCAATGGTAGCAACCAGCCTCTTTACGTGGTTGATGGTGTGCCTTTGCAGAATAATATGGTTTCCGGTCAGGGTAAGAATATCTCAACTGGTGGTATTTCTAATATCTCGCCTGAAGATATTGCGAGCATGACCGTATTGAAGGGTGCCGCTGCTACCGCTCTTTATGGTAGCCGTGCTGCCAATGGTGTCATTTTGATTACTACCAAGACAGGTGCCAAGGGACAGGCTCGCAACTATACTATCAATTATAGTGGTAGCGTTCAGGCTCGTATGGTTTCCTGCTTGCCAGATATGCAGAATAGTTTCGGACAGGGTTGGAATAGTCGCCAGACATTCATCGAGAATGGTTCATGGGGTCCTGCGTTCGATGGCTCTCTCCAGGTGTATGGTCCGGAGTGGAACCATCAGCAGTTGCTTCACCCTTATAAGGCTTTGAAGAACAACGTGAAGGATTTCTTCGAGGAAGGCTGGTCACAGAACCACAATGTTTCCTTGAGCGGTGTTTCCAAGTCTGGTGAAATGACTTATTACCTGTCTTATTCTTATACGGGTGATGATGGTATCATGCCTGGTGATAAGGATACTTACAAGCGTAATACACTGGCTTTCCGTAATACTTATCAGGCTAACGACTGGTGCAAGTTGTCTTCTTCATTCAACTTTGCCCGCAGTGCAACTGATGCAGTGGGTACTTTTCAGGGTACATCTGTAGTAGATGGTCTCTATGAGTTGCCACGTGATGTTTCTTTGCTTGACAAGAAGGATTTGAGCAGCCCATTCAATACTCCTGAGGCTTACTTTACTCCTTATGGAATCACCAACCCATACTGGGCTTTGGAGAATAACTATAATCATACCGATGCCAAGCAGATTAATGGTAAGATTCAGGCAGATATTAACCCTATCAAGGATTTGACCCTGACTTATCGTTTCGGTTTCGACTATACAGATTATGATTCCAAGACAGGTTATCCTCAGATTGCACTTGATGATAAGCTGATTACTGACGACAAGGGTTATGCGCCTAGTAATATGAACCAGAGTGGTTATGTCTGGTCACGTTATGGAAGAACTTATGAGTTCAACCATGATTTCATGGCAAACTATAAGAAGAAGTTCTTCGATGACAAGCTCGATTTGGCTGTTATCGCCGGTGTGAACATGAATGAGCGTAGCTATACTCACATGACTGGTGAAGCCGATGACTTGACTTTCGAGACAGGTTTCTGGCAGTTGAGCAATGGTGCAACCAAGAAGACTTTGAGTGAATATCAGACCAAACGCCGTCTGATAGGTGCCTTCGGTGATGTAACCTTGGGTTGGGATGATATGCTCTATCTCGACTTGACAGCCCGTAACGACTGGTCTTCTACATTGCCAATCGACAAGAATAGCTTCTTCTATCCTGGTGCCACCTTGAGCTGGATTTTCACTAAGGTGATTCCTGAAAACAAGGTCTTGACTTTCGGTAAGGCTCGTGTGGCTTATGGTAAGACGGGTAATGATGCTGATCCATACCTCACAGGTGCCTCTTATAGTCAGGCAAGTATCAGAGGTTACTATGATTTAGGTATCTCTAAGTTCCCTATGAACGGTAAGAACTCATTCCTCCTGGGTAATACAAAGGGTAGTAACTCTTTGAAGCCTGAGATGACTACCGAGATTGAAGTGGGTTTGAACTTGCAGTTCTTTATGGGTAGAATCGGTCTCGATGCTTCTTTCTATAACAGAACAACAGATGACCAGATCTTTACCTTGCCGGTGGATCCTGCTACAGGATACTATTATCAGGTAACAAACTTCGGTTCTGTCCGCAACCGTGGTGTTGAGTTGTTGCTCACCACAGTTCCTGTACAGACCAAGAATTTTAAGTGGGAGTTGGGCTTCAACTTCTCAAAGAACTGGAACAAGGTACTTGAGATGCCTGCATCTCTTGAGGGTGGTCGTGTCTCTATTTATGATTACTCTTCTGGTAATGATGCAGTCTATATGTATGCTGAGGAAGGCAAGCCAATGGGTGAGTTCTATACTTATCTTCCACAATATACAGAGGATGGCAAGGTGATTGTTGATGCAAATGGTCAGCCTGTTATCGGTACTCAGGTAGAGGATACCGGTAAGAACATGAATAGCGACTGGACGGGTGGTGTAACTACTGCCTTGACTTACAAGGGCTTCACCCTGAGTGCAGCTTTGGATGTCCGCAAGGGTGGTTACATGTTCTCACGTACCAAGAACCTGATGCAGTTTACTGGTAATGGTACGATCACTACCTATAACGACCGTCGTCCATTCATCATCCCTAACTCTGTAGTAAAGAGCGGTGATACATACGTTGAGAATACTACTCCTATCTATCAGACAGATGGTAGCTATCAGAAGTATTACGATACTTATGGTTATGGAAATGGTGGAGAGGCTTACTTGCTCGACCGTTCATACGTGAAGTTGCGTAACATCAGTCTTACCTGGAATTTGCCACGTCTCTGGACCCGCAAGTTGTCGTTGAGCAATGTAGCTTTGACCGTATTCTGCAACAATGTCTTCACCTGGACAGCTAGCAGCAATACCTTCATTGACCCAGAGACTACAACTATCAGCCAGAGTAGTTATGGTGATTTGGCCACTCAGTTTGGTGAGATGTACTCAAACCCATCTTGCCGCACCTTCGGTGCCAACTTGAGTGTAACATTCTAACACATTGTGGTATTAGTAATTTAAAGGATATTCGATATGAAAAAATATATAGTAATGTCGGCTCTCGCTTTGGGTCTCTGCATGAGCTCTTGCGACAGCTATTTGGATATTAACCAGAATCCACAGTCTCCATCTGAGGCAAATGTCACATCTTCCATGATTATGCCTGGTGCTGAGATGGCGATTGCAAATGCATACGGTAACTATTTGCGTATCACTGGTGGATATCATTCTCAGGTTTACGCTCAGTTGAATGGTACTTCTAACTATGTGGATTATTCTGAGTTCCAGCAGTCTGCTACCCGTTGTAGTGGTACTTATACTCAGCTCTATCAGAGTGCATTGGTCAACCTGAAGACCATCTTGGAGAAATCAGAGGCATCTGGAGAATGGGGAACCTATCTTGCTGCCACTACTCTGCGTGCCTTCGCCTTTGAGACATTGGTAGATTGCTTCGGCGAGACTCCATATACAGAGGCTTTGGATGCAGATAATCTTTCACCAAAGTATGATGATGGTAAAACCGTATATGATGGTCTCATTGCCGAAATAGACAATGCTTTGTCTAAGGCAAGTGCTTCTAACACTGTTTGCACCAACTTCCTCTTCCCTGATGCCAGTGCAGAGCAGTGGATTCAGTTTGCCAAGGCTTTGAAGTTGAAGCTTCTGATGCGTGAGGCTAATGTGGATTCTTCTGTATTGCCAAAGGTAAAGGCTTTGATTGATGAGAATGATTTCCCAACCAAGGATATTGCTTACACCAGCTGCTGGGGAACAGAAAGTGGTTCCATGAACCCATTCTATTCAGAGGAGTTCTCTTCTGCATGGGGTTCTACTCAGGAAAATGTCTGTGCAAATTTGGCTATCATCGGTTCTATGCAGATTAAGAATGCCAATGGTGATGTGGTTTATACCGATCCTCGTCTGGCTGCTTTCTTCGAGAAGAATGCTGATGGTAAATATGTGGGTGGTGTTTCCGGTACCAATTATCCAAGTACCACAAGCCTTACCAAGTGGTGCCGTCCTATTGAGACTGCAACTTCTCCACTCAGTTTGCTTTCTGTTGCTGAGACCGAGTTCTTCATCTCTGAGTATTATGCACGTACTAATGACGAGGCTAATGCTAAGGCACATTATAACAAGGCAATTGAGGCATCTTTTGCATCTGCTGGTGTAGAGGGTGCAGCTGAGCACATCGCTCAGTTCCCATTCGATATGGCGAATTACAAGAAGAGCATCGGTGTTCAGAAGTGGATTGCCCTGGCTGGTGTAAATACTTTCGAGGCATGGTGTGAGCTTCGCCGCCTGGATTATCCTGCTTTTGATACGACCAAGAAGGGTTCTGATTTCTATACCAAGGGTGATGACGGTTCCTTCACCGACAGCGGTTATCAGGCGGGTACACTCTATACTCCTATCGATGTGTTCAGTCAGGTTGGTGCCAACAAACTTCTGGAGCGTTTCCCATACGCAGAGTCTTCTTCTTCTCGTAATAGCAACACTCCTGCATTCACCAATTCAGACTATACCAAGCCTGTGTTCTGGGGTGAGTAGTCTAACAGTGTTTCATTAATAAAATGAATATAGCAATGAAAAAGAATATATTTTATATTATGCTTTTGCTGTTGACATCGGCAGTTTCCTTCACCAGTTGCGATGATGATAGTTCTGCAGGTGTAACAAGCATCACATATTATCCAGTGCTCACTCTGAAGGGTGATGCAACCATGTACGCTGATAAGGGTGCTGCCTTTATTGACCCTGGTTGTGCTGGTGATCTGAATGGCGAGGATATTTCTTCTCAGCTGAAGGTAACAGGAACGGTGGATACCTCCAAGTCGGGTATTTATACATTGACCTATTCTGCTACCAATGCAGATGGATTCAGTGCTTCGGTTTCCCGAACCGTCATCGTTACCGATCCTACGGATGCTAAGGAGGGTGTCTTCTATACAGATGCTGCCAACAGTTATCGTGACTATAGCGGTAATAAGGCATTTGGAGATAATTTCGAGGTTATCATTATCAACAATGGTGATGGTACTTATCATGTAAGCGATTTGCTGGGAGGTTGGTATTCTCAGAAAGCTGGATATGGCAGCAATTACAATATGGAAGGTGATGTGAAGTTTGCCGAAGATGGTACGATGACACTTCTCAATAGCCTTATTGGTGGTTGGGGTGATAGCTTGGTTGGCTTCTCTGGTAAGTTTGACACAGCTTCTTCATCTTACACCTGGGATGCTGAATATGCATCATCCATGAAGTTCCATATAGTTTTGAATAAGTAATTTTAGAAGATATCGTTATGAAGAAATTAATATATTTATGTATGGCAATCCTCTGCATGACTTTTGCTTCATGCGAGAAGGATGAAGTCGGTGGTACTGCTACTCAGGCTCTCGCCGGTGAGTGGTATGTTACTGTGGATGCGGTTGATGCCAATAATAATGTGACAGCTCTTGATCCTTTTGGTATGGGTAAGTTCCTTGTCAATACATTCAATACTGCAGCTAATGTGAGCGACCAGATGTGGATTAGTGACAATGGTAATTTCTGGAACTTTAAGGTGAGAATGACATCTGATGTTCAGAATCTCAGTTTCACAACTAATGGTGAGGCAGCTAATGCTGCTTATAATAAGGATGGTTCTCTTTATGACTGTAAGGTGAATGTTGAGGGTGGTAAGGTCTTGCCTGGACAAGGTCTGACTCCTCATGGAACTCCTGCCGACAGCATCGTTTTCTATGTGTCATTCAATGATGACGAACCGGGAAACAAGTATAAAGTTTCTGGTATTCGTTATTCTGGTTTGACACAGGATGATTAATTTAGATTTTATGTTATTAGGTACATAAAGATATAAGGCAAAGTGATTTGCCTCGTTGTTGACTTAGTCAACACTTATATCTCTCTCGTCTTGGGGACTGGCAGTGGCCGGTCCCCTTTTTTTGTAAACATCAAAATATATACGTATTATGCCAAGAAACACGAAAAAACCAGAGTCGTTATTCCAGTTTATGAACCTCCTTATTGCCTTGTTGCAGAAAAACGGGCAATACCGCACCTCGCTGCATTACAGAGCAACCCTCAACAGCTTTAAACGATACCGGGACAACAAGGACATCGCCCTGAGTGAGATAGATGCAGAAGTGATGCACTCGTATGAGGCATACCTGCATCATACGGCGAAAGTATGCAGAAACACCAGTTCCTTCTACCTCCGCATCCTCCGTGCTACCTACAACAAAGCCGTGGCGAAGGGACTGACGCCACAGCAGTATCCCTTCACGGATACCTATACCGGTATTGCCCCAACCTGCAAGAGAGCCATACCCACAGAATCTGTCAGCCAGATCAAGCGTCTGGAGTCGGTCAAGGATCTCACTCCCAAAGAAGAGATGGCAAGGGATGCATTCCTGATGAGTTTCTATCTGCGTGGTATCTCTTTCATCGACCTGGCTTACCTCCGCAAATCCGACCTCAAGGACGGTTATCTTCATTACACCCGAAGCAAGACCAGACAGCGCCTCACCATCCGATGGGAGAAGGAGATGCAGGAGTTGTTGGAAAAGTATCAGGCGCAGACCGCCTCCTCACCTTATCTCTTCCCCTTCCTTGTTGATGATGGGAATAAGAGTCAGGATAAAACTATTGACAAAAAGAAAGGCACGGTACGCCTATATCGCAATGCCGAAGCCCGTATCTCCTACCACCTCAGGAAGTTAGGTGCTAAGATCGGTATCAAGGGCAAGCTCACCCTCTATGTCGCCCGCCATTCCTGGGCAACGGCAGCAAGAGACAACCATATCTCCATCTCCGTTATCAGCGAGGCATTGGGACATCATTCCGTAACCACCACACAGATCTATCTCCGCTCCATCAAAAGCTCTGAAGTGGATGATGCCAACGCTAAAATTCTGGCAGTCCTATAGGCCGTAAAAATGAATAAAAAGAGGGTTTTTGCAAAATGAACCAAAATGAACCAAAATGAACTAATTTTTCTGAATCTTTACATAAGAGACACAGAAATGACGAAAACATTCTTTCAATCAACGACTTAGGAAATTGCGTATGATAAGAATTCTAAAAAAATGTTGATTTTCGTAGAATGATATTAATTTTTTAACACGCATAATTTGCTAGTTTGCAACAATATTCGTATTTTTGCAGTGAGTATCTGTGTCTCTTATGTAGAGATTCAGATGATCGACATCAAAAAACGAACTTGATTCGCATGATGAAAGAGACAAATATACAATCACAAGTTACGTCCACTATTGCAGGGGACGACGGCGAAGCCGTGGCAAAAAGTGAAGAAAACGCTAAGAAATTGACTCCCAAAATGCCTAATGAAGGGCTTGAAAAACCGGCTGATGCAGGATGGTATGTGGCTGTAGTGAGAGTGAATTGTGAAACGAGAATAGCTGATTCTATACGGATAAATCTTAATTACAATCATGTCTGGTTTGATTACTGGATTCCCAAGGTAAAAGTGGTTTATCTCGACAAGCGTTCCAATAAGCGAAGAGTGAAAGAAAAGCTATTCCTTTCCACCTTCATCTTTTGCAATGTCTCTCAGAGACAGCTTGATAAAATCCGCTTCCGTTCGGATGTGTATAAGATGCTGACGATGCCTGGACAAAGGAAAATATACCAGATTCCCGACCAGGTTATTGCCAACTATCGATATTTTGTTGAGAATGACGAAGAGCCTGTCACTGCTGCCCCTGTTCCTTTGAAGAAAGGTATCAAAGTGCGAGTGACAGCAGGTAGCATGAAAGGTGTGGAAGCGTACGTACAGAGCTATAATGGCAAGAAAGCCGTTATCGGCAGCGAGATTAAGTATATCAGTGGTGCAACGCTTACGATAAGTAGAAATTTACTCGAAGTCGTTGAAGAAGATTGAGTTGTAGAATGATCTTGTTGCATAAAAATGGAACCGTTGGTATACATTCTTGAAGTTTCACGGAAAACCCTTATTTTTGCACCTAAAAAAGGAGATACAATTATGAATACAGCTACATATACATTAGATGTCCCTGCAACCGATATTTCTCTTTTCAAATCATTGATTAAGAAATTCGGGTGGGTTGCCAAAAAGCAAAAAGCCCCTAAGGCTTGTAGATTAGACAAGGCATTAGAAGCAGCAAAGAATGAAAAACTCTTTGCTACTAATGATTTGGATGAATTAATGAAGAGTCTTGCTTTAACCGATACAGGTACACATAGTGACATTTTTTGCTGGTAGCCCACTAATATGAGTTATCTGAGTAAAATGTTATAGTAAGTTATAGCAAAGCGGTCCCATCCCGCACAACTATGGCGAAGACCGCTTTGGTCCGCCAACCTTAGAGCGTAGCGGTTCCGAGCACCGGATGGCGGTTACATCCCTAATCCCTATGGTAGGGATTTAGGGCTTGGGTATAGGGTAAGGCCCCCCTCTTCGCAAGAGGGGGACAGGGGAGTCGAAATAAATATAGAAGTTATGGCACAGTTAACATTACAGGTAGATAGTCCATCTTTGTTGGAGCAATTAAAGAATGTCCTCTCTCTTATGAGAGGCGTTAAAATAGTTTCAGACTCCCCAGTTTCAAGGAGTGCTGCTTTGGAAGATGTTCCAAACGCAGAAACTTTGGCAGCAATGAAAGAGGCTGAAAGTGGTCATGATGCGGGAGTAGTTCGAGTAGATAGCTTAGAAAGTTTCATGGCATCAATGGAGGAATAGGGTTTATGAAAGAAATTCGAAAGACCTCGCAGTTCAAGAAAGATTATAAGCGTTTTAAGAATGATAAAGAATTTGTAGAAACGCTTATGGGGATAGTTAAGCTTTTGGCAGAAGGCAATCAGATACCGGAAGAATATAATCCTCATTCTTTGAAAGGCAACTGGAAGAACTATATGGAATGCCATATAGAAAATGATACACTTTTGATTTGGTTTGATAAGAACAATAATGCAATAGAATTAGTTCGTTTAGGTTCGCATTCTGAATTATTTGGTAAAGGACGTAAGCGCTGATCTCCATAACAGTCAGGCGGTCCCATCCCGCACAACATGGCGAAGACCGCTTTGGTCCGCCAACCTTAGAGCGTAGCGGTTCCGAGCACCGGAGGGCGGTTTTGCATGCAAAGCCATTTTGACAATCATGTGATGTAATCAGAATGAATACAACGAACAAAGGGGAACGACCAAAGACTGGTTGTTTCCCTTTGTTCGTTTAGAGGCAATTGTATCAGGTGTATCTGTCATCAGCGAGGCATTGGGACATCATTCCGAAACCACCACGCAAATCTATCTCAATTCTATCAAAAGCTCAGAAGTAGATGATGCCAACGCCAAAATACTGGTAGCCCTATAAGCCACAAAAAAGAATAAAAAGAGGGATTTTGTAAAATGAACCAAAATGAACCAATTTTCCTGAATCTTTACATAAGAGACACAAAAATGCCGAAAACTTTCGTTCAATCAACGACTTAGGAAATTATGTACGAAAAGAATAGTAAAAGGATGTTGATTTTCGTAGAATGATATTAATTTTTTAACACGCATAATTTGCTAGTTTCCAACAATTTTCGTATTTTTGCAAGGAGATTCTGTGTCTCTTATATCGAGATTCAGATGAACGACATCAAAAAACGAACTTGATTCGCATGATGAAAGAGACAAATATACACTCACAGGTTACGTCCACTATTGCAGGGGACGACGGCGAAGCCATGGCAAAAAGTGAAGAAAACGCTAAGAAAATGGCTCCCAAAACGCCTAATGAAGGGCTTGAAAAACCTGCTGATGCAGGATGATATGTGGCTGTAGTGAGAGTGAATTGTGAAACGAGAATAGCTGATTCTTTCCACTTTCATCTTTTGCAATGTTTCTGGATATAGGGTAAGGACCCCCTCTTCGCAAGAGGGGGACAGGGGAGTCGAAACAATACAATAATTAATAAGGAGATTACGTTATGAACATAGAAGAAAAAAAGGCAGATTTCATACGTCGCTTCAAGGCTTCTAGGGAACGAAAGGCAGAATACATAGCACAAATGGAAAAGCGAATGCGTGATGACTATCGCCGCAGAACTGGTAAGGAAGCAGAATCTTTTAGTGTGTTGTAATGTTTAGCCATAAGCCAAGCATAGGTTAATAAAACAATATTCCTCATTCGAGCGACGACAAGTGCAGAGCGATACTGCAATGAGGAACAAAAATGTAAAATTATGGCTTCAGAAAAGATGAAATACATTCTTCGTAGAGCTGAGCAATCAGCCTTACGAACTGATATAGAGTTATCTCCTTTGAAAAGAGAGATAGAGTTAATCTTCGATCCTCGTAATATAGATATGGATTGTAATATGATATCCAGTCTCCTCTTGCCATATGAGAAAAATATCAAGGAAGATATGTCGAAAGGCAACTATCGAAAAGCCTTCGAGACATTCCTGGAAATCTTAGAATCCCTTTCTTATCACTTCGTGAAAGACGAGCACTTCTGTTATTTCGATGACATGTATTGTCCCGACTATACCTGCTCCGACATTTTGAAGTCCATCATTGCAGAAATCAAGTCAGGCAAAGTTGCTATCGAAGATGTAGCTTACTTCGATGCTGGCATGTCAAAGATAGCCCAGATGGAGTCCTACGAAGATTACGGCAGCCCCTTCTGTGTGATGGATTGGGAAAGATATAAGGGATGAAAATGATAATATGATGTTACGAATTATCATCATTTCAGTATTTCTGTTCGGAGCAGTAATAGGATGGCTTGTGGTTTACTTTGTGCGTCAGTACAAAGATTATAACCCTAAAGCGTTAAGAGATTCTATGGTCTTGTTTCTGGGTGGAGGATGCTTGGATTTACTCTTATCCTTGATAGATAAACAAGCTGCTCTTTATGCTTTTGCTGCATACTTAATAGGAATAGCCGTAGCCTTTTTTCTTCATTTGATTTATCAATTTATAGTTGCAAAGATAACGGCTCCTAAATTTATGGATCCTCGCAGCAAATATGAATTGTTCTCGGGTTGTAACCTTTCTGATAAAGAAAAGGATGCAAGGGCAATGGTAGGTTATCAGCTAGGGATAGTGAATCAAGGATTTCTGCAACTCGGTGAAAAGCTTATAACAGAAGATGAATTCATAGCTTTAGTGAAAAAATCGGGCTTAACACGCCAGGTCTTTGAAGAGTTGACAAATCATCCTCTGGGAGATATGTTTTTGTCTTCTGCTCTTACTGCCTATATGAAGGCAAAGAATATTTTTGATACAATTGAGCGAGGAAAGTGATGTGTTATACGACAAATAATTGTATTCTGCTGTTCTTTAGTATACGTCAGCAATTTCTAATTTATCAAAAATATGTTTTTGTCTTCATTACTTATGAAAAAATACCAGATGTTATAAGACTTGTAGATTTAAGCTCATACATTAGTTATAGAAGTAAAAAACTGAAAGATATTTGAAAGGTTTTGTAATGGAAAATGAAGAGCAAATACGATTGAGGTTGCAGCAACTGTTAGAGTCTCATTCTAAAGACTATAGTCAGATTTTGCTTTTGTCTAACAAATTGGCAGAGTTTGACAATGAGCATGTGCGTTTTTCTATAGATGGAGGTCTTATAGATAGATTAGGAAACGAACTTGTTGCACGTCAAGAAACTGCTGTTTCTGAGTTGGTCAAGAACTGCTATGATGCAGATGCTACCCATGTTACCTTAACATTCAGAAATACAGATAAGGTAGGTGGGGAATTGTTGATAGAAGACAATGGTACAGGCATGACAGAACAACAACTTCGTGATGGATTCATGAGAATTTCATCTTCTGAAAAAATAAAGAATCCTGTATCTGCAGTTTATCATAGAAAAAGGGCTGGTAAAAAAGGAATAGGTAGATTTTCTGTGCAGAGATTAGGGAGAAAACTAATCATTCAGACTTTTACTAAAAGTGCCAATACTGGTTTTGAACTCTGTATAGATTGGGATTCATATGCAGAAAATATAGAACTTAGTTTTGTATCAAATTCTATTAAGATGATTCCAAAGTGTGATTTTGTTGGTACAAGATTGCTGATAAAAGATTTGCGAGACAGATGGCCAGAGGCATCCATTTCCAGAATTTACCAATATGTCAGTGATGTTATTCAACCTCATGATGTCCTTCGAACCAAAAAGGAAAGCTCTTCTGTAGATGCAGGAATGGAAGTCTTATTTTATTTGAATAATAAGAATATTCATAAAGAAATACATGATTTGAAATTATCATATAATCAGTTGGCATTAGCTACTATAGAAGGTGGTGTCGATTCGGAAAGGCATGGTTATTATCATGTATATAGTGATAGAATAAAATTGGATTTTACAGATAATGTAGGTTATGATACCGAAGACAAACATTCAGAATTTAGAAATATAAAAAATGTCAAGTTTAAGGCTTATTATTTCATTTATCAAAAAGATTTGATACCTCATGGACAAATGACTTCCATAAAGAAATATTCTTTAAATAATAGTGGTATAAAATTGTATCGAAATGGATTCCGAGTATTACCTTATGGGGAAAGAGGTGATGATTGGTTGTCTTTAGATTTATCTACTAGGCGGCGTTCTATATTGCCGACTCATACAAATCAGAATTTTTTTGGTTTTGTTGAAATAAGTGATGATAGCGGAAACTTTGAGGAAACATCTAGCCGTGAGGGGTTGTTAAATAATGACGCATTTGTTGAATTACAGAATTTCATCTATCGTGCTTTGGTTAATGCTGTAGTCAAAATAGCTGAGGTACGTAACGTGAAAATAGTATCAGGGCAAAAACAAAAAGAGAATGGAACGTGGGAAGACATTAGTGTGAGGATAAAAAACATAGTTTTTACTTTGTCCGAATTAGATAAAGAACTTGCTACTGGTGGTAATACTGTGGAGGCTCAACGCAAGCGTAAAAAGGCTATAGCTAATCTTAAGAAAGAAGTTGATGAAGTTAACAAGTTACAGAAAAAAGCACAGAAGAAACAAATAAAGGATACAGCGATGTTACGTGTTCTTGGGAGTGTTGGATTAACAGTCGGACAATTTATTCATGAAGTCAAGAACCACTTTATAAGTATAAATAAGGAGGTTGATTTGTTGAATAACGTGTCTGCCATCCAAGAAGTACATCAGCATACAGCTATTTTATCTTCTAATTTTAGAGATCTCAATACTTATGTGTCATATTTTGACAAGGTAATATCAGATAATGTGGTTCGTGATTTGCGCCCTTTGGATTTACGTTCAGAGATAGGGCGTTTTGTTAATTCTATGGAAGAAGATTTAAAGCGAGTTGGGATTGAATTAATTGAACCTATAATACATGGTTACTTTTTATATACACTTCCTATGCACCCATCAGAGTTATCGTCTGTGTTATTCAATTTCTATACAAACTCGAGAAAAGCTATTAAGCGAGCCAACGCAAGTGGAAAAATCATGATAGAATGTGGTATTTCTGGTGACATTGTTTATATAGAGTTCTCAGACAATGGTGATGGTGTTCCTAAAGAACTAGAAGATAGAATCTTTGACGAGTTCTTCACTACTACGTCTGCAAAAAGTTTAGATAGTATTGATTCTACCAATGAGGTAACAGGTACAGGTTTAGGTCTATCCATTGTTCGAGACATAGTAAAAAGTTACAGAGGAACGGTAAGGATAGTATCACCAAAGAGTGATTTCTCTACTTGTATTCGCGTAGAATTTCCAAAGGCGACAAAAAAACATTTACAAGAGTATATATATGAATAGAAAATATAAACTTCTATATATTGAAGATCAAGATCCTCAAACATGTGTGAATTTATTGAAAGAAGGAGATATGTTTGATGTAGAAACTGTTGATGCAGCTAAAACGGATGCGACATTGGATAAGATAAAAGATCACTCTTTTGATATATTTCTGATGGATTTTGAACTTACTTCTCATACAGGCCGAGTTGATGCACCAACATATGCTTCAACTTTACGAACGAAATTTAAAGACCATAAAGATTGTCCGATTATTTTAATATCGAGCGATTGTAATATCGGTAGGTTTAAGCAGGATTTCTCAAATAATGATTTGTTTGACATTGTTGTTACTAAAGAAGAATTTGGGAATCGTTACCAGACATATAAACTACGTATGTATGATTTGATAGAAGCATACTCTAAGATAAAAAAGTCTCGTTTCGATATATCAAGTATACTTGGGGTTAGCGATGAAAACGTATTAGATTTCAGATTTGTGCATTATTTGAAAATGTATGGGGCAAATCAGGATGTATATGGTATTTGTCGATTTGTTCAGAAAACCTACTTGCAGTCAGTTGGTCCTTTGATAGGTGAGGATGTTGTTGCTGCTCGATTGGGCATAGATAAGGAATGCGATGATTTCAAGGAGTTGATGAAACTTTTTGATTCCTATAGATATAAAGGTATTTTGTCAACTTCCTATAAGCGGTGGTGGTCAGAGGAAATTCTGAAATGGTGGAATAAAGAGTTTAACGGTGCGTTTCTTAGGTTAATGCCTGCTCAAGAACGAGTACAGGCACTCAACTCAAAGTTTAATCTACATTTGAGTTATGTAAATCCTTTGGATTTTAATCGAAGTACTTGTTATTGGAGCATTTGTAATGAAATAAAAAGACCAATCGATCCAAATGAAGGATATATGATCTTGAATGACAAAATTTATCCATGGCAGGAACACGAATATTATTCGTTAAAGTCGATTCTTTCTAATGATAAATTAATGAAAAAAATATCTGGTGCAGATCGACAAAAAATAGTTGAATATGGGCAAAAAATCACAGAAGAGCAAGGATGGTGTTAAATCAAGAATTTGGAATTCTTTGCATGATTTAGAACTCATGTTGAATTCATTTAACAAATATGGGATTGAAACCGTTTTTGGAAAAAATGACTTGCAAAATTTTTATAATAAGAAGAGTCACGAAGTTACTCACGGTAAGGAAAATTATGTGAAAAAGGTACACTTGTCCAATTTGTATTTTGCATTTAAGGCTGAACAGTTATCAATTATTCCTCATGATGTAAGTATGGTTTATGTCTTGCTTTCCTTGAAGTATGAGTATTCTAGACCTTATTTAACTAATATAGACTTATTTTCAGATTATCAGCTAGACATAGAGGTAAAATGCAATGAAGGGAGAAGTTTTGCTTGGCATCTAGATAGAGAAACAGGTACAGATGGGAAATACATTCATCCTTTGTACCACTTTCATGGGGGAGGTAAGAAAGTAGAAGGAAAAGATGCTGGTGAATTGTTAATCTTGCGTTCGCCACGGCTTGCTCATCCGCCAATGGACTTATTTCTTGCCATTCATTTTGTATTAGAAAATTTCTTGAATGCAAAAACTTATGCCCAACAAGTAAAAATATTCGAAGACCCTCAGTATAAAGAAATAATAATGAGAGCTCAAAATAGATTGTTGGATCCATATTATGGAGCAATAGTAGATAAGGACAAAGTTGAAGGAAATTATGCACCTCACTCTTTATGCCCTTTGTATATTTAGGTTATGAAATTTGTTGTTTCTAATTTTTTGAAGAATTATACTTCTGATATAAGGTCAGTCAATAGACTGTTGGTTACATCTTTTGTCTCCTTGAATAAAATAAGAGTGGTGAGAAATAAAGAAATTATCAATTTGTTGATTCAAAAAACAGACAAGGATTTCTTAGCATCAGAACAATTCTCTTTGATGTTGCAGACTTATAATGGTGGGTTTACTTTTGAAGATCTCATTAATTGTTTTGAATGTGTATTATCTCCAAAGAGCAAGATTGTAAATGGTGCGGTTTATACACCTCAACATATTCGAAAATTTATCGTAAGATCAGTTCTTCAAGATGTGCGAAATGAAAAGCTTCCTTATTTGCTTTATGCCGATTTGGCCTGCGGTTGTGGCAGTTTTTTCTTATCGTTACTTGACTATGTATGTTCAAAGATAAATGTGACATGCTCTATTCTTTTTTCACGTTTATATGGCGTAGATATAGAGGAGTTTAGTATAGAAAGGACTAAAATATTACTTTCCTTATATGCTTTACTTAAAAATGAAGATGAAGAATATTTTGAGTTTAACTTGCATGTTGGCAATAGTCTCTCTCAATTTTGGATATCAGATGATGTTTATGTGAGAAATGGTGGCTTTGATATAGTAGTTGGTAATCCACCATATGTAAGTTCTTCGAAAATAGATGCCGTTTCAAAAGAATATTTATGTAAGTGGTCTGTTTCTAAGTCTGGTAAGGCTGATTTATATATCCCATTTTTTCAAATTGCATTGGAGAGTTTGGCCCCACGTGGCATAATGGGATACATCACAGTCAATAACTTCTATCGTAGTGTTAATGGTAGAGAATTACGTAAATATCTGTCTACAAGGCATTTAAAAATGAAAATTCTTGATTTTGGTGCAGAGCAAGTTTTCAAGGGTAGATCGACATATACATGTGTTTGTTTCATACAAAATATAATTGGGGATATATCATATAAGAAGTGCCAATCTGCTGGAGTCATGAACATTTCTGATGGTGATTTCCTGCTTATTACTTATAATTCTTTGAACGACAAGAGAGGTTGGACGTTAAGTGATGAAGTTAATGTTTTGAAAAATATTTCCAAAATCGAGCATACTGGTGTTCCTCTAGGTAATGTTGTTGACATCAAGAATGGTTTTGCAACTCTAAAGAATGATATCTATGTGTTTATTCCTTATAGGGAAGATGAATGCTATTATTATCTGAAGAAGAATTCCAAAGAATATTCTATAGAAAAAACGATTTGTCGAAATGCTGTGAAGCCAAATACTTTGGATGAGCAATTACCTTTGGAATTGCAAATGGAGAAATTGATATTTCCATATATGCAGGGCGAAGGAAAAGTTATATTGATGGCGGAAGATTATTTGCAAACTAATTATCCAAGAACTTATGCATATTTGACGGATTATCAATATGACTTAGCTCAACGAGATAATGGAAATCGTCAGTATCCAGAATGGTATGCTTATGGGAGAACGCAAGCTTTGAATATCAATGGATATAGATTGTTCTTTCCATATTTAGCATCAAAGCCAATATTTATTTTGTCAGATGAAAAAGAACTGATGTTCTATAATGGATACGCTTTAGTGTCTGATGATTTGGAACAGTTAAAATTCTTACAAAAGATTCTATGCTCAAATGTCTTTTGGTATTATATAAAAAATAGTAGTAAGCCTTATGGAGGAGAATACATGTCATTATCAAAGAACTATGTTAAAAATTTTGGAATTGCTGATATGTCTCCTAGACAAAGAAAAAAGTTTATGGAACTTACTGAGCAAAAGAAAATTGATGAATATTTGTATAAACTATATAAATTGGAAATGCTATAAGTTTATAAGCTTAGGTAAAAATTGTTATAATCAAGATAAAAAACAATGGCATGCTTAATTTAGCCTCGACTTTTCCATAACTCTCTCTGTTACATTTTATATAAAAGGCGGTCCCATCCCGCACAACCATGGCGCAGACCTTTGATGGTCCGCCAACCTTATAGCGTAGCGGTTCCGAGCACCGGAGGGCGGTTACATCCTCTCGTTCCTGAGGGAAGAGAGGCTTGGAGAGAAAGGTGGAGCCCTCTTTGGCTAAAGAGGGACGGGGTGATTCGAAAAATTAAAACACCAAATTATTATGAAAGGAATCGTATTAGCAGGTGGTAGCGGTACACGCTTGTACCCCATCACAAAGGGTATCAGCAAGCAGCTGATACCAATCTTCGATAAGCCGATGATATATTACCCAATATCAGTATTGATGTTGGCAGGTATCCGTGAGATACTCATAATTTCAACACCATTTGATTTGCCAGGCTTCAAGCGCCTCTTAGGCGATGGAAGCCAGTTCGGAGTCAAGTTCGAGTATGCAGAGCAGCCATCACCAGATGGCTTAGCCCAAGCTTTCATTATCGGAGAGAAATTCATTGGTAATGATTCCGCTTGCCTCGTATTAGGCGATAATATCTTCTATGGTGCAGGATTAAATCAGATGCTGCATCAGGCAGTAGTAGATGCAGAGCAGAACAACAAGGCAACCGTCTTCGGTTATCGTGTAAGTGATCCGAAACGATATGGAGTTGCTGAGTTTGATGAGCAAGGCAATTGCCTGAGCATTGAAGAGAAGCCTGAGGATCCTAAGAGTAACTATGCTGTGGTAGGCTTATACTTCTATCCTAACAAGGTGGTGGAAGTAGCCAAGCATATTAAGCCATCCGCTCGTGGCGAGTTGGAAATCACCACCGTTAATCAGGAGTTCTTGAAGGATAAGCAGCTGAAGGTACAGACCATGGCAAGAGGATTTGCCTGGCTCGATACCGGAACCCATGATTCTCTTTCTGAAGCATCCACCTTTATTGAGGTCCTGGAGAAGCGCCAAGGCTTGAAGGTAGCTTGCTTGGAAGGTATTGCATATAGACAAGGTTGGATTACCGCAGAACAGTTGAGAGAGAATGCCCAGCCTATGCTGAAAAATGACTATGGCAAGTATCTCCTTTCAATACTTGAAGAGAAAAATCAAACACTAAAAAAGAATTTAGAATATTAGAAAACAATGAATATAATCAAAACAAATATTGAAGGCGTTCTCATTATTGAGCCACGCCTCTTCCGCGACTCTCGTGGCTACTTCTTCGAGAGCTTCAGCGAGCGAGAGTTTGAAGAGAAGGTTGCCCCAATCCTGGGACACAGTGTTCACTTCTGCCAAGACAACGAGTCTATGAGTAGCTATGGCGTAATGAGAGGCTTGCACTTCCAGTGCCCACCATATACTCAGAGCAAGTTAGTACGCTGCGTAAAGGGCAGAGTACTCGATGTAGCAGTGGATATTCGTAAAGATTCGCCAACTTATGGCAAGCATGTGGCTGTAGAACTGACAGAAGACAATCATCGCCAGTTCTTCATTCCAAAGGGCTTTGCCCATGGTTTCGCCGTTCTCTCAGAAACAGCAGTCTTCCAATACAAGTGTGATAACTTCTATCATCCTGAGGCAGACGGAGGTATCTCTATCCTTGATGATTCTCTCGGTATTGATTGGAAGATCCCAACAGAACATGCCAATCTCTCAGAGAAAGATACGAAGCATGCCATGCTGAAGGACTTTGATTCTCCATTCGATATCAACGTGGATTTGTACAAGTAAGAGTCTTATGTCAGATAAAGAATTTTTAGAGCGAATGCTCTTGATGCTCCTATAAGGCTTTAAGACATTTATACTCTGCGTGCCAAAAGAAACAAGATAATGCAATGAATAAAGAAGAAAGAAATGCTTTTCGAAAGGAAATGTTAGGTAAGTTAGAAGAACATTGGGCTAAGAGTAATAGACCTGAAGACGACCTCTTCTATTACCATCCTTCCGAAGATAAAATAGTCCTCTCGCATGCCCTGTTCTGGGTAATGACCCAAAACATAAAAGGAAAGGTAGGAAAGGAAAAGTACCTCTTGCTTCTCCGCCAATATCAGGAAGAGATGCTTGAAGCCTACTTGACGGAATCAGAAGACTTCAAAGATCTGTTGCACTATTGCAACATCATATACAATCTCCTTCCGATAATGCTTCGAAGCACGTACGACTTCCATACCCATTTAGATGCTCGCAAGCTAGCCGCCATAACAATCGTTGCTGGTGGTTATGGTGGCGACATGCCCGAAGACCAGGCTTACGACCTCCTCGACGATATAGACTTCTATTATAATAAGGTGAAGTGTCGCAAGATAGAAAAGCTCTTGCCTGTATTGAACAAATTGGTGATAGAAGAGCAAAAGTTACTATAATTTTAGTTATATGGGAAAAATAATTTCTACATATGGTACATCAATCGACACTTTTTTTGTCTATTCTGAGAGTGGTGTTGATAATGTTGAAAACTGAATCATTACATAAAATAATGCATCATGAATAAACCAAATGAAGAATTATTACAGAAGTTTGAAGCTTTTCAAGACTTTATGCATGCACCAAAATATACAAAAACGCCCATAATAATCAAAGAAAAACGTCCACAGCACGAAAGTTCTTTGGAATATAATAAATCTTTAGATTGTGCTGTTCCTTTTGGAAACTCGTATATTTCTATAGAAGTAAAAAATGGCGATTCTAGTAATTTTAGTGCTAAACTTATGACAGATGAAATAGCCAGTAAGATGATTTTGAGATATGACTCAGCAGGTGCTACTCATCGTAATAATTTCAAAGACATACCTTTGTTGGAACAACGTGTTACGACACCTCATATACATCGGTATGATAATCAAGGGCGTTTGATAGCTGAGAAAACAGATGATATTTTAAAGAATCCAAAAGTTGCATCTGATATTAAATATGGTTTTCCTATATTTTGTAAGGAAGGAAACATTTTTGGAGAGTTAACAACGATTTGTCCTCAGATACAGGTAGGTGAACAGCCTGCTATTCCATTTGAACCTATGGTGATAGACCCATGTGAAGGTGTTGTTTTTTAATAGAGAAATTTGTTATGGATGAGTTGATACGAGATATAATTAATACGTTTTCTGCTTTGTGGCAAATCAAATGTGTTGGAGAAAGTTATGAGATTATAACTCCTGTGCCAACTTCAAACGACATGTTTGTCTCTGTTTTCCTTACGTTTAGGGGAGATGAATATATTGTGACTGATGCAGGATGGTTAGATTCTGGTGTTTATGATATAGATGAAATTGGAGACACTATCTATAAGAAAATAATGACATATTATCAAGAGTGTTATGGTATAAAAACTGTCAAATCTCGTAATTTAATATATTATTTTAAAAAGACTGATAAAGCATATCTTGTACCCAATTTGATATTTGATGTTTCTGCATTTATTAGTGGAGTTGTTAGCACCTCTTGTGCAGAGATAGCTCAAACGGTAGATAAGTCTTATAATATCTTTACGAAAAGAGCGCATTCTTATCTTCGGACTTTCATACCAAATGATAATTTCTTATCCAAAAGAGAAATAAAGGAAATCTTTCCGGCATTATCATTTGGTGCAGCAATTAAGGGTCATAATGGAATCTCCTTACTCAATTTCGCAACAGGTTCAAATGATAGCTATTATATAAATAGTTTGTGTAAATCACAGACTTCATTTGAGATGGTACAGAAGGCTGATTTACAAAATCATTTTAATAACAAGATTCTGCTTTTGGATGATTTGAAAAAATCATTAACATCAACAAAAGTTGGGGTATATGTAAAGTTTGTCCGTGATAAACAAATTTGTGATATTGATATGTGGAGTAACAGAGATATATTGAAAGAAAAGATAGTTGTATAAAATTAATCTTAAATATTCGTAGAGTCTTAAAATGGTTATTAAGTCGTGAATGATTTTAAAGATATAAAAGTGGCGAGTACCAGTTCTGTAGGTCTGTGTATCTCTTTCTGCTTGTTCAAGTTCAATGGAAGTGCAACTAGTGTTAAAGCCTCTCTTTGTGCTTAAGTTGTGGATAGAAAATATAAATGTTTTAGTGTAAAGAATTTATTTCAAATGAAGAAAATAGTATTATTTAATCATAAAGGAGGAGTTAGTAAAACTACAACAACTTTTAATCTAGGTTGGATGTTTGCTGAAAAAGGTAAGAAAGTGTTGTTGGTTGATGCTGATCCTCAGTGTAACTTGACTTCTTTGTTTTTAGGTGATTCATTTGATGAATATTATGAGAATGAAGATACTAAGGGACAAAATATAAAAGATGGAGTAAAATCTGCTTTTGAAGGTAGACCAGAACCAATAAAGCCTTTGACATGTAAGTCGGCTATTCGTAATGGAAATCTGTATCTGCTTGCAGGTCATATGAATTTTTCGGAATATGATGCTCAGTTAAATTTTGCTCAGAATGCTTCAAATGCATTGACATCTTTAAAGAGTTTACCGGGAGCATTGAATGATTTGATTGAGAAAACAGCAACGCGTTATAATATAGATTATGTTTTCATAGACTTGAATCCTGGTTTAAGTTCTATAAATCAAAATTTATTTTTAATAAGTGACGCTTTTGTTATTCCAACTAATCCTGATACATTTTCTTTAATGGCCTTGAAGAGTCTTTCTCGAATATTGCCGAATTGGGTAAAATGGAAAAATCATAATATGGAGCTATATCGAGATTCTGCATATCCATTGCCTGAAAGTACGCCAAAGTTTGCTGGTGAGATAGCGCAGCGTTTTAATATTCGTAATGGTCAGGCAACAAAGCCGTATAAAGAAAAAATTGAAGAATTGACGGACCTTGTAATTCACACTCTTGCTCCTTCGTTTGCGTCTTGTAATATGATATTTCCTCAAATTCAATATGAGAATGCAGGTATCGGTACTGATTATAAACTTGCAGAGATAAAAGATTTTCAAGGATTGTCTCCTAAAAGTCATAAGGCTCATGTTCCTGTATATGCTTTAACGGATGAAGAGCTTGATGCTAAAGGTGCGGCATTAGCTGGTATGCAAGATAACAGACAAGTATTCAGAGACCTTTATTCCGACATGTCAGATAAGATAATTGCTCTAATTAATGGATGAAATTTATAATGAATTTGAACGAACTATTGCTCAGATACGACAGACAAATGATGTTTATAAATACTTGAAAGATGTAGTAAAACTCAACGATGCTTGGATTGATGATATATTGCGTTCTCAAATAGTTAATGTCATTAGCGCATTGGATCGTTATCTTCATGAAAAGGTTAGAAAAGGAATTTGTGATATGTTTTTAGGTAATAGAGCTATTACAAATAAATTTAAGAGTTTCTCGGTGAGTTCTGATACGGTTTTAAGGATATGGGGTGATTCTTCATTGACGGTTATAGATAGGGAAATATTGATAAACGAGGTTGTAATCCAGAGTTTGAAGACTTTATCTTTTCAAAAAGCTATTAAAATAAAAGATGCCTTGTCTTATCTTTGGGATGAACCGCATAAAATGGTTATTATTGCTAAAGAAATGGAGGTACCTGGAATCACTGACAATGATAAGCAGCGTTATCTAACTCAAAAGCTTGATTTGTTGGTTGAACGCCGAAATCAGATAGCTCATGAATCTGATATTTATTTTGGTGTGAAAAGAGGTATTTGCCAAGATGATGTAATAGATGCTATAACTTTTATAGAAAAATTTGTATCATGCTTAAATGAACATATCTGATTTTTTTCTAATATATATTGATATCTAATTACTTAGAGAACCTATTAAAGTAGTTAAGACGTTATGTTAAAATGTGAACTAAAATAAGGCGGTCCCATCCCGCATAATATGGCGAGACCTTTGATGGTCCGCCAACCTTATAGCGCAGCGGTTCCGAGCACCGGAGGGCGGTTACATCCCTAATCCCTATGGTAGGGATTTAGGGCTTGGGTATAGGGTAGGGACCCTCCCGTTGGGGAGGGGAGGGACAGGTGGGGCATATATAGCACAGTAGTGCGGTTACATCCTCTCGTTCCAGAGGTTTCTCCTAGAAGGGGAACCGAAGGGGTCGCAAAGACTATTGAAGAGAGGCTTGGTGAAAAAGGTGGAGCTCTCCTTGCAGGAGAGACGGAGAGGTAGAAAAAGGCCATCTTTAATGGTAAAGAAGGACGGAATGATTTTGAATAAAGTAATGAATGATATTGTAGATATAAGAAAGCCTTTAGATATTCTAAAGAATGCTTTGTTGGATAGTTGCCCTGGCAACCACCTTGATGTGTTGGAGAAATGGTTCGTTAATTTGGATCAGCGTTTGTTGGTTGCCCAAACAGATATAACTAACATAGCCTATCTGAAAAACGAATGTGCTAAGGAAATCAATGAAGAGATACATTCACGAAGGGATGTTAGGGAAATTTCAAATATAGTTTCAGTTTATTCTTTTGCTATCAATGAACTTAAGAAGTTGTCTGGAGTAGGATTTGAGAATTTAGCCCCTGATTGGGCTACAGCTTTCTATGATTCTGCAAAAGACTCATCTGATGAAGAAATACAAGTGTTGTGGGGAAAAATTCTTGCTGGTGAAATCGCTCATCATGGTAAGTTTTACAAAAGAACTTTATCTATATTGAAGAATATGGAGTCTATAGAGGCTAAGCATTTTGTAGAATTGGTTCCATTGTTAATTGCAAAAGAAACTGTTCCTATCTTTATTTTTCAGAACAATGAGTTCTTTCAATATAATGATTTACGGACATTGATGGATTGTGGAATCGTAAATTCTAGTGAAGGAACATCTACATATAAGTTGGACGATATGAAAATATCTAGTTTCAATTTAGTGGCATTGAATAATGATGTAAATGAAATTAGTATAGATAGCTTTTCATTGACAGATGCTGGTTTGCAGTTATGTCAGTTGATAGATTGTAACCATGCAGATGAAAACTACGTGAAGCAATTAGCTGAGCGTTTGTCAAGGAGTCAAGGGAAAGTAATCGGATATAAGAAATTTGAATGACTATTTAGGAAGAGAATATGTATCAGATAAGGATAGATTGTTTTGATGAAACGTTAAAGGGGATACGGACTCTGTTTGAGTACGATTTCCAATCAAAAGATCAAGTTTTGGAAAATGTAATTTTACCATACTTAAAAGGAGATTTGTTCATTTTTGCAGGCGCAAAAATAGGTGATCAAAATATCAGAAAAGTAGAGATATATGAAACAGAGAAGTCGATAAAGCAAACTGTTGCCGAGGCGAATCATGCAGACCAAATGTTTGACCCTTATACTAGGGAAAACATATTGTGTGATAATGAATTGTCCAATGTCACCCGACTGCTTATTCAAGAAGGATCAGAAATCTTACGACAGCAAGAAAAGAATGAGAAGAAAGAAGAAAAGCCACAAGTAAAGAAGCCATTGCTCTTTATAAGTCATTCTTCAGCTGATGAAGCAATAGCCTCTTCTTTAGTTACTATGTTGCGAACATTAGGATTCAATAAGAGAAACCTGTTTTGTAGTTCTGTTCCTGGGTACGATATTCCAGAGGGTGAAGATATTTATGATGCTCTTGCAACAAAGTTCATTGAGTATGATATTTACGTAATCCTCTTGTTGTCGAAGAACTATTATGATAGTGTGGCCTGCTTGAATGAGATGGGAGCAACGTGGGTACTGAAAGCAAAGTATTCAACCATAGTTTGCCCAGGCTTTACTGTACCAGAGATAAAGGGTGCGGTCAATCCTAGAAAGATGGCAGTGGTGCTGGATGAATCAAAGCGAGTAAATGGTAAGCTGAATCAGCTGAAGGATCATTTGATAGAGTTCTTTCATTTGCCAGAGGTTGAGGATGATACCATTTGGGAGAATGATAGAAACGAGTTTTTTAAATCTATAGAAAAGAAAAAGTAAATGTCAAATCAAACATCGGATAATAATAAACGAATAGCGAAGAATACATTGCTTCTTTACTTTAGAATGTTCTTCATTATGGCGGTAAGTCTATTTACCAGCCGTGTGGTATTGAAGACTTTGGGTGTAGAAGATTTTGGAATATATAATGTTGTGGGTGGAATTGTTGCCATGATGGGAATCCTCAATGGTGCAATGTCTGTATCTACACAGCGATATCTAACATTTGAATTAGGAAGGGGAGACATGGTAAGATTGAAACAGGTTTTCTCAACTTGTTTCTTGATTTACCTGATATTATCAGGAATCTTTCTGTTGTTGGCAGAGACCATTGGCCTTTGGTTCCTTAACAACAAACTGGTGATTCCGGAAGATAGAATAATTGCAGCCAACTGGGTATATCAGTTTTCCATTATTTCTTGTGTTAATACACTGATGGCTAATCCATATAATGCAGTTCTGATAGCAAGAGAGAAAATGAATATCTATGCTTATATAAGTATTTTAGAGGTCGTTCTGAAATTGGCTATAGTTTATCTCTTGTTGGTTGTTCCATTGGATAGATTGATTATATATGGAGGTCTTTATTTGTTGATGAGTATCGTTATTACAATGATATATCGTATTTATTGCATCAGGAATTACCAGGAGTCTCGTTTCCAATTTTATTGGGATAAACCTTTGTTTATGCAACTGATGTCCTATTCTGGATGGAATCTGTTTGGTTCTTTGTCTAGTTTAGTTAAGGGGCAAGGATTAAATATCCTTCTGAATATGTTCTTCAATCCAGCCGTGAATGCCTCTCGTGGTATTGCCTATCAGATAAATAATGCAATTACTCAGTTCTTTACAAACTTCTATACGGCAGTTCGACCACAGATTACAAAGTATTATGCACAGGGTGATTTGGATAATATGTTCAAACTTGTATTCAGAAGTTCAAAATTCTCATTTTACTTGATATTCCTATTGTCCTTGCCTATTATCATCGAAACTCCATATATTATACAGCTTTGGTTGGGGCAATTGCCTGATTATGTGGTGCCGTTTACGAGAATGGTGGTATTGATTTCTGCTATAGACTCTATGGCTTCACCTCTGATGACAACTTGCCATGCCACAGGACGTATCAAACTTTATCAATCGGTAGTTGGCACATTAATTATATGTAATGTTCCTATTTCTTATTGCTTCTTAAAGTTCTTCGATTGTAGTCCTAATATCGTATTCGTTGTATCATTGTGTTTGTCAACGTTAGCTTTGTTTATCCGTATATGGATTGTACGACATCTGATAGAATCTTTTCCTGTATGGAAATATATTAAGAATGTCTTGCTACTTTCCTTGGTGATAGCTGCATTATCGGCAATAT
>ENA-UERG01000266-UERG01000266.1-human-gut-metagenome-genome-assembly--contig:-NODE-266-length-52731-cov-9.169750_pt1 | contig 52731 bp, 52 predicted proteins | sample MGYA00242954_ERZ507954 | MGnify/ENA primary metagenome ERZ507954 (study PRJEB26167, sample SAMN06115478) | human gut metagenome | host: Homo sapiens | place: China:Sichuan | collected 2015-01-21...
TGGCGGCAAAGCCGCCAAGACGTGCGCGCAGCTGGGATGTTCGGCGGAAAAGCCCCTTTAGGGGATTTTTCGACGGTTTGAGGGGAAACTTAAGTTTCCCCTTTTTTTATGCGTTGTCCAGTATCGATGAAAGATCTGGCGTATCCGTCTTGAAATAGGATCTGTCAACCTCCATCTGGAGCGTGCGGTAGTTGCCGCCGTCCAGGAAGCCGACCGTGACGGTGTTGTCGTCCGTCCACTCCACATTGTAGCGGTCACCCTCCGCAGCGGAGTACTCCGCAAGATCGGTGCAGGCGAGCAGCTTCACTTTGTGGCTGCCCCCGGTGTCGGTCATGAAGAAATACACTTTCCCGGTGCCGGAATATGGGTGCTCCTCCTCTATGATAAGCCGCATCTGTTCATCGGAGTAACTAACGAATCTGCGCTCTCTTGCCGGCATTCCGACGGCGTTGACTGCGGAAGCTCCGATCATCGTCAGCGACAGGATAAGCAGAGCCGCCGCACCCACTATCTGCGCCGTGCGCCGCTTTTTCAGGAATGCGCCTGCAATGATGAACGCTGTCAATACGCAGACTAGCCCGATGGCGGCAGCTGCAATAACACCGAAGAAAGCAAGCGGCTGGCTGTGTTCAACGCTGTCGGCGGTCAGGGTATATTCCACCTCCGGTTGTAGGTTTGCGAGAATCAACCCTACCACCAGCATTACGGTGTCCAACAGCAGAGCGCTGCCGGCGAATATCCACGGATTCTTCAGCAGCGCCCGGAATCCGGTGTACTGCTTCCGGGACATCTTGTCGTTCTTGTTTTTGTAGCCGCTCATGAATATGCCTTTCTCATGGAACTACCTGCGGTGCGCAATGCTTCCGCGGATAACCGTCATAACCGGAGTGGTCATCATGTCGATGGGGTCGTCAGCATAGAGCGTGAAATCCGCGTCCTTTCCGGTTTCGACGGAGCCTATCCGATCGGAAACTCCCAGCATTTCCGCCGCGTTGATGGTAATGCTGCGCAGCGCCTCCTCCTTGTCCAGCCCGCCGCGTACTGCAAGCGCAGCAGTCAGCGGAAGGTACTGTATCGGGGTTTCCGGGTGATCGGTGCACAGCGCAAAGCTCATTCCCTGCTGCGAGAGCACCGCCGGGGTGGTTATGTCGTGGTTCGCAAGCTCCGGCTTGCCGCGGTCGCCGAATATCGGTCCGAGTACCACAGCCGGCATGTCCTCCGCCAGATCCTCGGCGATGAGGGCGCCGTCAGTGCAGTGTATCAGGACGTAATCCAGACCGAACTCCCTGGAAAGGCGCTGAGCCGTGAATATATCGTCCGCCCGGTGGCAGTGGAAGTGCGCCTTCAGCGGATTTACCCGGTCGAACAGCGGAAGCAGGGCTTCGCACTTTATGTCGAAATCCGGTCGGGATATCTCGTCATCGGTGCCTTTCAGGCGCTCGTATTCCGCAATATCCTCGCTGTAGCGCTTCGCTTTTGTCAGCTGTTCGCGGATTATCGCAGCGGTAGCCATTCGTGTGACCGGAGTTTCGTCCCGATCGTTGTAGGTGTTCTTCGGATTCTCGCCAAGCGCGAATTTTATAGCCGCCGGGGATTTCACGATGAGCTTGTCAACGCGCTTGCTTCCCCAGGTTTTCATTATTATAAAAGAACCGCCAATTGGATTCGCACTCCCCACGCCGGTGCACACGGAGGTGACTCCGGCGGAAACCGCGTCCTCAAAGCATCTGTCCATGGGATTCACGCTGTCGATGGCGCGGAGGTGCGGCGTGGAGGGGTCGGTGTCCTCGTTGCCGTCCTCGCCCTCAAAGCAGAGCGCGTCGTTCCACATGCCGATGTGGCAGTGGGCGTCGATGAATCCTGGGTAAAGGGTAAGCCCGGTGCCGTCGATGACTTCCTCACCGGGTACTTCCGCGTATTCCGACATCGCGCCGATGTCCGTGAATACTCCGCCGGAGCAGCGTACATAGCCGACGTCAATGTCGCATTCAGCCATTGTTCTTATTCTAACGTTGATTACTACCATTTGAATCCTTTCAGAGCGCGCCGTTTTTCTCAAATACGCGCACCAGCTTGACGATCTCGCCGCAGATCACGGAATCCCGGGCATTTCCGTTCACCATCACCATGGAGTTCCGGCGGTAGATCTCGGCACGGGTGTCGTATATCTGCCGGAGCTGCTCCGGGGTATTGTTCACGACCAGGGGGCGGTTGGTGTCGCTCTTTATGCGTTCATAGCACACCTCGAACGGGGTATTGATGTACACCGAAAGTCCGCTCTGCCGGGCAAATTCCGCAGTGTGCTCGTTGATGAGCGCTCCGCCTCCGGTCGCCACTATGTAGCCGCCGCTGAGTTCCCGGATATACTTAGCCTCCAGCTGACGGAAGTGCGGCTCGCCGTACTTCGCGAAAATATCCGGAATGGACATTCCCTCGCGGTCAACGATTACCTTGTCGAGGTCCACAAGCTCGCGTCCGAGTTCAGTCGCCAGCAGACGTCCGATGTGGCTCTTTCCGCAGCCCATGAAGCCGCAGAGATACACGGAAGCTGTCATATAAGGTCCTCCATGTCGGAGATTATCTTGTTTATGTCCTCGGTCTTGTAGGAAACGCCGTCCCATATCTCATGAGCGGCAACCGCCTGGAGAACCAGCATCGCCATGCCGGTCATAGCCTTTGCGCCCTTCTCCCGGGCGGTCTTTGAAAGCAGCGTCACCTTGGGATTATAAACCGCGTCGAATACGAACTTCACGCCGTCCAGCACCGCAGGAGTGCAGGGCATTCTGTCCACCTTCGGGAACATTCCGACGGGGCACGCATTGATTAGCAGGTCGTACTGCGCTCCCCCCGGGAGGTCGCCCTTGTCGAGAGCCGCGCCGCTTATCCAGACTATCTGCACCTTTGCGTCGGATTTCAGCGCCTTTATCTCCTTGACTACTTCCTCAGCGAGAGCCGCGTCGGATTTCAGCGCCGCGATAGTCAGGTCGCCGCCCTCCAGGGCGGTTTCTATTGCCATCATTCTGCCTACGCCGCCGCAGCCGATGAGCAGCACTCTGGAATTCAGGGAAGCGCCCAGCGCTGCAATGGATTTCGTGAATCCGATGACGTCGGTATTGTAGCCGACTTTCTCTTCCTTTGTGACCTTAATGCAGTTCACGGAGCGGTAGCGCTGCGCGCCTGCGTCCAGTCTGTCGCAGAAGTCTATGATGGATACCTTGTGCGGAATGGTGATGTTGAATCCGTCCAGGGTCGCGAGGAAATCAAACTTGTTGTGCAGCTCCTCCGGCGCGATGTCGTACATTTCGTAATCCACCTTTTCGCCGTCCAGTGCGAACAGTGCGGAGTGGATCTGCGGAGAGAGCGAGTGCCCGAGGGGGTGTCCTAAAATTCCGAATTTACGCATATCCATCAACCTTTCAGAGCGGCAAGAGCCTTATCAAGAGTGTCAGCATTTTCGATGTGCATTGCATTTGCGCCGCGGTCGAACTTCTTAACCAGACCGGTCAGCACCTTGCCCGGACCAAGCTCAACGTAAGCTTCGATCCCTGCGGACTGCATAGCGGTAACTTCCTCAACGAAACGTACCGGAGAGCAGATGTGCGCTGCCAGATAGGACGGCATGTCGGAGAAATCCTCCAGCTTCCTGCCATAGAGGTTGGAATAGAAGTCGCAGGTCGGAGCCTTGAACGGGAACCCTGCGATCTCGCCCTTGAACTTCTCTGCTGCGCCTGCCATCAGCTTCGTGTGGAATGCCGCTGAAACCGCCAGCTTTACTGCGCGCTTGCCCATCTCGCCGAACTTGGCAATAGCTTCGTCTATAGCTGCGGATTCGCCTGCGATTACGGTCTGCTGGGGGCTGTTGTAGTTAGCCGGGGCGCAGAATCCGCTCACCTCCCCGCATACTCTTGCGATGGTTTCGTTGTCGCTGCCGATGATGGCTGCCATAGCGCCGCCGGTGGCTTCAGCAGCCTCCGCCATAGCCGCGGAGCGCAGCTTGATAGCCTTGAAGGCGTCCTCCATGCCTAGCATTCCGGAAGCGTACATCGCAGCGTACTCGCCCAGGGAGTGACCTGCTACAGCCACGTTGTCGATGTCGTTCTCACGGGCAGCGGCAAGAGCCAGCAGGGAAGTGGTGAATATTGCCGGCTGGGAAAGGCGAGTCTGCGCCAGCTCCTCGGGAGTGGAATCCGTGAGCTTCTTCATCAGGTCGAATCCCATGATGTCGGAGCCGCACTCCAGTATCTGCTTTGCCGCAGAGGACTTTTCTGCAAGCTCCGCGCCCATGCCGGGGTACTGGGAGCCCTGTCCGGAAAATAAGAAAACTGTTTTCATGTGAACCTCCAAAAATAAAATGTTTATTGACGGTGTTGTTTTGCCGGGTGATCAGATGGTTTCCTCCGCGTGGCGCGTAACGTGGCAGCCGATATTCACCGCCACCGGAAGTCCGGCGATGTGCGTTGCGGATTTCTCAATGTTGACGTAAAGCGCGGTGACTGTGCCGCCGAATCCCTGTGAGCCTATGCCCAGGCGGTTTATGCTGTCAAGCATCTGCTGCTCAAGCTCCGCGTAAACCGGGTCGGGATTCCGCCTGGAGAGGTCGCGGCAGAGCGCCTTTTTTGCCAGGTACGCGGAGTACTCGAAATCGCCGCCGATTCCCACGCCCACCACTATCGGCGGACATGGATTGCTCCCGGCAAGGCTGACGCATTCCGTCACGAAGTCCACGATATCCTGCTTTGTCGCGGAGGGAGTGAACATCTTCAGCCGGGACATGTTCTCGCTGCCGAATCCCTTGGGAGCCGCCATGATGTGTATTTTGTCCCCGGGAACGATACGGGTATGTATCACCGCCGGCGTGTTGTTGTTGGTATTCCTGCGCTCCAACGGATCGCCGACTATCGAAAGCCGCAGCTTACCATTGACGTAGCCATGCGCAACTCCGGCGTTCACCGCGTCCTCGAATGCGTCGCCGGTGATGTGCACGTCCTGACCTATCTCGGCAAAAATCACCGCCATTCCGGTGTCCTGGCATATCGGCACGCCAAGCTCCGCCGCGCAGTCGATGTTGCTCACGATATCCCCGAGCACACTGCGGCACAGGGGACTTTCCTCCTTCTCGGCGCTGGCGGTAATGCACTCGCGCATTCCGCAGGGGAGCTTCAGATTCGCCTGTTCGCACAGCCTGGCAACGGTGTCGGTTATGACTGATGATGGAATTTCTCTCATTATCTGTAATTCCTTTCTGATTCTGTATATGAATATTTTTACGGTACTGCGGTTACTGCACCGCCGGATTCCGTAAAATATACTGAAAAACAAAATAATGCCGGGAGATAATCGGCGATTTGTATAGATTTGTTGAAAAACCTGTTGACAAATCCCATGTAATGGGGTAAAATAAATATGGTATGTCGTATTCTGCCCTGTTTCAGATGGCATAATATGGAATGCTGCCTGGGAATGATAAACACCATGTTTATTATACTATATATTGCAAAGAAAATCAAGGAGAATTTTTAATGAGCGGAATTGAGATTTTGGGAACGGGCGCTTATGTCCCGGAGTTTGTTGCAGACAACAACAAATTCGCGGAGTTCCTCGATACTTCTGACGAGTGGATCACACCGCGCACCGGCATAAAGCAGCGTCATATCCTCACCGACAAGCCCGGATACTACATGGGCGTGGAGGCAGCGAAGAAAGCGCTTGAGGACGCCGGCGTTAAGCCCGAAGATGTAGACCTCGTCCTGGTTTCCACCTGCACTCCGGACTTCTTCTATCCCTCCACAGCATGCCTTATCCAGAAAAAGATCGGCGCAGTCAACGCAGCGGCTTTTGATGTGAACAGCGCCTGCACAGGATTCATCACTGCAACGGATATCGCGCAGAAGTACCTCGAAACCGGTCATTACAAGACAGTGCTTGTCGTTGCATGCGAAAGACTTTCCGGTCAGCTTGACTATACGGACCGCTCGATGTGTATACTGTTTGGTGACGCCTCCGGCGCCGTTGTGTACAGAAAGTCCGACAAACCGTTCTATTCCATGCTCGGCGCAGACGGCGATGAATTCGAGGCGCTCTACTGCAAGATCAACTACGACCCGAACTGCCCGTTCTATGAAACCAAGGAAGGCGAGGAGCCGTGGGACGCTATGTTCGACACGGATTCCAAGAAGAAGTATCTCCAGAGCGACGGACACGCAGTGTACAAGTTCGCGGTGAACGCCATGGCTAACGCCGTCAGGAATGTCGCTGCCCAGGGCGGATACGATATCAACGACCTTGACATAGTTATCCCACACCAGGCAAATCTCCGCATTATCAAGAAGGCAACTGAGATTCTCGGCATTCCCGAGGAAAAGGTGTACACCAACATCTCGCGTATGGGCAACGTTTCCAGTGCATGCATTCCGGTGTGCCTGGACGAAATGCGCAAGCAGGGCATGGTAAAGCCCGGCATGAAGGTCTGCTTCGTCGGATTCGGCGCAGGTCTTACCTACGGCGCGCTTATTTTTGAAACATGATCACAATAATTATAAAGGAAGGGTAAAAACATGGCAGGAACAGCACTTATCACCGGCTCCAGCCGCGGCATTGGCGCAGCTATCGCGAAGCGCCTTGCCAGGGACGGCTACAATATCATCATCAACGACGTATCCCAGGAGATCCTGGACACCGCAGGAAAGGAAGTCGCAGACGAGTGCCGCGCGCTCGGCGTGCAGGCTGAATGCTATGCGGCGGACGTTTCGGATTATTCCCAGTGCGAAACCATGGTGAAGTGGGCGAAGGAGAAGTTCGGCGCTATCGATGTCCTGGTAAACAACGCCGGAATCACCCGCGACGGACTCATGGCGCAGATGAGCGAGGAGATATACGACCTGGTTATCCGCGTAAATCAGAAGTCCGTGTTCAACATGACGAAGCTTGTGGGCAAGATGATGATACGTCAGCGCAGCGGCAGGATCGTTAATCTTGCTTCCGTTGCAGGACTTTACGGCAACCCCGGGCAGATGAACTACTCGGCTTCCAAGGGCGCCATTATCGCGATGACAAAGACCACCGCCAAGGAGCTTGGCAGCCGCGGCATCACCTGCAACGCAGTTGCCCCGGGATTTATCCAGACTCCGATGACCGACAAGCTCACTGAGGAGCAGCGCAGCGCAATGCTGGCTCAGATCGCGATGAAGCGCTACGGTCAGCCCGAGGAGATCGCAGGCGTGGTTTCTTTCCTGTGCAGCCCGGATTCTTCCTATGTGACAGGACAGATCATAGAGATCAGCGGCGGACTGAGCATGTAATTTAATTCGGAATGCGTAATTCGGAATTTGCCAAATCGCATTTCACCTGTGAAGGAACGATATAATCAAAAATCTACGAATTGTTGGAGGATCAACGTTTAATGGACAGACGAGTGGTAATAACCGGACTGGGAGCAGTCACCCCCTGCGGAAATTCCCCCGAGGAGCTTTGGAACAGCCTTATGGCAGGAAAGCACGGCTTCGAGCTGGCGCCCTGGTTCCCGGAACAGGAGCCGGAGAGCCTTTCCGTGGTCGCAAGAGTAAAGAATTTCGATCCGTCCGAATATTTCGACAAGAAGGAGCAGCGCCGCAACGACGTAATCGTGCAGTATGCGGTGTACTGCGCAATGCAGGCTCTCAAGGACGCCGGGACTGATCTGAAGGATATCGACCCTTACCGCGTCGGCGTAGTCATCGGCAGCGGAATCGGCGGAATCTACACTACCGAGGAAGAAATGGCAAACTACCACAACAAGGGCAACAAGCGCGTGGGAGTGTTCACCATCACCAAGATGATCGGCAATATGGCTGCCGGCGAGGTGGCTATCCGCACCGGATTCAGGGGCAGCAATTTCTGCGTGACCACCGCATGTGCGAGCGGTACACAGTCCATCGGCGAGGCATTCCGCTCCATCAAGCACGGATACCTTGACGCTGCCATCGCAGGCGGCACCGAGCACAGCGACATCGGATTCTGCTATGCTGCGTTCAACAATATGCACGCAGTAACACGTTCCACCGATGTTGACAGGGCTTCCATTCCGTTTGACGCTGAGAGGAGCGGATTCGTACTGGGCGACGGCTGCGGATTGCTGGTTCTTGAGGAATACGAACACGCAAAGGCACGCGGCGCTAAGATATACGCAGAGATCTGCGGCTATGGCAGCACCTGCGATGCATATCACGAAACCAGTCCCGATCCCGAGGGCAAGGGCGGCGCAATGGCGATGAAGTTCGCCTATGAGGAAGCCGGAATGAAGCCGGAGGACATCAACTACATCAATGCCCACGGAACTTCCACTTCAATGAACGACCGCACGGAAACAATGGCTGTCAAGGAAGCTTTCGGCGATCACGCAAAGAATATTGCGATCAACTCTACCAAGTCCATGACCGGACACCTGCTGGGTGCCGCCGGCGGCGTTGAGGCGGTTGTCACCGCAATGTCCATAAAGAACAGCAAGGTGCACATGACCCTGGGCTACAAGACCCCGGATCCCGAGTGCGACCTGGACTACGTTACCGAGGGCGCAAGGGATATGAAGATCACCGGCGCACTGAGCAATTCCCTGGGCTTTGGCGGACACAACGGCTGCATTTGCATGCGCCCCGTTGACTGATCCGGAAAGGAGAGCAGAAATGGCAAACAAGAACATCATTGAGCCGCGTCCCATCGACGACACCATCGAGTGTATCGAAGCGCTGGCTGAAATAGTAAAGAAGAACGACCTCGGGAAGATCCGCATTAGCACTGAGGATATCGACATCGTTATCGAGGGAAAGAAGTGCCCTCCCCCTGCGCCCGGAATGCCCATGCCGATGATGGCTGCTCCGGCGGCTGCGGCTTCCGCTCCGGCGGCGCAGCAGTCCGCTCCGGCTGCTGAAACGGTTTCCGGAAACATCATCACCTCTCCCATTGTGGGAACATTCTACGCTTCCCCCTCTCCCGAGAAGCCGGCGTTCGTCAAGGTTGGCGATTCCGTCAATACCGGCGATGTTGTGTGCATTATCGAGAGCATGAAGCTGATGAATGAGATCAACAGCGAGTTCAGCGGAAAGGTCGCAGAGATCTACGCCAAGGACGGTCAGCCCGTTGAATACGGTCAGAAGCTGATGAGAATTGAATAAGGAGCCTGAAATGACACTTAACCTCGAACAGATAAAGGAAATAATCCCGCACCGCGACCCGTTTCTGCTCATAGACGAAGTTACCGAGCTGGAGCCGGGCGTCAGCGTGACTGCGAAGAAGTACCTCAAGCCTGACGAATACTGGTTCAAGGGTCACTTCCCCGGACAGCCGGTTCAGCCCGGCGTGCTCATGATAGAGATGCTTGCTCAGGCAGGCGCCGTATGCGCCCTCTGCCTTCCTGAGAACAAGGGTAAGATAGCATTTTTTGCAGGCATCGACAAGGCTCGTTTCCGTGGGACTGTCGGCCCTGGCGACACCCTGGAGCTTCACGTCACAATGACAAAGAAGAAGGGTCCGATAGGCTTCGGCGACGCAGTTGCCACCGTCAACGGCAAGAAGGTAGTCACCGCTGAGATATCCTTTGCAGTGGCTGATCCTGCGCCCAAATCAGAATAATCTGGAGCTGACAGAATGTTTAATAAGATACTTATTGCGAACCGCGGCGAGATCGCTATCCGTATCATGCGCGCCTGCCGTGAGATGGGAATAAAGACAGTGGCAGTCTATTCCGAGGCTGACCGCTCTGCTCTGCATGCCCAGATCGCGGACGAAGCGGTGTGCATTGGTCCGGCGGCTTCCAAGGACAGCTACCTCAACACCAAGGCGATAATCGCGGCGTGTGAGATAACCCATGCCCAGGCGATACACCCCGGCTTCGGATTCCTCTCCGAGAACGCAGATTTCGCGCGTCTTTGCCGTACCTGCGGCATTACGTTCATCGGCCCCTCCCCGGAGGTAATGGACGCGATGGGCGACAAGGCTTCCGCGAAGCAGACGATGATCTCCGCAGGAGTTCCGGTGGTTCCCGGCTCCGACGGTATCGTCCCGTCTGTCGAGGAAGCGCATAAGATAGCCGCCGAGATAGGCTATCCCGTTATGATAAAGGCTACCGCCGGCGGCGGTGGACGCGGAATCCGCCTTGCCGAGAGCGAGGAGCACCTGGAGTCGCAGTACATCGCGGCTCAGCAGGAGGCGCTTGCGTGCTTTGGTAACGGCGATGTGTACATCGAGAAGTTCATCGTGAATCCGCGGCATGTGGAGATACAGCTTCTCGCCGACAATCACGGCAATGTCGTGCATCTGGGCGAGCGCGAGTGCTCCCTCCAGCGGCACAATCAGAAGGTCCTGGAGGAAAGCCCCAGCCCCATCATGACTCCGGAGCTCCGCGAGAAGATGGGTACTGCCGCAGTTGCTGCCGCAAAGGTCAGCGGCTATCAGAATGCCGGAACGATAGAATTCCTGGTGGACAAGGACAGGAACTTCTACTTCATGGAAATGAACACCCGTATCCAGGTAGAGCATCCGGTAACCGAACTTGTAACCGGAATCGACCTGGTAAAGGCGCAGATAAAGGTTGCCGCCGGGGAGGAGCTTGGCTTCACCCAGGACGACGTGCACCTCGACGGACACGCCATAGAGTGCAGGATCAACGCCGAGGATCCGCGGCATAATTTCCGCCCCTGTCCCGGCACGATAAAGTCCCTGCACACTCCGGGCGGATTCGGCGTGCGTATCGACAGCGCGGTGTATGCTGGATACACCATTCCGCCGTACTATGACAGCATGATCGCGAAGCTTCTTGTAAAGGCTCCGACCCGTGATGAGGCTATCAAGAAAATGCGCGTGGCGCTTTCGGAGTTTATCATCGAGGGTGTAGAAACAAACATTGATTTCCAGCTGTGCCTTCTGAAGGACGATGATTTCGAGGCTGGCAATTTCGACATAGGTTTCCTTAACCGCAAGAACGTTATGGGGGAGTGAGCTGAATGGCAATTGAAGATCTGTTCAAGATAGTTAAAGAGCGCTTTGTGGCCGATCAGCCGGCGGCTCCTGCCAATTCCGGCGGAGATGTCGAGATTCCGCAGGATCTGCTGTTCAAGTGCCCACGCTGCGGCGCGGTCGTGTATAACCGTGAATTCACAGCGGCGATGAAGGTCTGCCCGAAGTGCAATTACCATGCGCGTCTTACCTGGCAGGAGCGTCTGGAGCTCACCGCAGATAAGGACAGCTTTCAGGAGTTTGACGCGGATATGAAGTCGCTGAATCCCATCGGCTTTCCTAAGTACGAGGACAAGATAGCGAAAATGCAGCAGCAGTGCGACATGAACGACGCAATAAAGACCGGCGTGTGCACTATCCGCGGATACCGCACCGTTATCGGGATCATGGATTCCCACTTCTTTATGGCGAGCATGGGAAGTGTTGTCGGCGAGAAGATCGCAAGGGCTTTTGAATACGCCACCGAGCATAACCTGCCGGTCGTGATGTTCACGGCTTCCGGCGGCGCGAGAATGCAGGAGGGTATCATATCCCTCATGCAGATGGCTAAGACAAGCGGCGCAGTCAAGCGCCACAGCGACGCCGGCGGACTTTACATCTCGGTAATGACCGACCCCACCACCGGCGGAGTTACGGCTTCGTTCGCGAGCCTGGGCGACGTTATCCTTGCCGAGCCGAAGGTACTTATCGGATTCGCCGGCAGACGCGTTATCCAGGATACGATACGCCAGCGCCTTCCCGATGACTTCCAGTCTGCGGAGTTCCAGCAGGAATGCGGATTCGTTGACATGATCGTTGACCGCGGCATGATGAGAAAGCGCATTTCCAATATTCTGAAGCTGCACGGCTTCCCGAAGGAGGCTTACAGAAGATGAGCAATTTAACAGCCTGCGAAAGACTTGAGCTTATCCGCCACAAGGACAGACCCACGGTGAACGACTATATCCCGGCGATGTTCACCCGGTTCATGGAGTTCCACGGCGACAGGCTTTACGGCGACGACGCTGCTATAATCGGCGGAATCGGCTATCTGAGCGACACTCCGGTGACTGTCCTTGCACAGGTGAAGGGCAGAAACCTTGAGGAGAACAAGCGTTCCAACTTTTCCATGCCCCACCCGGAGGGCTACCGCAAGGCGCTTCGTCTGGCGAAGCAGGCGGAGAAGTTCCACAGACCGGTCATCTGCCTGGTGGACACTCCCGGCGCATTCTGCGGAGTGGAAGCTGAGCAGCGCGGACAGGGCGAGGCAATAGCGCGAAACCTGTATGAATTCATGACGCTGAAAACTCCGGTCATATCCGTAGTACTGGGCGAGGGAGGTTCCGGCGGCGCGCTTGCGATGGCGGTATGCGACGAGCTTGCCATGTTGGAGAACGCGCTTTATTCCGTTATCAGCCCCCGCGGTGCGGCGTCCATTCTCTGGAAGGACGGCACCAAGGAAAAGGAAGCCTGCGAGGTGCTGAAGATAACCGCAGAGGACCTGGTGAATTTCGGAGTATGCGACAAGATAATCGCAGAGCCTACCGGCGGCGCGCACATGAGCAAGGAACAGACCGCCGACAATATCTATGAGTACCTTGTGGACGCGGTATTTCGTCTGAAGAAGGTGGACATGCAGCAGCTTCTGGATAACCGTTATGCGAAATTTAGAAAAATCGGCATGTTTACTGAATAATTTTGTAGAAAATTCTTTGCAAAATATTTCATACGGGGCTTGATTATTTGCGTTGTATGTTATATAATATAACATGAAATGTTTCCGGAAGGGACTATAACACAATTTTTGGAGGGTATATACAATGGTATTTGACAAGGTTAAGGAGCTTATCGCTGAGCAGCTCGACGTTAAGGCTGACGACATCACAGAAACTTCCAACATTCAGGACGACCTGGGCGCTGATTCCCTGGACGTAGTTGATCTGGTAATGGCTCTTGAGGACGAATTCGACGTTGAGATCCCCGAGGATCAGGTTGAGAACATCAAGACTGTTGGCGACATCGTAAAGTTCATCGAGGACAAGCAGTAATCTGCACCCCGTTTGAATACTGATTCAGAATAAATTGGGCGGACATGTTCCGCCCTTTTTGTTATGTGGGGCTTCGTACAAATATATTGGAGCCGCAGGGAAAGGATTTTTCATGCTAAGTAAGAACCGCGATCTCACCACCGGCAGCATAACCGCCGGCTTGTGGGCGTTCGCGATACCGCTAATGCTGGGGAATGTCCTCCAGCAGTTCTACAATCTCGCGGACACCTGGGTCGTGGGGAAGTACATCGGAGACGGCGCGCTGGCGGCGGTCGGGTCGTCCTACACGCTGCTGACGTTCCTGACGTCAATAGTCATAGGGCTGTCCCTGGGCACCGGGGCTTTCGTTTCAATGGCATTCGGCAGGCGCGATGATTCCACGATTCGCAGCGGAGTTTACATGTCTGCGGTGCTTATCGGCGGCGTTACGCTGATTATGACAGCGCTGTTCTATCTGCTGATTGACCCGATTATATCCGCGCTGCTTGTCCCGGAGGACATCGTGGGGGATATGCGCACCTACCTCTCGTGGGTGTTTGTCGGTTTTTTCGCGACGGCGCTGTATAACTACGTTTCCAACCTGCTGAGGAGCATGGGGAATTCCGCAGTGCCGCTGATATTCCTGGGAGTGTCGGTGGTGCTCAACGTCGGGCTGGACTTGCTGTTCGTGATTCCGCTTGGCTGGGGTATCGCAGGCGCTGCGGCGGCTACGGTCATCGCGCAGTACGCGTCGGGAATCGGGATCACGGTGTACTTCCTGGTAAGCTGCCGTGAATTCTGCCCACGCCGCAAGGATATGCGCTGGGACTGGCAGCGATTCCGGAATATCCTGTCGCTGTCCGGGCTGACCTGCCTGCAGCAGTCCGTCATGAATCTTGGTATACTGATGGTGCAGGCGGTGGTGAACAGCTTTGGCCCGGTGGTAATGGCGGCATTTGCCGTGGCGGTCAAGATAGATACGATAGCCTATATGCCGGTGCAGGACCTCGGTAACGCATTCTCGGTATTCGTGGCGCAGAACCACGGCGCAGGACGTCCGGAGCGCATAAGATCCGGAATAAGGCAGACGCTGATAAGCGTAGCGGTATTCTGTGCGGCAGTCAGCGCAGCGGTGTGCATATTCGCGCAGCCGCTGATGGAGCTTTTTGTGGACGGCTCAAACATGCAGACCGTGGCGGTGGGCGTGGAGTACCTCCGGACGGAGGGCGCGTGCTACATCGGCATAGGGATACTGTTCATGATGTACGGGTATTACCGGGCGGTGAATAAGCCGTTCATGTCCGTGGTGCTGACGGTGATATCATTGGGCACCAGAGTCCTGTTGGCGAACGTCCTGTCCGCAGTCCCGGAGATAGGCGTGTTCGGCATATGGATAGCCATTCCGATAGGCTGGTTCCTGGCGGACGCAGTCGGGGCGGTGTATTTCGCGCTGAGGGAGCGCAGGCGGCTCAATTATGCAGCTGCGGCGGAGAAATGAACCTTTTTTCGCGAAGTCCTGCAAAAAGTATTGTGAATTTCTTGACAGAACGGAAAAAGTAGTATATAATATAATGTGTATAATTATGCCGGGGCGGCGCTCCGGAGAATTCTGACCAACAAGGAGCAAAGAAATGGGACTTACACTGACTGAAAAGATCATCAAGGCGCATATCATTGACGGCGAGATGGTAAAGGGCACAGAGATCGGCTTAAAGATCGACCAGACCCTGACCCAGGACGCCACCGGCACAATGGCCTACTTACAGTTCGAGGCTATGGGCGTTGACAGAGTAAAGACTGAGCGTTCCGTGGCATACATCGACCACAACACCCTCCAGAGCGGATTCGAGAATGCGGACGATCACCGCTTCATCGGTTCCGTGGCAAAGAAGCACGGTATCTGGTTCTCCCGTCCCGGTAACGGAATCTGCCACCAGGTACACCTTGAGCGCTTCGGCAAGCCCGGCAAGACCCTCATCGGCTCCGACAGCCACACCCCGACCGGCGGCGGAATCGGCATGCTGGCAATGGGCGCAGGCGGACTTGACGTGGCAGTAGCTATGGGCGGCGGCGCTTACTACATAACCATGCCGAAGGTTGTCAAGATCAACCTCACCGGCAAGCTGAACGACTGGGTTTCCGCAAAGGACGTTATCCTGGAAGTCCTCCGTCTGCTCTCCGTAAAGGGCGGCGTAGGCAAGGTAATGGAATACACCGGCGAGGGCGTAAAGAGCCTTTCCGTTCCGGAGCGTGCAACTATTACAAACATGGGCGCCGAGCTTGGCGCTACCACTTCCATATTCCCGTCCGATGAAACTACCCTCCAGTTCCTGAAGGCTCAGGGCAGGGAAGAAGACTACGTTCCGCTGTCCGCTGATCCCGACGCAGTTTACGATGAGGAAGTTGACATCGACCTTTCCAAGCTGGTTCCGCTTGCTGCTTGTCCTCACAGCCCGGACAACGTGAAGTCCGTTGAGGAGATCGGCAAGATAAGGATCGACCAGGTATGTATCGGTTCCTGCACCAACTCATCCCTCCAGGATATGCGTAAGGTAGCTCATATCTTAAAGGGCAAGACCGTTCACCCGGACGTAAGCCTTGCGATAGCCCCCGGCTCCAAGCAGGTATTCAACCAGATCGCTGAGGACGGCACACTGGCTATCCTTATCGCTGCCGGCGCGAGAATCCTTGAGAGCGCCTGCGGTCCCTGCATAGGCATGGGTCAGTCCCCGAACAGCAAGGGTATCTCCCTGCGTACATTCAACCGTAACTTCCTCGGCAGAAGCGGCACCAAGGACGCGCAGATCTACCTGGTATCCCCGGAGACTGCTGCGGTTTCCGCACTCACCGGCGTATTCACCGACCCTCGCACCTGCGGCGACATGCCTGCCTATGTGATGCCCGAGAAGTTCATCATCAACGATAACATGGTGGTTCCTCCGGCTTCCGTTGAGGAGGCTCCTTCCGTTGAGATCCTCCGCGGTCCGAACATCAAGCCGTTCCCGGTAAACAAGCCGCTGGCTGAATCCATCGAGTCCGGCGTTACACTCAAGGTCGGCGACAACATCACCACCGACCACATCATGCCTGCCGGCGCAAAGATTCTGCCGCTGCGCTCCAATATCCCGGCTATCTCCGAGTATTGCTTCACAGTATGCGACGAAACCTTCCCGAAGCGCGCGAAGGAAGCCGGCACAAGCATAATCGTGGGCGGCACCAACTACGGTCAGGGTTCCTCCAGAGAGCACGCTGCGCTTGCTCCGCTGTACCTTGGCGTCAAGGCAATCATATGCAAGAGCTTTGCGAGAATCCACCGTCAGAACCTCATCAACAACGGAATCCTGCCGCTGGAGTTCGTGAACGAGGCGGACTACGACAGGATCGATCAGGGCGACGATCTCGTTATCGCGAATATCCGCAATATCGTTGAGAACGGTGGAAAGATCATCGTAGAGGACAAGACCAAGGGATTCAGCTTCGAGGTAAAGTGTGAGCTTTCCGAGCGCGGTAAGGGCATGATGCTCGCCGGCGGTCTGCTGAACTTCACCAAGAACGGCAAGTGACGCATTTCTGTGCAGAAAGGAAACGACATAATGGCTGAAAAGATTCAGATGACAACTCCGCTGGTCGAGATGGACGGCGACGAGATGACCAGAATTATCTGGAAGATGATAAAGGATATCCTCATCACCCCTTACGTTGACCTCAAGACCGATTACTACGACCTGGGACTTGTTCACAGAAACGAAACCAACGACCAGGTTACTATAGACTCTGCGAACGCCACCAAGAAGTACGGCGTTGCAGTCAAGTGCGCTACCATCACCCCGAACGCACAGCGCATGACAGAGTACAGCCTCAAGGAGATGTGGAAGTCCCCGAACGGCACTATCCGCGCAATCCTGGACGGAACCGTTTTCAGAAAACCCATACTGGTAAAGGGGATCGTTCCGTATATTCCTACATGGACAAAGCCTATCACAATTGCGCGTCACGCATACGGCGACATCTACAAGAACACAGAAATGAGAGTGGAGCAGGGCAGCAAGGCTGAGCTGGTTGTCACCGACAAGGACGGCAAGGAAACCCGTGCGCTTATCCACGATTTCAAGAACAGCGACGGCATTGTGCAGGGCGTTCACAACCTGGACAATTCCATCTCCAGCTTCGCGAGAGCGTGCTTCAATTACGCGCTCGGCGCAAAGGAGAGTCTGTGGTTCGCAGCAAAGGATACCATCTCCAAGACCTACGACCACCGCTTCAAGGATATCTTCGCTGAGATATACGAGAACGAATACAAGGACAAGTTCGCCGCTGCCGGTATTGAGTACTTCTACACCCTGATCGACGACGTTATCGCAAGAGTTATCCGCTCCGAGGGCGGATTCATCTGGGCATGCAAGAACTATGACGGCGACGTTATGTCCGACATGCTGGCTACCGCATTCGGCTCCCTGGGACTTATGACCTCCGTTCTGGTATCTCCGGACGGCGTTTACGAGTACGAGGCTGCGCACGGCACTGTTACACGTCATTACTACAATTACCTCAAGGGCGAAAAGACCTCCACGAACCCCATCGCTACCATCTTCGCATGGAGCGGCGCACTCCGCAAGCGCGGCGAGCTGGATAATATCCCGGCTCTGTGCGACTACGCTGACAAGCTTGAGAAGGCTTCCATCCAGACCATGGAGGACGGCGTAATGGACAAGAATCTGGCGGCAATGTCCAGACTGGAGAACAAGCGTCCGGTCGATACGGAAACATTCCTGACAGAGATAAACAACCGCCTGGCAGTCCTCATGGGCTGACCTGGCGCTGCATAAGGGACGGCAGGGAGATGAACACATAATGCAGAAGGCGAACATTTCCAATTCAGTTATACGCAGGCTGCCGAGATACTACAGGTTCCTCGGGGAGCTTCTCAAGGAGGATATCCAGAAGATCTCCTCGCGGGAGCTTTCGGAGAAAATGCGGCTGACTGCTTCGCAGATACGGCAGGACCTTAACTGCTTCGGCGGATTCGGACAGCAGGGCTACGGCTATAACGTGGCGGAGCTGCGCCGCGAGATAGGGCATATCCTCGGGCTGGACAAGCACGACAAGATGATCCTTATCGGCGCCGGCAACCTGGGGCGCGCTATCACTGTGCACATTGATTTCGCTAAGTACGGCTATGAGCTTGCCGGGATATTCGACAGCAATATTTCTCTTGAGAATATTGAGATATCCGGCATAAAGATCATGCACACGAACCGCCTGGCGGATTTCTGCGCGGAGAACTGCCCCACAATGGCAGTGCTGTGCATTCCGAAGAGCGGAGCCAGGGAAATGGTTGAAACCCTCATGGGACTGGGCGTAAAGGCGTTCTGGAACTTCTCGCACTATGATATCCACTACGACCACCCGGAGGTGGCAGTGGAGAACGTCCACCTGACCGACAGCCTGATGACCCTTTCCTACGCGGCGAGGAATCAGCAGGAGCACTCCGGGGAAGCAACTGAAGAGCAATAAAAAACGGGGCTGTTCGCAGCCCCTTTCCTGGTAAATGGGGGGAGCACTATGACGATAAAGCAGGTGAGCGAGCAATACGGCATATCCCAGGACACGCTGAGGTACTACGAAAAGGCAGGGCTTATCCCGGAGGTCACGCGGACTTCCGGTGGGATACGGGATTACCAGCCGGAGGACCTGGGCTGGGTGGAGCTCGTGCTCTGCATGAGGAACGCCGGACTGCCCATGAACAGTATCGCGGAATATCGCAGGCTGTTTCAGCAGGGGGAGAGCACGATCCCCGACAGGCTGAAGCTGCTGACCGATCAGCGTGAGGAACTCCTCGGAATGAAACAGAAGATAGAGCAGACCCTGGAGCGGCTGAACTACAAAATCAGCGTATACGAGCGCGCGGTAAAGACCGGGATACTCTCCTGGGACGAGCAGGAAAAGTGCAGCGGCGATGACGATTCGTAAGTTCACCGCACTGCTGAAGCAGGGCAGCATTGACGTGGGCTGTATTCAGGACCAGGGCGGCAGGGATTACCAGGAGGACACCGTGGGATTCTCCGAACTTCCGGAGGGAAAGCCTGCGGAGAGATTCTCCGTGATAGTCGCCGACGGAATGGGCGGAATGTCCTCCGGGGCGTTCGTGAGTGACTACACAGTGAAGAATCTGCTGGCTGCGGAGCCGGATTCCCCGGCGGAGATACTGGCGGCGGTCAGCCGGATAAGCGGCGAGATAGCCGCCGGCGGAAGCCACGGTGGGACTACCCTGGCGGCGGTGTATATCCTGCCGGAGGGAGTGTATTTCTGCTCCGTGGGGGACAGCCGTATCTACCTTTTGCGGGACGGGGAGTTCACCCAGCTCACCGCTGACCAGGACTACATGTCCATACTTCTGGACCGGGTGATCGACGGAAAGATCGACTGGCAGCAGGCAAAAAACGACCCGGAGCGGAATGCGCTTGCGCAGTTCGTCGGCAGCGGAGTGCAGCTGTACCCGGATATGAACTGTATTCCGCTGAGAACACAGCCCGGCGACCGGCTGCTTATATGCAGCGACGGCGTGTACAACGCGCTTTCCGGGGAGGAGTTACGGCAGTCCCTCACGCTGACCGCAGGCGGCGCGGCGGAGGATATCCTCGGGCGAGTGCTTGCGCGCGGATACGCCAACCAGGATAATTTCACGGCTGTAGTTCTGCAATTCATGCCCGGGTGGAGTGACTCGCAGCAGCCCGATGTCGGCATTCCGGAGGAGGGCTGTCACATCGACAGCGCATTCCGGGCGGTGGGGTGCGATCCGCTGAGAGCCACGCAGTACATACATAACGGAGTATTCACCTGCGGCGGCGATAACGTCAGCGCGTATTATTTCCGTCTGGGAGTACTCCTGCACCCGGGGGCGGACCAGGGTGGGCGTGTGGAAATACAGCCCGGGGACGCATTCCTGCTGTGCACGGATGGATTCCGGAGATGTGTGAGCGAGGGAGAGATCACGGCGGACCTCCTCAAATCGCAAAGCGCCACAGAGTGGCTTCGGGCAATGCTGAAGCGGCATATCCTGGCTTCCGGGGACGGAGGGGAATACTCCGCCGTGTGCGGTATCGTGAAATCCGGACCCGGCGAGCAGCCGCGCGAAAAATCCCCCCGGCGGATTCCTCTGGGATTGTTGATAGCGGCAGCGGCAGCTGTGGCCGGAATTGCGGCAGTGTTGATCTGGCTGATTTCCGGAGCGCAGTCCTGAGCGGATTGCATATATAAAAACTCCCCCAAAGTTTTCGGCTTCGGGGGAGTTTTTCGCTGTCCAGGTTCTGGAAACATCAAACCCCTGTGATTTCTCACAGGGGTCTGATGCTGGTTTGGTTGGTAATTATATGAAAATGAACGGTATCAAAATTGAACCAGAAAGTCAACCGGACACTCGTCCGTCCGTTCTTTCTGTAATTATAGTATACTCAGATATGGTGAAAATATAGTGTATGAAATGTGATAGAACTGTGAAAGTTTGACACAACTGCAATGATTTCAGGCAATTCTACCCTGACTGTATGTCAATGCTTTAAAGTTGCCTTTTGTGAATGCCAGTCCGGCTATCAGAGCCGAAACGCCCAGACCTGCGCCAAATGCCACGAAGTACATCACAACCGCCAGCCAGATCGGAATCCCTGTGCCGTTGTCCATTGCGCCAAAGATGTCCATTACCACCAGGACAGGCAGATAATAGACGAAGAACGCCACCGCGCCGTATCTCAGGGTCAGCAGGCAGCACATCACTATCGTGAAAACGAATCCCAGTATGGCGGCAGGCACGAGGATATCAGATATATTCGCGATATCCCTGCCGGTGACGAGGATAAACACGGAATACGCGAGCACCTCCAGCGAGAGCCACGCAAAGGTGGTCAGTGCGGAGAATACCGGGATATCCACCCTGTACATTCGCGCCGCGCAGGGAGTCGCGCGCATAAAGCGGCTGCCCTGGGTTTCATACGCCATGAATATCACCGGCAGGTCGGCGGCAATCACCACCGGGAAAAGCGCCATTATCTTGCACAGCATATAGTCGCCGGATTCCGTGCTCTCGGCGCCCATGTCCGCGTGGAATATAATTACCGCCGCGAGCATTCCTGCCATAAGCAGCACCGAAACCAGCAGCATAATCCTGCGTTTAGTGTATCTGTTGATGAGCAGCTTTAATCCGCGCACTTGTCCACACCCCACTTTTTCCTTGCGTATTTCACCGCCATTATCACGCTCACCGCGAAAAATACCAGTCCGGCTGCCAGGATAATAAAGAAAGGCAGGCAGTTATTCGCAACCATGTCCTCCAGTGTGAGTCCCTCGTCCTCGGACAGTCCCACCATGAATCCGGAAGTAAAGCCCGGAATGGTCATTATCAGAATCATAAGCACCATTCTTGCTGTATTGCGCTTGATGAATACCGCGAAATTGACGAATCCCGTTGCAATGGGCATTATGAGTATACCGAGCAGAACGCCGGAAATATCGTAGTCTGCCAGCCGGAACAACATATACGCCAGAAACAGCAGAGCAATACTTGTTATTGCGACGAATGTATTGCCTGTGACTATCGCCCTGGAAAACTGCATTCTGCCGTCAGGTATGCACCTGAAGAATTTGTATCCCGGGGTTTCCGGAGAGCAGGTGTTGTAGAGTGCGATCAGCAGCGGAATGCTCCACAGCGGAGCTATCGACCCTATCATAGCAGCTATTCCATGGAACAGGCCCATGACGAAATCACTGCCGCCGCCCAGGATATATTCCACGCAGAACATAACGCACAGGATTGCTACAATGACCAGGGAATATAGCGCCTGCTTGCATGGCAATTCGCCCAGGAACAGCTTGTATGCCCGTATGTACTTCTTCATCTGTTGCCCTCCGCATATTTCAGCAGACCTACGCTCAGCTGCTGCAAAGTCGGAGCTTCGCTCTCCACGCCCATTTCCGCAAGTTCTGCGGAATGCTCCGCCAGGGCAAGCCCGTCGAAAGTGGTGCGGTTGTGGCTGCTGCTCATGAGAAGCGGTTTCGCTTTTTCGTAGTCCTGGGCGTCGCCGCTGATAACGATGTATTTCTCCTTCAGCTCCTCGATGAATCCCTGCTCGATTAGCCTTCCATGGTCCATGAACACAGCATAGTCCGCCGCATTCTCCATATCTGCGATATTATGCGTGGAGAAGATTATTGAACGATTACCGTCCCCGTCGTCCAGGTAACCGCGCATTCTGTCGCAGAGCCGGTCGCGCATGAGCGGGTCAAGGGAGCTTCCCGGTTCGTCGAGAATCAGCAGTTCAGTGCTGCGCGCGAATACCGAAGCAAGGCAGGTGCGCATACGGTTTCCGTCGGACTGCTTCATCATGCTGCGCGGCTTCTTTGTGCGCTCGCTGTCAACCTCGAACTGCTCGCAAAGTTCCGCGAATCTCGCGCGGTCAAAGCTGCTGTAGGCTATTTCCATGGATACTGCGATATCCTTTGCGTTGAATCCCATCGGGAAGAACGCTGTGCTGGCGCAGTAGCCTATTCTCTCCCGGAGCGCCGGCTCGTCTATATCCTTGTCGGAGCCGAAATACACCACCTCGCCGGAGGTGCGCCGGGTAACTCCGCAGAGTATGTCTATGAGCGTTGTCTTTCCGGCGCCGTTTGCGCCGATGAGCGCCGTGGAGAATCCCATCGGGATATCCAGGTCAAGCGCCCCCAGCGTGAATTTGCTGTATTTTTTTGTGAGCCCCCGTATGCTCACGCAGCTTTTGAAATCCATAATAATTACCCCTTATCTCCCTTTCCCTTTATTCTTGAAAATACGAGCAGGAAAAGGCATATCATATCCACGATACTAAGTGCCAATTTGAGCGCACCCGGCAGGAATCCTCCGCCGTTGTTTGCGGCTATTGAGTTCACCGCCCATATCACCCCGAGAACTCCCATTACAAAAATGGATATCCAGTATATGAGCGACCATGTGTTTTTCTTCATATTGGTCCTCACAGACGGTAGGCTTGTGCGCCGCTTTCAAATGCCGTGAACATCTTTTCCAGCTCGTCCATGGCGGTCTTTTCGTCGGAAAATGACGCAATGACGCCGTAGGACATACTACCTAATCCGCCGCCGTAGGCGATAAGACCGAACTTTCCGTCCTTGCCGCCGCCGAAATTTCTGGTGACCTGTACGGATACGCAGTCGATCATCTTTTTCCTGTCGCGTGAAAATATCAGCATAATTCCTTTCCTTTCCGTCAGTCCGTGTCGTACAGGACTGAAAGCATTTTTACAAGTTCCTCCCGGGATACTCCGGCAAGCTTCGCGGCTTCCATAGCATTCTGAAGATGCTGCTCCAGAAGTCTTAGCTGCTGCTCCCTTACCATTTCCCTGTCCTGGGGATTAACGATGTAGCCCTTGCCCTGTACCGGCGCGATCATTCCCTCCTGCGTGAGAAGCTCATACGCTTTCATCGTGGTTATGACGCTTATCTTCAGGTCCCTGGCAAGCCCACGTATTGAGGGCAGGTATTCGCCTTCGGATATTCTTCCGTTCATAATGTCGTCCTTGAACTGCGACGCTATCTGCCGATATATCGGCACATCAGAATTTTGTAATATCTTCATGCGCTTCTCCTTTCTGCGTGTTTATATATTGTATATACAGTATACACGGAGATAACAGTTTTGTCAAGTGGTATTTCAAAATTAATTGACAAACGGCGCGAATTGATGTAGAATAGATTCTGGGAACCTCTAAAAACCGGTTTGAAAAGGGAAAATGGGTAGAGTGCGCCGAATGCGATGAAAGCCGACGAAGTAAGGCTGTATGCCTTACGAGGAGGTTTGAAGAAGCAGGCGGTGTGCTATACACATTTTCACTCAAACAAGGTTTTTAGAGGTGACCTAATATTCAGAAAGGGCAATGACATGGAAATCAAGAATAAAAAGCTCGCCGCCCTGTGGCAGTTCGTGAAATTCGGAATGGTGGGGGCGTTCAATACAGTACTGAACTATATTATATACAACTTCTGCTACTATGTGTTCCATTCCGGTGCGCAGGTCGCGAATCTGGTGGGATTCGTGATAAGCGTACTCAGCGCATTCCTGCTTCAGAGCAAATTCGTGTTCCGGCAGGACGAGAACGCCGAAAAGCGCGTCTGGTGGAAGGTCCTGATAAAGACCTACATCTCCTATTCCATCACAGGGCTGTTCCTGACCGCGCTGCTGCTGTGGCTGTGGCTGGACGTGATAAATCTCGGCTCTCATATCGGCGGACTGTGCGACTGGCTCGCCGGTATCGGAATACAGTTCCAGCCGGAAGATCTTGCCGCTTCCCTTGCGCCGCTGCTCAATATGTTCATCACAATTCCGCTGAACTTTGTGATAAACAAGTTCTGGGCGTACAGGCAGAAGAAGCCGGCAGAGAAAAATCCAGAGCAGGAGAGAAAGTAAATTCCAATTCGGAATGCATAATGCGGAATTCGGAATTTCGGTGTCCGCTTCGCGGACGATAATAAAAAACAGGACGAAATTATCATCGTCCTGTTTTTTGTTATTGAAATATCATCGGGCGAAGCCCGATACAATAATTCCGCATTCCGAATTCCGAATTACGCATTCCGAATAGAATCTCCCATCACGATAGATATTTCCCCGGAACGCAGCGCGGATTTCCCGGAGCTGTTCTCTATGATGAGCCTGCCGGAATCGTCGATTTCCAGAGCCTTTCCGGTGAGGGTCTGCCCGTCCTGCTGGTAGGTTATTTCGCGCCCGAGTACCAGCGAGCGCCGCCGGTATTCCTTCATAAGCGCCGCATTATCGTCCTGGGCGGTGTAATCCAGCAGCCGGGCGGCGATGTCCGCGCAGAGCCGGTTGCGCTCGGCGAATACGCCCAGGGAGCCTGCAACGCCGCTTATCTCCTCCGGGAATTCCGCCGTGCTGATATTCACGCCAATACCCACGATGACGACCTCAGCCATTCCGCTTTCGAAATCGCTTATCGCTTCGGTGAGTATTCCGCATATTTTCCTGCCGGAGTAGAATATGTCGTTGACCCACTTTATTCCGGTGGTGATTCCGCATAGTTCCTCAATGCTGCCGGTGATGGCACACGCCGCCGCAGCAGTGATGAAGAAGCAGTCCGAAAGCGGCTTGTGCGGCTTTAATATCACGCTCATGTAAAGCCCGGTGTCGGAGGGAGAATAAAAACGCTTTCCAAAGCGCCCCCGTCCTGCCGTCTGCTCATCGGCGGCGATTATGGTGCCATGCGCGGAACCGCCCAACGCGGCGGATTTGGCAAGGTTGTTCGTGGATTCCACCGTGCGATAAACCATCACGGGGATCTCGCGGTATCTTTCCGGGAGATTCAGCCGAATACCCTCGGCGGAAAGAACGTCCGTTTCGTTCCCGAGAATGTAACCGCGGTTGCGCCCGGCGCTGATGTGATAGCCCTCGTCCTGGAGCTGCTTCACCGCCTTCCAGACTGCCGCCCGGGATACGCCGAGCATATCCGCAAGTTCCTGCCCGGAAACCGCCTCGCCCCGCCGCTTTTCAAGCACAGCGGCTATTTCGTTCTTTATTGCCACGAACTCACCTCTTTCCAAATACTCTTATTATATACTATTATCCGGCTTTTTTCAAGTGGATTTGACATTTTCGCGGCAGTGTGGTAAAATAATAATGTTTGTGTAAAATACAGAAAGAGTGATAAAATGGAAAACAAGAACAATAACCGTTCGGAGCTTCTCGGCAGCGCTCCGATAACCTCACTGATGATAAAATTTGCTGTGCCGAGTATTATCGCAATGCTGGTGGGAGCGCTCTATAACATAGTTGACCAGCTGTTCATCGGGCATGCCGTGGGGCAGCTGGGCAATGCGGCGACGAATATAGCGTTCCCGTTTTCGACTTCCTGCCTGTCCCTGGCGCTTCTGTTCGGAATCGGCGGTGCAAGCTGCTTCAACCTGAACATGGGCAGGGGAGAGCGCGAAAAGGCGCCTTATTTCGTCGGCAATGCAACAGTGATGATGCTGATATGCGGAGCAGTTCTGCTGGTTGTGACGCAGATATTCCTGACGCCGCTGCTGAAGCTGTTCGGCTCCCCGGCGGAAGTGCTTCCCCTGGCGGAGGAATATGTCAGAATAACTTCCCTGGGATTCCCGTTCATGATAATCACGACCGGCGGCGGTCACCTTATCCGCGCCGACGGAAACCCGAAAATGACGATGGTGTGCAATCTCCTGGGCGCCGGGATAAACACCGTCCTGGACGCGCTGTTCGTCCTCGGTTTTGACTGGAAAATGAGCGGCGCCGCCTGGGCGACAGTTATCGGGCAGGTGATCTCCGGAACGGTTGCGATAGTGTGCATTGCGCGTTATAAGACGGTGCGCCTGGAGGCAAAGCACCTGCGTATCCGCTGGCAGTACACCTCCCGGATAATAGCCATTGGCATGGCATCGTTCTTTAACCAGATCGCGATGATGGTGGTGCAGATAGCCATGAACAATCTGCTGAAGCACTACGGCGCGCTGTCCGTCTTTGGGGAATCCATACCGATCGCGGTATCCGGAATCGTCATGAAGATTAACCAGATCACATTCTCCATCGTCATAGGGCTTGGTCAGGGCGCTCAGCCGATAATAAGCTTCAATTACGGCGCGGAAAAATACGACCGCGTGAAGAAGGCGTTCCGTGCGGCGCTCACCGTGGGAGCCGGTGTGTCTGTCGCTGCTTTTGCGCTGTTCCAGCTGTTCCCGAGGGAGATCATTTCCATGTTCGGCGACGGCACCGAGGAATACTTCGAGTTCGGCGTGAATTTCTTCCGGATATTCCTGTTCTTTACCTGGCTGAACTGCCTCCAGCCGATTGCGTCAACATTCTTCACATCTATCGGCAAATCCATCAAGGGAGCCTTCCTGTCCCTCACAAGGCAGATAATTTTCCTCCTGCCGCCGATGATCGTGCTTCCGCTGTTCATGGGTATTGACGGAATACTCTGGGCGGGTCCGTTTGCAGACCTCCTTTCGGCGGCTGCGGCGATAATCCTTATTGCGGTGGAATTCCGCATAATGAAGCGCCAGGCAGCAGAGAAAGGTATGGCGTAAGGCATCATAACAGGTTTAGAGGAAACCGAGGTCGTGCGCCGGATATTTTCCGGAAAGATACCGCGGCTGCGGCAGCTCATCGAGCTTTACGTTGAGCGCGTGGATATACTCCCGGACAGCGTGAGCGTTATGCTGAAAATCCGTAAAAACTTTCGGATATTCTGACCTTATTTGTTCTGAAGAGAAAAAATGACCGCCGGAGCATTGCGCCCGGCGGTCGTATCAGTGTAGAATCTTACTCGGCAGGTTCGAGATACTTGCTGCGTAAGGTCGTTATTTCATCGTCTGTGATATTGAGCCTGGCTTTGAGAAATTCCAGCATGGAGCCGTTTTCAGACTCTGCGCGGTCGAACAGATTTTCCATCAGCTGACGGGAAACTCCGGTAAGCATTGCAACGCCGTCTATTTCGTCCTGATCGTCCGTAAGCTCGGCTGCCTTGGACTTCATATATTCAATGGATTTTGCGTTGAACTGATTTGTAAGCTCGAAGTCATCAAGGACGGTTTCCTTGTCCACTCCAAGCAGGGTAAGTGCAATAACCGCCGCCGTGCCGGCTCTGTCCTTGCCACCGGTGCAGTGCCAGAGGATAGCGCCGTCATCGTGCGCAAGGAGCTTGTCCACGAATTCGCGGTACCCCTTAAGTGCGGTTTCGTTGTCGAACATACTTGTGTACATCGTATCGGAAAGTATCCCCGCGCGGTACATATCCAGAAGAGAAGCCGCAGGATTATCGCTGTTCTGGGAATACACTCCCGTCATTGCGGCAGCGGAGTCATCGCCGCTTTCGTCAAGGATACGCACGCGCTCATTCGCTGCGCCCTTGATATCCGGGTCGGGTGCGGAAGCTATCTCATCGGTAGTGCGCAGGTCGATGACCTCTGTCACGTTATATACATCATGGAGCTTCTGGATATCCGCTTCCGAGCCGCCGGAGAGCTTTGCAGTCCTCAGCAGGACATCACGCCTGACGCGCATTCCGTCGGTCGTGAGATATCCGCCGAGCTGACGCGCGTTTCCAAGTTTCTCCATGCCTAATGTCTGGCTTTCTACCGTTACGGTGTTTACGGGAGCTTCAGCAGGTGCGATTTCCTCAACGGGCGCTTCGGTGGCAGAGGTGGTTTCAGCGCTTGTCGTTGTTACTGCGGTTGTTGCTGCCTCCGTCCCGGAAGCAACGCTCTCCGCTGCCGAAGAAGTGCTTTCGGAAGATGTCCCGTTGGACTGGCAGCCTGCCAGGAGTACGCAGCACATTACCGCTGCTGTGATTTTTTTGATATTGCTGTTCATATTGTTTCCTTTCTTTCTCTGAGATACGAGCATATTATACAGCAATATCAGGATTTAATCAACGCAGGTGGGTTAAAAAGTGGGTTAATTTTTGATGAAGCACGGGTCGGCAACGTACTTTACGGTTTCATAACTGACAAACAATTGATTTCGGCTAAAATTCGATTCAATCTTATTTTAGCCGGAAAAAAGGATAAAAAAACAGAGAGCCGGAACTCTCTGTTTTTTTGTATACTTAACTGCTTGCGCGTGCATCGTTGGTGGAGCCGAGGGGGAACTTCTTGCAGTCCGGAAACTTATCACACCTGATGTGCAAAATAAAACTTAGGGCAAGACAGGCTTTGTCTGCATTGACACGAATAAATACGGGCTTTCTCCCGAACTCCGATGATAGTGAACACGCTCGTCATCAATAAGCGCCTTTCGCAGACTGCGCTTTCGCTTATCCGCAGCGTTTTCCGCCGCAGGCGGATAATGCGTTTACTTGCTGTATTTCAAGGTATGGCAACGACGCAGATGATGAATAGGTAGCGAAGCGACGTTTCCTGGTAAGTCACAGAAATCTGCCGTGAGTGAGGTTTTTAGAGGTGACCATATCCTTGTTAAAACGAAGCGTCAAGCTTAATTGTTCAATATCAAATTCTATAACGCTTTGTTCCGTGCTGGAAGAAAATGGTTGGCAAAACTTGCGATTTGGTATATAATGTACTTGTAATGCTCCGAATGCATTTTATGACAAAGCAGAAAAAGAGCAATCGGACGGCAGCCTGTCTGAAAATGGCAGGCGCAGATATGGAGGTAATGATTTGAAAACAGTACTTAAACGTGCGCTGTGCGGAATAACAGCGTTCGTTGTTGCGGCAGGCGCTATGTCGTATTTCCCGGCGGATACTTTTCCGGGGATCGCGCGCGGAGTGACTGCATATGCAGAGAACGAAACATGGCGCAGCACTATCACAGCGGATGACTCAACCATCAGCGGCGATGGCAGCCAGGATTCCATGGCTGCGCAAAGCTCGGCGAGGACGGCACTGCGACTATTCCGGGTGCTGATTCTGCAGGCGAGTATGTTGTCATGGTGTGCGAATTCAGCGACATCACCGGCGACATAACCAACGACGGCGTGCTGAACGCCCTTGACGCATCGGCTGTGCTGAAATGCGTCATTGGAATATCCCAGGGTGCAAATCCTCTTATGGGCGACTTCAACAAGGATGGTGCTGTAAACGCTATTGACGCATCAGATATTCTCAAGTGGATCATAAGATCCTGATGGATATTCAGCAGCCGGAATGTATTTTATGATATGTTCCGGCTGTTTTTTGTTTGCAATATTTCTGAATTAATGGTATAATATATACATCAAAAGTTCCCTCACATACATTGCCCGTGATGAGGGCTTTGCGCCTATCGACATATCGTTAATATCACACAATAAAGGAGCCAGCGAATGAACACTGAAAAAAACATCTCGTTCATATCCGACCGAAAGCATTACGATATACCAGAAAGCAGTATATTGTATATTTCTATGAAGAAGCAGGACGCATTTATCCACATTTCTGACGGAAGCGTACTCAAGACGCGTATGACATTTGCCGAGCTCAAGGATACGCTCAGCGCAGATTTTATAAGAATAAATCGGGGCTGTCTTGTTTCTGCGATGGCTATTCACAGCGTGGGCAAGCTCATTGTTCTGTCAAATGGCGAATCCCTGGAATATGCCACGCAGCACCGCAGGGAGATAATGGAGAAATTCCATATGAAGCAGCATTTTATCATAGATTCGCTTGCTGACAACGACAATCCCACTGATATTGAGGAATACCATCAGCACTACAAATGCTTTGACAATATTCCCATTGCGTTCACCGACATTGAGATGATATTCAACAAGGAAAGTCAGGCGGTGGATTGGATATTCCGTTATGGAAACGAGGCGTTTGCCAGGCTGGAGGGATTTCCGCTGGACGCGCTTATCGGGAAATCATTCGGAAGCATTTTCTCCAACATGGATTCAAAATGGCTGCGCAGCTACGAACATTCCGTGCTGTATGGCGAGACGCTTGAAATAGTCGATTACAGCCCCGAGGTAGACAAATATCTGCGGATAGTCTGCTTCCCGACGTTCAAGGGACATTGCGGCTGCCTTCTGTTCGATATATCGGAAACGAATTTCTCAGTCGAAAAGACAGTCGGCGAAAAAGCGATACTGATGTATCTGAAAAAGCTGATGGAATGAAATGGCAACAGGTAACCTCTAAAAACCTCATTCACGGCAGATTTCTATGCCAAAGGGAAACGCTGAAAAAACAAAATCGACCAGTTCAAACATTGGGGCTCATGCGTCTGATTTTGTTACGCTTCGCTTTATTCAGCGTATACCGTATTATCTGCTTCGTTGTCAAACCTTGAAATACATCAAGTAATCGCATTATCCGCCTGCGGCTGAAAACGCTGCGGTTCCCATAAGGATGCGAATGAGCCCGGCATTTAACCGGACTCATTCTGAACCTATTTTGTTATGGCTGAATCATCAGTTCTTTTCAGCAAGCTTCTTGTTGGCCGTATCAAGTTCCGCCTGGACTGCCGCGCGGATAGTTTCACGGGTCTGGGTCCAGCTTGCGCCGCTGTTGTAGGCTTCCTTCATCGGATTGTTTACGAGATCGGCAACGTTGGAGGAAACGGCGTTGTACATCTCGATCACCGGGTGCTCGGCGGTCATCTGATTTACAAGGCAGTACATATCCCACTGCTCCTGCGTCCAGTTGTACTCATCAAATGCCTGGCGCTTTCCGATTTCGACAGCCGCTTCGCTGTCGCGGGTAGCCATTGCGCAGTTGAGGTAAGCGGCTACGCCTTCGGGGTTCTTCGCGCCTTTTATCAGCGAGAATCCGGAAACTCTTGCAGGCAGGTAATATTCGTCGGCGTCGGTGCATTTCGGCATGGGGACGAACATCACATCTTCCTGGTTGTTTGCGAAATCCTGAATGTAGTTGTTATAAGGATACATCGCGTACAGACCTACCGGATAGAACAGCGTCTTTCCATCAGCAAGACGCCTGGGCTGAACCTGCCAGTTGAACTGCGCCTTGGGGAATTGTAGGCTGTTCTTATTCATATTCAGCATAAAGTTCTGCGCCTTTTCGATCATGGCGTTGTCAAGATTCTGCACGATCTTTCCGTCGCTCATGCCGACATATGGAACGCCTGTAGTAAGGGAAAATCCGCTTTCAAACCACCAGCCGTCGGTGGCGTATTTTTCAGCGTCAACGTCGCAGAATTTGGTCATCATATCCCAGAATGTTTCCCATGTCCAATTGCCCTCTGCGAGAAGTTCCGCCGGGTCGTCAAGGGAATTATCGCGGATAGTGTTCTTGTTGTAGAACATCACGCAGTCGCCTTCTACATCAACAGCGCCTACATAGTGGCTTCCGTTGAATGCAAACTGCTCATTTACCGCACTCATGGGTGCCCACAGCTCGCTGCTGAAATCAACGTAATCATCAAGCGGGTCGAACATTCCGCTGATAGCGCCCTTGGGGAACACGTCCATGTCGCCTGCGCTGAACATATCCGGTGAATCGTCCGCCTGCACCAGCACTGCAAGCTTGTCGTAACGGCTGTCCCACGGGGTGTTGATGTACTCTATCCTGCCGCCGAACTGGCTCTGGAACATTTCCAGTGCCGGAGCCACCGGCTGTCCCTCAGCAGGGTTTAAATCCCATGATGACAGGAACTTCACAACGCCGTTTTCCAGCTTTTCAGCGCCGATGTCGATTTCCGCGATTTTGTCTGCGTCATCCTTGTTCATGGTTGCTGTGGTAGCCGCGGTAGTTGCCTGCGCCGGAGCGTTGGAGGAATCCGGAGCGCTGCTGATTTCCTGCTGCTCATCGCAGCCCGTAACCGCGAGAACGGAGCATATCGCAAGCGCCGCTGCTGTGAGTCGTGTGATGTTTTTCATTCTGCTCATTCCTTTCGTAAACGGAATTACTTCCTTCTGGTAGCGAAAAGTACGCCGGCTGCGATAACCGCTGCGCCTGCTACTGCTGCGATTCCGGAAACGCCGGTGTCGGGATTGCCCTTTGTGGGAGCGGTGGTTTCTGTGGGAGTTTCAGCGGCTGCGGAATCCTCTGCGGGAGTTTCGTCCTCGACAGGAGTTTCAGCACTCTCTGCCGGAGCAGCGGCAGGCTCGTCAGAAAATGTCATTTCAAGCAGTTCTATGCCGTGACCCATAATCGCCATGCCTGCATTCTGGAGAAGCTCAAGCTGGTCGGCAGGGATAGTGAAGCTCATGGAATCACTGTCCATCTCAAGCGTGTAGCTGTCGCCTCCCTCGGAAAGTACTGCGCCGTTAAGGGTACTGATGAAAGGCCAGCCCGCATCGTTCACCATAGGCTTGATACACCAGTAGTCCTGACCTTCCATAGCGGCGAGACTCTCGTTTACGTTGTAGGTGATGGTGACTGTAGTGTCGGGAGTCACGTCTGCGAATTCCTCGGCGCCGATGGTCACGCTGTTGCTCCAGCCAAAGCCGAGATCCTTGTTGATGGAGTAAGCGCCTGCGGTAGCGGAAATTGCTGCAACTGCGGCAGCAGCGGTAATAACGGAGATAAACTTTTTCATGGTGATTCTTCCTTTCAGATCGCATTTGTGTCGTGCAGACTGTCGTAGTTTTTTCGGCTGTCTGTTCCTTTGTTGTCTATATTATAGCATTTACTTAACTTGCGTTATATCAGAAATTTAACATTTGTATCGTCAGTTTATCCGAAATGCTTGACGGACGTGAGATTTTTTTGTATAATATATTCAATGATACTTCCTTATAAAAAGGAGAAAAAGGCAATGAGCGAACTACACAAAGAACTGTCGCGCATAGAGTTTGAAATGCGCGAAAACTCCATGACCCACACCCCGGTAGAAAACGAAATGCGTTTCTACGAGGCTGTTAAGCGTGGCGACATGGACGCCGCAAGAACGCTTTCCACGCCGCTTGGTGGGGAGGGCTTCGGCGTGCTTTCTACCGACCGCCTGCGGAATCTGAAATACCACCTTGTTATAACGGTGTCGTTCATCACGCGCTTCTGCGTTGAGGGCGGAATGGAGCGCGAAACTGCTTACAACCTCAGCGACCTCTATATAAGAAAAGCGGACCTTGCGGCTTCTCCGGAGGAGATAAATGCGATACACTCCGAGCTAATCACGGATTTCACAGAGCGAATGGCTAGGCTGAAAAACGGCAGCAGCTACTGCTATCAGGTCACGAAATGCATGGAGTACGTCTACGACCACCTGCACGAAAAGCTGATGGTGAGCGACATTGCGGAGGAACTCGGACTTTCGGTGCAGTACCTTTCAAAACTGTTCCGCACGGAAACCGGACTGACCCTCAACCGATACATATTGAAGAAAAAGATAGACGCCGCCTGCCAGATGCTGAAATATTCCCGGTATGAAGCCGTGGACGTCGGGAATTTCCTGGCGTTCAGCTCCCACAGCCATTTTATCCAGAAATTCCGCGAGGAGACCGGTCTTACGCCGAAGCAATACCGCGAGAAGTACTACCATTCGTCCTCCGGAATGAAAGCCGGAGTGGAAATAAAATAAAACTAAAAACGTGATATTTTTATGCGTATCGTAATATAATCGCGCGGGATTTTATGCTAAAATCAAAATACAAGGCAGAACTCCCAGACTCCAGAAAGGAACGTGATATATTATGAAAAAACACATTATCAGCATTATGCTCATTGCAGGGACTGTCGCACTCTGCGGCTGTTCCGCGAATAACGGTACATCATCGGATATCCAGTCATCTTCTCAGTCAGAAAGTCAGCAGACCGCAGAAGCAGCAACCTCCGAAGTTGAAACCGCAGAAGCTCCGGCTGAAAGCAGCGTTCTCGCAGACCTGACCGGAACCTACGATGATGTAAGCGAGAAGTTCGAATTTTCGGACGGCTGGTCGAACGGCTCGATGTTCAACTGCACCTGGCGCAAGAGCAACGGCAGTATTTTCGACGGCTCAATGAAGCTCACTATTGATAAGGACCTGCTGGACAAGCCGCCCTATTCCGGCGCAGAGTTCCGCTCCCGGGATTTCTACGGGTACGGCATGTACGAGGTCGTTATGAAGCCGATAAAGAACGATGGTGTAGTAAGTTCGTTATTCACCTATACGGGACCCTCCGACAACAACCCGTGGGACGAGATAGACATTGAATTTCTCGGCAAGGACACCACAAAGGTGCAGTTCAACTACTTCACCGACGGCAGGGGAAATCACGAATTCCTGTACGATCTCGGCTTTGACGCTTCCGAGGAGTTCCACACCTACGGATTTGACTGGCAGGCGGACAGTATCACATGGTATGTTGACGGCAAGGCGGTCTACACGGCGACAGAGAATATTCCCTCCACCCCCGGCAAGATAATGATGAATGTATGGCCGGGAACAGGCGTTGACGGCTGGCTGAATGCGTTTGACGGCACGGTCCCGATTACCGCGGAATATAAGTCTGTTGACTTTACGGCGGCAGAGGAGGGCTGAAAATGAACGAATTCAAGGGATACAGGAACGGTGTTGACCTCGGCGGCTGGCTATCCCAGTGCGGCTACGAAAAGGAGCATATCGAGAGCTTCATCACTGAAGCAGATATCGCGCGGATAGCTTCGTGGGGCTGCGACCATGTGCGCCTGCCGTTTGACTACAACATAATCCTTGATGAAAACGGCAACGTGCTGGAAAGCGGTCTGAAGCTTCTGGAGCGCTGCGCAGACTGGTGCAGGGCGCACGGGCTTAATATAATCCTCGACCTGCACAAGACTATGGGATTTTCCTTTGACAAGGGCGAGCAGGAATCCGGATTCTTCGAGAATCGGCGCTATCAGGATATTTTTGTGAACCTATGGAGCCGCATTGCAAAACGCTTTGGCAATCGTAACGACGTTGCTTTCGAACTCCTCAACGAGATAACCGAGCGCCGTTTCGCGGAGATATGGAATCGCATTGCAGCGCGCACGATAACCGAAATTCGCAGGTACGCTCCGGAGAATTTCGTGCTCATCGGCGGCATTTATCAGAACGGAATTTTCGGTCTGACGCTGCTTGACAAGCCGTGCGACGAGCATATCGTGTTCAATTTCCACTACTACAATCCGCTGGTGTTCACGCATCAGAAAGCGCACTGGATAGATAAAATGACGGACGAGTGTGAGATAAGCTATCCCGGTCCAACAAAGGAATATTATGAAAAATCCCTTGAATTCATCGGCCCGGATCTCGCGCAGGCTTACGAGAATTACCCCATAGATATAGTAGACCGCCGTTTCATGGAAGCGGAAATGCAGGTCGCCGCTGATGTCGGCAAGAAAATGAACGTCCCGGTGTACTGCGGGGAATATGGTGTTATCGACAAGGTGGGCGGCGCTGACCTGCTCCGCTGGTACGATGATATCCACGCCGTATTCGACAAATTTGGTTTCGGCCGTGCTGCGTGGAACTACAAGGAAAAGGATTTCGGAATAATTGACGAGTGCCGCGCGGATATCGCATATGAGATCGTAAAACATCTGAATAAAAATCTCATGTGAGCGAAAATGTGCAGTGCGCGCCATCTTCGTCTGTCAACGAGCGAAATTTCTGATGTGACGGCGTCCATTCCGTCACTCGATATACAAAAATATCCACCGGTCGCCCGGTGGATATCTCTATTTATAGTGGAATTCAGCCCTGCCCATAATAAGCATTCGCGCCGTGCTTGCGCAGGTAATGCTTATCCAGAAGCTCCTGCTGCATTCTGCCTGCTGTGGGGGCGATGGTCAGTGCATGGTAGTTCATGAATGCGACTTCCTCCAGGACTACGGAATTGTGGACTGCTTCGTGCGCGTCCTTTCCCCAGGTGAACGGACCGTGGCTCTTGACGAGAACCGCCGGAACAGTCATCGGGTCAACGCCGTTGAAGGTTTCGATTATGACCTTTCCGGTTTCCTTTTCGTACTCGCCGCGAATCTCCTCCGGGGTCATTGCACGGGTGCATGGGATCTCGCCGTAGAAATAGTCCCCCTGGGTGGTTCCCATTGGCTGGATTCCTACTCCTGCCTGAGCAAAGGAGGTCGCCCAGCGGCTGTGGGTGTGGACTACACCGCCGATAGCCGGGAATGCGCGGTACAGTTCCAGGTGAGTAGGCGTGTCGCTGGAGGGCTTCCACTTGCCCTCGGCTACCTTCCCGGTCGCAAGCTCGACTACCACCATGTCCTCGGCGGTCATTCCCTCATACGGAACGCCGGAGGGCTTGATCACTATCATTCCGCTCTCGCGGTCGATGGCGGAAACATTGCCCCATGTGAACGTTACAAGATTGTATTTCGGAAGCAGAAGATTAGCTTCAAGTACTTCCTGCTTTAATTTCTCTAACATTTACTTTCTCTCCTTACTTTGCCGCAGCGTATTCCGCCACAAGTCCGCGCTTGTAGTTCTCCATGAACTTCCGGAATCCCTCCGCGCCCTTTTCCTCGGGCTGTAATGTCGTGGATTCCATTCCGCCGAACACCTCGCTGTCGAGGAACTCCGGCAGGGACTTTCCGCCGCCGCATACGGAGAAAGCCGCCAGCAGAGCCATTCCCCAGGCGCCGCCCTCTCCGGCGGTCTTCATGACGGAAACCGCGCAGCCCAGCCCGTCCGCGAGGAACTGCTGTGCAACTCCCTTAGTCTTGAACAGACCGCCGTGTCCGGTTATCTTGTCAACGGAGACCTGCTCCTTGTCGAACAGGATATCCATGCCGAGTTTCAGAGCCGCCATAGTGGAGTAAATCTCCGCACGGAACAGGTTCGCAAGGTTGAATTTGCCGTCCGGGGTGCGGAAGTACATCGGTCTGCCGTTCTCGGCGCCGGCGACAGGCTCGCCGGAAAGGAAGTTGTACACAACGGTATCGCCGCAGTCCGGGTCGCCGGTCAGCGCGTGGTAATACAGCATGTCATAAAGCGCAGGCTTTGCGACCGGGTGACCGCTCAGCTCCGCGAATTCACCAAATATTTTCACCCATGCGTCCAGCTCGGAGGAGCAGTTGTTGCAGTGCACCATCGCTACCGGAGCGCCGTCCGGGGTGGTCACTACGTCTATCTCCGGGTAGTAGCCATTCAGCGGCTTGTCAAGAACGAGCATTGCAAATATGGAAGTTCCGGCGGACACGTTTCCGGTGCGCGGAAGCACGCTGTTCGTTGCCGCCATTCCGGTGCCTGCGTCGCCCTCGGGAGGGCACACGGGAACTCCCGGCTGGAGTGTGCCTGTCGGGTCGAGAAACTTTGCGCCCTCCGCAGTCAGCGCGGCTTCCCTTGCACCTGCGTTGAGCACCCCGGGGAGGACTTCCAGCAGCTTCCCGGAGAATCCCTTTTCCGCAAGCTTCTCATCGACTTTCGCGATGTACTCCGCGTTGTACCCGATGCCGTCCACCGGGAAAATTCCGGAGGCTTCGCCAATGCCCACCTGGCGCTTTCCGGTCAGCTGGTAGTGGATATATCCGGCAAGCGTGTTGATGTGCGCGATATCCTTGACGTGCTCCTCGCCGTTAAGCACCGCCTGGTAGAGGTGTGCAATACTCCAGCGCTGGGGGATATTGAACCCGAGCAGCTCCGACAGCTCGGACGCCGCCTGCTCGGTTATCGTATTTCTCCATGTGCGGAACGGAACCAGCAGTCTGTCATCCTTGCCGAATGCCATGTAGCCGTGCATCATGCCGGAGATTCCCATTGCGCCGTAGCCCGTGGGAACTACGCCGTATTTGCTCTCGACGTCCTCCACAAGGCTTGCGTAGCAGTGCTGAAGTCCGGTGGTGATGTCGTCGAGGGAGTAGGTCCACACGCCGTTCTCGTAGCGGTTCTGCCAGTCGTGGCTTCCGGAAGCGATTGGCGCAAACGTATCGTCGATGAGCACCGCCTTGATTCTGGTGGAGCCGAATTCTATGCCGAGGTAGGTCTTGTTGTTCTGTATTTTTTCCTGTATAGTCATACTATCACCTCTTGAGAGCCGCAGCAGCGTCAAGTAGTGCAAGCTGCTGTTCAAAGCTGTTTATGTCGGTCTTGTCATCAATGACCACAAGCTCCGTATTCGTCATCTTTGCAAACAGACGGATATCATCGACAGTGAGCGCCGTGGAAACCACCGCATGGTGTGCACCGCCGGCGTATATCCACGCAGCCGCTCCGGTTGCGAAATCGGGCTTCAGCTTCCACATCAGCCTTGCAACGGGGAGTTTCGGCATGGGAGCAGGCTGCTTTACAAGCGTGATCTCAGCGCATACAAGACGGAATCTATCGCCAAGGTCTATCATGGAAACCGCGATTCCCTCGCCGTCAATTCCATCAAACACAAGGCGCGCCGGGTCGGATTTTCCCCCGATCCCAAGCGGGTGTACCTGGATTTCAGGCTTGTTTGCTGCGAACACCGGGGATACCTCCAGCATATGCGCCGCAAGCTCCAGCTCCTCGCCGGAAGTGAGGTCGTAGGTGTAGTCCTCCATGAATCCGGTGGAACCCTTTCTTCCCTCGGACATTCTGAACAGCACCGCACCGAGAGCCGCAGTCTTGTAGTCGCCCTCCGGACCGAAGCCCACGCCTTTTGCCATGAGATTCTGCGCCGCGATTCCGGGGAGCTGGTTCAACCCGTGGAGATCCTGGAACGTATCTGTGAACGCGCCTATCTTTTCCCGTGCAATGAACTTGTCGAGAGCAGCTTCATATTTAGCCTGCTCGCGGACAGCGGCGATGTTGTCCGTCGCCATCGTGTACTTTTTGGTGTATTCAGCCATTTTGGCGTCTATCTCGGATTCGGTAACGCCGTCGGCGATCTCCACTACGTCGCCTATACCGTAGTAGTTCACGTTCCAGCCGAAGCGTATCTCGCTTTCAACGCGGTCGCCGTCAGTGACTGCAACATCACGCATATTGTTTCCGAGCATCGCTACCCTTAAAGTCCTGCTGAACGATACTGCGGAAGCCGCATGAGCGAATCTGCGGATCTTCTCTATAACGTCCTCGTGCTGATAGTAGCCTGCAACGACCTCGCGCTTGATGCCGAGCCTTGTGCAGATGAACCCGAACTCGCGATCGCCGTGCGCAGACTGGTTGAGGTTCATGAAGTCCATGTCGATGCTGTCGTAGGGGAGCTTCTCGTTGAACTGCGTGTGCAGATGGAGCATTGGCTTTTTCAGGGCTTTCAGCGCTTTTATCCACATCTTGGCGGGCGAGAATGTGTGCATCCACATGATAACGCCTATGCACTCCTTGTCGGAGGAGGCGCGCACGCAGATGTCCTCGGCTTCGTCAGCGGTCTTTACCACCGGCTGGAATACGACTTCTGCGATGTCCGAGAGCTTTTCATTCAGAAAATCAGCCATCTGAGTGCTGTCCTTAGCGGCCTGCGCAAGGGTTTCCTCACCATACAGATCCTGGCTTCCGGTAACAAAGTATATCTTGTTCATAATAATTCTCCTTCACAGAAAAGCCGCACCGAACTAATATTCAGTGCGGCTTGTGTTATGCCTTTTTCTTGTTCTTTCTGGAAAGAACCACGCTCTGGATAACAAGGAACAGGCAGATCATTGCCGCAACGGTAATGTTCGTCCACCATGCGTCGTCAAGTCCGAGGGAGGAAACGATGTTCTTTATCGTACTCAGCGAGATGACTCCGAACAGCGTTCCTATGATGTTGCCCGAACCGCCGGAGAGCATCGTGCCGCCGATGATGGATGAAGCGATCGCATTCATCTCGGCTCCGCTTGCATGGGAGGGTGAACCGGAGCCGACATGAAGGAAGTAAACAAAGCCGCCTATACCTGCGAGCACTCCGCACATCAGGTAAGCGAAGAACTTTGTGCGCTTGACGTTGATACCGAGCATATTTGCGCTCTGGCTGTTTCCGCCGATAGCGTAAAAACCGCGTCCGAGCTTGCCCCATTTGAGGACCACGAACAGTATTGCCACAATCAGCAGCGCGACTACCACGCCTATTTCTATGTACGCCGGAACAAATACGCCATGCTTGTTGGTGGAGCCTATTCCGGGAAGTGATATTCTTGTTTCCTTGAGTGCGCGGAACTCTTCGTTCTCAACGTTGAACTGCGTTGCGTTGACGATGGTGGTCATGCCCTTTGCAAAGAACATTCCAGCCAGTGTTACAATGAACGGCTGTATCTCCAGATACGCTATCAGATAACCCTGGACAAGTCCGAAAGCGGTGCCTATTCCAAGGGCTATGAGGATAGAGGTAAATACATTGCCTCCGCCGTAGTCGAGGTTCATTGCGCAGCACATACATACGAGCGCCGTAACTGCGCCGACCGAGATGTCGATACCGCCGGTTATCATTACAAGGCTCATTCCGCAGGAGAGGATTATCAGAGCCGCGTTTTCGTTGAGTATGTTGAAGAAGGTCTGCACCTTCGTGAAGCCGGAGCCGATGAACGCCACAGCGCAGATATACATTACAACGAATATCGCAATGGTGATAACCAGAAGCAGATTAGAGTCAGATAATCTCCGTGAACTGCCGTTGGCGTTTTTCAGAAATTTCATACTAATTCGCCTCCTTGACGGGATTCCTGCGAGAAGCTATCTTCTTGCGGAGCGCTGCAAGCTTGCTGCGTACAGTAGGAGCGCTGAGAACTACCAGGATAATTACTACGACCGCCTTGTATGCAGGGAGCGCAGTAGGAGCTACCTGGAACTTATAAAGAGTTGTCGTCAGGAACTGGATAACATAAGCGCCGAGTATTGAGGACGCCATGTTGAACTTACCGCCGCTGAGGGCGTTTCCGCCGAGTGCTACCGCAAGGATGGCGTCCATCTCAATGTCCTTTGCAACTACCGAGTAGTTGATGGAGGAGATACGGCTGACCTTGATGAAGCCTGCGACTGCAACGCACAGGCCAAGTATGACGTAGGTCATGAACTTGATGCGTGCGGGGTTCAGACCGTTAAGTCTGGAGGATTCGGAGTTTATGCCGACCGCCTGGGTGAACAGTCCCAGTTTTGTGAACCGGAGCACCAGCGCGATGATTATAATGCATATCGCCGCAATGAATATCGGGGTCGGAAGCGGCAGTCCGGGAATGAAGTTGCCGAACCAGCCGAAGCTCTCATCATTGATGACGGGGAGCTGGTTGTTGTTTATCCATGCCGCTATGGAACGTCCTGCGGTGAATAGGATAAGCGTTGCGACCATCGGCTGAATCTTGAAGTACGCCACCAGGGTGCCGTTGAACGCACCCAGAAGCATTGATACGACAACGCAGGCAAGGAATGCAACGATTATCGGAGCGTGGAGCGTAGCCGGGCTGACCTCGCCGCCGCAGAGGACTCTGAGTACAACGCTGCCTGCAACTGCGATAGTTGCACCAACGCTGATATCCTGTCCGCCGGAAGCTGATGTTACCAGCGTCATGCCGATAGCAAGTATCGCAAGCTCCGAAGCGTTGTCGAGGATCGTGATGATGTTGCCCGAAATTACCATATCGCCGACACTGTTCGGAGCATATTTGATCGCAAAGAACGAGGGGTCAGCGATCAGGTTGAACAGCACCAGTATCAGCAGCGCTGCCAACGGAATAAATATCTGATTCCTGACCGCTCTTTTCAGAAAAGCAAGGAACTTGTTCCCGCCTGTTTTTTCAAGCGTTTTCATGAACCTTTTCACCTCCTGCGATCGTTTCCATTATCTTGGACTGGTTCAGGTCGGAGCCGGTAAGCTCGCCTGCGGTCTTTCTGTCGCGCATTACAATAAGTCTTGAACATACGTTCAGCATTTCGTCTATCTCGGAGGAGATGAACGTTACGCTCTTGCCCTCGGCGGCGAGTTTGAGCACCAGCTTCTGTATCTCGAGCTTGGTGCCGACGTCGATACCTCTTGTGGGTTCGTCGAGGATAAGGTATACGGGGTTCGCAAGAAGCCACCTTGCGAGGATAACTTTCTGCTGATTACCGCCGGAAAGCGACTTTATCGGCGTATCCGGGGAAGCCGTCTTTATTTCCAGCAGCTTTATGTACTCGTCGGCATATTTCGCAGCGTCCGCCTTGGATATCGGACGGAACATTCCGCGCATTACCTGGAGCGCAAGGATTATGTTATCCTTGACGGACAGGTCGCCGATGATACCATCGTGCTTTCTGTCCTCGGGGAGGTAGCTTATGCCGTGCTTCATTGCGTCAAGCGGCTTTCTTATCCTGACGGTCTTGCCGTTCATCTTGACTGTGCCGCCTGTTACGCTGTCCGCACCGAATATTGCACGGACAGATTCGCTTCTGCCTGAGCCGAGAAGTCCGGTGAAGCCGTTTACCTCGCCCTTTCTTATTGAGAAATTGAAAGGCGCTATGCCGGCGTTGCTGACAAGTCCCTCCGCTTCGAATACCGGAGCCTCGCCGTTGGTCTCCTGCCCGACCTCGTGGGGCTTGTCCATGTCGGACAGTTTATTGAGGTCCTTACCGAGCATCTTGGAAACCAGCTCGACTTTCGGAAGGTCCGCCGCGTTGTACTCGCCCTCGAATTTACCGTCGCGCAGTACCGTTATCTTGTCACAGACCGCGTAAACCTGGTCGAGGAAGTGCGTTACGAATATTATTCCAACGCCGCGGCTCTTGAGGTCGAGCATTAGCTTGAACAGCTTCTCAACTTCCTGCTCGTCCAGGGAGGAAGTCGGCTCGTCAAGGATAAGCACCTTGCAGTCCATATCGACCGCACGGGCTATCGCGACCATCTGCTGGACCGCAAGGGAGCAGCTTCCGAGCTGCTGATTCGGTCTTGCCGGGATATCAAGCGATTTCAGAAGCTTTCCGGCGTCCGAATACATCTTCTTCCATTTGGTGAAAGCGCCCTTTGATCTGCCGATATACATATTCTCGGCGACCGTAAGGTTCGGGCAGAGTGTGATTTCCTGATAAACCGTGCTTATTCCGGCTTTCTGGGCGTCCTGGGTCGATCTGATAACGACAGGCTCAGGATTGCCGGACATATAGATGCTGCCGCCGTCCTTTTCGTATACACCGGTGAGTACTTTTATAAGTGTGGATTTACCAGCGCCGTTCTCGCCCATCAGCGCGTGTATTTCGCCCTTGTGCAGTGTGAATTCAACGTTCTGGAGCGCTTTCACACCGGGGAATTCCTTACATATGCCCTCTAGCCTGAGAACAACATTTTCATCACGCATTGTATTCGCCTCCGGTTTGTTAGTTAACAGAATGGTCCGATACAAGGGATTTGTTATCCATCATATCGGACCGTTTCCGTCATGGTTGATCAGCTGATTCAGCTAGGCTGTTCAGAACGATCAGATACCGTACTTGTCAACGTCCTCCTGAGTGATTGTGGAGGCGTCGAAGCCCTTCTCGTCCATAATGATGACCTTGTTTGCGGGAGATGTGCCGTTCTCAAGATCCTTGATGATGGAGTCGATGTAGGAAGCCTGGAAAGGATTGCACTGACCATCGTAGTTCCAGCTGCCGGAAAGGAGATTCTCAAGAGCCCACTTGTTGCAGTCGAAGCCCATTACGATAACGTCCTTGCCAACGCCGTGGGAGATGTTAGCCTTGTCGAGGGCTGCAACTGCGCCCTTTGCCATATCATCGTTCTCGGCGTAGATGACGTTGAAGGAAGTGCCGCTGTCGATGATGGACTGAACGATCTGCTGCGCTGTTTCTGCGTTCCAGTCAGCGGTCTGCTGTGTAACGAGGTTCCAGCTGTCGTCCTCAGCTACCTTGGTGTCGAGGGCGCCGGTTCTGCCGACCTGTGCAGCGGAACCCATCGTGCCCTGGATATGTACTATGTTGTACTCCGAAAGTCCCTGGGAAGCCAGCCAGTCAACTGCGGTCTGACCTTCCTTAGCCATGTCGGATACGATGGAAGCCTCGTACAGACTTTCGTCAGCGTCGATGGTTCTGTCGAACAGGATAACCTTGATTCCCTGAGCCTGAGCGTCCTTGAGCACGGAATCCCAGCCGGAAGTGCCAGCGGCGGAGATGAGCAGGTAGTCCACCTCAGACTGAATGAATGTCTGTGCCGCTGCGATCTGCTCGTCGTTCTTAAGGCTGTATGCAAAGGAAGCGTCGTAACCGTTCTCCTCTGTGAATGTAGCCTTCATGTCCTTGTCGTTCGCTGTACGATAGCCGGACTCGTTGGGGTCGTTGTTGATTATTCCTACCTTGATGAGGTCTCCGCTTGCAGAACCAGAGCCAGATCCGCTGCCTGAGCTGCAGCCTGCAAATACGCTTGCAGTGAGTGCCAGACCGAGTACCGATGCGAGTATCTTCTTGATTTTCATAGCTTTTTCCCTCCGATAAAAAATGATCGTTGTGGTTTCGTTTTCGGAACATCAGAACAAATTCCCAGCATATTTGCTACAAATTTTGTTTTTGTCTGCATTCCTGTTTGTTGTCCTTATTCTAGCACAAAGCGCAGATAAATGCAATACACAAAATGTACATTCTTTCAGAAAAATATTTGTGCATATGATACAAAAACGGCTTTTTTAAAGCAAACAAATAAGCGTCGATCAAAAACATCTTGACAAACAAAGAATAAAGTTGTATTATATACGTGGACAGATTTGTACTCTTTGTGAATTTAGATTTGTAATTTTTATAGAGGCGATAATATATGACTAAATATGAAACTGTCGCGCAGGCAATAAAGACAGATATTGAAAACGGCGTATATACCGAGGGACAGGCGATACCTACCGAGGAGCTGCTCACCGCCCAGTACGACGTCAGCCGCCAGACGATACGCAAGGCACTGGCGCTCCTTGTAGAGGATAATCTTATAATAAAGCGGCAGGGCAGCGGTTCGGTTGTGCGCCCGAAGCGGCTGAACCCGAGGACCGGAAAAATAGCGGTAGTTGCAACATACATCAGCGATTACATTTTTCCGAGCCAGCTCCGGGCTGTTGAGGAAGTGCTGTCCGAGAACAAGTATACCGCGGTTCTTTCCGCGACGCGCAACCGCGTCTGCAACGAGCGCGCTATTCTCGAAGAGATACTGAAAAATCCCGTTGACGGAATACTGATAGAGGGAACAAAATCCGCAATGCCGAATCCAAATTTCGATTTGTACGAGAAGCTTATAGGCATGGGAATTCCGATAGTCTTTTTCAACGGATATTACCCGACCCTCAGCGGCACGTATTCCGTCTGCGCGGACAATCAGGCAGGCGGCGCCGAACTTGTGCGGCATCTCATTGACCGCGGCCATAAGAAAATCGCAGGGTATTTCAAGAGCGATGATATCCAGGGTCATCAGCGGTATTCGGGCTTTATTTCAGAGCTTTTCCGCAGCGGTCTGATAATCCCTGACGAGAACGTGTTCTGGTATACCACTGAAACAAAGGAAAAACTCTTCGATGATCCGGAGGAAGTGATTAAATTCATCGGCGATAATACGGCGGTCGTTTGCTATAACGACGAGGTGGCGTTCGGGCTTGTGAAATGCCTGCTTTCCAATGGCAGACGCGTTCCGGAGGACGTTGCGGTAGTCAGCTTCGACAACAGCAATCTCAGCCGGATATCCCAGGTCCCGATAACCTCGCTTTCCTATGAGGACAGGAACATAGGCAGGATAGCCGCACAGAAGCTCGTCGATATCCTGAACGGCAGTGAGGTTTCTTCCGAAGTTTTGCCGTGGACTTTTATCCAGAAAGAAAGCTCATAAATATGGAAATGCCCCCTTTTGTTAGACAAAGTGGTATAATTAAAATATACCAAAATTGCAACTAATGAAAGGGGGGCATTTTTATGCCAAAAGGTCAACCAAATAAAAGGTATACTCCGGAGTTCAAAATTATGGTAAGACCGAAGGTCGTTGCTTTGTGTAAGACCGTTTTATGCGGATAGAAGCGTTTTTAACAAGAGTAGCGGAGATCAGGTGATCTCCGCTATTCAATTTGTGTGATTATATTTCGATCGGATCGCCGTAGTTCCGGATGCATTGAACGTTTTAAACGTTCTTGCTTTCTGCGAGGGCTGAATATGCGCCAGGCTTCTTTATAGCGTTTGCGGTGTCAGTGTTGACACCGCATTTTCCTTTGCCGAATCAGTTGCCGGATGTTTATTCTTATACAAAAATATTGTTACAAATTGGTTGCAGATTGGAAACAACTGTTGCATTTTGCAAAAATCTATGGTAAAATAAGAAAAAACTACAAGGAGGCTGCTATGGATAAAATAATGCCGCTGTTGCTATCAGCAATAACACTTATGACTTCGTGCTCCTATAAGAATCCCGCCGAAAGGCAGGACGGCTCAGAGATCTCACAGCCGTCCGCCGCTTCAGGCGACCAGCTTAAATTCTGGTTTCCCGACAAAAGAGCCGACAGCTCGCCGGCGATAGCTGAATCTATCCGCAGCCTTGCCGCTGAGGAATTCACCGGGGTGCTTGAAAATGGAGCGGAGAACATTAAAATAAAGCTGCTGTTCGGCGAGGACGATTGCAGTGTGATTTCCGGTGGCGGCTGTCCGCAGAGCACTGTCAAAGGATTTGTTGATAAATGCGGGCTTTCCTCATGCTATCTGGAGATCTGTCTTGACAGCCGGTTTACCTATGGCGTCGGTGTATCTATGATACATACAGAGAACGCACAGAATGTCCCGGAGGTCATGCCGGACGCATTCAATTTTGCAGACGGAGTTTTTGACGGTGACCTGTCAGAAATACGTACATACCCGGAGCTGAAAAACGGAACGTCGCTTGCCGCATATGAATATTCCGACATGACCGGCTGTATTTCTGAGCTGAACGGAATAGCAAAGGCAGGAGCGGAGGCGGCGCTCGACGCGCTCAACGGAAGAACCGGGTTCTACGACGAAAGCTACATCAACAGCTATGGCACGGCTCATGCGGTGTTCAGCTCTGACAAAAGCGGAAAGTGGAGCGTAAACGCCAGATATAACGATCCGATTCTGACTAACGAATACACAAATCGCGTGATCAGCTCCTTTAACAAAAGCAAGACGCTTTCCGAAGCAAAAAACTGTACGATCCAGCTGATGTTCTATATGGAGAATTTCGTCGGCGTATCGGCAGACTGGTCGGCGGACGAAAAGTACTTCGCGACCTATAGTGCAGATGTTGATGAAACCTGGAAAGCACCCTGCGAGGAAAGCTACTATCGCAAGACTTTCCTGAACTGGAGCAGCGAAAGCGGCTGCCTTAAAGGTGAAAACGGTAGGCTGTGCCCGGTAGGTACATACTGCCTTGCGACCGAAGAGCCGCTTTGGATATATGTTGATCCGTCAATCTTCGGGGACTGGAAGCCTGCGACGGTCGGCGGCAGGGACTTTGCCGAGTACGAAAAGGATATATCGGACGGCTGGACGGATTATTCGGGCATAAAGTTCAGTATAAGCGGCAGCAGAATGCTGATATATAATTACGGCTCAACAGATGTTTACGATATCGTTAAGACAGCAGATGGCTACGACGTGGAATATCACGGCGCAAAGCACGGCAGTATAAGCGTTGAAAACGGAAAGATCACGCTTTATCTTTGGCATCATTCGTTCACACAGAATAACAAATACCTCCCGATAGTCCTTGAACGCGCTGAAAATCCCGTATACGACTGGGACAATGACGAACCATATGAACCTTACGACCCGCCAGCGATACCTACAGCTGATGAATTCGCTGCGCAGGACACTGAAAAGCTCGGACTGCTCGATCTGACGGGGAAACGCGTGGTAGGTCAGCAGATTGATGACCCGAATGTGCTCTCTGCATGGAGAAAATACGCAGCGGACGGCGGTGCATACACCATGGAAACCTATCAGACGGGCGCTTCCCGCCTGGAATATTCGTTATATTCAACGGACGGAAAGAATGGCTATCACCGCTGGGACCTTGTGAAGCACGATGACAACAGCGAACCCGATTACGGCTGGGAATATATCTATTATGACGGATATGTCTACGACTGCGGATATCAGCAGTCCCGCTATGATTTGCGTAAATTCGACTGCCACGTCAACACGGACGGCGACGCGCTGTACTGTCCGCTGTTCAGCGTCAGCGAGTGGTATCCGCTGCATTTTGTCAAAGCGTACACAGTCAGCATAGGCGGCGTGGAGTATGTCGCGGAGGAATGGCAGATGGGCGACCTCGACAACGGATATATCGTGTATTCCATAAACGGCGAGCTGAAAGGTTTTGAGGGCAGTTTCTACGGAAAGAAAGTCACCACTACGATAAAAAAGCTGGAAAAGCAGGGCGACAGCACTCTCATCAGAAAGCCGGACCGACTGACCGGAAAAGTGTTCAGCGAATTCGAGTAAATACGTCCATGGCGTATCGGAAAGGGCAATTATATGAAAAGGGTAATTATATGAAAAGAAAAATCGCATTACCTACGGCCATATGTCTGCTGACCGGCTGTTCTTCGTCCGGGGTAAACAGCCTGAATGCCACAGACGCAGGACAAAACCTGGAGCTTCCGGAGTTGAGCCAGGATCAGCAGGACGAGATCGCCAGGCTGGTCAGCTTTCGGTAAGGCTCACAGATCAGATATTTATTAATGGCAACGTTTATGACGACTGGCACATCGCGCCGACAAGGCCGTAGATGTGGCATCCTGAAAAAAGCAGGAGCTGAAACAACTCCTGCTTTTCTCTATGATCAGTTCCCTAAAAGGCTCATTATCGGATCGGCTCCAAGATGGTCACGGACGATAGCATAACCCATGTAGGCGATATAAAGGAAAACAAGTATTCCTCCCTCAACACGGGTGATCTTTTTCTGAGTAAGGCAGAATATGTATGCCAGCAGACATATTACGATGTAAATTCCGAAATCCACAAGAGTATTGCTGAGGTCTGCTCCGGTGATAGTGATAGGCGAAATAACCCCGGAAACGCCGAGAATACACAGGATATTCAGAATATTTGATCCGATGACATTGCCGATTGCCATATCGTTTTCGCCCTTTTTGCAGGCGGAGATCGACGTGACAAGTTCGGGAAGAGAGGTCCCGACAGCGCATATAGTAAGTCCCACAAGGCTTTCGCTCATGCCCACGGCTTTTCCAAGCAGAGAAGCGTGGTCCACAACCATGTCGCCTCCCAGAACTATCGCGCCTGCTCCGCAGATTATAAAGAGCGCACACTTCCACCAGATAAATGGCTTCTCAGCGCTTTGTTCCTCGGAGGTCTGACGGTTTTTCATTGCTGCTATGACAGTCCATGTCAGATAACCTGCCATAAGCACTACAAGTAATATTGCTTCAAAAATAGTGATCTCTCCGGAAGCTCCGAAGAATATAAGCATTACAAAAAACAGCACGGATGTGAATATCGAAACCGGATAATCTCGATGAAGTATGTCTTTTGTAACTCCAAGGGGGATTACCAGCGCACATACTCCGAGCACGCCAAGAAGATTGAAGATATTCGATCCCACTACATTGCTGACAGCCATTGAATTCTGCCCGCCCAGCGAAGCTGAAATGCTGACCGCAAGCTCCGGTGCACTCGTTCCAAGCGCGACTATTGTAAGACCGACCACAAGAGAGGGGATCCTTAGTTTCCTTGCAAGAGAAGAAGCTCCCTCTACGAAAAAATCAGCGCCTTTTATCAGCAGGACAAACCCTGCGAGAAGCAGCACTATGTCAATGACGATGTTCATATGTGACCTCCATATAAAATAACACACATCATTATTATAGCCGTATTCCTGTGTGTTGTCAATATCAAATGACAAACACAGAATTTCAGATATATTGAAAGGAACTACACATGACAACTCACGGAAAATACTGCGATTTTGATTTCTGTGTAACCAGCTTGGACACGGAAAACGGCTATGCCGCCACCGAACCTATGTCCTCCGGACTTTCGCTTTTGGAAGCGGTTTCGGAGTTCTATAAACGCTGCGGAAGATATCCGTCAAGCACAAATATCATGCTCGGCGTTGAGTACACCACCAGCCGCCGCGACCTCGAACCAGCCGAAAAAGGCGCGGCGGACCTGCTCCAGCGCGTAAACGGACATCTCCATATTTCAAAGGATTATGAGCAGTCCGCAGTGCTTTCGCAGGAGGGACTTATCGCAAATAACGCCGTATCATTCCCATGCCAGGGTGCGTACTACTTGGGTCTGCATTGACACGCCAAAGCAGAAAAGGACGGGCACTTCTGCTCGTCCTTTACGCTTCGGTTATTATTAGATCCTTTGCTGTGATTTTACACAAATCTTTGCTGATTTATTGGTAAATATGCTCAAATTTCAATAAAATGGTGAGGGGGTTGTGCTTTACCATCTTTACCATCTTGGATTTTAGGCTTTAATGTATTAAATTCAACTTGTGAAACGCACGTCATAGGTCAAATGCAAAAGTAAATGCAAAAAAAGCGGAAAGAAATGTTGCGATAACCCTTGCACAAACGACCGAAAAAGCGAAAAAATGTTGCAATAAGTTCTGCATGAAATGTGGTATAATTAAGATGACCGAAATGCCGGAAAAGAGGAACCATGAAATTTCAACATCTTAATTTAACCAACAGATGTGTAATAGAGAAGGGCTTAGCATTTCAGAGCAGCTTTCGTGAGATAGCCGCGATGATCGGGTGCAGTACATCGACTGTTATGCGGGAAGTCAGAAACAACCGCGAATTCATCTCAACAGCTAATACCATCTGTTCAAATTACACATCATGTCTGCAAAGAAAACTGTGCGGAAGCGCAGCCTGCTTTGCTCCGTGCAAGACCTGTCATTCGCGCTGCTGTCATGATTTCAAACCATTCTGAAGAGATTGATTTTTCCCGCAGAACTATTTACAACTATATCGACAAGCGCACATTTGATGTCAGAAATATTGACCTTCCGCGAAAAGTCAGGTATAAAAAGCGTAAAACAAAACCTTCCGAACCTGCTCAATACGCCTACCGTAAAGAAAGAACCTATGCTGATTTCAAAGCCTTTATGGAAAGCCATCCGGAGCTTGATGTTGTCGAAATGGACACAGTTAAGGGACGGCGTGAAAAGGGAAAATGCCTGCTGACCATGATTTTCACGAAATATGATCTGATGCTGATCTTCCTTATTGAAAGCGCCAGCCAGAAATGCGTTCATGCTGTTTTCGACGAACTTACCGAGAAACTTGGCACTGAGATCTTTCAGCGTTTATTCCCTGTCATTCTTACCGACAACGGTGGAGAGTTCAAAGCTCCTGACTCGCTTGAAAACACTGATTATGGCGTCAGACGAACCAACATCTTCTACTGCCAGCCGATGGCTTCGTGGCAGAAACCTCATATTGAACGCAGTCACGAATTTATCCGACAGGTGATTCCCAAAGGCGTCAGCATGGATTGCTTCACCCAGGCAGACATTACCCTGATGACAAATCATATCAACAGTGTTGCAAGGGACAGCCTGGGAGGTTCATGTCCATATAACGCAGCAAAGGCGTTCATTGGGCGCAAGCTTCCTAAAATTCTTGGATTGCAGAAAATTGCTCCTGATGACGTAATTCTGCGGCCGTCACTTTTGAAACGATAATCTGACATTTTGAACAGGGCATTTCGGTATTTCCACATATCATGGATATGGGCGTTGCAATAAGTCTTGCACAAATTTTCCCCGCCCTTAGCACTGCTGCGCTCGTTTTCCACTGCAATTACCGTGTTTTGCTCTTTTTCCTTTGTTCTATTTGCTTTTTTCATCGTTTTTTATGTCGCCGCTTTCCGCTTTTTTGCATTTACTTTTGCATTTGACCGTTTGAAAACGGCACATTCGATGTGATTATCGGAAACGTGCCGTTCGGAGATTTCAAGCCATACGACCCGGAATACGACGAATACCTTATCCATGATTACTTCTTCGCAAAGTCAATCGACAAGCTGAAGCCTGGCGGAATAATGGCGCTTATCACCTCCGCCGGAACTATGGATAAGTATGATGATTCATTCCGCCGTGAGCTGTCCGGAAAAGCGGATTTCCTCGGCGGCGTAAGGATCCCGGAGGACGCATTCCGCACAGCCGGAACGCAGACAGTCACGGATATTCTTTTCTTTCAGAAACTCGAATTTGAGCATGAAAAAGACCGCAATCTGGACTGGGTGCGCTCCGAGCGAGTTTATGGCGAAGCAAGCGTATTTCAGGAAAATCGGTACTTCCGGCAGAATCCCGAAATGGTGCTTGGAACTCCGGAAATCGTTCCGGGAAGATTCGGAAATACGCGCACGATAAAAACAGACGGCAATACCGCCGAACGGCTTTCCGAAGCCATTAGCAGACTTGACGGGCATTTTTCCGCCGAGCCGACCATAGACGATGAATTACCGAAAGAAGAATACGGAGATATCCCGGACGGCGTGACTCCGTACAC